>ERZ780149.3827-NODE-3827-length-12169-cov-8.456909_pt1 | contig 12169 bp, 9 predicted proteins | sample MGYA00511367_ERZ780149 | MGnify/ENA primary metagenome ERZ780149 (study PRJEB29588, sample SAMEA2153852) | human gut metagenome | biome: human gut; feature: human-associated habitat; material: faeces | place: Denmark | collected 2008/2010 ...
TGTCGTTATAGGATGGTAGGATGGTGCATGTCTACACTATTGCTGAATAGTTACCTTTTAGAGATTCTCTAGTTAAAAAATATATATTTCTTTGTGTGTCACATAAATTATTGTATTTTTGCAGACAAAAAGAGTTGTTTGGCAAGCAAACGTATGCAATTTGCAGAATTTAGCACTGTTGCCAAATCATTACCTCAATTGAGGTGAAACACTCATAAATCGCTCATTTTAAGCTATTCTGAATATTTGGGCAGAATTTTAGTTAAAAAAAACAAAATATTCTATCAGGAAATGTAGACTCTCACTTTTTTTTCTAAATTTGCTAAAATTATTAACTAAATTTTGAGTTGCATATGAAAAGATCATTAATTGTTTTGTTTATTGCGGTAACTGCATTTCTCATTATACTCCAACTTTCATATTGCACACCTAGCAATTCTAAAGAAAAAGTCAAAGTAACGACAATACAGAAAAAGTTGGTCGAAAGAGTAAAACAAATGCAGACACTATTTCGATAATTGTCACCAATAAATATTCTGAAGATATTTTTATCGGTGAAGATTATTATATAGCAAAATTCAATGGTAAAAAATGGGTTAGGTTGCCATTACATTATGCATTTGTTGATATTGGTTATAAAATACCTAAAGGAGAGTCAAAATCTTTCACTATAAATTTGCAAAAAGAACGATATAAATATTCAAGAGGTCAATACAAAATTGTAAAGCCGTTCTCGTTCTCAACAAATGAAATGAAAGATTCTATGATGTACTATTTTTCTATAAAGTAAGTAACATACAAGAACATGTCAGAATTGTGAATGACCTTCATATTTTGACAAGTTCTTGTATATAATAGTTAAGGAGCTATGTACAATGTTTGTCCTTTGTGAAACACATCTATTATTGAAGGTGATAAAAAGATAGTGTTTGTAATAGTTCTACTTTGCAAACAAATTGTGTCTAAACTATTTATCTTGCCAAAGTATTTCTTTTTTTTGTTAAAATCTCCTTATATTCCATTGGATATTTAGAAAATTGTTGTATCTTTGCCCCCGAATTGAGGCGTTCTTTGCATATTGCAAAATACAGAAACGAGCAGAAGTCCGCTCGTTTCCATATTGTTACCTATATAATATAGGCAAACGCCCAACTTCTTGATTTTCAATCAAAGTCCAATTTAGAGCGAGTTAATTTTTTGAACTTCTCAAATGCAGTTTTTCTATCGTTGATGCCATCTGTTGAGATAAAAATACTATCTTTGTGGTGTAAAATGTGATACCAATATCAAAAATAGCACCATAACATGAGGTTTGAACCTAAGAAATACTTGAATGAACTCGTCGCAGGACGTGAAAGCGGACTTGTGAAGATTATAATGGGTGTCAGGCGATGTGGAAAGTCTTTTCTTCTTTTGGGTCTGATTTCGATTGGCGGAATATTGTGCTCATGCCAAGTGAAGACAGACTGGAGGGAAAAGCCTTTGGCAAGCGATTTGCAGTTCACACAGTTGGCGAGAAGCTGGGACGAGGGCATCCCATTGGGCAATGCGACTGTTGGAGCTTTGCTATGGCAAAGGGATTCGGCTCTACGTTTTTCCCTGGACCGTACCGACCTTTGGGACCTTCGCCCTATGGATAGTATCTCCGGATCCAACAACCGTTTCTCGTGGGTATATAGTCAAGTGCAAAAGGGCGACTATCTACCAGTTCAGAAGAAATACGACTGGCCTTATGACCAGCTGCCTGCTCCTTCGAAAATACCAGGAGCTGCCCTTGAGTTTCCTTTGGAAAAATTAGGTGAACCTAGCGACATACGTCTGTATCTGAACAATGCGTTGTGCGAGGCCCGTTGGGATAATGGCACGACACTGAAGACTTTTGTCCATGCCACTGAGCCTGTGGGCTGGTTTGTTTTTGAAGACCTCCCCGACACAATATGCCCCAGTTTGATAGCACCGCAATACAACAAGCCTGTAGCTGCTGGTGATAACGATCCGGTGACAGGCTTAGATTTGCGTCGCCTGGGCTATGAACAAGGAACGCTACGGACTGAGAAGCAGCAAATAACCTATCATCAGCCGGGATGGGGTGGATTCTATTATGACGTGAATGTGCGTTGGAAGCAAAAAGGCAAAAAGTTGTATGGCGTTTGGAGTGTCTCTTCTTCATTGTCGTCCGACAAGGCTTCGGAAGCAACCTTCCAAGCCCTGGAGCGTGGTGTGGACTCGGACTACAGTGCCCACATGGACTATTGGAACAACTATTGGCAAGCCTCTTCCATTTCCATACCCGATACGGTCTTGCAGAAGCAATACGACAACGAAATGTACAAGTTTGGTTCTGCTTCCCGTGAGAAATCTTCTCCAATCTCTCTCCAGGCAGTATGGACTGCCGACAATGGGAAACTTCCACCATGGAAGGGTGATTTTCATCACGACTTGAATACGCAGTTAAGCTATTGGCCATCCTATATGGGAAACCATTTGCAGGAAGAGATGGGCTATCTGAATACGCTTTGGAACCAACGTGAGGTCTATAGGAAATACACGAAGCAATACTTTGAATGTGAAGGTATTAACGTTCCGGGCGTTTGCACATTGACTGGCGAGCCGATGGGCGGCTGGATTCAGTATGCCATGTCTCCGACGGTGAGTGCCTGGCTGTCGCAGCATTTCTATCTGCATTGGAAATATTCGGCCGATAATGTATTTCTGAAAGAACGGGCTTATCCGTTTATGAAGGATGTGGCGACTTTCCTCGAACAGCTTTCCAGTGTTGACAACCAGGGGTTTCGTCGCCTGCCAATGAGTTCAAGTCCCGAAATATTCGACAATAGTATCAAGGCTTGGTTCAAGGACATGACCAACTACGACCTTTCCCTGATGAAGTTTGCCTTCAAGGCTGCTTCCGAAATGGCCGCGGCTTTGAAGTTGAATGACGAGGCGGCGCATTGGGAAAAAGTAGGAAAACAGTTGCCAGCCTTTGATCTGGACAAGGAGGGTTCGCTCACTTTCGCCAAAGGTTTTCCCTATAACGAGTCGCATCGCCACTTCTCCCACGCCATGGCAATTCATCCGTTAGGGTTGCTTGATTACAGTCAGGGAGAGGAGTCCCAAAAGATCATCAATGCTACGCTCAAACGCATGCAGGAAGTGGGCCCAGACTGGTGGTGCGGTTATTCCTACAGTTGGTTTGGCAACATGAAAGCCCGTGCATTTGACGGCGAGGGTGCCGCTCAGGCCCTGAAGACCTTTGCTGAATGCTTCTGCTTGTCCAACACCTTCCATGCCAATGGCGACCAGACGAATAGCGGTAAGTCAAAGTTTACCTATCGCCCCTTCACGCTCGAAGGCAACTTCGCCTTTGCTTCCGGAATACAAGAGATGCTGATGCAGAGCCATACTGGTATCATTCGAATTTTCCCAGCTGTTCCAGCTTCATGGCAAGATATCTCTTTCCAGGATCTGCGTGCCATGGGCGCCTTCCTTGTGTCTGCCGAGCAAAAAGGTGGCATGGTGCAGCAAATCAGCATTTATCCAGAGCAGGGCGGAACTTGCCGTATTGCTTTGCCTGCGTCTATGCAAAATGGAGAACCTACGGTGACAGGCAATGAGGGCGATGTAACCCGTGAGGGCGAAGTGCTGGTGATTCCGACTCAGAAAGGTGAAAGGATTATAATCAGTTGGCCATAACATAAAGTGTTTTTTATGGTCTTTTCTTTTTGATAAACATAGTTAAGATACCTTTTGCGTCACCCCATATTAGGTGACGCAAAAGGTGCAAAATGTTGTTTATTAATTAGTTAGAAACCACGTATTCTATGAATGAAGTAGTCAGGACAATTTCGGAGGAACCAGTCATCTTCTTCCCCATAAAAGACAATATCCCCAAAACGTTGAATGATGTCGGATTTGACTTGAGGAGAAAGGGAATCACATTCCTCAAATGCGCAATACTCAATACTTGTTACAGAATCTGGAATGTTGATACTTGTTAGGGATTTACAACCATAAAAAGCACTATTCCCGATAGTTGTTACAGAGTCAGGAATGTTGATACTTGTTAGGAAATTACAGTAAGAGTATCTATTATCAGTTGATTATCAATACTATACGCTCTAAACGGTAGAAAAGTGGCAATATAGGTTCTATATTGATACGGAATGGATATCTTTTAACGTATTTAACTTTCATTTGCATCAAATAGTTCATATATCAAGAAGAAAGCCTGTCGGTAATGAAGAATTTTCACTACCGACAAGCTTATCTGTATTTTATCTATAAAGTTATCTCCATAGAGGCTCCGAAATCCAATTTTCAGGGAATCCCATTGCTGCCGGGTCTACCTGTGGATAAGAAACGAGTAAGGATTTGAGTTCATTCTTGAAGTCCAATCCATACCCCATCGAATCAAGCCAATATGTAATACAACAAGCTATAGCATATACTTTGTTCGCATCAACACCATCAATGTTCACCCATGCACCACGTAAAGAAGCGTTCATTTGTGGAGCATTGGAAAGATAGCGATTCCAAAGTCGTGAGTGGTGAGCGCAACAGTTTCTCAGGACAGTTACACTGCGCATCCAGCTTTCCAACACCTCATGCTGTGGAAGATTGAATTGACGAGCTACACGCTTCTTCAACTTCTTGTCACTGAAATTGTAATAGAGTTTTGAAAGCGTGCCGAAAGATGCAAGTTCAAGCGTTTTCCATGCTGGAGGGAATATCGGCTTGTCATAGTTGCGCCTATGCTCTTTGATAAAGTCCTCCTTGCTACGTTGAAGTTCTCTATCTATGGAGTTCATATTCTCAATAAACTTGTGTTCATCGTCAGCAAGACTTGTATCAAAGAACCAAAACGGTCCATGAGCCAACGAGAACTCTTATATAATCTTAGTGCGCAAAGCAATCTCTAATCGTTGAACAGCCTTGAACATCAAATCTCTCAACTCTATATCAAAGTTATAGAGAGCTACGGCATCTTCAAATCTACTATTAGGCTTAAATTGATGTGTAGTCTTGTCTGCCTCCATAGGACGAAGGTATTGAACAAAACGAAAATAGCTGACCTCACCAAGAAATTTTGCAGCCTTGGATGAATCAGCAATATTTAAGCCTCTACTTTTTAGTAGTTCTATTTGTTCGGAAATAGAAAGAGCCTGTTTAGTGTATAATCTTAATGTTCCCATAAAAGCAAAAGACCCGCCCTGGTTCGCTGTTCAAATGGGAAGCGTGGCGGATTCTGTTGTTGCAAAGATACGAATAATCATTGATAATACAAACTTTTTAGCAGGAAAAATCACGCAAAAGTGGAATTCTTTGACATATTTGTATTTAATAATGTTAAATCGGACCTTGAAATCATACTTTACCAACCAACCAAAGTGGTTTTCAAGGAAAAAATATTATCTTTGTAACGTCTATACCCATACCGAAAGCCCCGATGGGCAGAGGTAGGGCAGACATACATATGGTAAAAGGCGTTTTTGTACGCTTTGGTTTTGACGCTATAAGAATCTCGCAAATTCAACGACAAGTCAAGAACAAAGCAACAAAGAACGCCTCATGAGGTGTATTATATACAGCCCTTATTGGCTTCGGACGATTCTATTGTTCGTTGTCAAGAGTGCTTTCTATATACTTACACTGGCGTGGGGCTTTCGGCGTTGCTCGTTTCGACTTGTCGGGCAATGCGAGAGCCTTTGTAGCGTGGAACGAGTGACAGAACAGGCTCCGCGCTTTTTCGTATGTATTCAAAACATTAATCAGTCAAACAACACAGAGTGGAGCTGCTGTTCTAATGGAAATGGCATGAGATTAGAAAAGTGGTTTATATCAAACTTAGATGATTCTCAAAGAAAAATCATCGTCCAAAGTATAGACGAAGATATCATTGTACAAGGTGCTGCTGGTAGTGGAAAAACTAACCTTGCTATCCATCGTGCACTACAGGCAAAGAACAAAGGAAGTTACGCCATAGTTATTTTTACTGTGGCTTTGAAAAGAATGATAGCTTATGGAATGCAGGCTCTCGGTTTAGATAAAGAGCGCATTGCATACGAATGGGCTTGGACTCATCGTGGCTTTGACCTAACAGGAGATGTGTTTTGGGAAAAAGGCAATAGGAACACCCTCTATCTGGTAAATGATTTAAATGTCAGAAAGTTTGAACGTACCGAAAAGGACAAAACGGCTTATGGAATAGATTTTGCAGATTGGGTGGATTACAAATTATACTCAGCCTTTGGACGCAGGGTTAGTTGGTTTAAAGAAGTTCCCTACCTATCAGGGTTTAGTGTGACTAATACTAATAAGTTCGAGTTGATTCCAAGTGGAACAATTTATAAGCAATCAGAAGATAAAATTGATTATCTTATTATAGATGAGACTCAAGATTTTAACATCTCAGACTATCAAGGAAGGATAATACCTCATAAGGGGAAGAGTCTTTCTTTATTTGGAGATTCTGTGCAACAAATGAATTTTAAAGGAAGTTCAATAGATGAGATTGCTAACACTTTAGTCTACAAACGTCTCTCTTTGGATTACAATTATCGTCTACCAAAGACAATTGCTAAAGTTGCTCAGCAGATTCAAGATGTCAAGGTGGACTTGTTGACAAATAACATGAAAGATGGTGGCAATAGCGACTATCCTAATTATCCCAAACCGATTGTCACGAAATACTCATCTAGAGAGAAAGAATTGGAAGGCATATTAAATCGAATAAAAATGGAAGATTTAGATGATGTCGCAATTCTTGTTCCTGACGAGAGTGATGTACGTGAAGTAAATGATTTTCTGAATCAAAGAGGAGTAAATACACAAGTGCATTATCGAACTGGAAATGTAGTTCCGTTTAGAACTGTCAACACATTGGACTTTTCAAACAATGACCTACCATGCATCCTGACATACTATGCAGCAAAAGGGTCTGAATTTGATAATGTCTTTGTGCCTTTTGCTAATGAGGCGAACACTTGTAAAAGAAATGCTTTTTATGTGGCATGCACTCGTTCTTCACGCAATCTGTATATCTCCTACACAGGAAAGCGAACATCCTTTTTGAAAGATGTTTCAAAGGAAAATATAGTTGAAATTGAAAATAATTAGACCTATGTTTTATTATATAAGTACAAACTCATGGAACTTACTGGAATCTTTCGTTTCAGAAAGTATATCACCATTCTCTTTCTACCAAGTCAGAGGATATGGAAATAATTTGAGCCGTTATTTAGATGGAACAAATGAAAGGGCTAATTATCTAATTTTGTCAACAAAGGAAATTAATGGTGATTATGTCTTGAAAGTCAATGATGAAATTCTTGACAAATCAAATATAGCTCCTGTCAAAAATAGTAAAACTCTATTTACATACAATAAGACAATCTACTACAAAAAGGGAGCTATTGCTTTTCTGTTCTCTTCAAGAGATTTACTGGAATCTCTTGTTGCAGAGTCGCAAATATTATTTGAAGTAAAATGTATTGAAAAGTACAAGTCTGAATTTATCGTAAAGACGAGCAATGCGTTGCCTATATCCACAGGAAAAATAGCAAATGCCATATCTTTTCAACTTCAAGAATATGTTGCACAAGACTGTATTTATGACAGATTAAAGGGGATGATTGTTGCCTTTACTCGTGCAATGGCGTTTGCAAAAAATCCCCAAGAACAAAAACTAATGTGTATATTGCGTGATTTAAAAAATTCATTTGCTGGATTAAATACACAAGTTATGGTTTCTGAAATCGCTGTTTCAAATGAGAGTAAATATATTTCTCTAATCCAAACGGCTAAAGGGATATATAATGGTACTGTTAAGACAAGAACAAACTTGTTTGATATTCTTATGCAACATTTCTCTGAAATTGTCAAATTGGCAAAGGCTCGTGCAGAAGAAATATCTCAGAATAAACAAGCAAATAGTACAGACAAAAGAGATTTCTTAATAACACAAAAGGATGCGTTAGAAAGCAAACTTTACAGCATGGAATGTCACGATGGTATTTCTGATTGGATAGAAGAACTTAATTCTATAAAAAAGAAAGAACGTGATAATGGTATCAAAATGGGGAAAAACGTGAATATTTCAAAAAGGGAACTTGGGAATATGAGCGTAAGAAGTATCTCAAACAAGAAATCAAAAAATACGAAGATGAAAATTACGAATTTAAGTCCATAAAGCAGCAGATCGCAGATATAAAACAACAGATAACGAACATAGAATCTGGTTCATCTATGTATGATACGACTTTAGGAGCTTTGTTTGTCCGTGTTAGTGATATTATGAATGATCTTATCGGCAAAGCAAAAGTATCTGGTGAGGCAAACGGAAACATTGATTATTCTTGTTTCTCACTAAAGAACTTAACTATAAGCATTGAAGTACTGAATTCTGATGAAGAAAAAGTATTTCTTGATGTCATAATGAATGAAGCTCTTATGTGCAAACAAAGAGGCTTGTCTGACGAAGTTGTATTGAACCTTATTGTTGAATCAGCCAACAAATATAAGTGCTTAGAATGCTCTAACACAGAAAAAGGAAAGCAAATACTTAGCACTCTTCGGGAATTTTGGTCATACAAGCACAACCAATGCTCATCATTTAGCATTCCCGCCAACTTGGTTGTATTGAAATCCTTGATGGCTTTCTTTATCAAACCTTTTGGTTTTGACCAAATTGACCGATACGCCCAAAATAGAGGCATTGATAATAAAGAGTATGGATATATGCTCCGAGGGGCATTAATCGGTTATACAGCCTTTCCAAAGACTTTTACTGATGCACTTTATACCAACACGGATATATACATTCCTATGGATGAATATTTAACAGCAATACACAAGCAAGTCGAAACGCAATACCCCTGCGATTGACTTGTACACAACAAAAGGGGTTAAAAGAATATTTATGGGAGTTTTAAAACTGTCTGTTATAGAAGAGCAGAACAAACAACTCAAAAACAGATTAAGAGTTGTTGGACAAAAAGAACATGTTGTTCGCATTAGCAACTGTTATTGTCCTTGTGAGTGTTTCATCAGAGAAGGCGAAGTTACAATGTGCGACGATGTTGCCTCTGCTGGAAGTTGGAACATTGATTAAAGAATCACTAATTAAGGGAGAGCCATTGTTTAACACTTTGGCTTTCCTTATTTTACGCATATGGAAGCTATAGTATTTCAAACTCAAAACGAAAATTATTATTTGTATAGTCCTTTGAAAAAGGCAATATTGCCATTATCAAAGAATGTGTACGATATAATTTCAAACGACAGAAATGAAGGAGACGAAACCTTTCGTCAGTTAAAGCAATATGGATATCTTGATAAATATACTTCATCATTTGATAGTTATATAACTGGGAATACTATACAAGGAGTATTGGTAAAACTGTCACAAATCATATTTGAGACAACAACACTCTGTAATCTTAGATGCGAATATTGTTGCTATAGCGAAGGATATGATACATTTGATAGCCGAAGAGGTATGTTGGGGAATCTGAAATTTGAAACAGCCAAAAGCATAATTGATTATTTGGCAATTCTTTTTCAGAAAGAACCTCTATCAAATGCACCTAAAGAACCTTTTGCCATCAGTTTCTATGGAGGTGAGCCATTGATGAATTTCGCTGTAGTGCGCCAAATTGTAGAATATGCAGAACGTATAGAATTTCGCAACCGTTCATTGTTTTTTACAATGACAACAAATGCAATGCTTCTATCAAAATATGCAGATTTTTTGTCACGTCACAAATTCAAAATGCTAATTAGTCTTGATGGCAACAAGGAAAACGACTCTTATAGAATAACTCCTAATGGGAATCCTTCGTTTGACATCGTAATGAAGAACTTGAAGTGTGTTGAGAATTTATATTCAGAATGGTTCGCAACATTTCGCTATAATGCGGTTTTCACAAATAAAAGTGATGTAAGGGGAATTGTTGATTGGTTTAAGATGCAATTTAACACAACGCCGAATTTTAGCCCACTTCATGTTCCTACCGAGGATGCAAAAGATGGGAACAGAATTCTATCTATGCTTAAAACATTTGAAATTCCAGAGGATATAGAGTTGGTTCCAAGTTTAATCACTCAAAATCCACTCTTTAATCGAATTTTGGTTTTTACTACAAGGTTGTTGAATAATTCAGTTAGCAAAGAGAGTGAGCTACTCGTAGATGAAAGTATTGAGAATAGTATCTTGCCAACTGGTACATGTATTCCATTTTCAAAACGACTTTTCGTAAGCTATAATGGAAAAATACATCCATGTGAAAAAGTCAATAGGGATTCACCGTTAGGATATATTGACAATAGTGGCTGTGTTCATATTGATTGCAATGAGGTAGCAAATGGATTTATGAAAAGAATCGCAGAAGTTTCATCTTTATGCAAGAAATGCTACATGCAATTTTGTTGCACTAAATGTTCTTTTTGTTACAGCAATGGTAAATGTGAAGAGTTTACTTCAAAAAGTAAATTCGCAAAACTATTGTCAGATGCTGTATCATACATAGAATCCCATCCTGACATAATAGAAGTGCTTGAAGAAAACATTATAATAAAATGAACAGACTGTACATAATTTTTCCACATTGCTATATCAAGGCAACATCAAAAGAATTGCTCATATATGATACAATAAAGTTTAGTAGCATATATATGAGGAATATTGCCGTCCCATATAAAGCCGTCAACACATTAAACCAGTTCGGTTATATAGATGATTGCGATGACAACAAGTCTATTTTGCAAAAAATCGCCTACAACGGATTCGGATATTTCATACAACCAAACAAGTCAATGCCTTATTTCCCAAAACGAGGATTACAAATAATGACCTCCTTAAATAAAGAAAACAAAGCTTTAGGGCACAACTTGGCATCATATACAAATATGATGTTGAAATCTATCACTTTTTTACTTAATAATACATTGTCTATAAATCTCAATTCATTTGCTTATAAGCAATTAGAGTATCCAAACGTTAATCATACAGAGATTGACATAGACACAATATTACTGCAACTTATTTCTTTTGACCTGGAAAGAATTGTCTTGTCTGGAGATATTTCATGCGATAAGTTGGAAAGAATTTTAAATCTTGCCCAAACAAGAAACATACTTGTTGTTTTTAGAGTTCATTACTTGGCTTATCCTATTCAACATATACAAGATATGTTACGCAAGTATAGAACAATAATGGTAGAATTGCTTATCGATTCAGCTACCCCCTTAGATATTATAAACCTAAGAGAAGAAAGGTTAATCCTAAAATATATTGTAACAAATAATTCTGATTTAGACAAGCTTACGGGTACAAAAGAAAATATAGTATTATGTCCTATATTCTTGGATGAAAAGAATGTTACCCTACAGCCACAAATGGTTATAACCAAAGACGAGGTTCTTAAAATCAATCAAAATCTAAAAGACTGTTATTTGAAAGATTACATAAATACATCATACTTTGGCAATATAACAATCAATTATGATGGGATGGTCTACTGTGTAAATCAGCAAATTGAGTCTTTACAAAATCGAGACCTTGCTTGTATTATTAATAAATGGGTTGGTTCACAAGACTGCTATTGGTATTTCACAAGAAATAAGAAATTGGAATGTAAGGATTGTGCACTTCAGGTTCTATGCCCTTCCATTTCAATTTATGAGCAACTAAAAATATACAAATGTCCTTGTAGGGTTTAGACTTCACTTTGTTATACATGAAGTCTTGTTTTAGCAAAAAACGAGGCTTCATGTATTGTTTAGTCCAAATTCTCCGACGTAATGTCTATCGTGTTTTAGGTATATAACTTATCCATACAAACAGAATCCTTTATCTTGATTGAGATTTCTTTTTTTCTTTATAGAATATACCCAATCCAACCTTTTGTGTTCCGTCCCAATTCGTAAGTTGGTCGGCACAGCCATTGGAGCCACCAAGTGAAACGTATGTGTCTGCACTACATGACATATGGTCAACAAAAGCGAGAAAGTTGTCAATGGCGTTGTCTGTGAATTGAACTTCATTCGTGGCGAAGAGTTTTGTCCAACTGGTGATACATTCTTGCTTGAAGTTTGTAAAACCATGCCACGACATGCCAGATAAGAACCTTTTTGCTGCCGATTCTATACAGGCTTTAGAGTCCAATCCAAT
>ERZ780149.3832-NODE-3832-length-12154-cov-2.763121_pt1 | contig 12154 bp, 11 predicted proteins | sample MGYA00511367_ERZ780149 | MGnify/ENA primary metagenome ERZ780149 (study PRJEB29588, sample SAMEA2153852) | human gut metagenome | biome: human gut; feature: human-associated habitat; material: faeces | place: Denmark | collected 2008/2010 ...
ATTCGGGCAGGAGACATTCACCTCCAGCCAACCCACCTGCGGCTCACGCCCCAGCCGCTCGCAGGTATAGGCGTACTCCTCGACCGAGAAGCCGGATACGTTCGCCATCACGGGCTTGCGGAAGCACGCCCGCAGGCGGGGCAGTTCCTGCGCAATCACGTCATCCACCCCCGGATTCTGAAGTCCGACGGCGTTGATCATGCCTGCCGTGCAGTCCGCGATGCGCGGCGTCGGGTTGCCGAAGCGTGCCTCACGAGTTGTCCCCTTGAAGGAGAAGGTGCCGAGGCAGTTGATGTCGTACAGCGCGGCGAATTCGTACCCGAACCCGAAGGTTCCGCTTGCCGGGATTACCGGATTGTCCAGCTCAATGCCGCACAGCACCGTGCGGGTATCCGCTGTCTGTATTACTTCTCCCACAGTATCTCCTCCTTTTCCAGCACCGGACCTTCCCGGCAGATGCGCTTCCAGCCTGTCACGGTCTTGCAGGAGCATCCCATGCAGGCACCGAACCCACAGCCCATGCGTTCCTCAAAGCTGAACTGTCCGCCGGTTTTAATGCTGCGGAACACCGCCCGGAGCATCGGCTCGGGACCGCAGGTGTACACGTAACTGTAGGACGCAGGGAGCGCATCGGTGACAAAACCGCGCACCCCCGCCGATCCGTCCGCCGTCGCCAGTACGACCTCGGCACCCAGCGCACGGAACTCATCGGCATAGAATACCTCGGCGGCTGTATTGAAGCCCAGCACCGCCGTGACCTGCCGCCCTGCGGCGAGCAGGCGCTTTGCCAGCCCGTACAGCGGCGGGACGCCCACGCCGCCGCCCAGCAGCAACGGATGCTCCCCGCTGACCGACAGGTCGTAGCCGTTACCCAGTCCGGTCAGCAGATCAAGCGTTTGCCCCGGCACCATATCGCGCATCTGCGCGGTGCCTTCGCCTACCACTTTGTATACAAGCGTCAGGCGTCCTGCCGCCTCGTCCATGTCACAGACCGAGATCGGGCGGCGCAGGAACAGCCCGTCCAGCCGGACGTTTACGAACTGTCCGGGGCGGTTGACCGCGCCGGGTGCCGGGGTCAGATCGCCCTCCAGCACCATTTCGCAGACAGGCTGACGCGCATCGGGCGTCAGAAGTCGGTTTGAAAAAACCGTAAACAGGGATTGCTTCATTGTGCGGACTCCTTTCCGTCGGTTGCAGAGTATACCGCCTGCCCGTGCCACAGGGTCATGCGGTTGATGCCGTACAGCATATCGCCCGCGAAGGGCGTGGCGCGTCCCATGCTGAGAAATTCCGCCGGGTCTGTCGGGCGGGCGGTGGACAGATCCCAGAGCGACAGCCCGACCGATTCCGGGTCGCACGGCAGACCGAAGCGCCGCCGCGGCGCCCATACCATCCGTTCCAGCAGAAGCTCCAGGGACAGGATGCCAGTCCGCACCAGGTGTGTATACAGCACGGGAAATGCCGTTTCCAGTCCCACCACGCCGAAGGCACTGCCTGCCAGCCCCCGGCTCTTTTCGGCGGCGGTATGCGGCGCATGGTCGGTGGCGATCATGTCGATCGTGCCGTCCAGCAGTCCCTCCAGCAGTGCTTCGCGGTCGGCGGCGGAGCGCAGGGGGGGATTCATCTTGAAGCGCCCGTCCTCGCGGAGTGCATTCTCGTCCAGCACCAGATAGTGCGGTGCCGTCTCGCAGGTGATGTTGACGCCCTCTGCCTTGGCACGCCGGATCAGCCCGACGCTCTCGCGGGTGGAGATGTGGCAGACATGGTAGGCACAGCCCGTTTCGCGGCACAGCTCAATATCGCGCGCAATGGGGCGGTACTCGCTTTCGGAGCATATCCCGCGATGTCCGTGGGCGCGGGCGTACCCGCCGTCATGGATATACCCGCCGTGCAGGAGGCTGTTGTCCTCGCAGTGCGCGGCGACCACCTTGCCCAGTCGCGCCGCCTCGCGCATGACAGACCGCATCATGTCCGCGCTTTGCACGCCTCTGCCGTCGTCCGAAAACGCGACCGCCTCCGGTGCCATGCCGGCAAGGTCAGCCGGCTCCGTGCCGCGCTCGCCGACCGTCAGCGCACCGTAGGGGTACACGGCGATGCAGGCGTCGCGGCGGATGATGTCGGTCTGAACCCGCAGGTGCGCCGGACTGTCCGGCACGGGATCCAGATTCGGCATGGTGCAGACGGCGGTGTAACCGCCGCGTGCCGCCGCCTGCGTCCCCGTGCGGATGGTCTCCTTGTACGAATAACCCGGCTCCCGGAAGTGCACATGCACATCACAGAAGCCGGGCAACAGGGAATACGAAACCGAACCGGACAGCTCGCCGGTTCCGTCCGGTGTTTCCGCCTGGGACACGCCCCCCATCGGGAGCAGGGCAACATCCGGCACGCCGGACGCAGACAGGAGCGCGGCTCCTGCCGGGTAGGCACTGGCATCCACCCGCAGGGCGGGGCGGTTCATGTCACGGTTCATATGCATACGGTACCCCCTGAAAAACTCCGGCGTGACGCGCGATCACCTCCCGGAGGCGTGCAGGCAGTCAGAGCCGGAGCGCACACGAGGGGGAGCGTCCGCCCGCGCGGTGCCCCCGTCTCTTTGCCGTTATCCGTTCCCACGATCATCTGCATCAGTGAAACACGGTCAATTTCCGACCGTATTATAGCATATATCCGGACGTTTGTCAAGGGCTTGGAAAGGGAAGCAATCGGGCAACCGTATATACGGCGGCACCGCGCACTGTAAGGCAGAGACGGCGCAACCCAATGCGGATCCGCCGCCTCGGTTTTGCTTTGCTGTCCTCGCTCAAATCACGTAGAAGAAGATGCAGAAAAACTGAAGAAGGCTGCCCAGCAGAACAAACAGATGGAACACGGAGTGCATATAGGGGGCACTGCCGCGCTTGCCGGCGCGGACATACAGCACAGCCCCCAGTGTGTAGGCGATGCCGCCGCCGACAAGCCAGAGAATACCCGGCAGGGGTACCGATTCCAGCACGGGGCGGATGGCGAACACCACAGACCAGCCGACGCCGACATAGCAGAACATGGAGAGCGCGGAGTACTTCTTCAGATCAATGGCGGTCAGCACGGTGCAGAGCGTACACAGCCCGAACACCACGCCGAACAGCCCCCAGCCCCAGCCCGGCGAAACCCGACGGATGGAGCAGAGCAGTACGGGCGTATAGCTGCCGCAGATCAGCGCGTAGATGGTGCAGTGATCCATGATCTGCATGACTTTTTTGGCAGTCGGCGACGAGAGAGGCAGTCCGTGATACACGCTGGACATGGTGTACAGCAGGATCAGCGATACGCCGTAGATGGCACTGCTGACAACAGCCCACGCATCGCTTTTCAGTGCCGAGAACACCACGCAGAGCGTTAGTGCCACAACGCCGAAGGCGGCACCCACGATGTGGGATACCATGTTGAATATTTCCTCTCCGCGGGTATAATCCGGGAGTATACGGTCACACAGCTTTGTGCGTGTCATACTGCAACGCCTCCTTTTACGGGTGCCCCGCGTTTTTCCGCCTGCGGGAGTGTCGGGGAAGCCCTTCTTCCGGCAGTACGGCACAATGATGGCGGCATATGCTCCGTCATTGGCGTCTGCCTGTCAGATTTACGACTTTGCCAGCTCCCGGCTGGCAGGGTTTCCGAAGAAGAACAGCGCCAGCGCGCCGGGACCTACGTGCGCGCCGGTTACAGGCTCGTACATGACGGTCATGATCTCGCGCGGGGGGTGATTGCGGTTGAGTAACGTGATCAGCGTCTGCACGTCCGGATAGCAGTCGCAGTGCGCGATGCCGATGCACTGCTGCTCCGGCTCCTCGACCAGCTGATCGTACCGGTCAGCCAGTGCCTGTATGGATGCCCGGCGTCCGCGCACCTTGGCGCAGGAGAGTATCTGCCCCTGCGCGTTGGAGCACAGGATCGGCTTGATGCCAAGCGCCGTGCCCAACAGCGCCGCCGCTCCGGACAGGCGTCCGCCGCGCTTGAGGCAGAACAGATCGTCCACCGTGAATATCTGTCCCATCCGCATCCGGAGGCTGTTCAGGCGGTCGGCGACCTCGTCCAGCCCTACGCCTGCGTCGCGCATTTTCGCCGCCTCGATGACCAGCAGTCCCTCGCCGAGCGATGCCGACAGCGTGTCCACCGTGCGTATCCTGCGCTCGGGGTACTGCTCGGACAGGATGTGCGCCGCCTGCGTTGCACTGTGGTAGGCGCCGCTGATACCGGAGGACATACCCACGAACAGAATATCGTGCCCGGCTTCCAGAACCGGATCCATCGCGTTGACATACTGGTGTACATTGATCTGGGAGGTTGTCACGACCGCCCCGCCCCGGATGGCGTTGTAGTAGGCGCTCCCGTCAAACTCCTCCGAGCCGGGGCAGGGAATCCCCTCCGGATGCTCCGGCGGGCAGTAAAAGAAGGGGATCTGGCGCAGTCCGTATTCGCGGACGACTTTGTCCGGCAGGTTGGCGGACGTATCGGTAAAAATCACATAATCCATGTTCGGTTCTCCTGACATCTAATATCGCGTATTATATTACCACATATCCGGCTCAATGTCAAGAGGATTTGAATATATATTTCCTGATTTTTTTCACCGTGACCTCTTGCAATCAGGCACAGGATGTGATATAATGAACACTACTTTATAGAGAGGAGGCGGACATATGGCTTTTGACAAGGAACTGGTCGCCGCCAAACTGCGCCGATGGGAAAAATACCTGCGGGAGTACAGACTGCCGGAATGGGACAGACTTCCCGACCTGGGACTGTATATGGAGCAGGTCACGGTGCTGATGCGGCAGTATCTGGACTACCTTCCGCCGGAGCTGAAGGAAGAACAGTTTATCACGGCTTCTACCATTAATAACTATGTGCGCATGAAGATCATGCCCGAACCGCGCAGAAAGCGGTACTACCGCATCCATCTGGCGTACCTGATCGTCATCCTGACGCTCAAGCAGAGCCTGAGCATCACCATGATACGCGATCTTCTGCCGTCGGATCAGCCGGAGGAGGAGATGGAGGCGTTCTACCGGATGTATACCGCGCGGCATCGCATTGTGTCGGAGTATTTCGTCCAGCAGGTGCGTGCGGCGGCTGGCTCCATCCTCGACCACGAACAGCCCAGCCAGACTGCCGTGGAGAACGCCAGCGATCTCATCATCGCGTCTGCCATGGTGGGCGGTCTGACCCGCCTGCTGGCGGAAAAGCTGCGCCCGGCTACCCGCTACCTCTATCTCCACCTGATGGGCGAGCCGCTGCTGCACCCCGAGCTGCCGGCACTTTTGGCCATAGCCGGGGAACTGGATTTTTTGGTAAATATCACCACAAACGGAACCCTGCTGCCCCAGGTGGGGGAGACTCTGCTGGCCGCTCCTGCCGTCCGCAAGGTCAGTATTTCCCTGCACAGCCTGGAGGCCAATGACAGCCGGGTCTTTTCCGCCTACCTGGGGAGTTGCATTTCCTTTGCCAAAAGGGCTGCCGCCGCGGGCAAACTAACAGAGCTGCGCCTTTGGAATTTGGATGGCTCTCTCCCTGGGCAGAACGACCTGAATGCCCCCATGCTGGAGGAGCTGCACCGGGCTTTCCCCGGAGAGTGGCCCCCGGTACGGGAGGGCCATAAAATAGCAGAGCGAACCTATCTGGAATTTGGCGAGCGCTTTGAATGGCCGGATCTTTCCGCCGGGGAGCGGGAGGGAGATGCCTTTTGCTATGGGCTGCGGGACCAGTTTGGGGTGTTGTGTGATGGCACGGTGGTGCCCTGCTGCCTGGACCACGAGGGTGACCTGGCCCTGGGAAATCTCTTTACCCAGCCGTTGGAGGAGATCCTTTCCTCACCGCGGGCAAGGGCAATCTATGAGAGCTTTTCGGGGCGGCAAGCCAGGGAGGAGCTATGCCGGAAATGCGGCTATGCCCGCCGCTTTATCCGCTGATATGGGACAACCGTCAACTTTTTGAGAGAAGAAAAATCTTTTATGAACTTTAGGCTACCTTTTTTTGCCGATATGTGTTATACTGAATTCCTGTGATAGCAGGTGCTCCCGCGCCGCATGGCAAAGGACCTCTACCGCTGCAAAACTGTAATGGCCGACCGGTACAGGAAGCCGGCGCCGACAGAGAAAATTGTGAAAACAAGGAGGTGTTGGTTCAATGGGTAATCTATCAGAATTCCTGATGGAGGAGCTGAATGTGGCGACTGCCTTTACCATCCCGATATTCGGCGGGATAGAAGTGGCAGAATCCACCGTGATCTCCTGGGTCATCATGGCCATTATCGTGATCCTTACCCTGGTACTGACCAGAAACATGAGGGTGGAAAAGCCCGGCAAGCTGCAGGTAGGTGTGGAATACGCCGTCACCGCCCTGCAGAATCTCGTCCGCGGGATCATCGGCCATGAGGGAGAGCGCTATGTCCCTTATTTGTCAACCGTGCTGGTCTTTTTGGGCATTTCCAATATCTTTGCCATCTTTGGCATGAAGCCCCCCACAAAGGACCTGAATGTGACGGCGGCCCTGGCGCTGATGTCCATCATTCTGGTGCAGGCGGCATCCATCCGGCAAAACAAGGTGGGCGGTTGGCTGAAGGGCTTTACCAAGCCCTCCAAGGTCATTACCCCGCTGAATGTGATGGAGCTGGCTATCCGGCCGCTTTCGCTGTGCATGCGTCTTTTTGGTAATGTCATGGGCGCCTTTGTAGTAATGAAGCTGCTGGAGCACCTGGTGCCGGTCATCCTGCCCGCGGTGTTCAGCCTGTATTTCGATTTCTTTGACGGCCTGCTGCAGGCCTATGTATTCGTGTTCCTCCCCGGGCTGTATATCAAGGAAGCCGTAGAGGAATGACCCAAGTAAAAAATATTAAATTACATGTGATTTGAAGGAGAAAAAACTATGGGTACTTTTGTTGCAATCGGCGCGGGTATCGCGGTTCTCACCGGCATTGGCGCCGGCATCGGCATCGGTATTGCTACCGGTAAGGCCACCGAAGCAGTAGCCCGTCAGCCGGAGGCGGACGGCAAGATCAGTAAGCTGCTGCTGCTGGGCTGCGCCCTGGCGGAAGCCACCGCCATCTACGGCTTTGTTATTGCCCTGCTGCTGCTGGTACTGTAAGCGAAAAATAGAGAAAGGAAGGCAAGACTCAGATGCTGAGATTAGATATCAATCTCGTATTTACCGTCATCAATCTGCTGGTTCTCTATTTCTTCATGCGCAAGTTTTTGTTCGGCCGGGTCAATAAGATCCTGGAGGAACGCAAAGCGCTCATCGAGAAGCAGTTTGCCGATGCCAAGACCGCCCAGGACGCGGCAGACGGCATGAAGACGGAATATGAAGGGAAGCTGGCCGCCGCACAGGGCGAGGGTGAGGAGATCATAGCGCGCGCGAAGGCCGAGGCAAAAGAGCAGAGCGAAAAACTGCTGGCTGCCACCGATGCCGAGCTGGAGCAGAAGCGCCGCCGTGCCGAAGAAACCATGGCGGTGGAGCGTGCCAACGCCCTGCGGGATATGAAGAGCGAGATCGCCACTTTGGTGATAGATGCCGCGGCCAAGGCGGTAGGCGACAGGAACACCGAGCAGCAGGATAGAATGCTGTACGATAAGTTTATCGCGGAAGCAGGTGAAGCACATGGCGGCAAGATCCAGTGACGGCAAGCTGCAGGAGCTGCTGGGTACCCTGAAGACGGACGGCGTAGAGGCGCTGGACCAGCTGATGGATGCCTATGAGGAGCGCCGGGCCGAACGCGCGAGCCGTCAAAAAGCGATCCTGCGGTATGTGACCCCCCCGACTGCCGAGCAGCTGGCGCAGATCCGGGAATTTTTGCGGAAGAAGTACGAAAACGAAGAGCTGCCGCTGGAGCTGGTGGAGGATAAAAGCCTGCTGGGCGGTTTCTGCATCACGGTGGGCAGCGAGGAATACGACTGGAGCATGAAGGGCCGCCTGACCCAGATGAAGAACCGTCTGACCCAGACGCCCCAGATGCTTTCCGATTCCAGCGAGGTCATTGACCTGCTGCGCACCGAAATAGACGCGGCCGCCTTTGACGGCAAGGACCACGAGGTGGGCGAGATCCTGCGGGTGGGCGACGGTGTTGCCACTGTTTCCGGGATCCGGCATGCCGCTTACGGCGAGATCGTGCAGTTTGAAAGCGGCGTAAAGGGCATGGTACAGGATATCCGCCGCGAGGAGACCGGTATCATCCTGCTGGGCAGCGAAAAGGGCCTTTTGGCCGGCGGACGGGTAGTGCGTACCGAGCGGCGTGCCGGTGTGCCGGTGGGCGAGGCCTTCCTGGGCCGCGTGGTGGATGCCATGGGCACCCCCATTGACGGCAAGGGCGAGGCGGTGCCGGCCGGTTACCGCCCCATTGAAAATGCCGCCCCCGGCATTAAGGACAGAAAATCCGTTTCGGTCCCGATGGAGACCGGTATTCTGGCCATCGACAGCATGTTCCCCATTGGCCGGGGACAGCGTGAGCTCATCATCGGCGACCGGCAGACCGGTAAGACCTCTATCGCCACCGATACCATCCTGAACCAGAAGGGCAAGGGTGTTATCTGCATCTATGTGGCCATTGGACAGAAGGCCTCTACCGTGGCCAAGGTGGTTTCCACCCTGCAGAGCCACGGGGCCATGGAGTATTCCATCGTGGTTTCGGCCACGGCCAGCGATCCGGCCTCCCTGCAGTACATTGCCCCCTATGCCGGTACCGCTATGGCGGAGTACTTTATGTATCAGGGACGGGATGTCCTCATCATCTACGATGACCTTTCCAAGCACGCGGTGGCTTACCGTTCGCTGTCGCTCATCCTGGAGCGCAGCCCCGGCCGTGAGGCCTACCCCGGCGATGTATTCTACCTGCACAGCCGCCTGCTGGAGCGCAGCAGCCGCCTGACCCCCGAAATGGGCGGCGGCTCCATCACCGCGCTGCCCATTATTGAAACACAGGCCGGCGATGTATCGGCTTATATTCCCACCAATGTTATTTCCATCACCGATGGTCAGATCTATCTGGAGACGAACCTCTTTAATGCAGGCCAGCGTCCGGCCGTTAATGTCGGCCTTTCGGTTTCCCGCGTGGGCGGCGCCGCCCAGACCAAGGCCATGAAAAAGGCCAGCGGTTCTATCCGTATTGATCTGGCGCAGTACCGTGAGATGGAGGTCTTTACGCAGTTCAGCAGCGACCTGGATGACACTACCCAGGAGCAACTGGCCTACGGCAAGGGCCTGATGGAGGTGCTGAAGCAGCCGCTGTACCGTCCGCTTTCGATGGCGGAGCAGGTCATCACCCTGGTGGTGGCAACGGCCAAGGGCTTCCTGGAGGTGCCGCTGACCGAGATAAAGGCATATCAGATGGGACTTTTGGACTATGTGCGGGAGAACCACAGCGAGATCATTGCAGCGCTGGAGGAAACCAAAGCGCTGGACGATACGCTGCGGCAGGCGATCCTGACGGCGGCCGAAGAGTACAAGGGCAGGTGATGGTATGGCAAGCGCAAGAGATATCCAAAGCCGCATAAAAAGCGTGCAGGATACCATGAAGATCACCAACGCCATGTACCTGATCTCCTCCACCAAGGTGAAAAAGGCCCGCCGGGCCCTGACCGAAGCGTTGCCGCACTTTGAGCAGTCGGAGGAGCTGATCGCGGAGATCCTGCGGGACCTGCCGGAGCTGGAGGACCGCTATTTTGGCACCGGGGAGCCGATCCTCGGCGGCAAAAAGGGGTATCTGGTCATCAGCGGCGATAAGGGACTGGCCGGTGCCTATAACCACAACATTTTGAAATTTGCCGAGGGCGTGCTGCAGAAGGAAACAGACCCTGCCGTATGCGTGGTGGGGCGGCTGGGTGCCCTGGCGCTGCAGAAATTGGGCTACGCGGTGGACCGGAGCTTTATCGGAATGGCGCAGCAGCCCAGCGTGGAGCGCGCCAGGAGAATAGCGGCCATGATGTGCCAGAGATTCATGAGCGGGGAGCTCAGCGAGGTCTATGTCATCTACACCCGCATGGAGGAGCACGGCGAGGAGGCCACCCCCCGGCTGCAGAAGCTGCTGCCCCTTTCGGCGGAGGCTTTCCGGCCCGGAGAGGGCAAGCCCCAAAAGCCGCAGCAGGTGAACTACCTGCCGAATGCTGGGGCGGTGCTGGGTTCCATTGCCCCCAACTATGTGACGGGTTACCTGTTCGGGGCGCTGGTGGAGGCCTTTTGCAGTGAAGAAAACGCCAGAATGCTGGCAATGAAATCCGCGACGGATAGTGCTGCCGATATGCTGCGGGAGCTTTCCGTCATCTATAACAGTGTGCGGCAGGCCGCCATTACCCAGCAGATCGTAGAGGTAGCGGGCGGCGCCAAAGCACAGAAAAGGAAGAAAACATCATGATGAAAGGGATTATTACAGAGGTGCAGGGGCCTGTGGTGGATGTCTTGTTCCCCGAGGGCCAACTGCCCTTCATCAAGGATGCGCTGACGGTGCAGAACGGCGAGCAGAAGTGCGTGATGGAGGTGGCCCAGCATATGGGCGGCAACATCGTGCGCTGCATCATGCTTTCCCCCAGTGAGGGGCTGTGCCGCGAGATGGAGGTCACCGCCGAAGGCGGTGGCATCCAAGTGCCGGTGGGCGACCGTACCCTGGGGCGGCTCTTTAATGTGACTGATGGCGGCGAGCCGCTGCCGGAGGGGGAGAAGTGGTGCATCCACCGCGACCCGCCCGGCTTTGCCGACCAGAGCCCCGTGGTGGAGATCCTGGAGACCGGCATCAAGGTCATTGACCTGCTGGCCCCCTACGCCAAGGGCGGTAAAATCGGCCTTTTTGGCGGCGCGGGCGTAGGCAAAACAGTGCTTATCCAGGAGCTGATCACCAATGTAGCCACCGAGCATGGCGGCTATTCCATCTTTACCGGCGTGGGAGAGCGCTCCCGCGAGGGCAACGACCTGTGGACCGAGATGGGCGAAAGCGGGGTGCTGAAAAAGACCGCGCTGGTCTTTGGCCAGATGAACGAGCCGCCCGGGGCCAGAATGAGAGTGGGCCTGACCGGACTGACCATGGCGGAGTACTTCCGCGATGTGGAGCACCAGGATGTGCTGCTGTTCATTGATAACATCTTCCGGTTTGTGCAGGCAGGCAGCGAGGTTTCCGCCCTGCTGGGGCGGATGCCCAGTGCCGTGGGCTATCAGCCTACCCTGGCCACCGAGCTGGGTGAGCTGCAGGAGCGCATCGCCTCCACCCATGACGGGTCCATTACCTCAGTGCAGGCGGTATATGTACCGGCCGATGACTTGACCGACCCCGCCCCCGCGACGACCTTTGCCCACCTGGATGCGACTACCGTACTTTCCCGTAAGATCGTGGAGCAGGGTATTTACCCGGCGGTAGACCCGCTGGAATCCACCTCCCGTATATTGGAGGCAGACATTGTGGGGCAGGAGCACTACGAAACGGCGAGAGCCGTGCAGAAGATCCTGCAGAAGTACAAGGAATTGCAGGATATCATAGCGATCCTGGGTATGGAGGAGCTTTCCGACGAGGATAAGGTGACCATTTACCGGGCGAGAAAGATCCAGAAGTTCCTTTCGCAGCCCTTCCATGTGGCGGAAAACTTTACCGGCGTACCGGGCAAGTATGTCCCCGTCCGGGATACCATCCGTTCCTTTAAGGCCATCATCGACGGTGAGATGGACGAATACCCCGAGTGGGCGTTCTTCAATGTCGGCACCATCGAGGATGTCATAGAAAAGGCCAAGCAAGGCGTGTAACGACCGGAAAGGAGAGGTGCCAAAATGGAGACCTTTACCCTGAAGGTGATCGGGTTTTCCCGCGTCTTTTACGAAGGGGAGGCGGTGCAGGTCCAGCTGCCGATCCAGGATGGTTCAATGGGCATTATGGCGCACCATGAGGCTGCGGTCATCGGCATTGTGCCGGGGACGATGCGGCTGCAAACGCCGGACGGCGAGTGGCAATCCGCCGTGGTGGATGCGGGCTTTGCCCGGGTGGGCGAGAATACCGTATCGGTGATGGTGGAAGAGGTGCTGCGGCCCGAGGAGATCGACGAGGAGCGCGAGCGCCGGGCGCTGGCGGAGGCGCAGGAAGAGCTGCGCCAGAAGCACAGCGTGCTGGAGTGCCAGAACGCCGAGATGACCATTCTGCGGAGCCTGGCCA
>ERZ780149.3840-NODE-3840-length-12131-cov-2.593905_pt1 | contig 12131 bp, 10 predicted proteins | sample MGYA00511367_ERZ780149 | MGnify/ENA primary metagenome ERZ780149 (study PRJEB29588, sample SAMEA2153852) | human gut metagenome | biome: human gut; feature: human-associated habitat; material: faeces | place: Denmark | collected 2008/2010 ...
GCACACGAAAAATGTCAGTCTCTTGAAACATATTTACTCCAAACTTACGCACAACTATCAAGAATAATCATTAACTATGCCTCAAAATTTGTAACATAAATTTTAACTATACATTATTCTATGAAACATCTGACATTTATCTTATTGCTTGTGATGACCTGTTCGCTGGCAAAAGCCCAGCAAGACGACCGAGGGTACATCGTGAAAGTAGGCGAGAAAGCCCCGAACATCGAATTATTGTTTCCCGACGGCACCAAGAAACAACTAAAAGAGCTGAAAGGAAAAGTCATCATGATACAATTTACCGCCAGCTGGTGCGGTGTATGCCGTAAGGAAATGCCTTTTATCGAAAAGGACATCTGGCTGAAATACAAGAACAATCCGGAATTTGCCCTTTTCGGTATCGACTTCAAAGAGAGCAAAGAGACCACCGAAAAGTTCGCCAAGGACATCAAGATCACCTATCCTCTACTCCTTGATCCGGAAGGCAAAGCATTCTACACCTACGCCGCACAAGGAGCCGGAGTTACCCGTAACATTATCATCGACAAGGAAGGTAACATCGCCTTCCTCACCCGCCTCTACGATCCGAAAGAATTCGAGGAAATGGTGAAAGTCATTGATACACTTTTAAAAAAGAAATAAGCCGATGGGCTTATTTCTTTTTCTTTACCGGTTTGCGAGCCGTTTTCTTTTTCTTCTTCTTACCTCCTCGGCGTTTTAGCAAGAAATGCACCACGAGGAAGATCACAACCACGGCAACAACCGTAATAATCTGTTGATTTCTTGTCGGGCGATACGAACTTTCCGATGCTTGTCCTCCATCCCGAGAGACGTGCGAAAGCGTGTCCGCCTCCAGCACCCGTTCCAAATCATCGGGCAACTGGGAAAAGAAATCAATTCCCGTCATCTTCTCCACCTTATCCACGGGAACGGCAAAACTATTCAAGGACCGCTTGCTCTCCTCGTTGGGCAACACGTAAGCGATCATTTGCTGCTTGGAAGGGGAGTAGAATAATTTGTAATAATATCCCGGAACTGTCACCTTCCCCTTGCCAATTGTACCTTTATTACTCTTGAAAATCGGTCCCGTTACCACGTAAAGTTTCTCCTTCCGGGCCCGATTGCGCACGTGCTCCTCCAACTCTTTCCAGATTCCCCGGTTAAACATCGGTACTTGAGGAGACATATTCGACATATAGAACGTCTCGCTCATCGCCTGCGCGTTAAACGACATATCCGCCGCGGGACACAAATGCCCCCGATCGTAACCGCTTCGCTTGTAATCATCGGGAGTGGCGCTCCAACGGCTAATCTTCGGGTCCACCCGGAAATCATTCTTCCGACTCGCTTTCCCTGTCAAATTCGCAGCACCCAGCTCGTAGTACACCCAGTTGGCCTGTTTATGCTCCTTGTTGAATCCCAGACAATAATATTTATAATCCACCCGTATCCCGTCCTCATAAACCGGGATATAGCGCCCGTCGGCAAAACTACCTAAGGCAAGAAACAGAAACAGGAGGCCAAAAATCAGCCTCCCGTGTAATATTCTCTTCATCAATTATTGTTTAATCGCTTCCTGCAACGTGTTGTCAATCTGACCGAGAATCGGGTAGAATCCCTCGTCATCTATCGTATGACGGGCAATATACGCCTCAATTCGGGTACGTAAAATCTGGTAGGACTCCTTGATTCCCTTCTCGTCCCGTTTCAATCCGCGACGGGCGGCATAATTCGCCATCTCGTTCACCAGATCAAATGATTTCAGGTAATTCTGAATCTGCTTATAATCCTTCAGATTCACCATTTCAGCACGATGCCGATCCATGAAATCAAACGTGTACTCGTACAAGAACTGGGTTCTCGTCACGTCGCTCAGATAACGGGAAACCCCGGTCGTGTCCGCCGGAACAAAGACATCCGGCATGATACCGCCTCCACCATACACGGTACGTCCACCCACCGTCTGGTACTTCAAATTCTCATCAAAAACAATACTGTCCTTTTGGGAGAATTCCCCGTGAACCAAACGATTGTAGATATCATTGTAATACTTTTCTTTCCCTTCGTTATAAGGTTTCTGGATAGAACGTCCCGAAGGTGTGTAATAACGGGCTACCGTCAGACGCAACGCGGAACCATCAGGCAACATCCGCTGTTCCTGAACCAATCCTTTACCAAAGGAACGACGCCCGATGATCAACCCTCGGTCGTTATCCTGTATCGCCCCGGCAAAAATCTCACTAGCTGACGCACTAAACTCGCTAATCAACACATCCACTCGCAAATCCTTGAATTGGCCTTTGCCGTTAGACTTGTAATCCGTACGAGGTTGCGCCTGCCCTTGCGTGTAAAGAATCAAACGGTCGGCATCCAAGAACTCGTTAATCATTTGTATCGCTATCGGTAACACACCTCCTTCATTCTCCCGCAAATCGATAATAATTTTCTTCATGCCTTCCTCTTTCAACTTCGCCAATGCCTGCATGAACTCAACATACGTGTGCATACCGAACGTGTTTGTTTTCAAATACCCCGTCGTGTCATTCAGCATATACGCCACGTCCACGCTTTTCACCGGAATACTTCCGCGCACTACCTCTTTCTTGATCAACTTCGGCTCCCCTCTTCTAGCAATCGTCAATTCCACTTTCGTTCCCAGTTCCCCCCTCATTAACTCTTGAATCTTATCCTGCCCCATCTTTACCCCGGCAACCAAAGAATCGTTCACCCGCACAATCCGGTCCCCATCCTTTATTCCAGCTTTCTCCGAAGGACCACCCGGAACCACTTTCACGACAGTCACCGTGTCCAAATACTTGTAGAACTGGATTCCGACTCCCCCGAAGTTTCCCACGATTCCCTCATTCGCCCGTTGCATATCCTTCGCGGGAATATACACCGTGTGCGGGTCCAAATCCTTCAACAGAACCGGAATCGTGTTCTCCACGATCTTCCTCGTGTCCACGGTATCCACGTACGAATTTTGGATCATACTGATAATCAAATCCAGCTTACTTCCCGTCACGGGCAAAAACATTTCCGAGGATGCCGACACCCGATTCCGATTCGGTAGAAATCGGTTCAACATCATCCCGAACACGATAGCCAACGCCAACACGATCGGGGTCAACAAAGCCCTCAAATTACTCTTATTCATTATTTTCCTGTTTAATCTTTATTTTCCTGATTCCCGTTCAACTCGATAAACGCCACATCAATCCCAGCCTTCTGCAATAACTCGATCCCATCGGCACTCCGGTAATTCTCGGAATACACCACTCGCCGGATCCCGGCCTGTATGATCAATTTGGCACACTCGATACAAGGTGAGGCCGTCACGTACAACGTTGCCCCCAAACTGCTGTTATTCGACTTCGCCACCTTCGTGATCGCGTTCGCTTCGGCGTGCAACACGTAAGGTTTCGTCTTGTTATTCTCGTCCTCGCAAACATTTTCAAACCCGGAAGGCGTTCCGTTATACCCGTCGGATATAATGGCATCCCCCCTCACAATCAACGCACCCACCTGCCGACGTTCGCAATACGAATTCTCCGCCCATATCCGGGCCATCCTCAAATAACGTTCATCCAGTAACTGCTGCTTCGATTTACTCATCTATCTTTTATTTTATTTTTTTCGATTCCCGATCGCGTCCAACGTTTCATAGAAATCGACCTTTCTTTCTCTCGGCACATCAATCTTATCCAGAATATCCCGACTCATCTTCAAATATTTATCAATTGCCGCGAAAGCAACCTCTTTAATCCCCAAACGATCGTATATTCTGGTTACCGCCTTGATCTTCTCCTCGTGATCAAACTCTTTTCGTTCGATCCATCCCCACAACTCCTCTTTTGTCTCCGGATCGGCCAACTCCAACGCCTTGATCAGCATATAAGTCTTTTTATTAGCCACAATATCGCCACCGATGTTTTTCCCGAACTCCGCCACGTCACCATACACGTCCAGATAATCATCCTGCAATTGGAAAGCCAACCCCAGATAGCCCCCGAATTCATACAAAGCGTTATATTCATGCTCCGGTGCATCCGCCAGCAAGGCTCCATGTCTCAAACTTCCGGCAATCAACACCGAAGTCTTCAAATAAATCATCTCGATATATTCCTCCTCCGAAACATCATTCCGAGTCTCGAACAACATATCATACTGTTGTCCCCGACACACATCCATCGCCACTTGGTTAAAGAAATCAATCGCCCGGCGCAAATACTTGTCCTCGCAATGCTCAATGCACTGATAAGCCGTGATAGCTGCCGCATCACCACTCAAAATGGCCACGTTACTGTTCCACTTTTTATGAACAGTCGGCCTGCCTCTCCGTAACTCCGCGTCATCCATCACATCATCATGCAGCAACGTGTAATTGTGGAATATCTCGATCCCGATAGCGGATTTCAGTACCCTCTCTATATCTTCCCGGTAAAGATTATAAGCCATTAATGTCAAAAGCGGTCGCAGGCGTTTCCCTCCATCCTCCAAAATATAGAGAATCGGCTCAAACAGGGAATACGGCTCCTGTATATACTCTTTCTTATCTAACTCTTCCTTTATAATTGCTCTAAGTTCATCTACGGTATACATATCCATCACATTTTCAAATTAGTGCGGCTAAAATATAAAAAAAGAGCCAACAACCCATCATCCATGCCAAGAAATATCTTTTTTCCAAACAAATCTTATCACAAAAATATCCCGGCCTCTATTTCAGAGAACCGGGACATTCAACGATTCGATTTCGAAAGCCTCTTTTAATATTTTCGATCATCAATGACCTTTACCTTCCAATTTCATAAGCTGTTGGGCCACAAATATAATCATGGTCGCATCCATATCTAGGAATGAATGACGTATAAATTTTGCCGCCCGTTTTTTCACTGCTTCATCCGCATTAGCAAACACGTTGGCAAAACTATACATGAGGGAAGACTTGTAATCATCATTCAACTGATCATACTCTTTCTCACATAACGTCATGAAAGCGTCCATATCCCCTTTACCGTAAGATTCAATAAAGCGGAATGCCGTCGTATAATAACCATCTTTATTCAATCCCAGATCCATAACTCCTTTTTTCACAATATCATATTGCTGTTGATTAAAAGGGATCCGTGCCGTCAGGTAATTTAAAACATCCATTTTGTACAGTTCTTTTATTCGATCAGAAATATTACTCCTGATCGCAGGAGCAAATTTATCCCGGTTCGCAATCATATATCGAGCGATTGCATCTGCAGGACTCTCCGTGTAAGTCGTATAGATAAACAAGTTTTCTTCTGCCAAACGCTCCTTATCCTTCAAGCCATCAAAATAATCCTGCACCATCTTGAAAGCCTCTTCCTTCTTGGTCATATCCGGTTGACGGTTTTTATAAACTTCCTCCATTTTCAGACCCGCATAAGCAGAAATCAGGTCGGCCGTACGTTCTCCATTTTCATAACGTTGTTGCATACGTTCTGGCGTTTTATTTGGATCTATCCGACGATCAATACTTCCAATAAACTCCTTTCCATCAAAATCCCCCCCCTTCTTTTGTCATCAACACTTTCTCTTCGGGATCAATCACCACAAAGGTCGGATACGCTTTCACCTTGTACCGTTTGGCCAATTCTGGTCCCTCACCTTTTTCTGCATCAATCTTTATACAGACGAATTTAGCATTTAGATAATTCCCTACCTCTTTTAACGGGAATATATTCTTCATCATCATCTTGCATGGTCCGCACCAAGATGTATAAAAATCAATAAACACCTGTTTTTTTTCAGCTCTGGCGATAACGATAGCCTCCTTATAAGTAACATCACGAAAATTTGTTTGTGCTAACGCCGGAACTGATAACATGACGATCAATAATATAAAAAAAATCTTTTTCATAACATCTCTTAATTTAAAAATATTTACAAAAACAATCTTAATAACTTAATCCATAATCACCCAACTGCCATTCCCATGTCTCATTAAAAACCGGAGACATGTACTGAATATCGACAACTTCACCCATTCCACTAAACTGAATAACAGGTTCTCCGTTAGGTAATCCCCCCACCATCTCATACATGCTGAGGGTATAATCTCCTTGACCTGCAGTTGTTCCAATCACCAAGTAATCAAACTTGTACTTTGTATCACCAAAAGCTCCCCAAAAACGATTTGAAACGAAATTAATCGACTCACCCTCGGGCAATCCCTGCAATGCTACCAACACCTCTTTATTCGAAACAAATGAATAGCTATAAAGTTTGGAGCCCCCTTCCTCCTCCACTATATAATAAATAATTGGAGAAGAATAAGAACAAATAGCATAATGACTCGCATAGTTAAACTTCATCGCAACATCCATAACCTTTGTTCCTTCTTGATCAATAGGATTTGAACCCGACGTTATTTTCATCTTATACAATTTACGTTCAGTAACCCTGGGAGCTTGAAATACAGCATAAACATCATTTGCCCCAGCATAATGAGAAACACCCATATACAAAAGTTCATCCCTAATATCATTCGGCTTATAATACCCATCGCCATTTTCAAACGCAGTCACTTCTCCATTGTAAGAAACATGTAAAAAACGTTTTGCCTCTTCATCCCAATACATAAATCCCCAAGAGGCACGATCGTAAACAAGCCACTTGCTTCCTCCCGAAATTGAACTTGGATAAGCAAAACGTCCCGTGCTTAATTGTTGTCCAAACATACCATCCCCGGCCCCGATAGAATAGCAGCCATCTCCAGACAAGTAATGCTCTTTCATCATTCCTCGGAAAAAACGACCAGGTTTCCCGGTGTTATTGTCACCAAAAAACAAAGTCCGACGATCATGTATCAAAGACATATCTTTCACTCCAATCAAACAAACGTCATCCTCTGTCGTAATTCCCAAAGCATGTCCAACAACTTTCCTATTCGTCATTTTATCCACATAAGGATAATTCATCATTTGAGCCAATACTTTCGGAAAACCAGTTAAAGGATTCTCCAATACTTTCTCCAACAAATTATACCCCATTTTCCCATCTTCAGACCTAAAATCCAACTCGGTTCCACCACTCTCCGTAGCCTTTAAAATGTAAAAACCTCGTGAAAAAGCGGTCTCCACAATCAAATTCGTCGAAGCATACTCAGCATATTGATTAACTGTATTTTGTACTTTCAACACAACTGTATATTCTCCTTCGTCCTCAACCACAGGATAAACTAAATCTCTCTCCCTACTAATCGTATCTACCGATTCCATATCTGAACCCTTATAAATGAACCAAACATATCTTAAATCCGATTTATCATACTCAGTCTTTACTGTTACCGGAATAATCAACGAATCCTGCATACTGTATTTCCGGTAATCCTTCTCGATACCACTTAGCTCTATATCAGAAATTTTAATATAAGAATAATTCCCCTCATCATCGAAACAACCGACAACAAGCAGGATAAACAAAATATCCAAAATATATTTCAATTTATTTTCCATATCCATGCACATTTATTCTGTTTCACCAATACGTACTTCTTTTCCATCTTCTCGCATCCAAGGCCCCTTACCTTCTACAATTCGCCTTGCATTATCTTCTTCCAGCAATTGCTGCCACACCCCAATCAAATACTGAAAATATGCATCCTCGTAATTATCATTCGTATAAGTCCAAGAATCTTCAGGAATAATAAATCCTAAAACATCATACAAATAATCGTAATCCCATTTCTCTCCTGTAATATGTATCAAGCACTCATGTAAACCTCTATCGTAAGAACCAATATAATAATCCAAATACATATTCCAGTTCGAAGGACGAGCCAATCGATCCGTGAGCCAAACCTGAATTCGATCCGGCTTCACAAACCCCGGTTGAAAGTCATCATTCGATCCAATAACAAATTCAAGTAAAACATCCATATTCTTCAGTGAAACATCTCGTTTAAAAATAACCGGCACACGTGCCTTTATTTGATTTGCAGGTATAACATAAGCATTAGCAAGAGCCAAATCATCAAAAGCTATATAATGTTTGCCAGCTTCGGCATTTGTCGTATCTGTCATCACTTGGGTGAAAGTAATTTTTCGATCATAATCTTTCATACTCCCGATCGTCTTCACGTCAATCCAAACCGTGTCTGTCTCTGCATCATCACCCAAATAAACAAATGAACGTGACTGTAAAGTATCCGCCAACTGGGATAAATTAAAACGTAACCAACAAGTTTCCGTATCATAATTATCCAATTTCTCTTCACAACTTAACAACGAGCAAAGAAAAACAATACCTACTATATATTTAAAAATTCTATCTTCCATATTATCCATTTTACAAATTACTGATTCAACGTGATTGGATCATACTCCGTGTCAGGCAATGGTAACACATACTCATTTTCACCAATATAATTGTCTTCATCTGTAAACATCATGTGTTGAACGCCTTGACGTTTGTAAGCATAAAACATGTGTCCCTCCGCAAAAAACTCTCTCCGAATTTCATTCATGACGAATTCTTTCACCTTTTCCAATGAAGCAAACTTCGTCACATCTCCCACGTTATGAGCCATCATGTAATCAACATAAAGAACATTTGCCTCATCAAGATCCATGGTTGTTTCCATCAAAATCAAATACACTTCACACATCCGAATCATCGGAACAATCTGTAATTTCATCAACAACACATCAGCCTCATGTGATTCGGAAGTATTGTAATAATACTTCTTTACCACACATTGTTTGCTCCCAAAATTATCCAGCGTATTCTTATTCCAGGAAAGATCTCGAATATGAGCCTCCCCACTCACACCCTCGTAAAGTTCATTATACATCTTTTGAGTAATATAAAGACCTGAGCCTACCCTTTCTCCGGGATTCCCTAAAACAGCAACAGAGTAATCGATTAACGCATTATTACTTAAAGCAAACAAACACTCCGTTGGAGATGCAAAATACTTACGTTGCATATCCTCCACCCCACTCAATTTAACCGGCATAACATCATACACGGCTTTTGCTGCCGCATAAGCTTTATCCGGCTGATTTATATAAAGATAAAAACGTGCTTGCAAAACCTTCACCGCATAGTAATTCAAATCCAATCCCCGGTAATTATGCATCACGTCATCACTCCCGCTGTATGCCATTCCCCGTTCAATAACCGGATCCAATTTCTCCAGAATTTTCTCTGCCATCAACAAATCATTTTCGATCTTCGTACAAAAAGCAGCATAATCATAATAGGGAGGCAATTTTTTAATCGACACCTCCTCTGCATAAGGTAAAGATACTTTCCGCATCGGGTTTTTCGGCATTTGTCCAAAAAGCCGCAACACGTCCAAATGACAAAAAGCTCGAATAGCATATGCTTCTCCTTCAATCAACGCCAAAGAAACGGAATCTTCGATACAACTTCCATTCGTCCGAGCATGCTCGATAATCGTGTTTGCCTGTACAATAACATTGTACAAACCGGAATAAATATCTGCCACTATTCCCTTAACTTTTTCATGCTCGTAATCATGTTCTGCCAAAGCTTCCACTACATCATCCGTGGAACGCACATACCACAACCGGGCCAAAGATTCCAAATGAGACATCGTCAAATACTCGCCATACAATCTCCTGTCTCTCATTTTAATATAACACCCAGTCAAGGCACTCTTGAACCCCTCGTAAGAAGTAAACATCTCATCCGTTTCTGTTTGGGAGTTCGGCTTCAGGTCTAGCCAGTCATTGCAAGAAGAAAAAAAGAACCAAAAGCATAAACTATAAATAATATACTTTTTCATATCATTTTACATTAAGAATTAAAACAACAAGGAAACATTTGCTCCCACGGTTCGAGCAAACGGATAGGAAGTACCACGTTCACGTTTCACGGAAGACACGTAAAATAAATCAGACATATTCACGCCAAATGTAATAGTTTGCAATCCCAAACATCGCAAATAAGGAGCATGCCACTTATATTGCACACTAGCTGATTGTAACTCAAACACATTATCCTTCATCACAAAACGAGACGTGGCCCGAGTAGCAACATCCGAGATCCCTCTAAAAAACACCACGTCGCCATCATGCAACCAGCGGTTAGACAATACCCTTTTATCCACATTCCCATTCCGGATAACATTCTTGGTCACCTCTACTTTATTCAGTAACGTCGAATTATACAACTTACCTCCCCAATGATATCCAAACGAAAAATTAATACTAAAATCTTTCCATGAAAACATCAATCCGGCATTCCCGTTATACAAAGGCTCGCTTACCCCCATGTACACTTTATCTGAAGGAGCCCACGTGTAAGTAGGATTACCATTCTTATCCAAGAAAATCTCCTCGCCACTACTCGGGTCAATCCCCAACGAACTAACTGCGTAAAGAGAATTTTGAGAACGCCCTTCATAAAATAAATAATTAATATCTACATCTTGCTTCAACAATTCCGCCGTCTGTCGCTTAATATCTTCTGACAATTTCGTGATTTTATCTTTATTATAAGCCAATTTAGCCGACAACATCAACACGATGTCCCTTTTCGAATCACGAATCAAATAACCGTTTAACGAAACTTCGTAGCCCGTATTCTTCACCACTCCAATATTTTCCATATAAGAAGAAAAACCTGTAGAATTCGGTAAATTCATCAAAGAAAGCAAATTATTCGTCTTTTTCTCGTAATTACCCTTAATTCGATTATTCAAAATAGTAAATTCCAATCCAACATTATATTGGGAAGTCACCTGCCATTTCAAATTTTCATTCCCCAATCCCTTCAAATAAGAACCACTACGCACCCCGTATCTTTCATCCGTATAATATTCAAACATGGAAAGAGCTTGCCAAGACTCGAACTTTTGCGAACCGGTTTCTCCATAAGATAAACGTAAACGTAACGTATTCAAGAAATCACTCCCCGACAAAAAAGCCTCATGATGAAGATTCCAACCGATACCAGCACTCCAAAACGTGGCAAATCGATTCTTTGCCCCGAATTGCGAACTCCCGTCCGTTCGTAATGAAAAATCCGCATAATAACGATTATCATATATATAGTTAATATTCCCGACCAAACCAATACGTCTAGTTTTGCTCTCTGTTGCCAAAGGTTTACCATTCTGCGGATAATTCAAAGCATTACCGATAAATGATCTGTCATTCGTGAAACCTTCCACTTCAAAATCATAAGAATAACCATCACTTTGGGCTATCGAACCATCCAAACCTACATACAACGAATGTTTTTCCTTGAATAACTTCGAGTAACTTAACGTCAAGTTTCCCTCGTACGTATTGGTTTTCCCGGTCGTGAACTCATACGTCCCCTTACGCAGGATTTGATCACCCGCAAATTCGATAAACTCCGAACTCTCTGGAGAACGATACTTATCATAGGTATTATCCTTGTGCGATATCCCGAACTGTCCTCGTAAAGTCAACTCAGGCAACACTTTCCATTCTACAGAAAAATTATTAATAATCTCCGTGTAACCACTCTTTTCCACGTTATTTAACGTTGCGTCATACAACGGATTTTGAGTTTTTCCGCTCCAAGCATCCCAACCATCAAAATAACGTTTTAATTTACCATCGGAATCATAAGGTGCATGATAAGGTTGTTGCTTAGCATACTCACTAAACGTTCCATAAGGACTTTCTTGACTTTTATTACGACCAATACTAGTTTGATTACGAAAAATCAAATCTTTATACGTGTATGACAATGTAATACTACCATTAAATGTCTTACGCTCAGATCCCAACATAGCACCCTGTATATCTTTATACCCGGCAGAAGCAGCCCAACGAAATTCTTCACTTCCCCCCTCAAAACGAAAATTATAATTCTGACCGACACCCGTGTGCAAAGGCTGGCTTAGCCAATCCGTGTCAACCCCTTCTTGAACCGCTTTCAAACGTTTATAATAAGCTTGTTTAAACAACACATCCCTTTTAGGATTCGACGTATTACAAAGCCCCCCTTCCCATTCCAGTTTGAGTTTTTCCCGTGCATTCATCAAATCATAAGAAGATAGATCAGGAATATCAAGCGTAAAACCGGCTTGTGCGAACACCTTTAGCTTTCCCGGTTCCGGCTGTCTCGAAACAATAACCACGACCCCATTA
>ERZ780149.3843-NODE-3843-length-12120-cov-17.208620_pt1 | contig 12120 bp, 14 predicted proteins | sample MGYA00511367_ERZ780149 | MGnify/ENA primary metagenome ERZ780149 (study PRJEB29588, sample SAMEA2153852) | human gut metagenome | biome: human gut; feature: human-associated habitat; material: faeces | place: Denmark | collected 2008/2010 ...
CGGAGCATACGCTTGATTTTGTCCTCCATCGTCTCTTTTGCGGTCTCGCTGAAATGGACACGCACGATATAGGTGGTCTTACCTATCTGCTTTCTGACAGTCGGGCAAGGGATGTTCGGGGTGTTGCTGGTCGCTGTATTGTTCATTCAAAATCCTCCTGTAAAATGAAAAATGCCCGAAGATTTCATCGGGCGGTGGTCTTATGGGGGAAGAAGGCAAGGCGGCAGCTTTAAGGTATCTATAAAAACCTTGCCGCCTTTGCCGGACTTGCCTTCTTCCTGTTGTCAGTTGCGGAGATAGCAGACCCATGCTGTACCGTCTTTTTCGCTCACAAGCCTGTCTCCAATGCGGCTCTTGGCTGTCCTCATGGTGCGTGAGGAAATGCCACGCTCATTGACCGCTTTTTCCAGTTCTGCACTCGGCATACGCTTTCCATCTTCCAGCAGTTCCAGTATCAGCATTTGTGCCTGTGCGGTCTTGCTTTCCGTCTTGCTGGTGTCCGTTCCGGCAAGCAGTTCATCGGCAGTAATGTCATAAGCCCCTATCCATTCAAAGCCTTTCTCGTCTCCCAGAGAAAAGGCAAGGGACTGTCCGGGCGGCGCAAGGGAGCTTTTCTCATGGATAAGTACCCTTGTTGTCGGACTGTCTTTCAGTTTGCCGATAAAGAGCAGACTGCGGACTGCCGCTGTAATGTCGATGGAGCCTAAGCCTCTGTAAGTGCTTTGCGCTCCGGCGGCTTTGTTCAGGTGTCCGATCAGCACGACAGCGCACCCGGTAGCCTGTGCAATATCGCCCAGACTGCGGAAGATTGGGCGCACCTCGTTTGCTCGGTTCATATCCACATCTGCGCCCAGAAACGCCTGTACCGGGTCGATGATAACAAGCCTTGCTTGGTTTTCCCGGATTGCCCTTGCCAGACGGTCATCGGATAGGGTCAGCGGCGTGTCTCGGTCGTCAATGACAAGCACACGCTCAAGGTCGGCTTCGGCTTCTACCAATCGGGGCTTTACCGTATCACCCAGCCCGTCCTCGGCGGTCTGGTAGATAATATTGAACGGTTCCAGCGGCTCCATATTGGGCAAAGGCTTTCGGTTGGTGCAAGCCGCCGCCAGACGCATGGCAAAGTAGGTCTTTCCCTCGCCGGGATTGCCCTGTATGATAGTCAGCTTCCCGAACGGGATATACGGAAACCATAGCCATTCCACGCTCGTCAGCTCCACATCTGCCATACGGAGCATGGGAACCGGCTTGGCGGTGGGCGGCTCTCGGATGGAGATAATCTCGGCAATGAATTTACGGCTTGGAATGTCCGCCTGTTGCCGGAGTACATCGTTCCAGTCCTTTCTTGCCGGAACAAGACGCAGGACAGCGGTATCTTCCGGGATAAGCGATGCAAGACGGGTACAGGCTTCGCTTCCTGCGGTATCGCTGTCCAGACAGAGAAACACTTTCTGAATGTCCTTGCGTTCAGAGAGGAAGCATTCCAAAGCCCTGCCGGAAACGCCGCCCAGGGCGATATAGCTTCTCGTCTGCCACTCCTGCGGATAAAGGCAGATAAAGGACAGCAGGTCAATTGGGGCTTCAAAGACAAAAAGCTGATTTCCGTTTCCCTCATAGCCGAAACCGTAGGATTTGTCAGACCCGGCTATGTCCTGACGGAAAGGGTCTGCGGTTCCTCGCACATGGGCGTATCTGGGCGTTCCGTTCCTGTCTCTGCCGACAAAGATAACATTTTGCCTTTTTTCGTCCTCGTAAATATCCCCGGAAACCAAAAAGGTCTCAACAAGCGGCTTGCTGAGACCTCGAACGGAACAAAGATATTGGATTGCATGGTCGGCTGTCCGGCTGTGAAGCGGCAAATGGAACTCACCGGGGAGAGCTGCGGCGCAGGTGTCCGGCTTGCCCTCGGCGGCTTCGCCAGTCAAAAGTTGGACAGCTTCGGGAAAAGACTTCCCGAAAAACTCCATCACAAAGTCGATAGGATAGCCGCCCTTGCTCTGGCTGTGGCGAAACCACTTGTTTCCTCTGACGGTCAGACTGTCATGGGCTTTCCAGCGGTATTCTCTGCCGCTTTTGATAAGCTGTTCTCCCTGCGAACGGAGAAAATCTTCCAGACTGACAGCGTTCGCCCTGTCAATCTGTTCCTGTGTGTACTGCATGAGCTTCCTCCTTTCTCACAGATTTTCACAGCCCCGACAAGCTCCATGCTCCCATTCATACAGGGTGCAGGGGCAGTCCTCGCACTCCTTACGGTAGCGCATTGCAACTGCGGGCAGATACCCTAAGTCCTGCAAAATATCAATCTGAGCGTCGGTAAGGCTGGCTTCAAAGATAAGGTGCTTTCGGGTATGCTCGTCCAGCTCAATCAGCTCGGAAAGCGGTCTGCCATCGGCAAGCGGGTCACCGCTCAAAATGCGCTTGGCAGTCCGGCGAATGGGGTTGTATTCCTTTTTCCAGTCATATTTTTTCATCGGTCAAGGTCCTCCTTTTTGTGTCGATTTTGGGGTCGATTTTGGGGCGTTTTCTCGACTGTACGCTCCTGTTTTCGGGCGGCGGTATCAATCTTCAACTTGATACTCCAAAGCCGCTGTAAGTCCTCTCTGACGGCTTTGAACTCGGCATAAGTGTCTCCATGCTCCTGTTCCAGACGGTCATACTCTGCGGACAGCTTTTTCATATCCACCTTTCCGTCTGGGAACTCCCCGGTCAGTCTGCGCCTGACAGCGTAAAACTGCTTTAGCTCGGCTTCATGCTCCGCCTTGTACTTGGCTCTGGGCTTGTCAAACTTGATTTTCTGCAAACCGTCAAAGACAGGCTTTAAGCGTTTGAATGTGTCGGAGTCATCGCAAAGACTGCGGATTGCTTTCATTCGGGCGTTCTGGCTGTCCAGCATTTCTTTCAGTCCGTCAACGGTGGTGCGGTGGGAAGTGACACGGGCTTCAAGGTCGTCAAGGGTGTAAATCTCGTTTGCCCTGAGATAGTTGAAAGTCTCGTTCATGTCCTTCAGATTGCCGATTTTCGCTCTCTGAGAAAACGCTCCGGCGTTTCGCTGGGTGTAATAATCTCTTAGCAGAGTAGCAAGGTCGGGAGCCTGCGGCTTGGCAAGCTCGGCTCTGGCTTCCTTTATCCATTCCAGCAGGAAAGAGATTTTCCCTCGGATATCCCGGATAACAGCGTTGGTGGCTTTTATCCAGCGATTGAACTCGCCTTTCTCGGTGCGGATGCCTTTCTTCTCCATCGCCCGGACTGCCGGACCTTCGTGGACAGAGGGCAACAGGTCAACGCCCTGTCTCTCGTAACTGCGGTGGTCGATACGGACATCAAGACCTTTCTCGGCAAACTTGGCGTTGCACATATCCGCCCATGTTTTGCGCCAGTGTTCCAGCGTTTCGGGACTGCCCCAGTCGGTAGTGGGAACTGCGTCAAAAAGATACTTTCCGTTCTCGTCCCGGATGCGGTTTCCGTCCTTGTCCAGACGGTAAACTCGGTGCTGCTTAAAGCCCCATGTTCCGTCCGGGTTCATCGGGCGGATAGGGCAGAGAAAATGGAAATGGGGATTTGGAGTGCCGCCCTCCTCACGCTCCGGCTCATGGAACGAAACATCAACGGTCATGCCCCGGCTGACAAACTGCTCCTGTAAAAACTGCCTTGCCAGAGCCATGTTTTCTTCAAGGGAAAACTCGTTCTGCAAGGAGATTTCAAAGCTGTAAGCAAGCTGGGCGTTCTTGCCACGCTCCACCTTTTCCACAGCGTTCCAGAGGGTTTCTCTGTCCGCATATTCGGGCGGCGCATGGGAAGGCAGGAGAATTTCGGAGTTGATAACGCCTTTCTTTCTGGAATAGTCGCTGTCCTCCCCGTAATACTCGCTGTGCAGCTTCTCGCCGGATCTGTAAGCGGCGGAAGCTATTACCGACTGTCCCTCGCTTCGTTTAATCTGTGTTGCGGTCAGATGGAATAATGCCATGTTCTCTGTCCTCCTGTCTGCTCTCAAAGCTGTGAAGTGTGTTCCGTACCTCCGGCAAAGAGAAAAGGACTTCCAGCAGTTCGTACATTTCCTGCTTGGAAAGTCCTTTGAATACCGGGGCAAGGCTCTCCACCGCTCCTCCGATGTTGCAAAGCTCATGGGTGCGTTTGGCTCGTTCGCCTTTCTCGTAATACTTCTTGCGGTTTTCAAGGCGGCTGAGCTTATGCTGCTCTTGGGCAAGCCGGATTTCCGCCTGCTCTTTCTCGGCTCGGAGCTGGTCGAGCGTTTTCTTTTTTGCCATTGTAAATGACCTCCTTTTTCAAAATGGGTATAAAAAATCCGTCTATCTTTAATGACAGACGGATAAATTTATTTATAGATAAAATGCTGATGTTGTTATGCATCAAATGCATCCTTTACGGATTGATAATCCCAATAGTAATTCCCATCGTTTCCTTTGTAAATCATGGATGCGTGTGTTCCAACATATCTTACAGCTTCGGGGCATTTAGACCTATCAACCCGAGTTGCTTTATACAAAACAATTATTTTAATGCCAGCTTCTACGGCTTTGTCACATTCAAACTTAATAAAGCTACGATAATCAACACTGTATCCTTTTGCACAACGGTATGTATAACTGTTGTAGCTTCCACACCATCTGCAACTTCCTGCCGTTACCGATGCCGTTTGGTCTCCGACAATAAGGACGAATGTTTTTGATGCGTCCATACGAGTCTTTAATGATGATTTAATGGTGCAGTTTAGACTGCTATCACGAGACGATGTTAAATCATGTGCATCAGTAAATGATAAACTCCAATATTTACTATCATTCCACTTGTGTAACTGATCTACTGCATCTTTGTCATGGTCCCAATCGCCTGCAATATAGGTTCGTGTTCTGTAAGTAACCATTTTGCCCTCCTTATTTTATGCTCATAATTGCTATTTCATTTTTGACATCTTCATGCACAACAATATGAATATCGCAGTTAATCTCGTCTTTGTTTACCCTAAAAGCATTTATCAAATACTGCAAGACATCTTGCTGGTCCCTCTTGGTTCTGGAAAGACCTGTCCCTACCAACGGCAACACAATGGAGAATCCTTCAGATTCTGTATTACACGATTCAATCAACCTTTGTACTGCCAATGCGTATTCCTGCATTGACGTATGTGCCTTTAAGTTACTGTCAAATGTGCTGAGTGCCCATAGGAAGTAATGCTCGTTTTCATTTCCGGGCAAATCTATAACTGTTCCGACTGGATAGCGTTTGCGATTTCCTTCGGGCTTTTCATTTGCCGAAAGATTCTCGTACCCTATCTTCTCCAATAGTTTTTCTATCGACAGAGCCAATGTTTCTTCCGTGTATTTGCCTGATGCGTATAATTTCTTAAACGCAATACCATGGAGTGTTTGCTCTGAAACTATATGATTATCAACGTGAGTATCGAAACATCGATTTACAGGAATAACAATGTTACGACGCTTGCCGGGTTCTATTACTTCGTTTGCGTTAAAGATGTCTCCGTATTGCAAATATAATGCGTGTCCATTGTTTGCAGAAAGAACTTTGAATCGTTTTTTATTCATCAGTATCACTGAGACAATAATAAAGCAACAACACCATATTCCTGTTAAGACGGATATGCTAATAATACTCCTTACCCATATTGACATTTTATCCGATAGTATTTCATCAAGAGGAACAAGCATCCCTATAAAGCCAAGAAAAGCATATATTCCTCCTGTGACAGTAGAAGCAATCTTTGCAATATAATTTTTGTTGATCCAAATACTTCTCATATTACACCACCATTTACAACAATTGTTTCAGACTTGCTGGCGGCGAACAGCATTTATGCTGTTTGCGGACGGCAAGTCCACAGGGGATAGCCGCACAAGCGGCGCAAGGGGGGGAGCCACCTTGACGGAACGGAGTGACGAACATTCTCGGTCAAGCAGTTTCCTTCTGCTGACAGAGAATGAAGCTCCGCAGGACGCACGAATACTTCCGGCAGGAGAGTATAGAAGTGCGCCCTTAGAGTTCTAAGGGATTTATTTCAGCAACGGCGATAGCTTATTCATCAGCACATCAGCGTTTTTCTTTTTCAATTCGCACTCCCAGATACGGATAACTGTCCAACCTCGTTTCTCAAACAATTCAGTAACTTCAAGGTCGTGCTGGATGTTACGCTCTCGTTTCTTTTGCCAATATTCTTGATTATCGGATGGGCGAGTATTTCGGCAATCGTGCCCATGCCAAAAGCAACCGTCAACGAATACAGCAATCTTACGTTTAGGAAATACAAAATCGGGATGTCCTTTTACCTGATAGTTTCGTCTCCATCCCGTTATTCCGTTTTCCGCAAAAACCTGTATCAGCTTAATTTCTGTACTCTTGTTTCCCTTTGACCGAACGCATTGCATGATACTGCTTCGCTTTTCCTTGTCAAAAACATCAGCCATTTTTGCAAAAATCAAAGTATCGATTTACCGATGAGCGCAGGTCGGTCAATCGCTGGACAACATTACAGCCCTCTTTGAAATTGAACTCTTGCGGCACTGGAAGATTAGCTTTTGCGTCTCGTGCATTATAGCTCAACTTTGCAATTACCGCTTGTCCATTATCCTTTCTGTATTCTTCGTCTAAATCCACCTTCAGAGCATATTCAACGGTCGTACATCGACTAATGCAATCACTGATGGGTTTCTTTTTAATTTTCCCATCAAGCCACTGGCGAAAATCTTCTTTTCTCATATTCAAACCTCTCCCGTAATATTATGTAGGCTTATTCAACCGCTTTCCAAAAATCATCCGTTTCCACTTTCTCGTAGTGACGATTCTTGATTATATCAGGGATTGTATCAACCGATGGGAATTCTTCTGCAATTTCTCCGCACAAACGAATAATCAGCTCATCGCCAATTTGTTCTGCATACTTTCCACGCAGAGCTTTTTCGTACCAGCAAATCAAGTTGCTTTCCGTAACAATGCTCTGAATATGATTGCGCCATCCAATTTGAGTAAGCAGAGAAACGATAACATCTCGTTCAGCGTCTTTGCACACGATAACAACTTTATCACTTGAAACACTATCTACAATGTTCTTTGCTAACTCGACATCTAGACTTAAATGCTTAATCTGAATTGCCGGTCCCCAGTTGGAGTACATATCAAGACCACGATCCGCCGCATTTGTTACGCCTACACGATAAACTTTGGCGTCTTGGATATAACTCGGATTTGAGAAATCAAGGCACATTACCATTTTTGCAAAATCCGAAAACTCTGCCAAAATATCAAAGTTGGCTTCGTCCACTGAAATTTCCACTTGCAAATTCAAAGCGTCCACAAGAGTGGAAAAAAGAGCGTATACCACGATTTCATAGATTTTATCTAAGCTGCGCTTCAAGCCCGGTTCGCTCCAAAACGAATCGATAAACTGCTTAACGCTGAAAGTCTCTTTCGTTGAGTTAAGGCAGTAGTCCAATGCACTCGCTAATTGACCGTGCTTATTCGTAAAACGGCTGTAAATATAAGCCTCAACTCCGCCGTTCGTCCTACGATTTTCTTTACCTAACTCGTTGATTAGAACTGGTGGAATTGCGGTTTCATTGAAAAGGTCGTCTTGGAATTTTGCACTGCTGGTACATACTCTTCCTAAAAGGACTTGGCAAACATCGTCTCTCCAACGCTTGCTTTTAGTTCTGTAATCCTCAAGTTCCAACAGGTCAATATCCTGAAACACTCGGTCTCTATATAAGATTTCCGCAATTTGGATAGGCTTATATAAATGGACACGAGATTTTTTAATCACAGCGTCAAGAGCTGCTTTTGCCTGAACTCTGTTTGGCATTTTCTAACCGTCCTTTCGCTTTTATAATTGCAGTGACAACTGCTCTCCAAAAATGTACTGTACTGGTTCAGCAATACATTTGGGAGCAATATTATCAACAGCCTTTTGGTGGTTCTTCAACGCTTTTATCATCTGTTCAGCAACCGCCTTTATGACGGGAACTGCGACAGAATTTCCACATTGATGTTTTACCTTGCTATAAGGCACAACGATTTTATAGCTGTCTGGGAAACCTTGAATCCTCAACATTTCCCTTTCAGTCGGTCGTCTTTCATCATTTATCAAAATATAGTTGGCGGAAGCTCCTGCACGCAAAGCAGACGAATAGGGGTGCGGCGTTATGGAACCTGCCATATTTTCGTGAGAGATATATGGTTTGGGATAATTCTTATCCTTGATTCTCTCAAGTCTCGACTGCCTGATAGCGTCTCTGACATAGTATTTTTTATCTACATCCACTTCCAAAATATCTGCCAGAGTTTTTCTTTCACACTCCGGCACTGGTTCCGGAAATGTAAATTCCACATCGTCAAGGAAACCTACGATGATAATTCGTTCACGTTTTTGCGGAACGCCATAATCAAGCGCATTTAATACTTTTGCATGAACATGATAGCCCAGAGCTTCCAAATGACTTTTAATAACTTTGAAAGTGTTTCCATGGTCATGCGCAGTTAGGTTTCGTACATTTTCAAGCATAAATGCCGGGGGAAGTTTTTCTTTTAGGATTCGTTCAATATCAAAGAAAAGCGTCCCACAAGTCTCATTTGAGAAGCCCTCTTTTTTCCCGATGATTGAAAATGCTTGGCAGGGAAAACCGCCCAACAAAATATCAAAGTCGGGAATATCTTTTGCGTCTATTTTGGTTATGTCCCCCGATGGATGTTCGCCGAAATTCGCTTCATAGGTTTTGCAAGCGTCCTCGTCAAATTCCGATGAAAATACACATTTACCGCCAACGTGTTCAAACCCTAACCTAATGCCGCCAATTCCAGCAAACAGGTCGATAAATCTAAATGTATTCCAATCCATAAATATTCATCCTCGCTTATATCAGTTCTGCCTTAGCTCTCATGGAAAAGCTGTTTTCCATACTCGCATATTGCCATTTATTCCAGCTAACAGAATCGACATATATTATAGCGCTTTTCAAGCGCTTTTTCAATAGGTGCGCCAAAGTTTCATAAAACTGCACAACGCTTAGTGCAAATAAGCTCTAAGCGTTGCGTCAGAATATTTTGTTTCATCAATGGGTATAAATTAGCTCGTGCTTCACGATTTCCTCTGCCTGAACCTTGCAAGCGTTCATCTGCCGCACCCATTCCATCTGGTTTTCGGCTTTCAGCTTTTCGGTAACGCCATATTGCTTCGCCAGCTCCGGCACGATCAGCTCAATGCGATGTCTTGCCGTTTCCTCAATCTCGGCACAATGCTCATAGAGCTTTTCAGTCAAGATAAGCTCGTTATACAAGATAGGGCGAAACTGTTGTAAGTAGGCTTTGCGAAGCCTGCCATAGTGACCGAGGGACTTCTTTGCCTTTCGAATTTTGATGTCGGGGATAAGGTAGTCCCCATTCTGCGTGTAAGTGATTTTCATGCTGTCTGCGCTCCTTTCTGCGGCTCTCGCTGCGGTAAACTGCTGACAGGGACAAACACCCCTCTGGTAATATCCTCTGCCCGGATAGCGGCTTTCTTGGCGTCAATCTCTGCCTTTTTCTTTGCTTTGACTTTATCCTCGTAGCGTTTCTGCGCTCCGCTGGCTTTTCGTTTCAGATAGTTCTGATGGAGCTTGTCCTTGCGTTCCTCACGCTTGCGGATTTCTTCCAGTTCCTCCGGGGTCAGCTCCACTTCTCCAAACGCCGGGGGAACGAATTTCCCGACAAAATTAAAGTAAATCTCAACCTCTTGGGTGGTCTGAATACTCCCTTTTCGGTCACGCTCATGGACAAGGATTTTCTCGACAAATTCATTGAGCATGGCAATGGTCAGTTTGTCGAAGTTCTGATATTTTTCTATCAGAGCGATAAAGCGGTCAGCGTCCTTTTCGTGCTTTTCATAATCGCTGACTGCCTTTTCAAGAGTAGCAATTTCAGCGGTAAGGGCAGCTTGTTCCTTTGCATATTGAGCGTCCAGCACCTCATAGCGGCTGTCCAGCAGTTTGCCCAGCACATTGTCCTCATAGATTTTACAGAGCAGGACTTCCAGCTCGGAAACCCTCTGCTTTGCGGCGGCAAGGCGTGTGCGCTGTTTACGGATTTCTGCGGTCTGCTGGCTGGACTGCGCTTCCTGCACCACACGGACAAACTCGGCTCGGTCGTGCTTGGCATACTCGGCAATCGCTTTCAGCATATCCGATACAAGGGTCAGCACCACATCTTCATTGATACGGTGCTGGCTAGGACAGAGCTTGCCGACAGGAACCTTGCTGTATTGGGAACAGGTATATTGGGAGATACGCTTTCCGTTGTTAGTGCGGTGGACATACATCTTGCCGCCGCAGTCGGCACAGTAGAGCAAGCCTGTAAGGGGAGCTGCTTCGCCCCAGCCATTCGGGTATCGCTTGACATTTCTTCGGATTTTCTGCACAAGGTCAAAGGTCTGCTGGTCGATAATCGGCTCATGGGTGTTCTCAAAAATCGTCCATTCATCCTCCGGCACATAATGGCTTTTCTTGTCCTTGAAGTGTTTTCGGGTCTTGAAATTGACCGTATGTCCGAGGTATTCTCTCTTTTTCAGAATTTCAACCACAGCAGACGAACCCCAGCCATAAATGTCCTTGAATGTCTTGTTCTTGTTTACTCCCTCGCCATACTGTGCAAGGTAAGCGGACGGAATGAGGATTTGTTCCTCTGACAGCTTACAGGCAATCTGATACGGACCGTAGCCCTCAATCGTCATGGCGAAGATACGCTTCACGACAGCGGCGGCTTCTTCGTCCACAATCCACTGGTCTCTGGCTTCGTTCCAAAGGTAGCCATAAATGACCGTTCCTGTAAGATGCTTGCCCATCATGCCTTTTGTCTTGAATGTGGACTTGATTTTCTTGCTGGTATCACGGGCGTACCACTCGTTCATAATGTTGCGGAACGGGATAAAATCATCGTCTCCCTGAGAGCTGTCCACTCCATCATTGACAGCGATAAGGCGAACGCCTTTCTGACGCAGGATTTCCAAAATCTGACCGACTTTCAGATAATCACGCCCCAGACGGCTCATATCCTTCACCACAATGCACTCCACATTTCCGGCTTCGACTTCTTCCATCATCGAGAGGAAGCCGGGGCGGTCAAAACGGGTGCCGGAAATGCCATCGTCCGTAAAGTGGGTGGGGTTCGGCAGTCCATGACCGACAGCGTATTCTTCGAGCAACTTCTTTTGGTTCGATATGGAGTTGCTCTCGCCCTGTAATTCATCGTCTCGGCTGAGACGCTCATACAATGGCGTGATTTTCTCTTTTCTTCTCATTGGCTATGCGCTCCTTTCCTAAAATTGTGGGCTTATATGTTTTAAGAGACTTCCTAACCGACTGATTAAGAAGTCTCTTAAAGCATACAACTCCTGCGGCCAGCTTGTATTTTTTATACTGCCGGAGGGCAAAGTGATCCGGGTCTTTCTGCTCCAGTGCGTCAAACAGCAAATCTACCGCGTTCTTGAAAGTCTCGTCATCCTCCCGGACCTCCATAGCGTTTATCATTTCCACCAGCGTGGAAAAGTTCTGCTCATTGGAGGGCGCTTCATAATAGATGTAGCCGATCAGCGCCGTATAGAGCAGTGTTTCGGCCTATAGTGATAGGTAATCCTTTGAAGTAATCGCTAGATTTTCCCCCACTCCACACCGGACATGCGACTTTCACCGCATCCGGCGTTCCATCGATTGTGTTATCAGGCATTTAATCAATCACCAATAGAAAGTTTTTTTTAGATTGCTACCAGTTTTGCAGCAGTACGCAGGCTGTTGATTTTGGTCAGTTGTTTTCTTGTTACAGTCAGTTGCTTGCACATGCTCTTGAGAGCGGCAGCGTCTTGGTCGGTCAGCAAAGGAAGATACCGCCTATGGAGCAGCACCAGATTGCTGTATCGCTCCTGGCCGCCTTGCTCCTTTGGAACCTTCATGTGACACACGATGCTGTCCGGATTCAGAAACAACTCGCCGCTGACGGAACACTTGCCCTTTTGGGCAGACAGCAGGGAGAGCCTGCAATCGGCATATTCCATGCTGTAGTTTTGTGGCGGATGTTCCCGCAGATATGCAAACAGGGTCGTATCCATCTCCAGATTATCGTGTATCTTTT
>ERZ780149.3852-NODE-3852-length-12101-cov-7.622862_pt1 | contig 12101 bp, 10 predicted proteins | sample MGYA00511367_ERZ780149 | MGnify/ENA primary metagenome ERZ780149 (study PRJEB29588, sample SAMEA2153852) | human gut metagenome | biome: human gut; feature: human-associated habitat; material: faeces | place: Denmark | collected 2008/2010 ...
CTCCGTCAGCAGCAGGGCGGCGGGGGTGCCGTCGGGCAGGACGTGAAGGCTGCTGTAGAGCAGCTGCAAAGTCCGGGGTGCCAGCAGGGGTGTGCTGGCCGCGCCGGGCGTTTCGCGCAGGGTGAGGAAGGATTCGGCCTCGTCGGCGTAGATGCGCCGGGCCGGTGCCTGAAAGTCTGCCCAGAGTGCGGGCAGCGCAAACACGCCTTCGCGGTCCAGCCCATGCTGGAGCAGCAGGTAAAATTCGGTCAGCGGGTGTGCCGGGTCCGGCTGCGGCATCCCGAAATCCGGCCGGGAAAGATGTCCTCCGCCCATGTGATACGCCTCCTTGGAGATTCTGCTTCCAGTATAGTGGGCTGCGGGCCGTTTGGCAAGCGAAATCGCGGATTGTAAACCCTGGCTGAAACTTTGTGTTGACCATTTGCGGCGGGCCGGGGTATACTGGCGAGCGTGACCGACAACAACGACAATAACGACCCGAATATCGGAGGGGAATCATGGAGAAGAAACTGACGACGTATCAAATGGCAGTCACGGCGCTGATGGCAGCTGTGATGTGTGTTCTTGGCCCGCTGACGGTGCCCATCGGAGCCGTCCCCATCTCGCTGGCAAACTTTGTCATCTGCCTGACCGCCTGGCTGCTGGGCCCCAAGTTCGGCACCCTGAGTGTGGCGGTGTATCTGTGCATCGGCCTGATCGGTGTGCCGGTCTTCTCCGGCTACGGTGCAGGCCTGGCCAAGCTCGCCGGCCCCACCGGCGGTTATCTGGTGGGCTACCTGCTGCTGGCGCTCATTGGCGGCCTGTTCATCGAGAAGAGCAACGGCAATCCGGTGGTCTCCGGCATCGGTCTGGTGCTGGGCGACGCGGCCTGCTACGTGCTGGGCACGGCATGGTTCGTGTTCCAAATGCAGTGTGAGCTGGGCTACGCGCTCTCGGTGTGCGTCTATCCCTTCATCGCGCTGGATCTCGCCAAGATCGTGGTCTCCTGCATCGTGGGCGCATTGCTGCGCAAGCGTCTGGTGCAGGCAGGCGTCCTGAAGATGGCCTGATGGTCAAAGGAAACGAGAAAACCTCGGCGTTCTCCGGAGGATCATGAAGCACGAGAGGAAGACCGACCTTCTGCAAGCAGCGGAGGGCCGGTCTTCCTGTTTTTTCTGCTTTTGTTTGACAAGTGCGGCCAATGGTTGTAAGATTAAATTATTTGATACATATTAAATAAAGCGAGAGACTTCAGGAGGAACATCGTGGCAGCAACCGTTTTGGAACCGCAGAAGAAAAAGACCCGTTTGATGACGGAGGGCAGCATCTGGAAGAGCATCCTGCTGTTTTCCGTGCCGCTGATCCTGGGCAACCTGCTTCAGCAGCTGTACAACACCGCCGACTCCATCATCGTCGGCAACTTTGTGGGCAGCAATGCGCTGGCAGCCGTCGGCTCCAGTGGCTCGCCCATCTTCCTGCTCATCGGCTTCAGTCAGGGCATCGCAGTGGGTGCGGGCGTCGTGGTGGCGCAGTATCTTGGCGCGAAGGACCGCGAGGATGCGCAGCGGGCCGTGCACACCGCGCTGGCGCTGGCCGTGCTTCTGGGCCTCATCCTGACCATCGGCGGCATCCTCGTCAGCCGTGCCCTGCTCACGGCCATGGATACCCCGGCGGAGGTGCTGGAGGACGCGGTGACCTATATACAGATCTACTTCGGCGGTGTGCTGTTCAGCGTCGTGTATAACATGGCGGCGGGCATCCTGAATGCGGCGGGCAACTCCCAGCGGTCGCTGCTCTATCTGGGCATCGCATCGGGCACGAACATCCTCCTCGACCTCGTGCTCATCGCGGGGCTGCGGATGGGTGTGGCCGGTGCGGCCATCGCCACCGACATCAGCCAGCTGGTTTCCTGTGTGCTGGCGCTGCGCTTTTTGATGCGGGTCCAGGACGACTACCGCGTGACAGCCAGAGAGATCCGGGTGCACGGCAAAATGGCCGTCCGCATCATCAAGGTGGGTCTGCCCACCGGCATCCAGAATATGGTCATCTCGCTGTCCAACATTCTGGTGCAGGCCAGCGTCAACGGCTATGGTGCCGCCGCCATGGCCGGGTTCGCGGCCTATATGAAGGTGGACGGCTTCAACATCCTGCCCATCATGAGTTTCAGCATGGCGGCCACCACCTTCGTGGGGCAGAACTTCGGCGCGGGCAAGCTCGACCGCGTGAAGAAGAGCCTGTGGGTCACGCTGGGCATGGGCGTCGTCTACACCATCCTCACCGGTGTGCTGCTGCTGGCCTTCCAGGACCCCATCATGCACCTGTTTACCCACGAAGAGGACGTCGTCGCCTTTGGCTGCACGGCCATGCACTACTTCTGCCCCTTCTACTGGGAGTTGAGCATCCTGCACGGTCTGGCGGGCACTGTGCGCGGCACCGGCAAGACCATTCCGCCCATGGTGGTGCTGCTGGTCTCGCTGTGTGTGTTCCGCATCGGGTGGATCCAGTGGGTGCTGCCCTTCTTTTCCAGCATCGACGGCATCTTCCTGCTGTATCCCGTCTCGTGGGGGCTGGGTGCGTTGATGATGGTGGGTTACGCATGGAAAGCAAACTGGCTGGAAACTTAAGATAATAAGGAAAAATCTTCCACTTCCGCTCAAAAAACGTAAAATTTTTTGTCGGGGGGGGGTAACAATTGGTCGGATTTGATTGCTTTTTCCCAGAATGTACCGTATAATAAAACCTGAAACGTTTACAAAAAGGTTCCAGTTTTGAACGGAAAGGGGACGCGTCCGGATGGAAGAGTCGAATCGGCAGAAATGGGAGCGCTATATCCAGAATCTTCGCCGGGTGCGGACCCTCTCCCGCCCGCAGTTCCCGCCGGAAACGGCTCCGGAATTCCTGCTGGAGGCGATCCAGGGCAACGCGGTGTGCTGCTTCGACCTGATGAAGGAGAACAACGCCCTGCTGGGGGAGCTGGTCTACACACGGGATGCGAAAACGTTGTCCGACAGCGATATCGCCGAGCTGGAAGAGGCGGCAGGCAGGCTGTTCAACTATGCCAACAGCGAGGACTGCGGCGTGGCCTACAAGATCCACGAGCTGCTGCTGAAGGCGGCCCGCTTCCGCGACGATGTCCCCATGATCGTCCGGGAGCTGTACTACAACGGCATCACCCTGCACTATATCAATGTGCGGGATGAGGACCACGACGTCAACCTGCTGTGGCCGCGCATCCATGCTTTCTTTCTGGAGGGGGCCAACTACATTGCCCGGTATGAAGAGCTGGACAAGGAGACCCGGCAGTACATCATCCGGTGTGTGGGCAACATCCGGCTGGAGGTCTCGCGCAAGACGAAAGAGGATTGCCATCGGTATATGGAACTGTTCGACCTGGCTATGGGCATCATCACATCGCCCTATTACCAGGAGCTGGACCCGGACATCCCCTGGGCACGGTTCACCTATTCCATGCACCTGGACCAGATAACCCTGATGGCCTATCTGCGCCATTGCAATGACCCTGAGGTCGCAGAGCGGGTGCTGCGGTCGGCCTCCTATGTCTACGAGCATCAGAAAAAGAACGCAGGAGAGGAATCCCGCCAGCAGAACTGGCGGGTGAGCTACTTTTACCATGCGGCACTCTACCATGCCGGAAAAGGCACGGCCCGCGCCGTCGTGGAAGATCTGCTGGAGATCATCAGCCAGACCGGCGAACAGGATTATTCGCCGGACGGCATCAACCGCAACCTGACCGGTGCGGCCTATCTCTTTTATTATGAAGCATTTTTGAGCGAGCAGGACCGCGCCGAGCTGGCTGACCGCATTGCAAAGGAGCGGGCAGCGGCCCACCGGTATCTGGACGAGATGCCGGGCAATGAATACCCCCGCGTGGCCAGCGTTGCCATCCGGGAACTCATCACGGCGCAGTCGGATACCAAGGAAATAGACAACCGCAAGATCCTGGAGAGCATTCTCTCCGGCCACAAGCCGACCTATGTACACTCCACGATGGTGGCGCACCTGACCAGAGTGCTACTCCGGCGGATGGTAGAGACCAATCCCGCCGCCCTCATCGGCCTGCTGGGCTGCAAGACCGCAGCCGAAGTGCAGGCCCGGAAGCCGGAGCTGCTGCAGACCGCCTATGAATGCGGCCTGTACCACGATGTGGGCAAGAGCGCGGTCATCATGTACATCGACACCAACAGCCGCAGCCTGCTGGAGGAAGAATTCTGCTGCATCCAGAGCCACCCGGTCATTGGCTGCAGTCTGCTGCGGGAGGCCGGGTACGAAGAGCATCTGGCCCCGGCGGCGCTCTATCACCACTGCTTCTACAACGGACAGGGCGGCTACCCCAGAGATGTGCCGCCCTGCCCACAGGACATCAAGGGCATCGTGGATGTGCTGACCGTGGCGGACTCGCTGGATGCCGCCACCGACAACATCGGGCGCTGCTACAACCGGGCCAAGCCCCTGCGCACACTGGTGGGGGAGCTGCAGGCCCAGAGCGGCACCCGCTATGCACCGGACGTGGTGGCGCTGTTCCGGGACGAGACCTTCTGCAAAGTGCTGGCCCAAAAGCTGGATGCCGAGCGAAAAAAGGTCTATCTGCACGCATACCACGCTGCGGAATAAAAAAACAAGATAAAAACTTCCATTTCTTTCTTCTGTGTGATACAATAACTGGTAAGAGTGCATAGAAAACTGCGAAACCGCACGCTGAGGAGGAAAGGCCAATGGAAAAACTGCGCAATCTCCTGTTTTATGGCGGCGCGATGCCGGATGTCTACCGGAACTGCCGGGACGAGATCCGGAAGGAAAACTTGGAAAAGCTCTTCTTCTTCCTCACAGTGGAGATCGTGTTCCTGCTCATGGCGCTGGCGGTGTGCTGCGCCGTCAAATCGCTGGCAGGCGGCTTCATCGCCTACATCATTGCGCTGGCTGGTGCGCTGGTGCTGCTGTGCACGGTGCAGAGCTGCCAGAACAGCAACATCGTCCTTTCCATCTGTGCGGACAGTTTTCTGGGCATCTGCTATCTGCTGAGCCTCTATCTGGGCTGCTTCGCCTACCCGGATGAACCGGCCATCTGCTTCCATGTCGTTGCGGTGGTGCTGCCCATGCTGTTCACCCGCCCGGCCATCGGGAACATCCTGCGCACGGTGATCTACGAAGCGCTGTTCATCGGCTGTTCTGTGACCTTCAAAGACCCGGCCCTCGTGCCCATGGATGTATTCAATGCCGTCCTGTTCGGGCTGATGGGCTGTGTGCTTTCCACATACTATATCCGCGTCCTGACGGACAATGTCGTCGCGCGCTGCAAGCTGAAGGTCATCGCAGAGACCGACCTGAACACCCAGATCCCCAACCGCAACGCCTACGAGAACCACATGAACGAATATCCGCTGCGCTGCTCCAACACCCTGAGCTGTGTCTATGTGGATGTGAACGGCCTGCACGAGCTGAACAACACCAAGGGCCACAATGCGGGCGACGTCATGCTCAAGACGGTGGCTCAGGAGATGGTCCGGCAGTTCGGCATCAAGGACAGCTATCGCATCGGCGGCGACGAATTCGTAGCCTTTGTGGTGGACGAGCCGCCTCGCACGGTGCGGGAACGGATGAGCCAGCTCGTGGCCAATGTGGAGGCCAACGGCTATTCGGTCGCCGTGGGCTGCGCTACCTGCAGCGCCGGCGGCATCCAGCTCGAAGCCCTCATCAAGCAGGCCGAGAGCCGCATGTACGACGACAAGGAAGAACACTACCGCCGCCGCGGCATCCCGCACGGGTAAAAAGGATAAAACCCTCTCCGTCATTGCTTCGCAATGCCACCTCTCCCGAAGGGCGAGGTTTTGATGTTGACTTAGGGCAGCATCAAAGCTCCCCCATTGGGGGAGCTGGCGAGCGAATGCGAGACTGAGAGGGTTTCTCTATGAAAGAGAACGAGAGCCTTTCGCGCACGGTGCGGAAGACTCCCGTTTTGCATCCCATCCAAAATTCGTCTGGGTTTCTCATAAAAAAAGCCTAACGCTTTTTGGGCAGAATGCGCTATACTGGCCCTATCACAGACCTTGGAGGAGCATTTTATGGAGGAAACAAGGAAAAAGGGCTCCGGCACCACCGACCTGACCGTCGGCCGGCCGCTGACCCGCATTTTGCAGTTCGCCCTGCCGCTGGTGCTGGGAACGCTGTTCCAGCAGCTGTACAGCTTTGTGGACACGATCATCGTGGGGCGCTGCATCGGCACCGATGCGCTGGGCGCGGTGGGCACGACCTACTCGCTGAACTTCATGATCGTGGGCTTCGTGCTGGCCACCTGCAACGGCTTCGGCATCCCGGTGGCCGAGAGCTTTGGCGCAAAGGACCGGGATGACCTGCACAAGTACCTGTTCAATGGTGCCGTGCTCTGTGTGGTGATGAGTCTGGTCTTTGCGGTGGGCACCACCCTCATTGCGGCCCCGCTGCTGCAGCTCATCCACACCCCGGCGGAGCTGCTGGAGAATGCCGTGCGCTACATCCGCATCATCTTCCTGGGCATCCCGGCGACGGTGCTGTACAACTATTCGTCCACCGTTCTGCGCAGCCTGGGCGACTCGAAGCATCCGTTCTACTTCCTGCTGGTGTCCAGCTTCCTGAACATTGCGCTGGACGTGCTGTTCATCGTGCCGCTGGGTATGGGCGTCGAGGGCGCGGCCATCGCGACGGTGATCAGCCAGCTCATCAGCGGCATCCTCTGCACCTGGTGGTTCTTCACCAAAGTGGAGGACATCCACTTTACCAAAGAGAACTGCGTCCTTTCCGGCAGGCACTGCAAGCGGCTGGCCTACATCGGCTTCCCGATGGGTTTTGAGTATTCGGTCTCGGCCATCGGCGCCGTCATCATGCAGGACGCCATCAACCAGCTGGGCAGCGTGGCCGTGGCCGCGCAGACTGCCGGTGAGAAGATCCGCCAGATGTTCACCCTGCCCATGGAGAGCGTCGGCATGGCCATGGCGACTTATGTGGGCCAGAACCACGGCGCGGGCCGCACCGACCGCGTCCGACAGGGCATCCGGGACGGCTGCATCATCCAGGCGGGCTACAGCGCCATCGCATGGGGCGCGGTCTTCCTGGTCAAGCGCTGGGCCGTGGGCCTGGTGCTGGGCGATGCCGAACCGGCCATCTTCAACGGTGCGGTGGAGTACCTGACCGTCATCAGTGTGCTGTTCGTTCTGCTGGGCTTCCTGATGATCTTCCGCTACACGCTGCAGGGCCTCAGCTACAGCGTACAGGCCGTCATCTCCGGCGTAGGCGAGCTCATCGGCCGCGCTCTTGGCGGCTGGCTGGCTGTGCACCAGCTGGGCTATTTCGGCATCTGCATCTCGAACCCCCTCGCCTGGGGCTTTGCCCTGTGCTACTGCGTGTTTATGGTCACACGGGTGCTGAAAAAGGAGAGCCGGGCGGCATAAACCAAAAAAGCGCTCCGCGGTTTTGCACTGCGGAGCGCTTTTTTGTGGAAAACTCAGTTGATAAAATTCACAAAGACGGGGCAGAGCACAGCGGTGAGCACACCGGCCACCGCGATGGACAGGCCGCTCATCGCGCCTTCGACTTCGCCCATCTGCAAGGCTTTGCTGGTGCCGACGGCATGGGCCGAGGTGCCGATGCCCACGCCCTTGGCGATGGGGTCGGTGATGTGGAACACCTTGCAGACCGTCTCGGCTAGCAGGTTGCCCGCGATGCCGGTCAGGATGACGATGGCACCGGTCAGGGCCGCGATGCCGCCCAGCTCAGCGGCGACGTCCATGCTGATGGCAGTGGTGACGGACTTGGGCAGCAGGGTCACATACTGCTCACGGGTCAGGTCCATGGCCACGGCCAGAGCCAGCGCACTGCCCAGACTGACCAGGGTGCCCACCGAGATGCCCGCGATGATGGCGGCGGCGTTCTCCTTGAGCAGGTCCCACTTTTCATACAGCGGAATGGCCAGGCTGATGGTGGCGGGCAGCAGCAGATAGCTGACCGGCGCAGCGCTGACTTTGTAATCCGCGTAGGAGATGTTCAGCACACTGAGCAGGATGATGACGAAGATGCTGCCCAGCAGCAGCGGGTTGAAGACGGCCTTGCCCGTCACCCGGTTGATGAGGGTGCCCAGTGCAAAGGCCGCCAGCGTGAGCAGAACGCCCCATGCCGAGGACGAGGAAAGAAACTCATTCAGCAACTGTGTCATTTGCGGCAGCCTCCTTTTTGCTCTGCTTGCGGCGGGTGAGCGCCTGGGTGGTGTGGCCGGATGTCACCAGCACCAGCACCGTGACCGGGATGATCGCGATGACGATGGGCAGCAGCATGCTGCCCATCTCGGCCCACAGCTCCATGACACCGGCCGCGGCGGGCACGAACAGCAGCGGGAAGATGCCGGTCAGGAACAGGCCGACCTCCTTCACATCGTCCAGCTGGACGAGGCCCAGCAGCAGGGCAGCCAGCAGAAGGACCAGGCCGTAGATGCTGGCCGGGATGGGCAGCGGCAGAACAGCGTGGCAGAACTCGCCCAGAAAACAGAACGCAAGGATGCGTGCGAACTGAAACAGATACTTCGTAAAAAATCCCCCTTCATCGTGCCCGCGCAGCCCCCCTTCGGGGCAGCTCTGCCGGAGAATGGGCCTCTGGCAGGGCGGGCCGGTCAAACGAAGCCCGGAAGACGCCGGGCCGCGCGTTTATTTGTGACGGTCAGTGTAACAGTATAGCCCAAAAGCCCCGGCGGCGCAACGGCAATACTTGCTAAGAATTTATGTCGAACCGACAAAAAACTGGATGTTCTGAGGGTTTGGCGGAAAATGAGAAAACCGGCCGGGAATGGAACACCGCCTTTTTCCGAAAAAATTTGTGTAAATGCCCGCCGGAGGGTTGCGCTGGGTGGGGCGTTCATTGTACAATAAACACGTTACCGAAAAATATGACACAGCGGGCGGATGCGCCCCAAAGTGAGGAATCGAAATGAACGGATCAAAAATTCGGGTGCTGGCGCTGGATCTGGACGGCACCCTGACCAATGATGAAAAGATCGTTACCCCCCGCACCCGCGCGGCGCTGGACGCAGCAGCGGCGCAGGGCGTGACCATCGTGCTGGCTTCCGGCCGGCCTACGGCGGGCATCACCCCGCTGGCAAAGGAACTGGGGCTGGACAAAAAGGGCGGCTGCATCCTGGCCTACAACGGCGGGAAGATCGTGGACTGCGCCACCGGTGCGGCCCTGTATCAGAAGCTGCTGGCCCCAGAGTTCGTGCCCCAGCTGTGCCGGTTTGCGGCAGAGCAGGACGTCGCGCTCCTGACCTATGACTCCCGCGGCATCGTCTGCGAGCGCGACCAGGACCCCTGGGCCCGGAAGGAGTGCGTGACCACCAAGCTGGAGATGTACCATGTGGACGATCTGGCTTCCTATGTGGATTACCCCATCTGCAAGATGCTCCTCACCGTGGACCCCGCCCGCCGCGACGCCGTCTGCGCCGCAGGCCGGCAGCAGTTCAAGGGCAAGATCGACATCTACCCCTCCAGCCCCTTCTTCATCGAGGCTGTGCCGCTGGGCGTGATGAAGGACGTCAGCCTGGGCGCTCTGCTGGAACGCATGGGCCTGACCCGCGAGAACCTGATGGCCTGCGGCGACGGTCTGAACGACCGCTCGATGATCGACTTTGCGGGCGTGGGCGTCGCCATGCAGAACGCTGAGGACACCGTGAAGGAGGTCGCCGACTATGTGACCGCCGCCGACAACAACCACGACGGCGTCGCCGAGGCCATTGAGAAATTCATTTTACAGTGAGAGGACAGGACACACGAATGCCGCAGCGCAATCTGGTTTTATTTGATTTGGAATGGAACATCGGCTACCAGCCGTATACGTTCAACTATCATGGGGTGCAGCAGACCTTCCGGGGCGAGATCATCGAGATCGGCGCGGTGAAGATCGACGAAGACGCCAACGTCCTCGATACCTTCTCCGTCCATCTGCGCCCCCGCATCTTCCGCAAATTGCAGCACCACATCGCCAAGGTCACCGGCCTGACGCAGGAAGACCTGGACAACGGCGCTCCCATCGTGCAGGGCCTGCGCCGTTTCATGCAGTGGTGCGGCCCGGACGCCGAGTTCGCCGAGTGGGGCATGGACGATGTGCCGGTGCTCAAGCAGAATCTGTTCCTGTGCAATCTGGACGAGAGCCGCCCCACGGTGTGGTACGACCTGCAGCAGGTCTTTCTGCGGGAGCATCCCCGCAAGGAGGGCGAGGGCATGACGCTGGAAAGCGTCGTCACCCGGATGGGCATCCCGATGGACCGCCCCTTCCACGACGCATTGTCCGATACCCTCTACACCGCCGATGTCTGCCGCAAGCTCGACCTGCGGGAGGGACTGGCCGCCTACCCCAGCGAGGAGCAGGCCCTGCGCCAGAGCCTCTGCCCGAAGCCTGGCGACTACCGGGATTTCCGCGTCTTCCGCGGCTATGTGGAGCCGTACACCTGGCGGATCGACCCCGTCATCAGCACGGCCCAGTGCCCGGCCTGCGGAGCCGACCTTGCGCCGGACGAGATCTGGCTGAAAAAGGGCAGCAACAGCTGGTACACGCTGGCCCAGTGCCCCCACTGTGCCGGAACGGCCAGCGAGGCGGGGAAAGGCGTCTTCCAGCGGTACAAGCTGGCCCGGCGGGACGGCCTGCACTGGAGCTTTGCCCGCTGTGTGCAGGTCCCGGATGCCGAGGCGCTGGCCCGCTGGGACAAGCAGCGCGCCCAGCAGATCGAGCGGATGAAGGCCCGCGCCGAAAAACAGGCCGGGGAAAAAGCCTGAGACCGATCGTGCAGGAAAACCGCACCCCATTTCGTATAGCAAAGTATAGCGCAGACGAAAAAGCGAAGAAAATGCAGAATTTCTTCATCGCACATTCATAAGTTCTGGATATACTAAGAGAAACGAGAGGGAAGGAACACACGATGGAAAGCACCCTGATCAGCTTTGTGCACCAGCTGGGAACGTTGGAATTCTGGCAGACATTACTGGACAGCTTCGGAGACCTCGGCCCCCTTGCGCCCATCTTTCTGGCAATGGTGGAGTCGTTTTTTCCGCCGCTGCCTCTCATCGCCATCGTGGCGCTGAATGTGGCGGCCCACGGTGGCCTTTTCGGCTTTGTGTACAGCTGGGTGGGCGTCATGCTGGGCGGCACCTTGATGTTCCTGTTCTGGCGGCGGGTGCTCAAACAGTTCTTCTGGAAGTTCGCCAGCCGTTCCCAGAAGCTGGAAAAAGCTGAGCAGTGGGTCAGCCGGTTCGATGTTTCGTCCCTGTTCATGCTGTCGGTGCTGCCGTTCACCCCTTCGTCCTTCATGCACTTTGCCTTCGGCATCTCGGATTTTGACGAAAAACGCTACCTCATCACCATGCTGCTGGGCAAGGGTGTGATGGTGGCCATGATGGCCCTCTTCGGCCAGTCCCTCGTCAGTTCGATGAAGAACCCGGTCTACCTCGTCCTCGCCGTCGTCATCTGGGGCGCGATGTACTGGGGCAGCAAGCGGTTCTGCAAAAAACATGATCTGTAAGAAACGATGAAACGATAAAAACGCTCCCTTGCCGACGGCAAGGGAGCGTTTTTTGTGCAAATGGGTCGTTATCCTTCGTATCCCAAGGTCGCCGCCATAACGGCCTTGATGGTGTGCATCCGGTTCTCGGCCTCGTCGAAGACGATGCTCTGCGGGCCTTCGAAGACCTCGTCGGTGACTTCCATGGCATCGCGGCCGAACTTTTCGCCCATCTCTTTGCCCACGGTGGTCTTGTGGTCGTGGTAGGCGGGCAGGCAGTGCATGAAGACGGCCTGCGGCCCGGCCAGCGCCATCAGCGTGTTGTTGATCTGGTAGGGGGCCAGGTCGTGGATGCGCTCGGCCCAGACCTCGACAGGCTCGCCCATCGAGACCCAGACGTCGGTGTACAGCACATCGGCACCCTGGGCGGCTTTGGCGGGGTCTTCCTCAAAGGTCAGGGTCGCGCCGGTCTCGGCGGCGATGGCCTGGCACTGGGCGATGAGCGCCGGGTCCGGCTGATACTTCTTGGGAGCGCAGGCCGTGAAGTGCAGGCCCATCTTGGCGCAGCCCACCATCAGGCTGTTGCCCATGTTGT
>ERZ780149.3853-NODE-3853-length-12100-cov-2.802408_pt1 | contig 12100 bp, 9 predicted proteins | sample MGYA00511367_ERZ780149 | MGnify/ENA primary metagenome ERZ780149 (study PRJEB29588, sample SAMEA2153852) | human gut metagenome | biome: human gut; feature: human-associated habitat; material: faeces | place: Denmark | collected 2008/2010 ...
ATGATAAGGACGGAGAACAGCATTATGATATAGTTTCTGCCATGATCAAATCCATCCGGGGAGGAGACCCGAATGCGGCGGTTTATTGGATGGCTCGTATGTTGCAAGGGGGAGAGGATCCGAAGTTTATAGCCCGTCGTTTGATTATTTCCGCGGCAGAGGATATCGGGTTGGCTAATCCGAATGCAATTTTGATCGCGAATACTTGCTTTGAAGTGGTGCATAAAATCGGTATGCCGGAAGCTCGTATCCCGTTGTCTGAATGCGTGATTTATTTGGCAACGTCTCCGAAGAGTAATTCTGCTTATTTGGCTATTGATGCGGCTATTGCTACGGTGAAACAGACCGGAAATTCTCCGGTACCCTTACATTTACGCAATGCCCCAACCAAGTTGATGAAGGATTTGAATTACGGTCAGGATTACAAGTACCCGCATGATTATCCGGGAAATTTTGTAGACCAGCCATATTTGCCGGAAGAGTTGAAGGACAAGAAGTTTTATCAGCCTCAACCGAATGCTCAAGAAGCGAAGATTCTGGAGCGCCTGAAGGCTTGGTGGAGAAAATACAGGGGATGATAATTTAGGATATAGGATTTGAAATTTTAGAATGAAATCATAAATTTAAAGTTGTATCATGGATAAGTTGATAAATCAGGAGATGTTTTTTTTGTTGGCCGGACCTTGCGTGATCGAGGGGGAGGAGATGGCTTTAAATATTGCAGAACACGTGAAGAAGGTGACGGATCGTTTGGGAATCCCGTACGTGTTCAAGGGGTCGTTTAAGAAAGCCAACCGTTCGCGTCTGGATTCTTTCACGGGGATCGGGGACGAGAAGGCATTGAAGATATTGGCTAAGGTGAAAGCCGAATTCGGCATCCCGGTGGTTACGGATATTCACACGGAGCGAGACGCGGAAATGGCTGCCGAATACGTGGATGTGTTACAGATTCCGGCTTTCTTGTGTCGTCAGACGGATTTGTTGGTGGCTGCCGCGAAAACGGGAAAAATGGTGAATATCAAGAAAGGACAGTTCCTTTCTCCCGAGGCCATGAAATTCGCCGTGGATAAGGTGAGGGAATCCGGGGATGACCGGGTGATGGTTACAGAACGGGGAACGACGTTCGGGTATCAGGATTTGATCGTGGATTACCGCGGCATCAGTATCATGCAACAAGCTTGCCAGTGTCCGGTGGTTGTGGATGTGACACATTCTTTGCAACAACCGAATCAAGCTTCCGGGGTAACCGGAGGACAGCCCGCGTTAATTGAAACGATTGCCAAGGCCGGAATTGCCGTGGGGGCAGATGGTATTTTTATTGAAACTCATGCTGAGCCTCGTTGTGCCAAATCGGATGGAGCAAATATGTTGCGCTTGGACCTGATCGAAGGATTACTGGAAAAACTGGTTCGCATTAGAGAAGCGATAAGATAGTTCATGAAGTTGATAGGGTGGTCCATAAAGGGATTGTTTAACGACTACCTCCCCTAACCCCTCCTTGCACAGGAGGGGAAACCGCTTGGTAAGCAGCCCTTTCCCTGTGTAAGGGGGAGTTGGAGGGGGTAGTTGCTTAAACCGGATAAGGCAATTTTGCCTTATAAACTTTGTGGACCTTACTCACTCTTCCACGTATATTTCTAAGATTTGCGTTATATCATCGGGGTATAGCGTGAGGTTTTTAAAGCAAGCAGGAATAAGAACGGTTTCCCCTTTGTTGACTAACACCGGTTCACATTCTCCGGTCGTGATAGTGAATTTGCCTTGTAGACACATGTAGATAACAAATGAATCGAGGTGAACATATTCTTTTTCAATATCCCGGTCAAAAACGAGTAAATTTGTAGTGAAATAGGGGCATTTCACGAGTCTTGTGGATTGATTGTTCTGAGGGGTATAGTTTACCCTGTGTTGTGGTTGATAGCTATAATCGATCACATCGGTGGCTAGGTCCGTGTGCAGTTCACGGGTGTTCCCGTTAGCGTCCTTCCGGTTATAGTCGTAAATCCGGTACGTGATGTCGGAAGTTTGTTGAATTTCCGCGATCAGGCATCCTTTCCCGATAGCGTGTACCAGTCCGGCGGGAATAAAGAAGCTTTCCCCCTTTTTCACTTTCTGGACATTCAATAAATCCATGAGTTTGTTTTGGTGTAATGCCTGAAAATAGGTTGCCTTGTCTATTTCCTGATTGAATCCCAACACGAGGGAGGCATTCTTTTCCGCGTCGACAATGTACCACATTTCGGTTTTGCCGTAGGCGTTATGGCGTTCTCTTGCGGTCTTGTCATCCGGGTGAACTTGGATGGACAGGTCATCGTTCGCATCGATATATTTAATTAATAGAGGAAATTCAATCCCGAATTTCTCGTAAATATGATCTCCGACAAGGTCACCCATGTACACTTCGATTAGCTCTTGCAAATCGTTGTCAGCAAGGATTCCGTTTGAAACCACCGAAATATTGTCTTCCACGGCCGATATTTCCCAACTTTCACCAATGGATTCTTCGTGTTCTTTACTTTTGTAAGCTAATCTTTCACCTCCCCATATCTTTTTTTTGAGAATTGGATGGAATTTTAACGGGTATAACATGATTTATTTTTTTGTTAGGCATAATTATTGTACTAAGAACAAAGATAGGAATTTTGTGACTGGGGGATTATAATTTATGGATTAATTTTGCGATAGAATTACGGTTAATGATATAAAACGGAGTGAAATGAAGAAATTAGGAATGTTAATTCTCGTTGTGGGAAGTTGGTGGCTGAGTGGTTGTAGTGACGATGATAAGGATTTTATGTTAGATATTAATCGAATGACAGGTGTTGATTGGTATTACAATAGAACCACGAATAAGAATTACTTGTCATTCTCGGATGAAAACGTACTGCAAATACATCGTTTTGACAAAAGCGGGGAGATAAATGGCATTGATCTGCGAGGAGTGATTGATTCGGTAGCCGGAACATGGCGGGATGAAGGGGAGAACATTCTTGCCGTGGATTGGAAGGATGGGAATACCGAAATGTGGACGGTGGAAAATTGTACGTCTCGTGAGTTCGTCGTGAATAATGGATGGGGCAAACGGGTATATGTCACGGTGCCTTCTTATCTTGAGAATTTGACAGGTGATGCTTTCTGGGTAATAAAATTTGTAGATGGAGTAAGTAAGCCCCAACTTGGTTTCCGGATCTCAAACGATCGAAGTATGCGTGCGGGGTATGTACTAGCTTTGTTATCGGATGATAAATCGATAGAACTGAAAGGTTACGGTAATGTTTGGAAAGGAGAGGCTGACATTAGCCGGGTAGAGGATCGAAGAGTTCGTTTCTCTTGTCGTATCGGCTCTGATTACGTGAAATTTGACGAATTTATCACGGCAGATAATTTCAGTTCCATGCGATTAACGGACATAGATTTTACTTCATCAATAAAGGCCGGCTATCCTAATCAGTTGGAAATCACGTGGAATAAATTTGAGGGAGAAACGTGTATTACAAGATGGAGGTGTATTCAAAGGACAATGAAGCCGATGTGTATTTTGAGAGTGGATTATTCCCTTATGACAATGGTAGATATATCCTTAACGAGAGTACTATCGGGAAAATTAATAAATTGGATAAAATTAATTCCAAGAAAGAGTACACTCTTCGTTTGACTGCTGTTATGTTGGAGTCCGGGGTCGCTTCTAATAGTGTAATAGCAGAAAGTCACGTACAAGCAGTCGTGTACGTGACAGATAAATGCCTACTTGGCAGATAGCAAGTTGAGATTATTCTAGAAGAAAATTTCTAACTGCCTGAACCAGTTTTTCCGGTTGTTCGCTATGAATCCAATGTCCACACTGTGGAAGTTCGATAAGGCGGGCAGCCGGAAATTCTTTTTGCAGGCATTCCATTCCGGTGATCAAGTTGGATTGTTCGCCTTTAATGAACAGGATTTCTTTATCGTACGTCTTGTAGGGTAGTGAAGACGGACAACCGCTAATTTCGTCAAAGTGTTTACTGATTACTTGGTGGTTGATTTTCCACTCGAAACCGGAAGGCGTCTTTTTAATATTTTTCAAAAACAACTGTTGAGAACGTTCCGTTCTGAAATGTTGCTGAATGGCTTTCTTGATTTCTTCACGGCTGTGTAAACGGGAAAGATTGAAATTTGTCATGAAATCGATAATCCGGTTATGGCTTCCCCCATCTCGTTGGGAATACGATATCGGGGCGATATCCACGACAATGGCTTTATTCACGAGTTCCGGTCTTTTGAGTAACAAAGCCATCACGATCTTGCCACCCATGGAGTGTCCCATGATATGAGGCCGTACGGGGAGTTTCAGGTCTTCAATGAGTTCGATGACATCATTACTCATCACTTCGTAATTCATAGCCTCGTCGTGGGGGGATTGACCGTGATTACGGACATCCGGTAAAATGACTTGGAATTTATCTTCTAACAGATGGGCAATGGGGAGCCAATTTTCAGATGCCCCCCATAAACCGTGTAGTATAATTAAAGGAGTCCCCTCTCCAATTGTACGAAAAAATAATTTCATATTATTGCGGTGTGATTTCAGACTGGTAAACTAAGGCAAAAAGACCACACGGAAACCATAGGTGGTGTTTATTTCATCTGGTTTGCGGTTGAGACGATAGGCCGAACTGCACATCTGCGGATTCCCTGTATATGAGCCGCCGCGCGCTATGCGGAAACTACCTGTTGCAGGCCCTGTAGGATCGGTAACAGCATCGTCTGAATAGTAATCGAACCAATCGGCGCACCATTCGTTCACGTTTCCGTGCATGTCGTAAAGTCCCCACGAATTGGGAGCCTTGGTTCCGACTTCGTGTGTTTTTTCGTCCGAGTTGGAGCGGAACCATGCATATGTGCCGAGTTCGCTGTTGTCGTTTCCGAAAGAGTATGTTGTCGTAGTTCCTGCACGGCAGGCATACTCCCACTGCGCATCGGTTGGCAAACTGCCGCCTACCCAGTCGGCATAAGCCTTGGCTCCGTACCATGTTACACAAACGACGGGAAAATCATCCTTGCCGTCTTGCGGTTTCCACGTACCGTTTTCGTAGTTCACTCCATCTGTATTTATCTTAATCAACACCTGTTCTTCTGTCTGCTCATTGCCCTTTCCGTCGGGATAGGAAACCTGTCCCTTACCGTCTTCTCCGACTCCCGTTGCATTTAGGAAAGCTGCATACTGGGCGTTGGTTATCTCGTATTTGGTCATATAAAAATCATGTGATAAGGTTACTTCATGAACGGGCTTCATAGATGCGTAAATACTCTCTGCATCTCCCATCATAAACTTGCCGGCAGGAATAAGTACCCTATGCAAATTTTTAATATCGTTCGGTAACGAACGGGTAAAAATTACTGCTTTTTCGGCTTGCAATTCCAACTCCGCATCAGGACCGCTACTTTTGTAAAGTACCCCCTCGTTAGAAATCAGGAACAAATCCGAACCGCCTTGTAGCGTCTGTACGGGAATGACTGCCCGGTACGTGTAATTGTTGTAACCATCCGTACCCGGTTTTCCGGTAAGGTACATTTTCACGTCCCCCGTTTCAGTTTTCGTTTGCACGGTGGGAGTATTCTCACTTGTCAAATTTAGTGTTGCTCCTGTCTGTACACCTTTAAGGCTTACGGTCATGTTTTCGCTCGCACCCAAACCTTTCCCCAGTGCCTGAGCCGGAACTTCTACTTGGATCATGACAAATTCATGTTTAAATGACAGGGAAACTGTAGAACCTACTGATAGGCCCTGCGTGTTCGTTGCTGTCATCAGATCGGAAAGGCTGTAATTGGATTGTTTATCATTGTCCTCGCCCGTCGTACCGCTTTGGTCTGATTTTACTTGAAATGTAATGTTTGCCGGATCGGATACCGTTGCATCGTAAGGATAATAGGCATAGAATTTCAATGTTTTGCCTTTCCAGTACAAACCGTCACTACTATTCCATTCTGAACCGTCATAGGTCACTTTTGCGTTATTGAGAACCAAATTGTTATTGGCGTCGTAGGCAAAAATACCGATAGCGTCGCCTTTCTCCCAGGTACTTTCAAATTCCGCGTCTGTTGCTACTCTCGCGGCGGAAGTGAACCCGATATCGAAACGTATGTCCCCGTTTCCGGTCGTATCGCTGTTAAAGCTTTCTTCGCTGCAACCGGCTATCATGGAAAGCAAGCCGGACAATAACAGGAATAAATTCAATCGTTTGTTCATATTTTGGGTATATTTTATTTTTGTTGTTTAGTATATCTTTATCGTTTTAGCACGTTTCATGATCTGCTTTTTTCTTGTTCCCTTGATTCGTCTTCTTCCATGTGGACGGAGAACAACCCTCTTTTTCTTTGAATGTCTTTATGAAATGGCTCATTGACAAAAAGCCTGATATCCCGGCTATTTCAACAATGGTTTTCTCCGGGTGTTGAATAATCTTTCGCTTGGCATATTCCATGCGCAGTTCGGTAATCCAGTTGCGGAAAGACATATTATACTCCGTGTTTATATATGTCGAAAGGTAAGTACGGTTTGTGTGAAGCTCTTTAGAGAGTTCTGTTATGGTAAGTCCCGGATGAACATACTTGTCCATGTTTATCCACGCGTTGATTCTCTTCCCGATTATTTCGGTCGAGTTACCGGGCAACTCATGGGTATTCCCGTCTTCCTGTTCAGGGTTGTATAAGGCTTCATTTTCCGAAGGCATTTCATTTTCCATCGCGTTTTCCACTTGCTCGTAAAACAGCAGGTAATTCTGGTAACAGATATAGAGGTAAATGTAAAATGGAACTGAAGAAAGAATCCATATAAAAATATATTTGTCCGGGAGAAAAGTTAGCGCCCCGCATCCTACGCCGAATATGATGGCCCAATAGGTAAAGACGGACATCCAATGGATGTATGTCCCGATGTCATCCGAAAAAGAATTGTTTAAAATCGTAACGGCCTTTTTGTAGGCGAGAAGAAGTCTTCGGGACAAAACAAGGCCATAAATGATCAGCCATATCGCCATGGCGATCAAGCCTACCTTTTGTACCATCCCTTCGGGCAGGATAAATAGTACGATCCCGGAAAGTAATGAGAACGATATGGATGCCAAACCTTTTCCGCGTAATGTAGAATCGGTTGAGCAGAGACGTCAGTGCCGAACTGAAGAGCCAGTAACACAAGAAATAGGTGGTCAGGTTCATCAATATAGTTGCGTTAGGATTCAGATACCTGATTTCGAAGAAAAAGTGCATGGAGTAGTTCACCGCGAGCAACAACAGGGCTACCCCCATAATACGTCGTGAGCGCAGATAATTATTAAAAATATTTTTGTCCGGAGTTTTTGAGAACAAAAAAGAAAAGCCGAAGAATAACATCAACGGCAAGGCAACGCAAAGTGAATAACTATATATCATGTGCTCCATTACAACATCCGTCGGTTGATTTTGATCATTTACTGTAATTGGGCAACACGGCTTGTATGTGCGTGTCCTTTATAATGCTAAACAATACCATAAAAGCGCCATCACCCACGTGCAAAATTAGAAAAATATTTTTTGAGCAACAATGAAAAAGAGGGGCTTTTTCTTCCGCAGATTCAACTCCCTCCCGGCTTCGCCGTATTGAGCCCGAAACGGACTCGAACCACCTTTCGTTCGACAGATTCCGAGCAAGCTCTTCGTCTGTCCTCGCTTACCCGGTGGTTTCCCTCTATAAACAGAGGGAGAACTAAGTAACTCCCCGTCTTCGGCAAGAAGAACCAGTTCCTCCTCTGTTGATAGAAGAGGTGTCACGAAGTGACAGAGGAGTTTGAGCGTAAACGCAAAGTTTGCGTTCATTTACTGTAAAATGGTATATAATTACCTTAATTTAAAACCAGTGCCGCCATTTGAACACGATGAAGCCGAACACGGAAAAAAGTATCGATATAATGATCACAATCAAAAATCCATAAGGGTTTTCCTCCAAGGAGTTCGGGACATTCATCCCGTACAGGCTGGCAATCAAGGTCGGTAGCATCAATATGATCGAGATGGATGTCATCCGTTTCATCACGATGTTCAGGTTGTTGGAGATCACCGAAGCGTAGGCATCCATTGTACCGCTTAATATATCACTATAAATTCGGGCAGAATCCTGCGCCTGCCGCAGTTCGATTTCCACATCCTCCACCAAGTCCTCGTCGAAGAATTGCCGCTGCACTTTCAAGGTCTTCATTTTGATCAATAAATTGTCGTTTCCACGCAGAGAGGTGATAAAGAACACCAACGATTTCTCTATTTTCAACAACCGTTGTAATTCTTCATTCCGGATGGAACGTTCCAATTCCACTTCCGCCATGTGCATCTGTGTATTGATTTGTTTCAGGTATTTCAAGTACCACACGGAAGCGGAAAGGAATAAACGAAAAACAAGATCCCAGTTGTTCGCGATTTCCAAATTCTTACGAATCACGTAATTAATGAAATCGGGAATCATCTCTGTCTGGTAATAGCACACGGTCACAAACTTATCCTCCTTCTCGATAATCCCTAAAGGTACCGTGATGAATGGAATGCTTGTATCCACTGATTTAAAAGGGATACGCAAAATCATTAGAGTCCATCCGTCCTCCACTTCCAAACGAGAACGCTCGTCCACGTCCTCGATGTCATCAATAAAAGCTTCCGGAACACCCATTTCGTCGATCAGGTAACGTAAATCGTCCTGAGAGGGTGAAACAACATTAATCCAGCAATTCGGTTCCCATACTTTCTTTTCTACGAACCCTACTTTACCCCTTAGGAAAGTTCTCATAATAATCCTCCTTCAATTTATGAATAGAGGCATTTATCGTGAACCCCTATTCAGATTAATACTGTTGATGATAGTCGTCCATATCTTGTTCTATGAATTTTGCAACAAAAGTAATCTTTTATTTCGAAAAAAGCCATTATTTCTCTAAATCAATAAAAACCGGGAGATGATCGCTATACCCTCCCACGTAACGAGGCCCTCTATAGGTCGGTTTCGGACGAACACCGAAAGCACCTCGTTCTTCTTCAAGCAGGAAATCCGCATCGTATATGCCCATTCTTCGAGATGACTGCAAGTTAGCTTTCCCGTTCAACAGGTTTCCGGAAACAATGATATGATCCAGTGTCTGCCACTCTCCCTTGTAACGATAGCTACCGTAGGGTTTCCCCAATAAGTAATACCCGGTGTTGTATAAGTTTTCGGACTGAATGGCTCCGGATTCCGGATTTTGAATTTTCAACCTCTTTTGCGCAAGAGTATTCGCTCGCCCGTTCAAATCGCCCATGATTAAAATCATCGCCCGAGGGCAAATACCCTGTATGGAATCCACTTTCTGTTTCACCACGGAAGCCGCTTCTACCCGCTTCCATTCACTTTTCGACTCCCCGCCCCGCATGGAAGGGAAATGACAAACAAAAATATGGAGCGTATCCTCGCGGCCCCATATTCCCTCGCAATAAAGAATATCCCGGGTAGTCTCCCCATTTTTCAAATGGACCGGGAAGAAAGCATTACGCGATAACCGGAACGAGTCTTTTCGATAGAGCAAAGCAACATCTATTCCTCGCGCATCGGGAGAGTCGGCATGTACAATACCATAATTAGCATCCGCCAACACCGTTTTGTTTGCCAAGTCAGCAACAACGTCCCGATTCTCCACCTCGCACAATCCGATAAGCAACGGGAACTTCCCCTCCCCGAGGTTATCTAAAACTTTCGAGATATGGAGTAATTTCCGGGTATAACGTTCCCGGTTCCAATGTTGTTTTCCCCGGGGAGTAAAGTCATCATCTGCCGTCAGCGTGTCGTTTCGCGTGTCAAACAAATTTTCCGTGTTATAGAACACGACTCGTTCCCGCACACCCGTCTGGGCATGTAAAACACCGGAGATGCACAACAGGAATGCCCCTATACAGGTTTTCAGGGACATCATCAGAAGAGAATAAGGTGTTTTTCCAACAAAGTCTTAATTTTGCTCTTCAATAAATTTGCATTGATCGGTTTTGCCGTGTACGCGTCAAAGCCACTAGCCATGATTTTCTCTTCATCGGAAGCATAAGCATAAGCTGTAACCGCAATCACGGGAACCGTTCCGGAAATTTTACGGATTTCCTGCACAGCTTGAAAACCATTCAACTCCGGCATATTTATATCCATCACAACCAAATGGGGAGCGTGTTCCCTAAACAATTCAACCGCTTCCCGACCATTCCACGCGTGTATTAACTGATAATCCTTTTTCAAGATCGATTCGAAGAGCATATAATTACTCGGATTATCTTCAGCTATCAGTATCTTGAGTTTATTTTTTTCGACTACTTGCTGAACGATCTTTTTTTCCTTCATTTCTTGGCCATGCAATTTCACCGCTACATAAGGAATCGTAAACCAAAAAGTTGTTCCTTGTCCTATTTTCGATTCCACCCCGATTTTACCGCCCATTCGTTCCACGATGGTCTTGCTGATAGGCAAGCCAAGCCCTGTTCCCTGTATAAAATTGTTCAACTTCACGAACCGTTCGAACACGGCATCTTTTTTATCCGCATCGATACCGCACCCCGTGTCGGACACGTAAAAATAAAGAGAATCTTTTTCCAAAAGATGATAACCGAAACGAATCATTCCTTCTTTCGTGAATTTTATCGCGTTATTGAGCAAATTGGTAATTACTTGTGTCAAGCGGTTTTTCTCGGAACGGATACAACATTCCGGAAGACATTCATCAAATTTAATTTCCACCGAGGCAGAAGGCAGTCGCAAACAAGAGGTTTGTTCCAATTCCCGCATCAGGGCATTCAAGTCAAATTCCGAATAGACAAACTCCATCGAACCGGCCTCTATTTTGGAAAGATCAAGAATATCACTGATTAATTTCAACAGCAATGTGTTATTGTTCTCGATAATATTAATGTATTCTCGTTTTTCTTCTTCAGTTTCCGTTGATGCCAATATATTGGAGAATCCGACAATAGCATTCAACGGGGTACGAATTTCATGACTCATGTTGGCAAGAAAGGCCGACTTCAACCGGTTGGATTCTTCCGCGTGTTCTTTCGCCTCGCGCAAGTCCAATTCCATCTGTTTCCGAGCTGTAATGACAACTGAAGATCCGACCAAAGATAGGGGCTTTCCGTTTTCATCCCGCTGATCCACGGTAGCTTGAGCCTCTACCCATTCGTAAGCATAATGATGTTCATTTTTATCCAACACCCGGTATTCTTCTCTAATTTTGTCTACTTTCCCCGCTATTAAAGCCGCGTAAGCTGCTTCCACCCGTTTCCGGTCGTCCTTGTGTATCCTTGAAAAATATTGTTCTTCGGGAATCGCTAAAGCATCCTCATTATCAACACAGTGTTTTAGTTCAATCGGACGATTCACGTCACACAATACCGTATGTTTCTCTAAATCCCAACGCCAAGGGGTGATATTTGCCACGTCAAGAGCCATGGCCAATTTATAGTTCACTGACTCCAACATGGATTTCGTTTTTCGCAAATCGGTAACATCCACACAGAAAATATCGACCATGTCTTTTTCCATGGACGCGATATTTATCACCTCGTAGTATTTTTGTGTCTTATTATAATAATATTCAAAAGTAAACGACTTTTTTTCTGCAAACATTTTCTTGTACAAGAGAGTATACTCTCTGTATTTATTCCCAGATAACTCGCTGCCTTTTCTACCCACAACCACCTCTGCCTTGGCAAAACATTTCTCAAACATCGGGTTCACCTGTTCAACCAGATAATCCACGACTTCTCCTTGGGCATTATAACACAACCGATGCTTTATATAGGCAAGCGGCATATTCGTAAAAAGCGTTTTGTATTTTTGAAGCAACTGCAACTCACGTTCTCTCGATATCCTCTCTTTTTTCATTAACCGCACCTGCCCCCACAACAAATACGTGATAACGAGTAAAACCGCAATTGCGAATACCATATAACGTGCTCGTTCCCAAAATCCCTCGGGAGCCAATAAATAAACAGCATTATCCGGGTACAAGGATGTTGGAATTCCCGCCTTCTGCAAAATCGGATAAGAGAGGTAATAACCCGGCTTACCCGCCATTTGCACAGGAATTTCCTT
>ERZ780149.3861-NODE-3861-length-12082-cov-2.527729_pt1 | contig 12082 bp, 14 predicted proteins | sample MGYA00511367_ERZ780149 | MGnify/ENA primary metagenome ERZ780149 (study PRJEB29588, sample SAMEA2153852) | human gut metagenome | biome: human gut; feature: human-associated habitat; material: faeces | place: Denmark | collected 2008/2010 ...
GACGCGGCGGCGGGAACGGTGACGGTGAATCCCGGCATGGAGGAGCTTGAAGCGTTTGCCGACCGCGAACGTCTTGAGCGTGAAAAGAGGGAGCGTCTTGCGGCGCTGGCACAGCTTCCGGCGGTAACTCTTTCGGGGCGGCGCATAATGATGATGGCAAATGTCGGCTCTCCGGGCGAGGTTGCCGCGGCGGCTGCTGCCGGAGCTGACGGCATAGGACTTTTCCGCAGTGAATTTCTTTACCTTGGGCGGGACACGCTGCCCGACGAGGAGGAACAGCTTGCCGCCTCCCGCAAAGCGCTTGACTCGATACCCGGCAAGCCCGTGATAGTCCGCCCCCTTGACATAGGCGCCGACAAGACCACCCCCGCACTGCCAATGCCGCACGAGGAAAATCCCGCGCTCGGCATTCGCGGCGTGCGCTTCAGCCTTAAAAATACGGGAATATTCCGCACTCAGCTGCGTGCGCTCTGCCGCGCTTCAGCTTTTGGCGATCTGCGCGTAATGCTGCCAATGGTGGTCTCGGCGGACGAGGGGCGCCGGGCACGCTGCTGCGCGAGGTGCAGAACGAGCTGCGCTTTGAGGAATATCCCTTTGACCCCGCCATGCCGCTCGGCATTATGCTTGAAACTCCCGCCGCCGCACTGATGTGCGACACGCTTGCCGCTGAATGCGACTTTTTCTCGGTCGGCACCAACGACCTTTGTCAGTACACGCTTGCCGCCGACCGTCAGAACGAGGCACTCGGCAGGCTTATCGACGAAAACCTTGAGCCGGTCCTACGGCTTATACGCTCGGCGGCGGAGGCAGTCCACCGTGCGGGCGGCGGCAAATGGATAGGCGTATGCGGCGAGCTTGCCGCAGATACCGCGCTGACTTCGCGCTTTCTTGACGCAGGGGTGGACGAGCTTTCGGTCTCTGTTCCTTATATTGCCGAGGTCAAGGAAAAAATACGTGCGGGCATATAGCGCGGTTCGGATAAAATCTTCAAAAACACTCCAATGAATAATTGAAAGGGGTCAAAAATTAAAAATGTCTGTATTTTCAAAACAGCGCGGCACGCTGCTCTCGGTCGCCGACGGACGGGCGATCCCTCTCTCCGAAGTGCCTGACGAGGCGTTTTCCTCCGGGATGCTCGGCACCGGCTTTGCCGTCGAACCGGTGAAAGGGACGATATACAGCCCCGTGGACGGAATGGTCGAGGGCGTGACCGACAGCCGCCACGCCTACTCCATCCGCTCGGACGACGGACTTGACGTGTTGGTACACATCGGCGTTGACACAGTAAAGCTGGGCGGCGAGGGATTTTTGCCGCTGGTGGACGAGGGAGACCGGGTGAGCGCCGGAGACGCAATCGCCCGCGCCGATCTTGCCGCCATACGCGCGGCGGGCTGCCGGACGGTCACCCCGGTGCTTGTAGCCAACGGTGAAGGACTTGAAAACGTTAAATTCAAGCTTGGAAACGTCACCGGAGGCAAAAGCACCGTAATGCTTTACAAAAAAGGCGCAGAGCCAAAACCGAAAGGGCATAACTGATATGAACAACACAGCAACAGCCGAAAAGCCGCGCCGCGACTCGCGGCTTTTCGGGATACTTCAGCGCGTAGGGCGCTCCTTTATGCTTCCTATCGCGCTTCTGCCGATAGCCGGGCTTCTGCTCGGCATCGGATCGTCGATTACCAACCCCGCCCTGCTTTCGGCATATCACCTTGAGGACATCCTCGGTCCGGGAACTGTCGCTAATTCGGTGCTGACAGTGCTTTCCGACGTCGGCTCTATTATCTTTACCAATCTGCCCATACTCTTTGCAATGGGCGTGGCGCTCGGCATGGCGGAAAACGAAAAGGCGACCGCAACCCTTGCCGCGGCTATATCCTTTTTCGTTATGCACGAGACCATACACTCACTTCTCGTCATAACGGGAAGGCTTGAGAACAACTCGCTCCCCGAAGGCTCGATCGCAAATGTTGTCGGTATCGAGTCGCTTGAGATGGGAGTTTTCGGCGGTATCATTGTCGGACTCGGAGTCGCGGCGCTTCACAACCGCTTTTATAAGATAAGGCTTCCAAGCGTGATATCCTTCTTCGGAGGCACGCGGTTCGTTCCGATAATCTCGACCGTGACCTATGCCGTCGTCGGCGTGCTGATGTTCTTCATCTGGCCGTATATTCAGTCCGCCATCTACGCACTGGGCGGGCTTGTAAAAAGCTCGGGATATATAGGAACTTTAGTTTACGGCTTTATCGAACGCATACTGATCCCCTTCGGGCTTCACCACGTTTTTTACCTGCCCTTCTGGCAGACGGGTCTTGGCGGCTCTGCGGTGATAGACGGTAGTCTTGTCTACGGCGCGCAGAATATCTTTTTTGCCGAGCTTGCCTCCCCTGCGACCGAGGTGTTCTCGGTGGAGGCGACGCGCTTTATGGCAGGAAAATTTCCGATGATGATATTCGGTCTGCCCGGAATGGCGCTTGCCATGTACCGCTGTGCGCGCCCCGAAAAGCGCCGCGCCGCAGGCGGACTGCTCCTTTCGGCGGCTCTGACCGCAATGCTGACCGGAATCACCGAGCCGCTGGAATTCACCTTCTTATTTGTCGCACCGTCAATGTATTTTATTCATTCAATGCTCTCGGGCGTCTCGTATATGCTGATGCACGTGCTGCGTGTCGGAGTCGGCATGACGTTTTCGGGCGGACTTATCGACTTTTTACTGTTCGGCGTGCTTCAGGGACAGGCAAAGACCAACTGGATAATGATCCCCATCGTGGGGCTTGTGTATTTTGCCGTGTACTTCCTGTTGTTCGGCTTCATGATAAGAAAGTTCAATTTCCTGACGCCGGGACGTGAGCTTGACGGCTCGGATGTAAAGCTGTACACCCGCGCCGATTATGACAAGTCCCGCGCGCGCCGCCGTGACCCGGAAGCCGTGCCGCCGACCGAGCCTGCGCTCTCGGACGCCGACGTGGGACTTGAAAGCACCTCGTCTATCATCCTGCGCGGTCTTGGCGGGCGCGAAAATATCGAAAATATCGACGCCTGCGCCACACGTCTCAGGGTCACGGTGAAAAACTCCGGACTTGTAACCGACGCGCTTCTGAAAAAAAGCGGCGCGGCGGGAGTTATACGCCGCGGCGACGGCATTCAGGTGGTTTACGGACCGCAGGTGTCTGTCATCAAAAGCGAGCTTGAGGAACACATGAAAAGCCTTGACGAGAGCGCACAGGGCTGATACGATCGCACCTCAATAATGCAATAATAAAGACCCGGGCAGATGTGCACCATGCACACCTGTCCGGGTTTATGATCTTTTTTTATTCCGTGTCGGTTTTTCTTGAATAATATCTTCTGTATGCGTCCATTCCAAGCTCACGCTCGGCGGGGGCGGCGGCAAACAGCAGACCAACGCACACCGCCAAAAGCAGAAGCAGCAGCCATACGGGGGGCAGTCCGTCATAGCCCACAGTGACTTCATACAGGTAATACTTTTTGTAAAGATGAGATATATATTCCGGGAACAGCGAGTATGGCAGGCACAAAACGCCGCACAGCGCCATGAACCATCGGTTCGGCACCACAAGGCGCAAAAGCAGCTTGCACTGCATTGCCGCATGGGATGCGTGCGGCAGACTTATCCCCACGACAGCGCACACGGCAGCCCAGCCGCTGAAGAATATCGCCGCCCCGAGACCTATGCGCGACAGCGCCGTATACACGCGGGCGTTCACGGCAAAGCTTTTGTCGTTTGTGCTGGGGTCTTCCTCCTTTGAGAGCTTGTCGAGCCTCTCGCCCGCAGTTTCCCATGTGGAGGAGGAAAGCGTCGTAAAGGACTGCCGCCGCTTGACGTCCCCGTCATGCACAAAAAACACCGACGGTCTTAAAAGATACAGCGCAAAGATCAGCACCGACGCCAGCGGCATGATGTATTTGAGGTAAACCAGTAGCTTCTTTGCGTTCATACCGCGCCGTCCTCTCCCGCGCCGCAGAACGGCGGCTGAGCGGCAATATGCTTTTCCACCCTGCCGAGTATCATCTCAAGCGCCACAAGATTTTCGCCGCCCTCGGGTACGATTATATCGGCGTATTTTTTTGACGGCTCGACATACGCCTCGTGCATCGGCTTTACCGTTGAGATATACTGCCTGCACACCGAGTCGATACTTCGACCTCGCTCCTTGACATCCCGCACAAGCCGGCGAAGTATCCGGATGTCCGCGTCGGTATCGACAAATATCCTGATGTCAAACATATTTCTCAGCGCCTCGTCGGCAAAGATAAGGATACCTTCCACGATAATGACGCTTGCGGGCTGTACGCGCCGGGTCATTTCCGAACGGTTGTGTACCGTGTAGTCGTACTGCGGGCAGTCGACCGCATAACCTTCGCGAAGCCGCTCAAGGTCGCGCACCAGAAGCTCGGTCTCAAACGCGTCGGGACAGTCGTAATTCTGCCGCGACCGCTCCTCAAGGCTCATTCCCGTACGGGCGCGGTAGTACCAGTCGTGGCACACCACGCTCACCCCGCTGCCAAAACGCTCGCCGAGCTTTCGCACAAGTGTCGTCTTGCCGCTTCCCGTGCCTCCGGCGACCCCAATCATCAGTGTCCTGCCGCGCATATTATCTTGCTCCCTTGTCATACGGAACGCCCTCTGCCTTCGGCGCACGTGATTTCTTTGAGGTAAACGCCAGAACGATGAGGACCGCGACATACGGGATCATATTGTAAAAATACATGGGCAGGTCAAGCTCCTTCAGCAGATATACCCCGTCGCCGTTGATATCCAGCATCGAGTATATCGGACCTATACATTTGAGCATACCGAAAAGCAGTGAGCCGAGGACTATTCCGATCGGCTTCCAGTTGCCGAAGATCATTATCGCCAGCGCCAGAAAGCCCATTCCGGCAACAGTTCCCTCACAGGTGCCTCCGGACGTTGTGGCGATATAGATATATCCGCCCATGCCTGCCAGCGCACCCGAGATCGTAACGCCCGCGTAACGCATGCGCGCCACGTTGATACCAACGCTGTCCGCCGCCTGTGGGTGCTCGCCGCACGCACGCAGACGCAGACCGAATTTTGTGGTGTAAAGCAGAACTGACAGCACAATAAACAGCGCTATCGACACATATGTCGAGATATACGCCTTGTCAAAAAACGCCCTGCCGACCGCGTTCATATCGTCGTTGAGCATCACATATCCCACATCATGCGGCATATCCAGCTTGTCCTGCATGAAAAAGACCTTTATGAAGAAAAGAGACAGCGCAGGGGCAAGCATATTGAGTGCCGTGCCGCTTATCGTCTGGTCAGCCCTGAGGTTGACCGCCGAAAAGGAAAGCAGCAGTGAGAAAAGCGCACCGGCAGCAGCCGATACCGCCATAGCGATAAAAAATATTATCTGCGGGTGTCCGTCAAGCGCTCCTGCGGACTGAATGATATAAACCGTCAGCGCGCCGATAAAGGAGCCGAAGATCATAATACCGTCGAGAGCAATATTGATGATACCGCTGCGCTCGGCAAATACGCCTGCCAGCGCCACAATTAGCAGCGGCACGGCGTAAAGCAGTGTTTTCTGGATCAGAAATACCATTTTTATTCTCCCTTCTCAGTACCGGACTCTCCGGAAGCGTCGCCCTTACCGGCTGCGTCGAGCGCGTCAAGCGCCGTCCCGGATGGAGGCGTAACCGCTCCGACAGCTCTTTTTCCCCTGTGGGAGACAAGCATATCGCCGATAAGCCGGGAAAATCCCGCAAGATAAATTATTACTGCTGTAATAAGATCCGAAACATACTCGTTGTAAGCGGTATACCCGGCAAGATTGAAGCCGCCCTTGTTGATATAACGCAAAAACAGCGAGGAGAAGATGACCCCTATCGGGTTGCTTCCGGCAAGCAGTGCGGCGGGAATGCCGTTAAATCCGTTTGCCGGCAGAACGGAATATGTGTTCCACATCATGTCGTTCTGACCGTTGAGATACCAGAGCGCCGCGCCGCCCGCGGCAAGCCCGCCCGCTATCATCATTGAAAGCATGATGTTGCGGCGTTCGCTCATTCCGGCATATTTGGCGGCGTTCTTGTTGAAGCCGCACGCCTTAAGCTCATAGCCAAAAACCGTTTTGTTAAGCATAATGAACATAAGCACCGCGATCAGCACGGCTATTGCAAAGCCTATATCAATGTGAGAGCCGGGAAACAGCTTGTCAAGCCCGAACTTCGGCGTTGCAACGCCGTTTGTGGCGGTAGGACGCAGGAATTTGGTCTTTGTTTCGGCAATGTTGATAAATCTGTCGCCGGACGCCGCAAAGACCCAGCTTACCACATTTGCGGCTATCCAGTTGGTCATAATGCAGACGATGACCTCGTTTACATTGAATATCGCCTTGAAAAATCCGGGTATCGCACCCCATATCACTCCTCCGGCAATTCCGACGATCAGGGCAAGCAGCCATACCCAGAACGCCGTTGAGGGAGTGGTGGGAACGGAAAGCCCCACAAGCATTGCAAGCATTGCTCCGATGAGGTATTGCCCCGGCGCGCCGATGTTGAAAAGCCCGGTCTTGAATGCCACAGCCACCGAAAGTCCCGTCATGAGCAGTGGCGTCGCCTCAAGTATCATGTCGCCGAGATTAAAAAGGATATCCGAAATGGTGCCGCTTGAAAACGGACCGCCGAGAATGTACATGATCCCGGCAAAGGCATCGCTTATCGGCACGTCGTCGGAAAAAACGGCAAGCAGCAAAAGCACTACAAAGCCCGCAAGCAGTCCCCCGACTATGCAGATGAGAGAGGAAAGGACGGCGCGCACGCCGGGGCGGTCGGTAAATCTACCTTTTTCCGCTGCTCCGCTTCTTTTTTTCGTGTTAGCCTCGGTATTCATACCGCATCCCCTCCTTTTCCGGAGTCGTCAGCTCCGTCCGCCGGCGGCTGACGCTTTGCCCCCGACATATAAAGCCCAAGCTCTTTGACTGTGGTCCGCTTCGGGTCAAGCTCTCCGGTAATTTCGCCCTCATACATTACAAGTATGCGGTCGGAGACATTCATGACCTCGTCAAGCTCAAGCGAAACAAGCAGCACCGCCGCCCCCTCGTCACGGGAGCGCACGATCTGCCGGTGAATATACTCAATAGCCCCCACATCAAGCCCGCGCGTCGGCTGTACGGCGATAAGCAGCCGGTGCCTGCGGTCAAGCTCGCGCGCGATTATCGCTTTCTGCTGGTTCCCGCCGGACATACTGCGCACCGCCGTCGCATCTCCCTGCCCGGCGCGCACATCATACTGATCGATAAGCCTGTCGGCGTACTCCTTCACTTCGTCGGAACGGATAAAGCCGTGACGCTGGAACTGAGGCTCAAAGTACCGCTGAAGCACCAGATTCTGCCCCAGAGTGTAGTCAAGTATCAGCCCGTGCTTGTGGCGATCCTCCGGTATATGGCTGATACCGTGCGTGTTTTTGTAGCGGATGCTCTTGTGCGTCACATCCTCGCCGCACAGGAATATCCTGCCCGCGTCAAGCCGCTCAAGCCCCGTCAGCGCGTGGACAAGCTCGGTCTGACCGTTACCGTCGATTCCGGCAATGCATACGATTTCCCCCGCACGGACATCAAACGACACACCTCTTACCGCGTCCTTTTTGTGCAGTCGGCTGCGGACGCGCAGTCCCTCTGCCTTCAGCACCGTTTCGCCGGGAACAGCGGGGGACTTGTCCACCTCAAATTTTACCTCCCGCCCGACCATCATTTCGGAAAGCTCCTCCTTGGTCGTGGCGGAAATATCGACGGTTCCGACGCACCTGCCCTTGCGAAGCACGGTGCAGCGGTCGGCTGCCGCCATTATCTCATTGAGCTTGTGGGTTATGAACAAAATGGATTTGCCCTCTGCCGCAAGCCCCTTCATTATCGTTATCAGCTCCTCTATCTCCTGCGGGGTAAGCACCGCCGTAGGCTCGTCAAAAATAAGGATCTCATTGTCGCGGAAAAGCATTTTGAGGATCTCCGTCCTCTGCTGCATTCCCACCGTTATATCCTCGACCTTTGCGTCGGGATCCACATTCAGCCCGTAAGCCTTGGAAAGGGATATTATCCGCTCTCTTGCCTCGCGCTTGCTGAGAAAGCCGAGCTTTGTCGGCTCACTGCCGAGAATTATATTGTCAAGCACAGTGAATACCTCCACCAGCTTGAAATGCTGATGCACCATGCCGATCCCCAGCGCCGCGGCGTCGTTGGGGTCGTTTATCTTAACCGGCTCTCCGTTTTTGAGGATCTCCCCCTCGTCCGGCTGATACAGTCCGAAAAGCACGCTCATGAGCGTGCTTTTGCCCGCACCGTTCTCACCAAGCAGCGCGTGTATCTCCCCGCGCCGAAGTCCCAGCGTTATATTGTCGTTTGCCCTTACTCCGGGAAATTCCTTGGTTATGCCGCGCATTTCAATTATATACGGTTGATCGCTTTTGATTTCGTTCATTTGTTTACCATGCCTTTCCCGCGGCGGCGCGGGATCATTCGTGTATCGTGAGTAAAAAGACAGAGGCTCTGAAATTGGCGACAGCTGAGGTCGCTTATACAGAACCGGGGATGGCACGAAACGCGACATCCCCTTTATTCTGTCTGATTATGATTACTTTTCGAATACGATGGTTACCTTGGTCAGATCCTTCTTGAGGAACTCATCCGAGTCGATTCCGTTTGAGGGAAGCGAGGAGTCGGGAGTGATCTCGCCGGATTTGATCTTGGCAAAAAGCGCATTGTACTGATCGATTGTGAAGTTGGTAAGTCTCCAGCTTTCGGTAGGCAGACCGGTAGCGTCTTCGGCAGCGCCAAGGTTCTGGCTCTTTCCGCCAAGCTCGGCATCCCACTTACCGTCATAGAACTGACCGAGAACGATCTTTACGGAGGTAGCAAGTCCCTTTACCGCGCTGGTGATGACCTGTGAGGACTCACCCGACTGGTCAACGTCAACGCCGATGATCTTGGCGTTCGGGTATTCGGCAGCCGCGCTCTTTACCGAGTTGAACATCGAGCCGCCGCAGGCAAACACCGCCTCGACGCCCTGGGCGTACCAACCGGCGATCTGGGTCTGAAGCTCGGGGGAAGCAGAGAAGGCTTCGCCGAACTTATAGCTGTAGTTGATGGTTACATCAACATTCTTTTCCTTGGCAGCAGCCTCGGCGCCCTGAACAAAGCCATAGCCGAAGCGGTTGCAGGCAGGGTTGCTTCCTCCGCCACCGCCGGTGTAGCCGAGCTTGGTGTAGCCTTCCATTACTGCGGCGTATCCGGCGAGGAATCCGGATTCCTCTTCCTTATAGGTAACAGCGGTAACGTTCAGAAGGGCAGAGCCGATATCCCCGCCGTTATCGTCGACCTTGTCGGTAAGATTCCAACCGTCAATGAATACGAATTTTACATCGGGGTTTTCCATAGCAACGGTGCGCATTGCCTTTGCCTGAAGGAAGCCGGGGGCAACGATGATCTTTGCGCCGTTGTTTATAGCCTGCTTCATGGCGGCTATACGGTCGTTGTCGGTTGCGTCAGACCCGTTGCTGGGCTGATAATACTTGTAGCTGATCTTGTGCTCCTCGGCAAATGCCTTGGCTCCTTCGTATGTGCCCTGGTTGAAGCCCTTATCCATCAGCTGACCGACATCGGTTACGATCGCGATTTCGGCTGTTTTTGCGGCGCAGGACGCAAAGGTCATAACGCCGGCGAGAAGTGCGAGACAAAGAACGATACTGAAAAGCTTTTTCATTTTCTCTTCTCCTTTTTTGTGTTCAAAACACATGATTTAGGCGTGCCAGGCACGCTCCTTGTCTATTATATAATATCTTTTAACGAAAATCAATAGCCGTAAGAATTTTTTTCACAAATGCGGTGCGCATACTTCTATTTTTTTGATCCGCCTGAGAAACAAGCCGGAAAAAAGCCGCCGAGGTTCCGATCGAAAATCGATTGACAGACGGGAAAATATGTGATATTATAAATGTAGAATATTTTTCGGTAAGGAGAACTGCCCTATGATAAGACATATCGTAATGTGGAAATTTGCCGATGAGGCGCTTGGAAAGACCAAAAAGGAAAACATGGAATACATCCGCGAAAAGCTGCTTGCCCTGCTCGGACAGGTGCCCGGCATGACCCGGATGGAGATAGGCTGCGACATATCTCACACCGATATGTCGTATGACATGGTACTGATCACCGAATTCGAGGACGCCGCCGCGCTTGAGGGATACCGCGTATTTCCGGCGCACCGCGCGGTTCAGGATTATGTCAGACAGGTGCGTACTGCCCGCGTGACCGTGGACTGCGAGATCTGAGCGGAGGGTACCTTAATGTCCAAAAAGCTGTTCATCAGCGCCGATATTGAAGGAACTGCCGGTATCTGCAACTGGCGCGAAACCGAAAAGGGCGGCGATCTGTACGAAAAATTTGCCGCGCTTATGACCGCCGAGGTCGCGGCGGCGGCTCAAGCCGCGCTTGACCTTGGCTGGGAGGTCACAATAAAGGACGCTCACGACAGCGCCCGGAACATCGACCCGGAAAAGCTCCCCGCCGGCTGCAGGCTCATCCGCGGCTGGACGGGAGCCGCTTTGCATGATGGCGGGGCTTGAGACCGGGCATTTCGACGCCGCAGCGTACACGGGTTACCACGCCGACGCATACAGCTCCGGCAATCCCCTCGCCCACACCATGACGCCCTCGGCGCACCGTGTGACCCTGAACGGCAGAACCGCCAGCGAATTTACCCTCAACGCCTACGCCGCGGCGGAGCTTGGCGTGCCGTCGGTCTTTCTGTCCGGCGACGCCGCTTTGTGCCGCGACGCGCGTGAGCTTTTGCCATTACCGCTGTTCCGACCAAGACCGGCATCGGCGGAGCCGTGATATCAAAGACCCCCGACGAGGTCTGCCGCGAAATATACGACGGCATGAAGCGCGCACTGCTTTCCGATCCCGCGCCATGTCTGCCCCGCCTTCCGGAGCATTTTGAGCTTGAGATCGAATATTCAAAGCACACCGATGCACAAAGATGCGCCTGCTATCCCGGGGCACAGCGCGTGGACGCCAAGACAGTAAGGTTCGGGGCGGATTCCTTTGCCGAGATAAACCGCGCGATCCTGTTTATACTTTAAGAAGAACGCAACAGCCACTGACATCCGAAATACACACATACATTAAGGAAGAAAAAATGGACTTCAGAATAGAAATACTAAAGCATCCGACCGCCGGGGACTGGATGTGGTGCAAGACCTGCACGCTTAACACCGTTGGAAAGGCAAGCGCAAAGCTGCCGACCGACGAGTGGAAAAAAAAGCTCATAGCCGCCGAGCACAGCCCGCTGCGCGAGCTGTGGTTCGGGATAAAAATGGAGATACCGTACTGGGTGTCCGTTCACTTTGTCAGACATCATATCGGGGTAAACCATTACGTTCAGTCTCAGCGCAACGACCGCCAGAGCGCCTATGACCGAAACTCCGCACCGCAGGATTCCCCCGTGTCTCACATAATGTCGATAAACGCGCAGGAGCTGGTGTTCATGTCGCACCGCCGCCTCTGCCGTCAGGCGTCCCCCGAAACGCGCGCGGTAATGGAGGAGATAGTTCGTCAGGTTTCCTCCCTTAACCCCGAATTTGCGGAATTTTTAGTCCCGATGTGCTACTACCGCGGCGGCGTCTGCACCGAATTCAACTGCTGTGGCTATAATAAGACCTACCCCGGAAACAAGCAGTAAACGGAAGCCCTCCGTGCCGCACATCAAAAATTCAGGATAACGGTTTATGGCTGGTGCAAAAAACACAACAGCCATATTTTTATTATTTCCCGGCAGCTACTGCCTTTTTGCGGCCTCTTATTATCAGGCGCACCGCTACCCAGATACCGTCGGCGATCAGCAGCACATCTCCGGCAAATGCCAGAAACATTATACTTATATTCGCGCCGAGATGATACAGCGCGCCGACGTCATCATACGGAATGTCAAGTCCCCGCAGATATGTACTGAGCGCAAAGCCCCAGCATCCCAATGCAAGTATCAGTAAAACTATATTGAACACCGAAGTGACGCTTATCCTTTTTTTCATGTTTGAATGTCCTCC
>ERZ780149.3864-NODE-3864-length-12073-cov-3.573889_pt1 | contig 12073 bp, 12 predicted proteins | sample MGYA00511367_ERZ780149 | MGnify/ENA primary metagenome ERZ780149 (study PRJEB29588, sample SAMEA2153852) | human gut metagenome | biome: human gut; feature: human-associated habitat; material: faeces | place: Denmark | collected 2008/2010 ...
TGGCCGCCGCCTCCATCCAGATGGCCGCCCGGCAGCCCGACGACTGGTCCAAGGGTATCATCCTGTGCGTGGTGGTGGAGTTCTACGCCATCCTGTCCCTGCTGGCCTCCATCCTGCTGCTGATGAACGCCCTGTGAGGCGGTGGACGGCGAAGGGGAAAGGTGGGAGCGCGGATGGACGGAATGGACAAGATCCTGGAGCGCATCAGCGCCGATGCCCAGGCGGAGGCCGATAGAATCCTGGCCCAGGCCCGGGATCAGGCCCGGGAGATCCGGGAGCGGTACGCTCTTCAGGCCCAGCGGGAGGCCCAGGCCATTTTGGAGCGTGGCCGTCGGGAGGCGGCCCGGCTGGCGGAGCGTCTGGATGGCGCGGCGCAGCTGGAGCGGGGCAGAGCGGAGCTGGCGGCCAAGCAGGAGATGGTGGAGGAGGCTTTCCGGCTGGCGCTGAAGGAACTGCGGGAGCTGCCCCGGGAGGACTATGTGTCCCTGCTGGCCGGGCTGGCGGCCCGGGCGTCTTCCACGGGAAGGGAGGAGCTCATCTTCTCCCAGACAGATCGGGCGACCGTGGGGAAGGCGGTGGCGCAGGCCGCCAATCGGATGTTGAGAGGGGGAAAACTGACTCTGTCCCAGGAGTGCCGGAGCATGGAGGGCGGCTTTGTCCTGCGCGGCGACGGGGTGGAGGTCAACTGCGGACTGGCGGCCATGCTGCGCTGGGAGCGGGAACGGCTGACGGTTGACGTGGCCGGAGGACTGTTTCCGTGACGAGGAGGGGGAGGCATGGGGAAGAAGAGAAAGGACACGGACTATGTGTATCTCTCCACCCGGGTTAAGGCTATGGAGCGGGGGCTGCTGGACCGGGCGCGGGCGGAGCGCGTGTTGGCCGCGCCCACCGAAGAGGCGGCGGCCAGGGTGCTCCAGGAGTGCGGCTACCCCGACCTGGCCGGTGTGACCGGCAGGGCGCTGGAGGCCGCCCTGGCCCAGCGGCAGAGGGAGATGTTGGAGGACCTGGCCGGGGACCTGCCCGACCGGACGGTACTGGACCTGTTCCGGGCACAGGTGGACTATCACAACGCCAAGGTGCTGGTAAAGGCCCAGGCCCTGGGGACGGATCCTACCCGCCTGCTGCTGGTTGGCGGCCGGTACTCTCCGGGGCGCTTGGCGGCCAACGGTCAGAAAGGGAAGCTGAGCGGCTATAGTCAACGCTTCCGGAGAGCGGTGGAGGAAGGGCGGGAGGTGCTGGACGCCACCGGAGATCCCCAGCAGGTGGATTTCACGCTGGACCGGGCCTACTTTGAGGAGGCGATGGAGCTGGCCATCCGGACGGGAAGCAAATGTTTGACCGGGTATGTGGCTGTGCTCATTGACACGGCCAACCTGCGTGCCACCGTCCGGGCCTCTCGCCTGGGCAAAGGGACGGAGTTTCTCCGGCAGGCGTTGGTGCCCGGTGGAACGGTGTCCCCCTCCGCCCTGGCCCGGGCAGGGGGAGGGGACCTGGCCCGGCTGTTCCGGGGCGGACCGCTGGCCGCCGCCGCGGCGGCAGGGGCAGCGGCGACCGACCCCGGCTCCGGGCCTTTGACGGAGTTTGAGCGCCTGTGCGGCGAGGCGGTCGCCGCCTATTGGGACGAAAGCCCCAGGGTACCCTTCGGGGTAGAGCCCGTCGCGGCCTATCTCCATGCCCGGCAGGGTGAGACTGCGGCCATCCGGACGATTCTGGCCGGGCGCAGGGCGGGGATGGATGGGGAAGCCATCCGGCTGCGCCTGGGCCGACAGTATCGTTGAGGAGGGAAAACTACGGTGGAATATCGCATCGCGGTGCTGGGTAGTCGGGACAGCATACTGGGGTTCCAAGCCCTGGGGCTGTCGGCATTCCCCGTCCAAAACCCGGAGGAGGCGCGCACCGTCCTCCACCGGATTGTCAAAGAGGACTATGGGATCATCTATCTCACGGAGGATCTGGCAAAAGATCTGGAGAGGGACATCGCCCGCTATCAGGACGTGCCCATCCCGGCAATCATACTCATTCCCGGTGGAAACGGTCCTCTGGGCATTGGTGCGGAGAAGATTGAGGAGGCGGTGGGACGGGCAGTAGGTGCTGATATTCTCTGAACAAAACTGACCACAGGAAAAGAGGCTAAATGTATGGGTAAAGTAGTAAAGGTCTCCGGACCCCTGGTGGTGGCCGCCGGACTGACGGATGCCAATCTGTCCGATGTAGTCCGAGTGGGTCCCCAGCGGCTCATCGGTGAGATCCTCAACATGAACGGGGACGCTGCATCCATCCAGGTGTATGAGGAGACCTCCGGACTGGGGCCAGGAGCAGCGGTGGTCACCACCGGCCACCCTATGAGCGTGGAGCTGGGCCCAGGTATGATCGGGAATATTTACGACGGCATTCAACGCCCCCTAGAGGAGATCCTGAAAAAAACGGGGGATAGCAGCTTACCCCGGGGAATGGAGGTGCCTCCCATTGATCCGGAGCAGCTGTGGACGTTCACTCCTGTGGCCCGGGCCGGGGACCGGGTGGTAGGGGGTGACATCATCGGCACGGTGCCTGAGACGCCCTCTGTGCTCCATAGAATCCTGGTACCTCCATACTTGAAGGGTACCCTCAAGAGCGTGGCCCAGGCCGGCACCTACAACGTCAAACAGACGGTGGCGGTGCTGGAAAAAGAGGACGGCACCCAGGTGGAGCTGGCCATGAGCCAGCGCTGGCCGGTGCGGGTGGGACGGCCCTACAAGCGCAAATATCCTCCCACTCAGCCCCTGGCGTCCGGTCAGCGAATTGTGGACACGTTTTTCCCTCTGGCAAAGGGAGGCACTGCCGCTATCCCCGGTCCCTTCGGCTCGGGCAAGACGGTGATGCAGCACGCCCTGGCCAAGTGGTCCGACGTGGACATCGTGGTCTACATCGGCTGTGGCGAGCGGGGCAATGAGATGACCGACGTGCTCCGGGAGTTTCCAGAGCTGGTCGATCCCCGCACGGGCCAGTCCCTGATGAAGCGCACAGTGCTCATCGCCAACACCTCCGACATGCCGGTGGCAGCTCGGGAGGCGTCCATCTATACCGGTATCACCATCGCTGAGTACTTCCGGGACATGGGGTATGATGTGGCGGTCATCGCAGACTCCACCTCCCGGTGGGCGGAGGCCCTCCGGGAGATGTCCGGCCGGCTGGAGGAGATGCCCGGTGAGGAGGGCTACCCCGCCTACCTGGCATCCCGGCTGGCCCAGTTCTATGAGCGGGCGGGCAGCGTAGAGTGCCTGGGCAGCGGAGAGCGCCGGGGCTCGCTTACCGCAGTGGGGGCGGTGTCTCCACCCGGGGGTGATTTGTCCGAGCCGGTGAGCCAGGCCACCATGCGCATCGTCAAGGTGTTCTGGGCGCTGGACGCCCGACTGGCCTATCAGCGCCATTTCCCTGCCATCCACTGGCTGGGTTCCTACTCCCTGTACCTGGACTCTTTGAGGTTGTGGTTCGGCGAGAACCTGGGCCCGGAGTTCCTCCGGAATCGAGAGCGGGCCATGAGCCTGCTTCAGAGCGAGGCCAGCTTGAACGAGATTGTCCAGCTGGTGGGCAAGGATGCCCTGTCCCCAGCCGATCAGCTCACCTTGGAGTCTGCCCGCATGGTGCGGGAGGACTTTTTACAGCAGAACTCCTTTCTGGATGTGGATGCCTACTCCAGCTACGATCGGCAGGAGAAACTGCTGGCCCTGATCCTGGACTATGACGGGCTGTGCCGGGCAGCCATCGGGCGGGGAGCGACTCCGGCGGACCTGTTCGCCATCCCCAGCCGGGAGAGGATCGGCCGGGCCAAGTCGGTCCCCGCCGATGCGTATGTCTGGACCTACGCCGCCATCCGGGAGGAGATGGAGCGGGAGATCGGCCAAATCACGGGAAAGGCTGGTGAAGCGCGGTGATCCGGGAATATCAGACCATCCAGGAGGTCACCCCGCCCCTGATGCTGGTGCGGATGGTGGACAACGTGGCCTATGACGAGCTGGCGGAGGTTGAGCTGTCCGACGGCGGCATCCGCCGGGGTAAGGTGCTGGAAGTCAACGGCCATACCGCCGTGGTACAACTCTTTGAATCCGCCGCAGGCATCAATCTGGCCCAGTCCAAGGTGCGTTTTCTGGGCCACCCCCTCCAGCTGGGGGTGGCGGGGGACATGCTGGGCCGGGTGTTCAACGGCATGGGCCGGCCCATTGACGGCGGGCCGGAGATCCTGGCCGAGGAGTATCGGGACATCAACGGCCTACCCATGAACCCGGCGGCCCGGGACTATCCCAACGAGTTTATTCAGACTGGCATCTCTACTATTGACGGGCTAAACACCCTGGTCCGGGGACAGAAGCTGCCCATCTTCTCTGGCTCAGGCCTGCCCCACGCCAACCTGGCTGCCCAGATCGCCCGGCAGGCCCGGGTCCTGGGTGAGGATGCGGGCAGCTTCGCCGTGGTGTTCGCTGCCATCGGCATCACCTTTGAGGAGTCTGAATTCTTTGTCCAAGAGTTCCAGCGCACCGGTGCGATCCACCGCACGGTGCTGTTCTCCAATCTGGCGGGCGACCCCGCCGTGGAGCGTATTGCCACTCCACGGATGGCCCTCACCGCCGCAGAGTATTTGGCCTTTGAAAAGGATATGCATGTGCTGGTTATCCTCACCGATATCACCAATTACGCCGAGGCCCTCCGGGAGGTGTCTGCGGCCAAGAAGGAGGTGCCTGGCCGCCGGGGCTTCCCCGGCTACCTGTATACCAACCTGGCTACCATCTACGAGCGGGCGGGACGGCAGCTGGGCAAGAAGGGCTCCATCACCCTCATCCCCATCCTCACCATGCCGGAGGACGACAAGACCCACCCCATCCCCGACCTGACGGGCTATATCACCGAGGGGCAGATCATCCTCTCCCGGGCGCTGTACCGGCAGGGCATCAACCCCCCGGTGGATGTGCTGCCTTCCCTGTCCCGCCTGAAGGACAAGGGCATCGGCAAGGGCCGCACCCGGGAGGACCACGCAGACACCATGAACCAGCTCTTTGCCGCCTATTCCACCGGCAAGGACAACAAGGAACTCATGTCCATCCTGGGCGAGGGGGCCCTCACCCCCACCGACCTTTTGTACGCCAAGTTCGCCGACGAGTTTGAGCGTCGGTATGTGAACCAGGGGTACGGGGAGAACCGCTCCATCGAGGAGACGCTGGATCTGGGTTGGGAGCTGCTTTCCATCCTGCCCAGGAGCGAGCTCAAGCGCATCCGGCAGAGCTATATCGACAAATACCTGCCGCAAGGGGAGGGGTAAGCCATGGCCGCCATAGTCACCACCCCAACCCGTATGGAGCTAACCCGGCTCAAGGGCAAACTTCGCACCGCCCAGCGGGGACACAAGCTGCTCCGGGACAAGCAGGACGAGTTGATGAAGCGGTTTCTGGACATGGTCCGAGAGGCGCGTGCCCTCCGCGCCCAGGTAGAAGGGGATTTGATGCGGGTATACGGCAGCTTTACCATGGCCTCTGCTCTGATGGGCGGCGAGGCGCTGGAGCAGGCGCTGATGTACCCCAAGTGGAATGTGGAACTAAACATGACCACTCAAAATGTCATGGGAGTCAAGGTACCTCGCTATGAGTTTAAGAACCAGGTGGGCAACGTGGGAGACAGGATTCCCTATGGTTTCGCCGCCACCTCAGGTGAACTGGACGATGCAGTAGAGGAGCTGGAAAGCACGCTTCCCCACATGTTTCAACTGGCCCAGGCCGAAAAAACCGTCCAACTGCTGGCCCGGGAAATTGAGAAGACCCGCCGCCGGGTCAATGCCTTGGAATATATGGTTATTCCCAATACCCAAGAGGCCATTCGATCGATCGCCATGAAGCTGGAGGAAAATGACCGGGCCACCACCACTCGCCTGATGAAGGTGAAAGATATGCTGCTGGAGCAGGCTATCGCTGAGCAAAGAGCATGGGACACCCAGATGTGGGAGCGTTTCTAGAGAGCGGGATGACGAGGGAAAGCCCCCTGAAAGCCTGCTTGTGCCAGGCCTCAGGGGGCGAGCTTGCTTGAGAATATGGAGTCGGATTCCGGTGGTGTGCGACGGGAGAAAGCGCACGGTGCTCTGTCCGGAACGCCGCGTCTGCGCATCTGCTGGCCGATTCAATGGTATTGCAGGGGCCGACCACAGCGGTGGGGCGAAGGAAATTGGGAAAGACACCGGCATCTGGCAGGAAAAGAGATCAGGGGAGAGGCGTTGTTCCCGCGCAATGAAATACGAATCGGTCCAGACGATCAAAGGCATCCTGAATCCGGGAGAGGGGGAGGGCTAGGTTGACTCGGATGTGGCAGGGGCCGTGGAAGGGACGACCGTCCTGCCAGGCCACCCCCACATCCCAGCCGGCCTGGAGCAGCTGGTCCAGGGTTTTACCCTGCTGGGCGCACCAGTTGGTGCAGTCCAAAAAGAGCATATAGGTGCCCTGGGGCTTGGACACCTGGATCCCATCGAAGTGGCGGGCGATGTAATCGCAGGCGTAGTCTACGTTTCCGGTGAGTACTTGGCGCAGCTCGTCTAGCCACTCCTGCCCCTCCAGCTGGTAGGCGCCGATGAGGGCGTGCATGGACAGCACATTCATGCTGTTGTAGTGGGACAGGGAGGACTCCTTGTCCACCCGGTTTCGCAGCCACGGGTTGTAGATGATGTGGTAGCTGCCCACCAGGCCGGCCAGATTGAAGGTCTTAGAGGGGGCGTAGAGGGCCACAGTACGCTGCCGGGCGTCCTCGCTCACCATTTGGGTGGGGATGTGGGGATGGCCCTCCAGGGTCAGGTCGGACCAGATCTCGTCGGAGATCACATAGACGTCATGTTTCCGGCACAGCTCCATGAACTGCTCCAGCTCCCAGCGCTCCCATACCCGGCCGCAGGGGTTGTGGGGAGAGCAGAGAATGGCGGCGTGGATATGGTTGTCCACGATCTTCTGTTCCATGTCGGCAAAGTCCATACGCCAAACGTTGTCCTCATCTAAAATTAGAGGGGTGGACACCACATGGTATCCGTTGTTGGACAGGGAGTTGAGAAAGCCGATGTAGGTGGGGGAGTGGACCAGCACTTTGTCCCCCCGGGAGCACAGTACATTCAGGGCACTGACCACCCCGCCCAGCACGCCGTTCTCATAGCCGATGTGCTCTGGGCACAGGCCGGTGACACCGTTGCGCGTTTCCTGCCAGCGGATGATGGAGGAGAAATACTCCTCCGCGGGCAGGAAGTAGCCGTACAGGGGGGGTTCCGCCCGGCGGATGATGGCCTGGGGGATGGTGGGGACGGTGGGGAAATTCATGTCCGCTACCCACATGGGAATGACGTCAAAGCCCGCTTTGGGCGCGGGGATGGAATGGGGGAACCGCCCGACCATGTCCACGGCCAGAGCGTCCTTTCCTTTCCGGTCCAGGATGGAGGTGAAATCGTACTTCAAAAGGAACCCTTCTTTCTGGTGTGAAAACTGTGAGGCCAGTATACTACAAAAAGGCGAAGGATGGGAGTGCCCAGATGGCGGCAGCAAACCGAAAAAGGGGCCGACGTTTTGCCCAATGTGGGAGGATATGCACCTTGAAGGGTTTTATTCCATCCGGTATTCTGCTCTGCATGTCCTATATTGCGGGGTGGAATGGGGAGCGCCCAGGATGATAGAAAAGTAATAAGACAGATGGATTTTCGATCCTGACTTGTCTCCCACATATATTGCGGCATAACGCTCCCCTTTGAGAACGGAAAAGAACACTTCTGAAATGGTTCGCCATGGTGCGCGTTGGCCGGGGAAAAGGTTCGATGATATTGACCACCGGTTTGGACTGCGCCTGAATGGGCCAGCGCAGCGTGAAACTTGTGAGAGATTTCAAAATATGGATAAGATCCGGGGCGGGAGAAGGGTGCGCCCTGCCCTTCCCAGTCCGGCTCTTTTGCAAATTGCTGTGCCACAATGTCTATCAACGGCCCATAGATGCGGCCTAGTGCGTCGGGGCCCAGAGGTAACGGCGAAAAAGCCTGTCCCACCGTCACCTGTTGCCCAGAGAGATTCTCTCGTCGGCGGATTTCGGCGGGGACAGCCGCAGCTCCCGCCAGCGGTTCAAACAGGCGAAGATTTCCTGTGCCCTGGGTCGGGCCAGGAAGGGCACGCCCCCCCGACCCTCGCATAGAGCGGCCAGCCCCTGGCTCTCCAACAGCCGCTCCAGTTCTGCCACTATCTGGCGCAACGTGCGCTGCCCGTCCAGCAGGTATCTCTGAGCGTAGACGAAACACCAGCCCAGAGCAGCGGACTGTTCGCCGTCAGCCAGCTGCTCCACATACCGCAGGTCAATGGTTTCCCGGTTGATACTCACTCCATCCCGTCCCAGGCTCTTAAGCTTGACTCGGTCGCCGCTGCGAAACTGAGGGGAGGGACAGGGACGGCGGTGAAAATCAGGCGGACAAGCTGGAGAGAGGCTGTCTGCGCCGGAGGGGAAGGCCCGTGCCTCCTCCTTGGCTAAGTCGGTGATGTCCCTGGGCACATAGCGGTCCATTTGGATGATGTGGTCAGCTACGTGGAAGTAGGCCCCGGAGCTGCCCGCCACCAGGATGGTGGACACGCCATGGTCCTGGTACAACTCCCGGACGCGGTCAAGGAAAGGGGTAATGGGCTCCATGTCTCGGTGGATGACCCGCTGCATTAGTTCGTCCCGGATCATAAAGTTGGTGGCGCTGGTGTCCTCGTCCATGAGGAGCAAATGGGTCCCTGCCTCCATGGCCTCAATCACGTTGGCGGCCTGAGAGGTGCTGCCGCTGGCGTCCTCGGTGGTGAAGTGGACGGTGTCCTTACCGTTTGGAAGGTTGTTGATGAACATGGAGATGTCGGTTCCCTGGATACTTCGGCCGTCCTCCGCTCGGATTTTGACGGCGGTAGCGTCGGTGATCACATACTCTCGCCCGTCGCCGGCGATATGGTTGTATACCCCCAACTCCAGGGCCTTGAGCAGGGTGGACTTCCCGTGATAGCCGCCCCCCACAATGAGGGTGACCCCCCTTGGGATACCCATGCCGGTGACTGTCCCCCGGTGCGGTAGCTCCAGGCTGATGGCCAACTCCCGGGGAGACTGAAAGGGAACCGCTCCTGTCATAGGTAGCTGGGAAACTCCAGAAGCCCGGGGGAGAATGCTGCCGTCAGCGACAAAGGCGCATAAGCCTAGTTTGGGTAGCTGCTGGCGGATATACTTCTGATCCTCAGCAAGGTTGGTGACGGCCCGCAGGCGGCGACTGCCCAGATTGCGGTAGACAAGGGCGCGGTCCACGCACCTGGGGAGCAGATGGAAGAGGATTTTCTCCAGCTCTCGGGCGTTGATGGTACGGCCATTGGCAGGGAAGCCCCCCTCCAGCCGCATCACCAGGCTGCCGGTATGGGGATCCATGGAGCAGGCGGTGCGCTCCAACACCTGCTGACCACACCGACTGACCGAAATTAGCCCGCTGTGCCCAGAGCCTTTGGCCTGAAAGGAAGCCTGAGCCGCCTGGCGGCTAAACTGCCGGGTGAGCTCGTCTTGAAGGGCCACCCGGCAGCAGGCCGTCCCCCACAGCTCCGTCGGAAAACCTGCCTGAGTTCCGCTCAGGTGGACGCTCAACTGGGAGGGGGCGGCAAAGGGGTCACCCTGGACATGGTCTATGGACAGTACATACCCTGGGAACTGGTAGGTTCCACGGGTATCCTTGTAGGCAGGATAACTTTTCCGGTCAATCCGGGTAAGCAGGTCTTTCAGCTGGCTTGCACTCTGCATGGCGGCACCTCTCTCTGGGATGGTTTGAACTCTATTATAATGCGTGTTGAACAAAGCCGCAAGCCTTGAAAGCCAGGGCTTTCAGGGCCAAATGGCTTTGTTCAGGTGCAAGGTTTTCGGACAACTTGGTCCAAAAACCTTGCACCTTCCACTGGCACGTTTCAACGCGCCAGTGGAGATACGCATTGTAGCAATGGCTGAATTCCATAAAAGCGGTTCCTTTGAGCCGTTTTTATGGAATTGCGCGGCTGTGCCGCACGAATCAACCGCAAAGCGGTTTATTCAGCAGACATTATTATAGGTGACTGAGCCCGAAAACACAAGATGCCCTCTGAACTGGGCTGGCTTGTGGAACATATTCGTGGATGCTGGAGGGAGCTTCTGCCGAAAGGAATATTTTGCACTGAACTTTGCGTTATAAAATTGCACTGAACTTTGCGTTATAAAATCTCCTTGTCCCAAAACAAAATCAATGGTATAATAATTTGATTCACCCAATTTATTTTATCTTAGAGAGAAAAGGGAGTGCGGGATATGACCTATCAGGAAGAATTCATTCATTTCATGGTGCGCTCCGGCGTGCTTACCTTCGGGGACTTCACCACCAAGTCCGGGCGGAAGACCCCCTACTTCGTCAACACGGGAAACTATAAAACCGGCGCCCAGGCTGCCCGGTTGGGGGACTACTACGCCGCCTGTATCCAGGAGCGCATGCCCCATGGCATCACCGCCCTGTTCGGCCCGGCCTATAAGGGCATCCCTCTGGCGGTGACCGCCGCCGCCTCCCTGTACCGGAACTACGGCCGGGACCTGCCCTACTGCTTCAACCGCAAGGAGGTCAAGGACCACGGCGAAGGGGGCGCCATGGTGGGCTATCAGCCCCAGGACGGGGACGACATCGCCATTGTGGAGGACGTGGTCACCGCCGGCACCGCCGTGCGGGAGTCCATTGAGCTGTTCAAGCACGTGGCCAAGGTGAACATCAAGGCCCTGTTTGTCAGCGTGGACCGCATGGAGCGGGGCACCCGGGACTGCACCACCCTGGACGAGCTGCGGGAGGACTATGGCATCCAGGTCTGCCCCATCGTCACCATCCGGGAGGTCATCGACTGCCTGCACAACCGGCCGGTGGATGGAAAAGTCTACATCGACGACGGGATGCGGGAGCGGATGGAAGCGTATCTGAGCACCTATGGGGCAAGGTAAGCGGGAGGGCGTGTCCATCCACACCGGCCACCGGAAACGGGTCAAGGAGGAGTTCCTGGCCCGGGGGCTGAACGGCATGGCCGACCACCGGGTGCTGGAGCTGCTGCTGTTCTACGCCATTCCCCAGGGGGACGTCAACCCTCTGGCCCACGCCCTGGTGGAGCGGTTCGGTGGGCTGACGGGGGTGTTCAATGCCACCTATGAGCAGCTCAAGGAGGTCAAGGGCATCGGCGACAACGCCGCCACCCTTCTGCGGCTCATCCCGGCGGTGGCCGCCCGGTACATGGAGCTCAGCTCGGATGTGTCCGGCCAGCTCCTGACCAACTGGCAGTTCCAGGAGCTGCTCCTGCCTCTGTTCTTCGGGGCCCGCAACGAGCTGGCCTATCTGGTGTGCATGGATGCCAAGGACAAGCTCATCGCCTGCCGCCAGCTGGGGGAGGGTGTCCTGGATCAGGTGGGGGTGGCCAAGCGCAAAGTGGTGGAGACGGCGCTGGCCTGCAATGCCAGCCGTGTGGCCCTGGCCCACAACCATGTGTCCGGCGTAGCCCTGTTCTCTCCGGCGGATGTGCGCACCACCTTGGGAGCTGCGGGCGCTGCTGCGCCAGGTGCATGTGGAGCTGGTGGACCACTTCGTGGTGGCCGGGGGAGAGATGGTGTCCATGGCCGCCTCCGGCTATCTGTGTGAAAAATAGGAATTGACGGCGAACGCCTGTTCGAATATAATGGGGCTGAGTCATCGGCCGGAATGCCCGGGAGGATACGGCTTTCGGGCATTTTCCCATTTGCGGGCGGACGGAGGAGAGGAAAGGGGAGGACGGCGTATGCCAAACTTTGAGGTGGTCAGCGAGTACACCCCCAGCGGCGACCAGCCGGAGGCCATCGAGGCCCTGGCCCGGGGGATCGAACTGGGGCTGAGCGAGCAGACCCTGCTGGGGGTCACCGGCTCAGGCAAGACCTATACCATGGCCAAGGTCATCGAGGCAGTGCAGCGCCCCACCCTGGTGCTGGCCCACAACAAGACCCTGGCCGCCCAGCTGTGCGCCGAGTTCCGGGAGTTCTTTCCCCACAACGCGGTGGAGTACTTCGT
>ERZ780149.3868-NODE-3868-length-12063-cov-4.264907_pt1 | contig 12063 bp, 11 predicted proteins | sample MGYA00511367_ERZ780149 | MGnify/ENA primary metagenome ERZ780149 (study PRJEB29588, sample SAMEA2153852) | human gut metagenome | biome: human gut; feature: human-associated habitat; material: faeces | place: Denmark | collected 2008/2010 ...
TATGCGATGCTATCCGGGGGTTTCACTGCGCTCAACCGCCCGGCTAAATTTGGATTATCCCCTTAAACGGGGATAAAACTATCACATTCCGCGATTTGCCTGTAGGCTCGGGCGAGCTTCCACTCGCCCCTACATAGGCTTGTGAATCCCGCCGGCTGTATTTTCCCGGAGGGATAATCTCTATTTAGCCGTAGCGTTGAGCGAAGCGAAACCTACGGAAAAATGGCGCATCCGGAGGCGTTTCCCGTCAGGGAATCATCAATCGTGCTCCGTGATGATTCCTGCTGGAAACATCAACCTATGCGATGCTGTCCGGGGGTTTCGCTACGCTCAACCGCCCGGCTAAATTCGGATTTTTCCCTGCGGGAAAAGGATTTTCACTTCGTAAGACTATATCGCGTAGCTGTAAGGGTGTCGGAAGGGTGCCCGCTGCACGGGTGTGTTTCTCAGAGGGTTTTTAACATCGGAGGTGACTGCGCAGATTTCTCAGAATTTTGCCCTTTAGATTCGGAAGCTTAAAATAAAATGTTAAATATTTAAGTGAAAGTTGATTAAACGAACGAAAATGATTAACTTCGCGTTAATTGATAAAAGATTTGTTAAGTCAAAAGAAAATGAAACCCATAAAGAAACCATTTGCAACGAGTTTACAGAAGCCGCAATGTGTTTCTGTGAATAAGTCGCGCCCCAATAAAATTCAGATTACATTAGTGTCTGAGCGTGAGCGTGAAATGTATCGTATTCCGTCCTACGGATACATTTTGCCGTGAATGGATTGACGCGATATTACAAGGCGTCTTTCATAATGCGTGGCACGGATTATTCTACGTCGCGCATTGTTGATTTATGGACATTTAAATCAGCAAAAAGTCACAAACGATATATTGTTGAAGTTGAGATGTTTTCTAATCATTTTCATGGTCTGAAGTTTTATTGGAAAGGTGTCGCCAACAGTAAGAATCGTTATTCGCTATTGACCAATGACTATGAGCCACGAACAATAATAATGTCATGTGTCAGCATAATGTTGGAATATTTTAGGAGAAATGGTTGCGCATCGTTTGGATTTGTTGCTGCCGATGATTTAAACCAAGGAGAAGGTAACTGTGTGCCAAACAGGCGATTCCGGTTTTATCGTAGAATGATGCTTTCTATTTTCGGCTCTAAAACTTTTGTGCAAGGTTACGACCTTAAAAATTCAATATATTTACTTGTCAATAGAGACATGTTAGAGAAAGGTGTAGTGTCGCTTCCCCAAATAGAGACTGAGATTTCTCGTTTATATGATGGTGTATATTCATTAGTATTAGAATAGTGAGGCTGTGGAATGAATAATAAGTAGTCAGGTCTATGGGAGTTTTGAAATCTGTTTTGAAGATGGTGTTGGGGCTGGCGATAGGCATCGTTGCCGGATTTCTGATAGCCGGAATAATCATAGTCGGTTTCACCGACACTTCCATGAGTGAATTTATCGATAAACTCAAATCGACAAGTTTCAGCGAATCAGTAATAGCCGCCGTAGTCGGGGCACTTGCCTTCATCGTTTCCGGGATTATCCTTGTCATCATTCACGAGACTGGACATCTCGTGTGCGGTATCATGTCGGGCTACAGTTTTGTGTCGTTCCGGATTTTTAATTTCACGATAATAAAGATTGACGGGCGACTGCGGGTAAAGCGGTTTTCAATCGACGGGACCGGAGGACAGTGCCTGCTGACTCCCCCCGACCTTCCGCTTGAGAAGATTCCCGTGGAATGGTATAATTTCGGGGGCGTTTTCTTCAATATAATTGCGATGCTGGCGGTTGCGCCGCTATTGCTTGTAAAGGGGCATCCTTTTGTGACTGAATGTGTCGTGATTTTCATGTTGGCGGCTTTCCTCCTTATATTGTTGAATGGCATACCGATGAAACTTGGCGGGGTGGGAAATGACGGCTACAACATGATTGTCTTGCGAAAAAACATGATTGCACGGCGCGGATTGGTTGTGTCGCTGAGGGCGAATGTCTTGATTCAGGAAGGTGTACGCCCGAAGGATATGCCCGATGCATTGTTTGTAATTCCAGAGAAGATTGACTATCGGAATCCGCTGGAGGTCACCCTGCCGATGATGGCGGCGTCAAGGCTTGTTGACGAGTTGCGATATTCCGATGCTCTGGCGGAATATGAAGGGTTATATGCACATAAAGATGAGATAATCCCGCTTTATGTCAAGGAAATCGCCTGCGAACTCGTTTTTCTCCGGTTGATGAACGATGACATGGCGGGGGCTACCGCTTTGCTTGATGACAAGCTGAGAAAATATATCGAGGCATACCGTAAGGTGATGTCATCAAAGGAGAGGATATTATGTGCAGTGGCTCTAAAGCTCGACAATGATAAGGAGAAGGCTCTCTCCATATATGAAAATCTTAAAAGCCGGGAGAGCGACTATCTCCTTCAGGGAGAGGTGAAAAGCGACCTGACGATAATGCGTGACATGCTTGGATTATGATGGCGGAGGATATGGAATCTTTGTTGTCGGGAAAAATCAACATCCCCGAAATCGGGATGGCGGCTTCGTTGGCGGTGACTGCACCCGAGAACCGGGCTACTCTGTGGTCGCTTGCCCGTAGCGGCGACCGCCGTACAAGCGCCAATGCCCTCTGGGTGATGACCCATCTGCCTGCATCGGAGGCTGAGTGGCTTCATTCGCTGCAGGACGAGCTGATTGACATGCTGTTGGCGGAGACCGACACCGGAAAGAAGCGCATGTTGCTTCAGCTGTTGAAAGTGCAGGATTATGCCCCCGACGATATCCGCACCGATTTCCTTGATTTCTGCATGTCGAAAATCAACTCTGAGTGTGAGGCATACGCCGTAAGATGTTTCAGTATCTATACGGCATTCCGCATGTGTCGTCATTTCCCCGAACTTATTGCCGAGTTGGAGCAGCATCTCGACATGATGTCGTCGCAATCCCTGTCTCCGGGACTGAAAAGCGCGTTGCGACAGACCAAAGCAAAAATCGCCCGATTACGTCCCGCCAAGTCCTGAAATTCTACGCCTAATAGTAGGAATTTCCTATATGTATCTACCGCTATGAGCGAGGCCTCAGCCGCGACCTAAATGTCGTAATTTCCCGGAATTGAAGCGTCGTATGCGACCGTAACAGTCCAATGGTTGCGGTCGGAGGGTAAAACATCTCCATCGGAGGCATGTGCATTGGCGGAAAGAATGAAACAAGCTATTATGAGTTAGAAGATAATTCGTTTCATAGTTAATTTGCGATTATTTTTTTGCCTCCTCGCATATAAATAGTTCCGGTCTGAGGGGCGATTACTCTGCGCCCCCACAAATCATAAAGCATTTCAGCTACATTGTTATTTCCGGTCATTATGTTTCTTATGCCGGAATTATTGTCGAGGCTGTATGTCAACACTCCTTTTCGAGTATATATGTATAGCTTACCGTTGAGAATTACTGATTCAAATATCCAATACTCTTTGTCATAGAACTTATCGCTTTTGACAATACGCCTCCAGGTCTTGCCATTGTCAGATGATGTGAAGATATGTATGTAGCCATCAGAACTACAACCGACAGCATAAAGAATGACAGCATAAAGAATATTGTTGTTTGAACGGTCATACATAATATTATAGGCATACCCGATTGGGGATTCTTGATTATGATAATCTTGTCGATAAACACAATGCCAGGAGATTCCACAGTCATCTGATTCAAAAATACATCCTTCGCCGGAATATAGAATATGGTTTGGATTTTCAGGATCAAATGCAAGGCAGTGGCATGAATTATCTCCGTTCGCATCAGGATTAATAATATCCCAATCCTGACCGCCATTGCCGCTTCGCTGAATCTCTGTTGCGAATGCGTCATTTTCAGTTGTATAGAAAATTACATCGTTATTGGCAGGATGCCATCCTAAAAACTGATGTTCATTATATGTATATATACAATCGGTTTTAGATTGCCATGATGTCCCGAAATCTTCAGAAACCCAGATACCGGGATAAGCGACAACCATAAGTTTATGAGGCTCTGAGGGATGTTGTGCAAGACGCATTACATATGTAATAGCTTGGTCATAAAAGTTGTATCCCATCCCGGCACTTGTTATGTCCTCCCATTCCGATTCGTTCCGGCTAAACCTTATAATACGGGCAAGTTCCACAGCCCTGAACCCTTTTGTATCCTGAGGTACTATTATTGCCACTATTTCGTCACCGTTGGCTTTAAAGTCCATTACATTGACGTTCTCCAATGCCCACAGGCTCCAGGTGTTTGATGATTCAGAATATTTAAAAATCCCCTTTTCGGTTGCAGCGTAAAGTTCGTTGTCAATTATCTCCAAACGGTGAACTCCATCTCTTTCTCCCACAATTCCTGCCGGGAAATTGGTGTCTTCGAAAATACCGAGGACTGATGCGTCTGCAAATGCGCAAACGCATGAAAACATCAACATTAACAGCAGATTTCTCATAGAACAATCACATTAGATTTATTCCCCTGTTTTTCGATAACAATGCCCGACGGCGGTAGAGAATTGAGCCGTATGCCGTTCAAATCATAATAAACGGATGTCTGCGTATTGTTGTTGACCGGTGCATCTATACCCGAATTGCCACTTATATTCCAGTATACAATATCTTTGTAATCGTAAATCCATATTTTGCCGTCGAAGATAGTAGTGTCGTAAATGAAATTCTTTTCTTCATAGAAATCATATGTCAGACATTGCTTCCATGTCTTGCCGTTGTCGATAGACTTGATAATATTTCGCGCGGGGTCTCCGTTTGCGTGTCCCGCCGAATAAATTGTTTTGTTGTCGCTGTCAGCCGGGTCATACATTATTTTATATGCATAGCCGAGAATAGGGACCGCCACCTTGTCATTCAGTGCAGTTCTCCATGTCTCGCCGCAATCGAAAGATTCATAGATGGCATATTCTCCACTGATAAACAGATGGTCTGCATTGTCAGGGTCAAAAGCTATACAATGACAACTGCTCTCATTATCTGGATCCGGATAAAATATCTCCCATGTTTTGCTTCCGTCTATACTTCTGCACACCATGCCGACATAAATGAATGATTCGGATGTTAGAAAAAGGATATCAGGATTCTGTGGATGCCATCCCAGAAAGGAGTGTCCGTTATATGTAGCTTCGTAATGTGTCAGTTTTTCCCATGTTTCGCCAAAATCTTCTGAACGAAAGATGCCACCGTGTCCCATTATCATAACGCAATTCTTATCTACAGGATGTTGTGCCATGGCGGAGAGATAGGTAAAAATATAACCATCATAGGTATATTCCATTTCAGGCGGTGTTATGTCGCGGAACTCCGTGCCGGAAACCTGTCCTTTCAATAGTCTGGTTACCGGACGTAAATCCATGCCGGTTATCTGAGAATATTCATCAGGAATAACAGATGCTATTATTTCATCACCTAAAATGCGGAAATCAATTACATTGACGCCTTGCAAGGCAAACGGCTCCCATTGGGAACGTGCTCCTTTGGCGTGTCGCACTATGCCGTTCGGTCCGGGAGCATACAGCATATCATCAATCACCTGAAGTCTCGGACACCCCGTCGCAAGGTTTTCGCCAAAACCGGTGGATATAATCTGCGATTCCGCTGAAGATTGTCCCTGCACATGTAATGCGCATATAAATATCGCCGACAGTAAGATTTTTGCTGTTTTCTTCATTTGCTAATCAGTTTAAGATTTAAAATTGAACTCTTTCCATTCCTTTGCAATCTCAGACAACCGGTATTTCTGCTTTGGATGATTGGGCTGATCTGGATAAAGTCGTTCTATGGCACCATCAGATAGGGCAGGGTTGAGATAATTCTCCCTAAATCGTTTGGCACTATTTAAATTGAATAAAGACATTATATCTCTGAGAGACATATAGTATTCACCCATCAATGTAATAAGTTGGGAAACTTGGGTCGTACTTGGGTCGTACTTGGCCGGTGGTTGACTGGTGGTTGAGCGGTACTCATACATGTCGCGGGGCATTATCTTGGTGGTGCTTTCAATTTTGTAGTAGGGTCTGCCACGGAATGTATAAGGCTTCTGACCCCATTCCCAGCCGTCAAAATGAAAAGCGATGACTTTATTGCCCGGATACGCGGGAACATCAACATAAATAGGTGGTATATCGTAAGCCGGCTCCAAACCTGCAAGAGCCTGAGCAAGCTCCCGCTTCGTATCATCCGTCACCTGCTGACCGACAATCTTCAGCGACTTCGGTGCGACACCGAAAATCAGCCAGCCACCCTCGGTATTGAGAAACGCGCACGCCGCGTGCATACCGTCTTTCAACTCGCCGGTAGTCTTCTTCAGCTCCAGAGTCCGCGACTCATCCGAAGCAATTAATGCCTTTATCTCCTCAATAGTCATCTTGCCCAATAAACTGTTATTTACAAATTTATATTTTTTTCGCTACTTATGCAACATCCTCCTATACAACTTCGTAGTGATTCATTTACTTTTACACCTGAGATTGCTATATTTTGCCATTTTTTGATAAAAACGGACAAGAAAATCGCTGAAATTCAGACATTTCAGCGATTTTCTTAATTTGGTATTTTACCTTCGTGGTCCCACTTGGACAATGGAACTCATCTCGATTACCGCTTATATCTGCGCGATGCTTGTTTATCGTAGTTTGTGTGTCCTGAATATGCCGGATTATCGTAGTTCGATATGTGAAATTTTGCGGATTTATCGTAGTTTTATTATCTTTGTGCCATAAATACAAGACATTAATGGATACTTCAATACTGCTTGAAATATTACGCGACCAACGAGAAGAGCTTGACACACTTCGTTCCCAACGCTTTTGCAAACGGAAGGAAGAAGATATGGTTAAACTTGAGAGCAAAAAGGCTCAAGTGGTAATAGGTGTACGCCGCAGTGGAAAATCAACATTGTGTTTCAACGTATTGAATAAGGCTCAGGTAAAATTTGCTTATGTTAATTTTGACGATGAGCGTTTAGTCCGTTTGTCAGCCGGGGATCTGAATGAGGTATTAAAGTGCCTTTACCAGATTTATGGTGATTTCACTCACTTATTTCTTGACGAGGCACAGAATATAGAAGGATGGCATCTTTTCGTCAATCGATTGCTCAGGCAAGGAATGAAGGTGTTTATAACCGGTAGCAACGCAAAACTACTCAGTAGCGAGCTTTCCACCTATCTCACCGGACGCAATAATGAAATCGAATTGTATCCTTTCTCGTTCCGTGAATTTTGCGAAATGGAAGAAGTGGAAACAACGAATCTTTCTACAAAAACAGACGCTTTACTCCGCAGAGCATTTGACAAGTATATGGAGACAGGCGGTTTCCCGGAAATAATCAGTGGAGAAGAAACTGCTGAGGAATACATAGACACATTGGTTTCAAATATTCTGGAAAGAGACATAGTGCAACGATTTAAGGTGAGATACAAAGATGCCTTTAAGTCACTGTCCAATCATCTTTTGAATAATGCCCCATGCGAAATTGTCTATACAGCTTTGCAGAAGACTTTTAATTTCAAAAATGACAAAACTGTTGAGAATTATGTCGGATACCTCTATCAGGCTTACCTACTGAAACAGTTACGCAAATATTCCACTAAAAGTAGTGAGCGGATTCGTAATGCTAAATGCTACCCCATAGACGTATCGCTTATGAACGCCAGAAAGGACGCCTTTGCAAAAGACAATTTTGGATGGAGGCTTGAGTCTTTAGTATATCTGGAGTTATGCAGGAAATATGGAACAGGTTACGATATCTATTATCACAAAACAGATTCTTATGAAGTGGATTTCGTAGTTTGTCATCGGGCAACGGTTGTTGAACTTGTGCAGGTCTCCTACGACATATCCTCTGAAAAAACTCTTAACCGGGAAACTTCTGCTTTAGCGAAAGCCGGAACATCACTCAAATGTGATAAATTAACTCTGGTGACCGCCTTTGAGGAGCGTGTGTTGGATGTTAATGGACAAGTCATTAATGTCTGCGCTGCTTACAAATGGCTTCTGATATAACCTTATTGCCTGTCTCTCAGCTCTCGAGTTGTGTTCAGATTTGTGTTTAAGGCAAAAGAAAAGCAGTTGCGAGGGGTCGTAACTGCTTGACTTCTAGGAAGTGGTCCCACTAGGGCTTGAACCTAGGACTCCCTGATTATGAGTCAGGTGCTCTAACCAACTGAGCTATGGGACCTGAATTGTGAGTGCAAAGATAGTGTTTTTTTGAAATACTTGCAAGCAAGTGGATAAAATTTTCTACATTTGCGGCGGTAGTTTGTTATTTTTACGGAGAGAATGCTTTTTCTGCGTTTAAATAGGGCTTTTTGCCACGCTTAAATATTGGATAATGATGATAAGGATAGCTGATATAATAAAGACGGTTGTGCTGGCGGTCATCCTGACTGCGGTCATGACCGTGACGGGTGAAGCAGCGGTTTCCTCGCGGGGAGAGCTTGAGTTGCCGACGGTGCCCGATTCGTTGCGCGCGCCCGCTGAGCGCGCCGACTACATTCTGCTGCATTTCTGGGATGCGATGGAGTGGGGCGACAGTGCGACAGTACGTGACGGCGCATGGATGGAGCAGACGTTTGTGAATTTTGCGAGTCTGATACCTTACGCTTCGTCAGCAGCGGCGCTTGACAGCGCGTTCACGACGCTTTTTGACCGCGCACAGACCGACATGGAGGCATACCGCCTGCTGCTTGGTCTCGCCGACCGCTATCTTTATGAGCCGGAATCGCCGATGCATGACGAGGAGGCATATATGCGTGTGCTCGATGCAGTGATTGCCGACAATTGCCTTGACCCTGTGTTGCTCACCAGGTATAAGTACCAGCTTGACGAGGCGAAGCGGAATCGTCAGGGAAGTGCCGCCGCCGATTTTCCGTTGACATTGATGTCAGGCGAACAGTCGACTCTGTATGATGTAGCAAGTGGCGCGGATGAAACGCTTGTGATGTTTTATGACGCGGAGTGCGACCATTGTATCGAGGTGATAGAAATGCTTTCCGCCTCGCCGGAACTGAAATCGCGTGTCGACAGTGGGCAGCTGAAGGTGCTCGCCGTGTATTTTGAGGGAGATGAGACGATGCTCCCGGAGGTGCGCCGTCTGATACCGGGATGGTGGATGTCGGCTTACACGCCGGCTAATCCTGTTGAGGAGCAGGAACTGTATTCGATACGACGCTTGCCGACGCTCTATCTCATCAGCCGCGACGGTATAGTCAAGAAAAAGGATTTTAACCCGGAGACACTGCTGTAATCTTCAATCACACATCGCGAAGCGATGTCCCTACGGAGATCAGTCTTCGTAGGCGGTGGTGTCGGTGATTCCCGCCTCGGCGAGAGCCTCGCGACGCTCGACACATGTGCCGCACTTTCCGCAATGTTTCTCACCGCCCTTGTAGCATGAGTAGGTGGTGGAGTAGTCGATGCCGAGCCGCTTGCCGTGGAGTGCAATCTCGCCTTTGGTGAGATTTGTATAAGGGGCGCGCAGCTCGATATGCTCATAGGTGCCCTCATGTATTGCCGAGGCAAACGCTTTTACAAATCCGGGGCGACAGTCGGGGTATATCGCATGGTCGCCGGCATGGTTGGCAATCATCACGGCTTTCAGGTTGCGGCTTTCGGCAAGTCCGGCGGCTATGGCAAGCATTATGCCGTTACGAAACGGCACCACGGTCGATTTCATATTGTCGTCAGTATAGTGCCCCTCCGGTATCGCGTCGGCACCGCTCAGCAGCGAACTTTCAAAATATTGCCCCATGAAGGCAAGGTTAATCTCTATAAGCTCTATGCCGAGTTGCGCGCAGTGGAGCCGCGCGCATGCGGCTTCCCGCTCGTTGTGGTTGGAGCCGTAATGAAAGGTGACGGCAAGCGCTATCGAGGAGGCATACTCATGAAGCATGGTGACGGAGTCCATGCCTCCGGAGAGTACCATCAATGAATCTTTTTGCATGGTCATGGTCAATCAGAAGTCGTTGCGGAATGAAGCGAGCAGGCGCGCTTTCACCATATCCTGATGGTCGGCATCGCCATAGTTGGCAAACGGATATATGGATATGCCTCCGCGAGGGGTGAAAATACCTGTCACCTCAAGATAGCGGGGGTCCATGAGTGCCACAAGATCTTTCATGATGATATTGATGCAGTCTTCGTGGAAATCGCCGTGATTGCGGAAGCTGAAGAGGTACAGCTTGAGGCTCTTGCTCTCGACCATCTTCTCACGCGGTATATAGTTGATGATGATTTTTGCAAAGTCGGGTTGACCCGTCTTTGGACACAAAGATGTAAACTCCGGACAGGTGAAAGTGACGAGATACTCATTGCCGGGATGCTTGTTGACAAATGTCTCAAGCACTTCGGGAGCATATCGGTCGGGATATCTGGTCGCCTGATTGCCGAGGAGCGTCACCCCGGGCATCTCTTCATTAGTACGTGACATGGCGCGTTGCTTTTATTTGGAAAATGTAGGTTGGGTTACTTTGAGGCGGTCGCCCGCATCGTTTACCACAGCGCGGAAATACTCGTCGGAATATCCTCCAAATTCCGGATAGGCGCATATCCCTTCCGGAGTGCGGAGAAATACCCCCGGCTCAGTCTCTTTCTTGATGTTTCCGTCAAGATATTTCACAAAGAGATAGTCGCCGAGTTTCTTGAACTCACGGGTGGAGTGGTTTGCCCAGTAATCGGTGAGTGCCTGGAGTCTTTTTACCTGCTGCTTGCGGGGGAGGGAGGCAATCTCAGCCTCGGTCGTGGCGACAGCCGCCGCTATGGAGTCTTCGAGTCCGTTTTGTACACGGCGTATGTCGGGTATCATCTGCGAATAGCGGTTGTAAGCCTGGTTTGCCACATAATTATGCACCCAGAAAGCTGCGTCCCACGATAGCGTAAGCATGTCGCCGTTGCCGTGGGCATAGCAGTAAGGCACCTTTGTCACGCAACTATAGACCGGCACGTAGACGCAGGTATTTGTGTCGTCGACACCAAACCAGAGCACACCCTTCATCGGTTGCGGCACACTGTCGCGGAGCTGGGCGACAAACGTAAAGCCTGTCTGCTGGGTAGCGATGGCGCGTTCATGGGTGTACTCCACGCTGTCGACAGTGAATGTCATGGGGCGCCAGCGATAAGGCACCTTGAACGGACCGGCGCCGACATCTTTTGTCATGTCGAAAGGAGTGCCCTCGAAATGGTCGCGCATAGCCCACTGCATGTCGCGCACGGTAAGCGCACTGTCGGGTTTCACCCATAGCGGCATCACCTCTTCCTCCCCGTTCATGATCCAGGGGAGATACTTGTCCATGCCTGAGGCATGATTGTTGAAAAACGACCATACGCGGGCGTCACATCCGCGGAGTGCGCCAAAATCGGTGATGGCGTAGGTGCGTGAGAAATCGAAATCCTCGTCTTTCCCCTCGTAATATCCCTGCTTGCGGGCGAAGTCGATGATATCGGGCGAATATAGTGTCTCCGGGTCGTTGAGGGGAAATGTGTGGATGCGCGGATGATTGGCGTGACCGGAAATCATGCCGTCGGGGATGCGACGTGTCACCCACACGGCACCTTTTTCCTTGCCGCCCTTACCGATGAGTTCCATAATCCACGCCTCTTTTCCGTCGGCGATAGAAAATGACTCGCCTTCACTGGCGTAACCGAACTGATTGACAAGGCTTGTCATCACCTCGATTGCTTCGCGCGCGGTCTTTGCGCGTTCAAGCGGGATGTATATAAGGGAGCCGTAGTCAATGATGCCGGTAGTGTCGACAAGTTCCTCCCTGCCGCCCCACGTGCTTTCACTTATGGCAAGCCCGTGTTCGTTCATGTTGCCTATGGTGGCGTAAGTGTGGCGCACCTGCGGGATTTCACCGAGTAATTTGCCGGTGTCCCAGTCATGGATTTTTCGCATAGCTCCCTTCGGATAATCTTTCGCGGGGGAGGAATATAGCTCACCGTAGAGATTGTGGGAGTCGGCGGCGTATGTGATGATGACGCTGTTGTCGGCAGTCGCACCGGGAGTGGCGATGAGGCTT
>ERZ780149.3878-NODE-3878-length-12045-cov-3.340284_pt1 | contig 12045 bp, 8 predicted proteins | sample MGYA00511367_ERZ780149 | MGnify/ENA primary metagenome ERZ780149 (study PRJEB29588, sample SAMEA2153852) | human gut metagenome | biome: human gut; feature: human-associated habitat; material: faeces | place: Denmark | collected 2008/2010 ...
TGAAGCGCGCCTGCATACGCTGATCCAGGATTCCATCAAGGCGCACAAGCGGATCATTTTCAACGGAAACGGCTATGACGATGCCTGGATCAAGGAAGCGGAGCGCCGTGGCCTGTCCAACCTGAAGTCCACGCCGGAGGCACTTTCACACTTTCTCGATGCAAAGAACATTGCGCTGTTCACGTCACACAAGGTATTTACGGAGACGGAGCTGCGCTCGCGCCATGAAATTCGGCTGGAAAACTACTGTAAGGTGCTCAACATCGAGGCGCTGACCATGCTGGACATGGCCAAGAAAGACATCCTGCCCGCCGTAAGCGCATATGCCGGCGCACTGGCAGGCACAATGAACGCCAAGAGAGCAGCCTGCCCGGCAGCGGATTGCAGCTATGAAGCGGAGCTGGTGGAGAAGCTATCCCGCCTGACCGGCTGCATGCACGGCAAGGTCAAGGCGCTGGAAGACACGCTGATGAAAGTGCGTGAACTGGACTCGCTGGAAGCGCAGGCCATGTTCTATAGGGAGCAGGTGTTTGCCGCCATGAATGAGTTGCGTATTGGTGCCGACGAGCTTGAGACGCTCACGGCGGCAGAGTATTGGCCCTTCCCCACCTATGGCGATCTGCTGTTTGGTGTTCGCTGACCGTCGAAAGGAGCGATACGCGGTATGTGTTCCATCATGGGCGCTGGTCCCGGTCTGGGGACCAGCGAGTTCATGGCCGGATTTTCGCGCACCGTTTCGCGTGGGCCGGATATGACGCGCGTGGAACCGATCGATCTGGGCGATGGCAAAACGGCCCTGCTCGGGTTTCACCGGTTGGCAATTATGGGACTCAGCAAAGAGGGCATGCAGCCGTTTTCACTGCATGGAAACCGGCTCGTTTGCAATGGCGAAATCTATGGATTTCGCGCTCTGCGCGAGCAGCTGATCGGCAAAGGCTATACCTTTCGCAGCGGGTCGGACTGTGAAATCCTGCTGCCGTTGTATGAGCAATACGGGTTGGCGATGTTCGGCATGCTGGATGCAGAGTATGCGCTCATCCTCTACGACAGGGCGCGCGGCGGCTTTGTAGCCGCGCGCGATCCCATTGGTATCCGGCCTTTGTATTTCGGGTATCACCGGAGTGGCGCGATCGTCTTTGCCAGTGAACCCCAAAACCTGGTTGGCCTTGTGGAGCAGATCCAGCCGTTTCCGCCAGGACACTACTATGTGGATGGCCGTTTCTTCCGGTATACGGATATTGCAGAGCCGACGGCAGTTTGCCACGACGATGTGGAAACCGCCTGTCGCAACATACGCGAAAAACTGATAACCGGCATCGAGAAGCGACTGGACGCGGATGCGCCGCTTGGTTTCCTGCTCAGTGGCGGACTGGACAGCTCGCTTGTGTGCGCCGTAGCAGCACGGCTGTTGCACAAACCCATCCGCACGTTTGCCATCGGCATGGAGGGCGACGCCATCGATCTCAAATACGCCCGCGAAGTGGCGGACTATATTGGCAGTGATCATACAGAGGTGCGCATGACCCGCGACGAGGTCATTGCTGTGCTGCCGCACGTGGTGGAGCTGCTGGGGACGTACGACATCACCACCATACGCGCGAGTATCGGTATGTATCTGGTCTGTAAGGCCATCCATGAAACGACGGACGTGCGCGTCCTACTCACGGGCGAGATCTCCGACGAGCTGTTCGGCTATAAGTACACGGACTTTGCGCCAGACGCCGAGGCATTTCAACGGGAATCGCAAAAACGCGTCCGCGAGCTGCACATGTACGATGTGCTGCGTGCAGATCGCTGCATCAGCGTGAACTCGCTGGAGGCGCGCGTACCGTTTGGCGATCTGGACTTTGTCCGCTATGTGATGTCGCTGGATCCTGAGATCAAGAGAAACGTCTATGGCAAAGGGAAATACCTGCTCCGCCATGCATTTCGTGGCGACTATCTGCCGGAATCCATCCTGTATCGCGAGAAGGCTGCGTTCAGCGACGCTGTTGGCCACTCAATGGTGGACGATCTCAAGGCATATGCAGAAACGCAGTATAGCGACGCAGCGTTCCATCAGCGCAGCGCGGCATATGATTACGCACAGCCGTTTACCAAGGAGTCGCTGTTGTACCGGGAGCTGTTTGAACAGTTTTATCCTGGGCAGGCGGGCATGATCGCCGGATTCTGGATGCCAAATCGAGATTGGGCGGGCTGCGATGTGGATGATCCTTCTGCTCGTGTACTGGCCAACTACGGCGCAAGCGGTTTCTGACCGTTCCGCATTGCGCATTCATCGGGACAGCCGCAGGTTTTGGGTTCCCCTGCGGCTGTCATTTTCGTATTGCCATCTTCGCGGGCTATTTAACGCGCCGCGCGCCTTGCTTCAGGCTTTCGCGCGCCGAACCGCGCAGCAATTCAAAGCCCTGCTTGATGATGTCGCGTGTCGGCTCGTCCATCTGCCGTACTTCGCGCCAGATGGCAGCGGCAATCCGCGGTCTGCGCAGATCCGATACCGTTACGGCACCCGCTGCGACCATCGCGCGGTACAAACCATCTATGAGCCGCTCCCGATCCTCTGCACGCATCCTTTGCAGCCAGGTGCGGATAGTCGTATCGATGTACCGGCTGCTGCTGGTTCGCGCATCCGCCAAGACGAGGCCGGTCGCGTTCGTTTCCCAGGAATACAGGTCATGCTGCAGCAAAAAGGTGTTCGTACTTTTGACGACAGTCGTCTCCTCTTCGTGTTGCAGCAGTATCCCGATCACGGAGGATTGCGGCACGAACGTATGGATACGACTGCGTACCTTCCGAAATGCTGGACACTCCACCGTCTCCTGGAAAAAGCCAGGGCCGTCATGATTGTAGACCGCCTCGATGCGGGGCTGGACGTCTGCCTCGCAAAAGGCCGCCGCATAGGCCGCCAGATTGCCGCCCTTGGAGTGCCCGCCCACACGCAGGTGACCGGAATAACATGCCGCGGCCGCGTTGAGGTAGTCTACGGCGTCGCGCTGGGATGGTACGACGGCATTGGACGCCATGTTAAAATCTTCTTTCCAGCCGACTAACGTACCGTCTGTGCCGCGAAAGGAGATATACGGCAGTTCGCCTTCCGGGCTGATGCAGAGCGCAGCAAATTGTTTTTCGTCAGCCGGCACGGTGCGGTTCACATAGCCGGCAAGCGCCGCATGCCGAAACCGCGGCGCGCTGGCCAGCGTTCGCAACAGGCGGACATCGTCTTCCAGCCGATAGGCGCGCGGGCGGGACAACAGGGTTACGGCCGCGTCTGCGAGGCTGACAGGCATGTCGTACCGTTCCGATACGACGCCGTCGAACGGCAAGTACGACAACCGGCTCAAAATGAGACTGTCCACTGCGTTAAAAGCAGAGACAGAGAACGGCAAATCGCCGCGCCAGGCCAGATAGTCAAACACGTTGGACAAGACGCGCACCTCCTTTCTGACGTTATTGCTTCATTATATCACAACTTCGGCATAACCGGCTGTAGCTGCTTTTGCACAGGGAGGAGCGGATGTTTCGCTCCTCCTTGTGCAGTGGACAGTTCCAATATCATTTTTATCAGTTCTCAAGATCGCACATGCGTTCGCGCAGCTTTGCAAGCATTTCGCCGGCATTGTGCAGCTTTTTGCGTTCCTCTTCCACCACCGCTGCCGGGGCTTTGCTGGTGAATTTTTCGTTGGCAAGCTTCGACTCAGCGCGCCGGTATTCCCCTTCGACGCGCTGGATCTCACGGCAAACGCGTTCGCGCTCTTTTTCGATATCCACAAGCGATGCGAGCGGGATGAGCACATCCACGCCGGTACACACCAGATGCACGTCCTGCCGATCTGCGGTAAAGTCACCAGAAGTCACACTGACGCTGTCCGCCCCAGCCAGCCGCTGCACATAGGCCGTCATGGCCCGGTAAGCGCCGGTCAAGGCTTCCGGCACATTGAGCCGGACGGAGATACGCTGCGCCGGTGGCACTTTCATCTCGGCGCGCAGGTTGCGTATTGACCGCACGATTTCCATGAGCGACTCCATGCGCTCGCACTCTGCGGGAAATTGGAACACAGGATCCTGTTGCGGCCAGTTGGAAAGCATGATGGTCTCCTCATGCCCCGGCAGCTTCTGATACAGCTCTTCCGTAATGAACGGCATAAACGGGTGCAGCAGCTGCATGGCGCGCATCAGCACAAATGTGAGCACACTTGCGGCCGCACGCTTTGCCTCATTGGAATCGCCATAGAGGCGCGGCTTTGCCATCTCGATGTACCAATCGCAAAACTCCAGCCAAATGAAATCATAGATCTTCTGCGCAGCCAGTCCAAGCTCAAAGCCATCCAGGTTGGCGCTCACCTGCCCCGTTACCTCATTGAGGCGGTGCAAAATCCATTTGTCCGCATCGTCAAGCTCACACTGAGAGGGGTTCACCGTCTCAACGCCGTCGATGCTCATGAGGACAAACCGCGCGGCATTGTAGATCTTGTTGCAGAAGTTGCGGGCGGCCTCCACCTTTTCCCAATAGAACCGCATGTCGTTGCCGGCGGAATTGCCTGTCAACAGCGAAAAGCGGAGGGAATCCGCGCCATACTTGGCGATGACCTCGAGCGGGTCAATGCCGTTGCCGAGCGACTTGGACATTTTCCTCCCCAGGCTGTCGCGCACGAGCCCGTGGACATACACCGTGTCAAACGGCTTTTGCTTCATGACGGCAAGCCCGAATGTAATCATGCGGGAAACCCAGAACGTGATGATATCATATCCCGTAACCAGCGTGGACGTGGGATAGAAGTAGCGAAGCTCCTCCGTGTCATCCGGATAGCCCAAAGTCGAGAAGGGCCACATGCCGGAACTGAACCAGGTGTCCAGCACATCTTCATCCTGCCGGAGCGCACCGCCGCACTTGGGGCAGCAGGCTGGCGCCGTTTCACTGGCCAGCACTTCGCCACAGGTGTCGCAATAGTACACCGGGATGCGGTGCCCCCACCAGAGTTGCCGGGAAATGCACCAGTCGCGGATGTTCTCCATCCAGTTGAAATACGCCTTGTCGAACCGTTCGGGAACAAAGCGGATATCGCCGTTTCGAACCGCCTCCAGCGCCGGTTCGGCAAGCGGCTTCATGTCGACAAACCACTGCTTGGAGACAATGGACTCGATCGTCGTATGGCAGCGGTAGCAGGTGCCGACGTTATGCGTATAGGGTTCTACCTTAACCAGCGCCCCACAGGCTTCCAGATCCGCAACGAGCGCCTTGCGGCAGGCAAAGCGATCCAGCCCCTCATATTTGCCCCCTAGCTCGTTGATGTGGCCGTCATCGGTGAAAACGCGCAGGATGGGCAACCCGGCGCGGCGACCAACCTCAAAGTCATTCGGGTCGTGACCCGGCGTGATCTTCACCGCGCCCGTGCCAAACTCCATTTCACAGTATGCATCCGCCACAATCGGGATTTCGCGCCCAACCACCGGTATCACGACCGGCTTGCCGATCAGGTGCTGGTAACGCGGGTCATCCGGGTTGACGGCAATGGCCGTATCGCCGAGCATCGTCTCCGGGCGGGTCGTCGCCACGGTGATCGCATAGCTGCCATCCGGCGCATCGTAGCGGATGTGCCAAAGCGAGCTGGCCTGTTCCTCATACTCCACTTCCGCATCGGAAAGCGCCGTCTTGCAATCTGGGCACCAGTTGATGATCCGGTCGCCCCTATAAATAAGGCCCTTGTTGTATAGATCGACAAACACCTTGTTGACCGCACGGTTGCAGCCCTCGTCCATCGTAAAGCGTTCTCGTGCCCAGTCACAGGAGGAGCCCAGCATACGCAGCTGCTTGACGATGGTGGTGCCGTAATCCTCCCGCCACTTCCAGGCGCGCTTGAGAAACGCCTCCCGGCCAATGTCGTTTTTGGTCAGCCCTTCTTCGGCCATCTGCTCCACAATTTTGACTTCCGTAGCAATGGAAGCATGGTCGGTGCCGGGCAGCCAAAGCGTTTCAAACCCGCACATGCGCTTGTAGCGGATGAGCGTGTCCTGCAGCGTATTGTCCAGTGCATGCCCCATGTGCAGCTTGCCCGTGATGTTCGGCGGCGGAATGACGATGCAATACGGCTGGCGATCCGGGTTGGGAGCCGCGTGGAAATACCCGCTCTCCTCCCAATGCCGATACCAGCGCGATTCCACCGCTGACGGGTCATATGTCTTTTCCATTTGCAAAGCCATTGCCTTTTAACCTCCTGTTAGCCAAAATCAAAGCGCCCGTTCCGTCAAAGGACGAAACGGGCGCTCGCGGTACCACCTTTGTTCAGGCCACGGCAACTTGCATACGGCCGCAGCCCCTCTTATGGGCCTTAACGCGGCCCCGTCGCGCGCCGCTCAAAACGCTTCGCGGCGCATGCTCCAAAGCGACCTTCCCGGCCCTCCTCTGCCGCCGGACCTTGCAGCCTGTCGGGTCTGGCTCTCTGTTGCCGGATGGGCGGTACTCCTCTTTTTCATCGCAGTTGTCGATATTGCATATAGTTTAGCGCATGCCGCATGCGTTTGTCAACCTTCCTTCAGCTGTTCGTCCGCCCAGACGTCCATGCGCTCGCGCAGGAGGTTGAAATACGCAGGTCCGTAGTTGAGATATTGCGTCAACACGTCTTTCTGCATGTAGTTCTCCCCCATGTCTGCGCTGAGCGAGCGCATCAGGCTGGCCAGCTGGGCGTAGCCGACGGCATAGGAGAGCGCATAGAACGGCATGTTCACGGCGTATTCAAACAGCAGATCGACATACATGTCCTCCCCAAGGCCAAAAGCGGACAGGTATTCCTTCAGGTCCTCGGGTTCCATCCCCTCGTAGTTGACCTTGATGCTGGTGATGGCCAGTAGCAGTGCGTTGGACGCCATATCGTTGCAGAACTGCATCATGGTCGTGGAACGGTTGTACTTGTCCTGCGCCAGGATGGCCAGCTCCTCGGCAAACTGCGCCCAGCCCTCATAATAACCGGAAAACGAGAGCGCCCGCTGCATGAGGCCCAGGCCGTCGAGGTTGCGCTGGTAGAGATACTGATACATGTGGCCGGGATACCCCTCGTGCGCCAGCGTCAGGAACAGATACGTCTGGTCGGCAGACGGGTTGAGCAGGATGATGTTGTCCTCCCACTCGTCGAGCGGCGGAATGGCATAGGCTGCGGGGCTCATCAGGTCCTCCAGCTCTTCCGGCACCTGTCGGAGCGTGTAAGTGTGTTCCGGTACCTCCGGCAGGACGGTCTCCGCAATCGCGCGCAGGTCGGCCAGGTCCTGCTCCACGTCCCCGCTCGTCAGCGGCGTGCCGGGGTCCTGCATGCCCTCTTCCGTCAGGCTCAGGGTCTGATAGGAGATCAACAGATAGAGAAACTCCTGCTCGAGCAGGACCATGGCGTCTTCCGGCGTAATGTCGCTCGCCGCCTCGGCCTGCAGTTGCAGCGCATAGTAGGACAGCGCGTCCTCCCCAAGCGCATACATGCCCTCCGGTTCGCGGCAGGAGGCACGCAGAGCTTCAAGCCCGTCGCGCAGCAGGGAGAACGCCTGCAGGAACTCGCCGGAGAGCAGCTCGCGGGCCTGCGCGGCATAGTCGGCGCGCTGCTCGTCGGTCAGTTCCTCGATCTGCCCGAGTGACTGTTCAAATTCGTCGATCAGAAACAGGTCGTCGCCCGTCCGGATCAGCTGATCGAGGTCGGACAGCACGGCGTCGAGCGCGCTCTCCGTCATAAACAGCCCGCGTTCCGCCCGCTCCTGCTCATAGGCCAGCACCTGGTCAAGATACCGTGGCGTGTCCGCCGCCAGCGCCAGATACCGCTCCACGTCCTCCTGCGTCTCGACGCGCAGCAGCCACAGGGCGAGCGGCAGATTGACCTGGAGCCCCGTGTACTCCGTCAACGGCTCGTAATAGTATTCGTATTCGTCGCCCGCGATGGTCTGCTCCAGAAACTGCTGTATGATATCATACGAGAGCTGCTCCTGCTCATCCAGCTGCGCCCGGTCGATCTCCTGCAGCCGCTCCAGGTATTCCACGAATGTGGACACGGTGGCGTGGGAATCCTCTTCCGTAAACTCGCCCCAGGTCTCCGGAACCTCCGAAACGTCGATCCCAAAGGCAGCCGGATCGCGCAACAGGACGGCAAGACTGTGTCCATCCCCCGCTGCATACGAGACAAAAATATCGTGGTCGAGCTCCGCCAGCAGTTGCGAGGCATTTTCCTGCGGCTCCGGCGTGGCGGTCGGTTCCGGCGTCGCCTGCACCGCATCCGTCGCAGAGGGCGATGTTGCAGACGGCGTGGCTTCCGGCTGCCCGGCCGGCATCTGGCAGGCAAAGGAAGAGAGGCACAGCAGCAGCGCAAGCAGGGCTGCGAGCCAACGGTACGACAGTCGTAAGCGGTTCACTGGTTACTTCCCCCTTCTCTTCATCATTATTTGGAATAGAGTGCGTTCATCATATCAAACAGCTTGACAAAGACGGAATCCGGCGTGATCAGGCTCAGATGCAGGTGGTTGACGGCACTGTTTCCCGTGTTCCCAACATGCCCGATGAGATCACCCGTGCTGACGCGCTGCCCCTCCTGAAGAAAATCTGTCTGGCGGATCATGTGATAATAGTGGTATTCATATCCCTCGTCGTCCAGGATGACAACATAGTTGCCCGGCGTGGCCTGATAGCCGATATACAGCACCGTGCCGTCGGTGCAGCTTCGAATCTCCGAGTTGGCCGGGGCGCGCATGTCGAGACCGGTGTGCTTTCGCGTGTTGTTGGAGCGTCCCTGGTACCAGCTGTCGTAATAAGAGGTCTTTTCCAGAGGCTTTTGAATGGTGGCGATATAGTCGTCCGATAGCACCGGCATGACATAATCGATCTCCTCGCCCTCTGCATCAAAGACGGTGGTGAGATACGTCATAATATAGCGAGCGTCCATATACAGGTCGCGATCGTCGCCGGCCAGGCTGTAGAGAAACGGCTGAAAGTCAGCAGGCGCAATGTCGATGGACAGCAGATATCTACCGCCGGCAGACGTTTCCACCGCGCAATTTACGTCGAGCATGTCCCAGGCTGAAAACGTATCCTCAACGGCCCAAAGCACCGAACCCAGGTACTTCCAGCCCGGGACGTCAATTTCCGCGTCGTATTCCAGAACGATGTCCGAAAACCGGTCTTCCAGCTGCATGACGGCGTCTTCGCAGGCGGCGGAAACGGCGACATAGTACTCCAGCGACAGCGCGTTCCAGTCCTCATATCGCGTGCGGATATCGGAAAAAATGGGCCGCTCCGGCAGCTCCATCGCCTCAAGGGCTGCAGCGAGGTCCACTTCGACGGGGATGGAGCACAAGATCTCGAGAAACGCCGCCTCTATCTCCGTTTCCGAGGGGGGTGGCACGGGCGTAGGCTGCGGCGTAGGCACCGGCGTGGCCGTAGACATTGTATTGGGCATGGACGCGTCTGCCACGCTGAGATCGCCGTCCACGTCCGCGCAGGCCACACAGCACAGCAGGAGGCCGAACAGGCAGGCCAGACGGGGGATGTCGCGTAATCTCATCGTTGCAAGAGCTCCTTCGCATATTCGGCTTCTCCATCCCAACCCAGTTTCTGCAGGGCAGAGATAAAGTATGCAGGCAGCGGCGCAAGGAACTCCAGCGCCGCATGTGATGTGGGATGCTGCAAATGCAGGCGATAGCCGTGCAGCGCCTGCCCGGCCAGACCCAGCTGTTTTTTGGCGCCGCCGTAGACCTCGTCGCCCGTCACAGGATGGTGGATGTAGGCCATGTGGACGCGAATCTGGTGCGTGCGGCCCGTCTCCAGGCAAATTCGCAGCAGGGTGTGAGAGGAAAAACGTGCAAGCACTTTCCAGTGTGTCACGGCAGGGCGGCCTTCCGGCGTCACCGCCATGCGCTTTCGATCGCTATGGTGCCTGCCAATGGGGCCTGTCACAGTGCCCTCGTCCTCGCGCAGGTTGCCGTCCACCAGCGCGACATAGCTGCGCCCCGCCGTGTGGTCACGGAACTGCTCGGCCAGCGACAAGTGTGCCGCATCGTTTTTGGCAACCACCAACAGGCCGGAAGTCATGCGATCGATTCTGTGCACAATACCCGGCCGAAACGTGCCGCCTACGGCGGAAAGCGTCCCAAAGTGAAACAACAACGCATTGACCAGCGTGCCGTCCGGGTGACCGGGCGCGGGGTGAACCACCAGGCCCTGCGGCTTGTTGACGACACAAATATCATCGTCCTCGTACACGATGTCCAGAGGAATGTCTTGCGGGACGACGTCCATCTCAACAGGTGCCGGACGATACAACTGTACAACATCGCCGGCAGCCACCAACTGGTTGACGCGCGACGGCGCACCGTTGACCAGTACCGCGCGCTCTCGAATCAGGCGCTGCACCTGGTTGCGGGACAGGTCTGACACGCCCGATAGAAATCGGTCGAGCCGGTCGCGCTCCTCCGGGTGAAATAAAGCCGCCTCCGCCACATCGCGCTCATTTGGGCGTCCCTCCGGCTCACACATCGCCCTGTGCCTCTTCTCCGTCTGCGCCAGGATCTGACTGCCGCGGCTTTTCCCGCTCCAGCGCGCCAAAGATCGTCCCCCGCTTCAGGAACAGCGTATCGATGCAGAGCAGCACGCAGCCAAACGTAATCGACATATCCGCTACATTGAAAACCGGAAAATTGAAAAAGCCAAATTCAAACATATCGCGCACGTATCCAAGCAACGCCCGATCGATCAGGTTGCCAATGGCGCCGGCGAGAAGCAGCGAAATGCACACCCGCCCGAGCCGACCGATGCGACTGCGCCGCTTGACCAGCAGCACGATCAAGCCCGCGCACAGGACGGGGGTAATGATGAGGAACACGACACGGGCGCCCGAGAGCATTCCCCACGCGGCGCCGGTATTGTGCACCGCGGTCAGGTGGATCACCCCGTCGATGAACGGGACGGAAGTACCCAGCGGAAGATACAGATCCACCAGATACTTGGAAAGCTGATCGGCAATCAGCACAAGAACGACGACCGATAATTCCAGCAAAATCGTGACTCCTTGTTCAAACTAGCCAAAGTATACCATCATTTGGCACTGGATTCAAACGAACCATCTGTAAACAAATCCGGATACAGGCTGGTATATGCATCATACGCCTGCTCTACCTTTTCCACATACCGGGCCGTCTCAGGGTAAGGGATCTCCTGCAGCAGGCCATCCTGTGCGTAGTTGGGATCGTCCAGCCAGCCTTCCACGCTGCCATGACCCGCATTGTATGCGGCGATAATATGTCGCCTTTCTCCATCAAACCGATCTGTCAGGAAACGGAGAAACCAGCACCCAAAACGAACGTTATAGTCCGGCTCATACAGCATGGACTCGGTATACACGTCATCCAGGTTCAGCTTGTGCGCAATCCAGGCGCCGGTATCCGGCATGACCTGCATGAGCCCAATGGCGCCGGCATGGCTGACCGCGTCGCTCCGAAAGCTGCTCTCGCACCGCATGACAGACAGCACCAGATAGGGATCCAATTCAAATTCGGCAGCATATTTGGCAATTTCCGGCAGATAGCCTGTTGGGTATTCCGCGAGCAGGCGCTCATGTTCAATACGCTCGCGCAGCAACAGTGATCCAAACACGGCGCACACGAGCAAAATGAGGATTGCGACAACGAGAATTGCCTTCTTCACGGACAGACCTCCGACGGTTCTGCACGCAAGAGCTCTGCGTACAGCGTTTTATAGAGCGCGTCGACGCTCCGGTACAGGTTTTCTACGGTGCCATCGTTTACCAAGATATAATCGGCCATACGGCATTTCTGCTGCTGCGGCATCTGGTTGCGAATGCGCGCCAGCGCCTCTTCGGCCGTGCACCCATCGCGCGCGCAGATGCGGGCAACGCGCACCGCGTCCTCTGCCGCAACGACGATGGTCTTATGCATCATGCGATGCCAGCCGCTTTCAAACAACAACGGCACATCGAACAGGGCCAGCACGTGCGCCGGCACAGCCGAAGCCTGGCGGAGCAGCTCACGCCCGACGGCGGGGTGTACGATGGCATTCAGCCGCTGCAG
>ERZ780149.3879-NODE-3879-length-12037-cov-9.897680_pt1 | contig 12037 bp, 11 predicted proteins | sample MGYA00511367_ERZ780149 | MGnify/ENA primary metagenome ERZ780149 (study PRJEB29588, sample SAMEA2153852) | human gut metagenome | biome: human gut; feature: human-associated habitat; material: faeces | place: Denmark | collected 2008/2010 ...
TATAATAATAATAATTAAAATAACAAACACAAACAAAATAACATAACTAGACAATTTTAAAATTCCAATTAAATTGTCAATATTATTGATTGTATTACTTTCGAAATCTTTATATGAGCAATCAAAAGCAGTGCTAAAGTAATCACTTTTATCATTGAGAGTATTAACTTCCTTTATCACACGATTCGACTCACTATATGATAAAATGTTCATCGTATAAACATTAAATTTTTGTTCTTTTATTAAATCATTATACAATTCTTCAGATACCATTAACTGTGGAAAGTTTGAACTGTATAAATTAACAATTTTAAGTTCAAGTTTGTTTTGCTCATTAGTTTTAAATCCAACATTTTTATTTAAATATAGATCCTGATGATCACTATAATATTTTACCCAAGATTCTGTCAATCCAATTGAAACATCATTTTTTGATAGTTTATTTTTAGTGTTTTTATCAGAAGTAACTAAAATGTAATCAAAATTTGATATAAATAGTCTTTCCCAGGTAATTTTAAATTCATATCCATCTTCATTGCTTGTAAAGGAATCTATAATATTACCTTCAGAATCAGTTAATGTATATTGTGAATCAACTATGGTATTATAAGTTTTGTCAGGTAATAATACCACTTTATTTTCTATATTATTTATTAATTTGATTTTTTTTAAATCATCATATATATTGTTTTTACTTGTAACAATCAAAATGTTTCTGTTCAAAAAAAGTTCATCTTGCATATTTTGATAATAACTTATAAAACTGCTTAAAATAAATAACACGGATATTGCGATTGTTAATATTATCATATAAATTTTAACAGTTTTATTTCTAAAAAAACTTTTTATAATCATATTTTATCACCGCCAATCAATTCATGTACATTTTTTTTAGTTATTCTATAAATATAACAAATATTAATAATAGAACATATTAACACAACAATAGCAAATACAAATGCAAAATCCACAAAAAATAGTTTAAGTTTAAATCCTGAATAAATTAGTGACGTTAAAACAGTTGATTTCAAAACATAAAAAACTGTGACAGAAAACGCTGTACCTACTATATATGAAAATATACTAATTATAAATGCTTCTAAAAAATTATATAAAATAATTTCGTTTTTGCTATATCCACAGGACTTTAAAAAACCAATATCTTTTACAATGTAAGTTGTTTTCTTTTTGATATAAAAAACAGTAAGTAAAATAGTTGCAAGCATAACCACACTAATCAAAATATTACTTGATAATATTATGATATTGGTAATTGATGTATCAATTTGATTTTTAATCGTTGGTTGATAAAAGCCCATATTTGTAAGCTCATTAACAACTTGCATTACATTTTCCTTTGTATCAACAATAATAACGAAACCATAAACTGTAGAATTTTCTTCATTTAATATTTGTGTTGCATTTTTGATTTCAATAATATCTTTCGAAGAGACATAACATGTATTGCTTGGATTCATTACTTCATTGTTATCATATAATCCTATGATTTTTAGTTTTTTACTAAATTTATCTTTTTCAATTAATTTATTGTTTTCATAAATATGTGAAAAATATGTAATTTCAAAATCTGTATTCAACAGTTCATATCCGTTTAGAATTTTATTTTCGTCAATAAACAAATTAACTGCATCACTTGATGGTAAAAAGTTAATTGGACAAATTGCAACACCGGTACTTTCATCATTAAACTTTTCACCAATTATATTTTCTGGTAAAGTAGATGTGTTTCCATAATTTAAATCAATATATCCATCGTGTGTTGAACTTTTAAAACTGCTTGAAACAGACACAAAATCGTAATTTGAATTATATACATCTACTACATGATTGATTTTTTTTATTTCTGAAAAGCCATAATCATCCATGTCAAAATTTGGTGACACCATTATAGACCTAAAGCCAACATTTTTTGTTATAGTATTATAAATAAAATTTGAAAAATTATCTCTAAAAATCAATCCACAAAGTAATACAATAGTACAAATGATATATAAAATCATCAAAAACACATTTTTTTTATTTCTAAATAATTTTATAATAGAAAAATGAAGAAAATCAATTATCATCATTATAAACCTCATCTATTTTTCCATCATCTATAGTATAGACATAATCTGCATATTGTCTTACCAAGTCACTATGACTTACTACTATAACACATTTTCCATCATTTGCCAGTTTTTTTAGATATGAAAATACTTCTTTTTCTGTTTTTTTGTCCAAATTACCAGTCGGTTCATCTGCAAGAATTATCTTAGGATTATTTGCCAAAGCTCTAGCGATGGCAACTCTTTGCTGTTCACCGCCAGACATTTCTCTTGGATAATGGTTAATTCTATCATCAAGTCCAAATTGTTGTAGTAATTTGATTGCACACTTCTTTCTATTTTCTTTATTAATATTTTTGTTTATTATCATTGGTAACATTACATTTTCAAATGCTTTTAAATATGGGTCAAGTTGAAAGTCTTGAAAAATAAAGCCTATATTTTCCATTCTTAATAGTGATAGTTTTTTATCATTCAATTCTTTTACATCTAAATTGTTAATTTTAATCACTCCACTGTCACAAAAATCTATTAAACCCAAAATGTTGATTAAAGTAGATTTTCCACTTCCACTATGACCAGTAATTGCATAAAATTTTCCTGTTTCAAAATCTATACTAGCGTTTTCAAGAATTGATATTTTTTTGTTTTCTTTCGTATAACTTTTGGAAATGTTTCTAGCAATTATTACTTTTTTTCTTTTTGTATTATCCATATATTTCTCCTTTCATTGGTTTGTCAACTTGATTTCTAAAGTTAACAATTCCAAATATTTATTAAAATATGTTAATACTTTCTTTATCACAAAATAAATGTCAACAAAATAAAATTACCATTGATAAAGTTAAATACTGCATTTTTATTATACTGCAATAAATCCTCCTTTCATTTTACAGTTCTATAATAAAATTGTATCAACATATCATATGTATATTATATCAAAAAACAAAACAAAAATCTACAATTATAGACATTTTCTTAATTTTTAATATTTTTTACAATAATAATATTATACTATTAATTTAAACTTTTATTTTAAAATAGATAAACTGTGTTGTCTTGTCCCAATCATAAGAAGGCCATAATTCGGTGTAGTTACTTGCAGGATCAACAATATATATATTATTTCCCTCTACATCTGTAATCGCTACCCAATGTTGATTTCCTGCTGTTGCACCTTTAACCTCAGTTGTAAGATAATATCCATCTTCTATATATTTTTTTATTATGGAAAATTTCTCATTTTTGCTTTTATTTCTTAAATCGACAGTATCCATATATTTGAATTGTGGTACTATTACACTTATGGCATTATATTGCAAGTTTCCCTTATTATCAAATCCATTGACTTGATTTAACTTATCAACAAATGTTCCAGGATTAAATGGAATAATGTTTGTTTCTATTCCAGACTTTTCAACTAAAATTGAAATTGATGTAATTAAGCAGCCTATTTCACCTATTGTGCTTGTTGTATTACCTATTCTATTATTTGACCATCTTTTATCATTCTGACGCCAGGTCGTATAAACTCCACTATCCAGTCCATATATAATTCCACTCCATAATGAAGCATAATCTTCACTTAATAATTCATTACATTCTTTTATTTGTAGTTGATTAAAATTATACTCTTTTTTCATTTGTTCAAGAGTTTTAGAATTGATAATTATATGTAAAACAGTCTTCTCTACTTCTTTTGGTAACTCATCTGTATTTATTCCTTTTCTATTATGGTTTCATTTTTTACTTCTGATGACAATATATTCATATCCCAAAATATATCTTTCATTATTTTTTTCTTTTCTTCGGTTATAGTTATTACATCTTCTTCATTTTTTCCATTAGATATTTTGACAGTATAAGCTATAAGCATATCTTTCCAAGAAGCCATGTTACCATCTAATACATACTCATCATGAGGAGTTTGTTCTTGAATCGATTGTAACTTATCAGAGAATTCTTGGTTACATTCTGCAATAACATCTTTCATAGTCATTGCATCAATCGTAGTCTTTTCACCACTGAAAAAAATACCAAAAATTGAATTTAAAAATAGTCCTAGTAAACATATTATAATTATCACAACAACTGCAACCCATCCACCGGCCAGCAATAATGAAATTAGTCCTTTTGTTCCGGCGACAATACCTTTAATTGCAGATATCGTTGCTTTTATCGTAACCTTTACACATTTGTAAGTAGCCTTTGCAGTCTTAATTGCCAATTGTCTTGCTCTTTCTGCTGTTTTAATAGTTTAATTAGCAACTTTTGGTACATTTTTAACGACATTTTTGCTCGTCTTAATTTTATTTTTTATTTCTTTAATTTTCTTTTTTTCAGTTAGTTTAGATTTTATAGTTTTAATCTTATTTTTTGTCTTAATAAAATTGTTTTTTGTATCTCTTATTGCCTCATTACCTTTTGTTTTAATCTTATTAGAATTATATACTGCATTCCTACCTCCAGCACTTAATCTGTTAATTGCATACTCATTTGCATTATTTTCATTGGTATCGCCATAACTATTCTCTCCTCGTTCTTTAATGCTAACTAAACTAGACTTTGCTTTTTCAGTTACAATTTTCCCCTTATCAAGTGTTTTGATTGTTCCTTTTATTGTTTCTTTTGTTTTTATAGACATTTTTTTATTCTCCCGGTTTAGTAGTCATTAATTTATATAGTTTAGTGTTCTTTGGAAATCTATTAACAAAAGGAACGAGACTACTACCATAACGAATTAATCCACAACCAGCATCAGCATTAGTAATATATGACATTTGCTCATCAGAAATATTTAATAGTTTACCTAATTCTTTTCTATCACTTGATGCTTGATTTAACATTACTACAAACTCACTATTAGATAGCATTGCACTACATAATTCTACATTTTTTTCACACTACTCAAAAAAAAGACAATAATAAATCAAGATATTACTGCCTCATATTGTTTTTACAATGTCATTATATCACAATTATAAATATAAAAAAAGAGAATCCTTTATTTTCAAAGGGTTTCTCAAATCATTTTATTTTTTTAAACACATTATCACTATTTTTAATAGTTTCATTATTAATGTTTAAATTACAAGTCCTTACAAACTCTTTAAATGCAAATATTTGCATTTTTGAAAATTTACAATTATTTTCCAACAATACTTCTTCAAATATTTGCATATAATCAAATAAAGTAGGTATTGATTGTAGTTTATTTATTCTAGTAATTAATGATGGTGTAAGTGAAACATCAAAATCACCCTGTATTTGGTATCCTAAATCATTTATAGTTACGAATTTAATAAGTAAGGCTAGTTCCTCCACCACCATCGTATCTTGAGGCCATACCATTAGTAAAACTTACTACTCCTCCAAGTCCACTTGATGTAAAATCATAACTCCTAACAACATCACTAAAATTAACATTACTTGTCGCATGCTGATAAGTTCCATATGCAGTTATAGTATTTCCAATTGATCTAGCCTTTGCAAACATAGTAATCTTATATCCAGTTAATGTTTGATAAAATGGAAAACTCAAGTCATTATAACAATTTATATAATCGTTTGGCAATAAACCAGTAAATCCTATTCCATAATATCCTAGTGTAAAGTTTTTCTTGTTCCATCCATTGCTAGTATGAGTAGCTGTAGCGGTACTTGTCTGAGTGGTATATATTCCGTCACAAGCAGCGGTTGGAACTTTATAAGTCATTTCAGTATTTATGCTTTGTGAATTACTTGTAATTTCACCATTAGTAACACGCATTGCAATGATATCATAACTTCTAACTGATGGTATTGTTTTAAAGGTTGTTTGAAGTGAAATGTTTTTTTCAGCCGGTTTATCGCTAAAATAACTTATAACCAAAACTAATTTTCTAGCACTTGTTTCATATGTTGAGCCATTATGATTAATAAGATCAGTTGTTGACAAGTTAGAATATTCTTCCTGTGTGATTTCTTCTGTAACAACTCTAGTTGGTTTATTTTTGTTATTGTAATCTTCAAGAGATTTATATACATATGTATCTTTATAATATTTTTCTTCTTTTGAGAACATATCTGCATTTATTTCATTAATAGTATTATATGCCTCTAAATCTAAATTTAATATTTCTGTATCGGTAAAGCCATAAAATTGAAGTTTTTTGTATGCACTTTCTGTTATATTAAGTCCATTATTATTAATAATCCTAACTGCATCATTATTAGTTATTTTGATCATCTCATTTGCTAAAACAGTATTTGAACAAACAAAAACCATTATAGCAGAAAATAATATAATTTTAATTTTTTTCATAATACCTCCATCTATCAAAGTTTGTCTACGCATAAATGCTACTTTCACCTCCTTTATCATTTATTACATAAACAACTAAGAATCAATAATATAAAATATAAAGCATCTGTAAACACTTTGCATTAATTAATTATTTATAGAGCATACCTATTTCTTAATTAAATTATACCAAATAAATTGCATTATTGTCAATCCAATGTATATGTAAATTTTATTAATTTTATTATTTTATTCACACCAATGTATAGATATATTTTATTTTATTTGCTATAATAATATTAGAAAGGAGCTATTTTTATGTACAATTTCGCTTTATTAGAAAATGAAAATATAGATTTTATATCTGATAACTCAAAGATACTCGAAAATGATAATTATGGTGAGTATTCAATTATAATTACAAACTTAAGATTATTAATTTTAAATTTTCCTAATCCTGCTAGAAATTCAATGGAAGACTTAAGATGTTCCCAAAGAGCATCTTATATACCTAAAAAAGAAATTCTTTTTCAAATAGAACTAGATAAAATAATGAAAATCAAAATACAAAATACAGATATAATAAATCTATATATATCTGAAATTAACTACATAACAATATGTGACAAACCATTAATCAATTATTTAAAAGAAAAATTCAAACACAAGTTTTAGTTCATACATTTTTCACATAGTATTAAACTATCAATTTATACTATGTTTTTTAATTATATTTTTCTAAAATAAACAAATTGAGATGTCCTAACCCATTCATAAGCACTCCATAAATCATTATTATCACTTGCTGGATCTACAATAAATATATTATTATCATTAACACCTGTTATAGCTACCCAATGTTGGTTACCTTCTGTTGCTCCTTTAACTTCAATTGCTAAATAATAATCTTTATCAATATATTCTTTAATTAATGATAATTTTTCTATTCTAGTTCTATTTTTCAAATCTACTATACCCATATATTTAAAATTAGGTACAACTTTACTAATAGCACTATATTGTAAATTACCTTTATCATCAAATCCATTATTTTTATTTAATTCTTCTACAAATACTCCAGGATTAAATGATACTAATTTATTTTCTACTTCTGATTTTTCAATTAAAATTGCAATAGATGTTACCAAACAACCTATTTGACCAATTGTACTTGTAGTATTACCAATTCTTATGTTAGACCAACTAGCACCACTTTGCCTCCAAGTAGTGTATTCTCCAGAATCAATACCATAAATAATACCATTCCATAATGAAGAATATTCATCACTTAAAAGTTCATTATATTGTTCAAGTTGCAATTCATTAAAAGAGTATTCTTCTTTCATTTGTTCTGTATTTTTAGAAGTAATAATTATATGTAATACTTCTTTTTCTATTTCAGTTGGTAATTCATCAGTATTTACTCCCTGTTCAATAATAGTTTCTGTTTTAACTTCTGATGATAAACTATTCATATCCCAAAATATATCTTTCATTATTTGCTTTTTATTATCATCTATTGTTATAACATCATTTTCATTTATACCTTTAGATACTTTAACTGTATAAATTACTAACATATCTTTCCAACTAGCAAGTTTGCCCTCTAAAACATATTCTTCATGTTCATTTTCATCTTGAATTGTTTGTAATTTATCATAAAACTCATTATTACATTCTGCTATTACATCTTGCATAGTAATACTATTTTCACTTGTCTTTTCCCCACTAAAGAATATTCCAAAATGAGAATTAAGTAATACACCTATTAAACAAATAACAATAATTATTATAAGTGCTATCCAACCACCAGCAAGCAAAAAAGAAATTAAGGCCTTAGTACCTGCAATTATACCTTTTATTGCTGATACTGTAGCTTTAACTGCAACCTTAATTCCTTGATAAGTCATTTTTACACTTTTTACCATAAGTTGTTTTGCTCTCTCACTTGCTTTTATTGTCTGTTTAGTAGTTTTAGCAGTTTCTTTAACGACTTTCTTACTTGTCTTAATTTTATTCTTTACTTGCTTAATCATCTTTTTTTCAGTTAGTTTAGTTTTAATATTTTTTACTTTATTCTTTGTTTTAATAAAGTTATTTTTAGTATCTCGAACTGTCTTATTACCAGTATTCTTAATATTACCAGAATTATTAACTACATTTCTTACACTATTATTAATTCTATTAATTGCATATTCATTTGCATTATTATCATTAGTATTATTATAACCAACATCTCCTTTTTCTTTAATTGATACAATAGTATCTTTTGCCTTATCAGTAATAACTCTACCTTTATCAATAGTTTTAATTGTCCCTTTTATTGTTTCTTTTGTTTTTATAGACATTTTTTTATTCTCCCGGTTTAGTAGTCATTAATTTATATAGTTTAGTGTTCTTTGGAAATCTATTAACAAAAGGAACGAGACTACTACCATAACGAATTAATCCACAACCAGCATCAGCATTAGTAATATATGACATTTGCTCATCAGAAATATTTAATAGTTTACCTAATTCTTTTCTATCACTTGATGCTTGATTTAACATTACTACAAACTCACTATTAGATAGCATTGTACTTGCATCTACTGATGATAAAAGATATTCTACATTTTGAGTAATTGCAGTTGGGTAAGCATTTCTTTTTCTAAATTGCCTCCAAGCAGAATTAAAAAATGTTGCTGAATATTCATTTTCAAATAGAATATGTATTTCGTCAATAAAGATATGTGTTCTCTTACCTTTTTTATAATTTTCTGATACTCTATTTCTCATAGCATCTGTTATTACTAATAATCCCATAGTCTTTAGTTGTTTACCTAACTTATAAATATCATAAGAAATAATCCTACTACTGATATTTACATTTGTTTCGTGAGCAAAAACATTTAAACTACCATTGGTAAATAATTCTAAAGATAAAGCAAGTTCTCCTGCTTCTTTTTCTGGTTGTTCTTGTAATTTTCTTCTTAATGTCATAAGTGTAGGAGTAATACCAGTTTTATAATATTCTTCATAAGTTAAACTTGTACATCTATCTATTATTGATTTTTCTTTTGGTCCTAAACCTTTTTTGTCTAATTGTTCAAATAATGATAAGATAAACTCTGACTTATCTATTACAGGATTAAAACCATCTCCATAACCCTCTGACATATCCATAGCATTAATGTGATCGCTACTACTTGCAGATATTCCAATTACTTCGCCACCCATTGCTTTTACTAAAGCAGAATATTCACCCTCTGGATCACATATTAAAATATCATCCTCTGTTGAAAGAGCTAGAAATACTATTAATTCTTTTGCACTAAAACTTTTACCACTTCCGGGTATTCCAAGTAAAAATGATGATTGATTTTGTAAATTTGCTTTATTTACCATAATTAGATTATGACTAATAGCATTTTCGCCATAATAAATACCATTCTTATCCATTATTTCTTGCACTCTAAATGGCATTAATACTGATAGACTTTCTGTTGTTAATGTTCTTAATGTATCAATATGTCTAACTCCAATTGGAAGTACAGTATTAAGTCCATCTAACTGCTGATAATTAAGTGGTGCTATCTGACACAAATGCTTTCTTCCTGTAATTAAAATCGTTTCAGTATCAGCATCTAGTTGTTCTTTAGTATCTGCTGTAATAACAAGAGTTAAATTAGCAAACATCATTCTTTGATCTCTTGTTGTTAAATCATCTAAAAACTCTTTACTTTCTTTTCTTTGTTGTTCCATATCGTAAGGAATAACTGCACTAAAATTATTATTAGCATTTTGTTTTCTTTGCCAATTAGTTATATTACTTTCTACTCCTAGTAGTCTATTTTCAACTTCTTTTACTGCTTCATCAGTAGGTACTGGTATAATATCAATACTCATCATCATATTTCTATTTAAGTCTGTTAGTTCTGCTACCATAGTATCTTTGATATAACTAGCATAATCTTTTAAAAATAATACCCTACCATATTTCTTTCCCATTTCAAAATAATCTTTTTTAAATGAGAAACTATCAGGACATATATAATCTTTGAAATTATGTCCTTTTTTTATAAACTCTTTTATATCTAAATTATAATTTACTTCTTCTCCTATTCTATAAAAGTCGTGTAATATTCTTAATTTCTCTTTAGCATCAAGTTCTATACTTTTACTTCCTAGTCTTGCTAAATGAGATACTATATCATTAGATACCCTCCTAAAATAGTTTTTAGCATCTTCTATATTTTTCTTAAATACTGATATTGTTAAATATATTTCTCTTACCATACCATTGCTATTAATTGCTTTGTCAAGTAGCATTTGGTTATATTCTTGTCTATAAATATCTAATCCATCTTCTTTATATGGTAATAGTATTTCCTTTTCAAAGTCTTTCTTATTTATTCTTCTTAATGCTATAGTTATTTTAGTAGTAGCACCACTATCAAATGAATTAAGTAATTCCCCATATTCTAAAAACATAGCCTCTTTATCTTCTTTTGATGCTACTGCATAATTAATATCTGTAAACTTAAATGTTTGAGAGTATTTATTTTTACCTACTAAAAATATTCCATCAGTCCATATTTTTTGAATTGGTATTACTTGTTGAATTGATTTTGGAATATTTACATTATCTTTTTCTTGTTTTCTTAAATTATTTATTGATTTTATCATTTTTATTAAACTCCTCTCTTTGTTTATTTTCTATAATATCTTTTGTCATTTCATAATAGATATTTTCAGTTTTAAATTTTAATTCTTTAGGTACAAGTATTTCTGATTTTAACCAACTTTTAATAAAATCTTCTAAATTCATTCCATTATATTTAAAAAAGCCTAATCCTGCAAAAGGTATTGCTCCTAAAATACATATCCAGGATACTATTTCTTTATTAAGAAAGGGACTACATATAAAATATAGTCCCACTGCTACAATACAAGCGCATAATGAACAAATAAATTGTCTTAAGGTTAAACCAAAATAAATACTTTCGGTATAATTTCTTATTTCTCTATTTATTTTAACTTCCATTATTTTATACCTACCTTTCCACATCATCTTTCTTTTTATTGATATTTTTTTCTGAATTTAATACAGTCATTTTTTCTGCAGATAATTCTATATTTGAATTATCTACACTATTTAAAGAACCTTTTATTCCTACAACAGCATCTTTAAAACAATATTCATTAACTGTTTCAGCCATTTTCCCTCTAACTTTAATTGGTAATTGATAGTTAGTGCCATCTGCTTTTTTACCTTCAATAGTAATTAAAACTTCTTTTTGTCCTTTATCATTTACTTCCATATTAAATTCATCATTAGTTATTCTTCCAATTAATGTAAACATATTCATCATTTGCTATCTTCCCCTTTCTTGTTTATTTTTGTTTTTTTCTTCTTGATATATTAATTTACATATATCATTTTGTTCTAAACTTGATATTTTTACTGCTAAATCTACTGAATCTTTTAAATATTCATTAGTCATAAGCTTGCAATTTTTATTATCATCTACTAATTCTTGCTTAATATTATCTACAAAATCTTTAATTTTTAAGTTTGATATTCCATACTCAATTATTATATATATAGCTAAAGATTTCATAAGTTTATCGTATTTTCTTAAATCATTTATTGTCATAAAATCCTACCTTTCTTTTATCTTAACTAGATAATTATTTTTAATAT
>ERZ780149.3881-NODE-3881-length-12028-cov-5.319970_pt1 | contig 12028 bp, 10 predicted proteins | sample MGYA00511367_ERZ780149 | MGnify/ENA primary metagenome ERZ780149 (study PRJEB29588, sample SAMEA2153852) | human gut metagenome | biome: human gut; feature: human-associated habitat; material: faeces | place: Denmark | collected 2008/2010 ...
CGCAGGCGCGGCTCGTTCGCGGCATATTTAGGCTTGCCGACGGTGAGCTCACCCACCATGCAGCCGAGCGATGCGCCGAGCGCCGCCGCGAGCGCGGACGCGCCCCCGCCGCCGGGCGCGGGCGATGAAGACGCGAGCGCCGCGGTGAACTCCGAAACGGGCATATCTATATAATTTATATTATCCATAGGTATTCCTCCAAAAAAATAGCGATGCAGTTTCCTGCATCGCTATTATACACGCTTTATTACTTGTTGTCGAGCTTGTGGCTGTCGGCGGCCTTGACGGAGGCGACGACGATGCCGGACAGCGCCAGCAGCGCTATGACGTTCGGCACGACCATGAGCTGGTTGAACATATCCGTCAGCTCCCAGACGAGGTCGTTGGAAAGCAGCGAGCCGAGGAAGATGAACGCGATCGCGATGACGGAGTAGATGAGATTGGCCTTCTTGCCGAAGAGGTAGCGGCAGTTGACGCGGCCGAACATGTTCCAGCTGACAATGGTGGAGAACGCGAAGAACAGCAGGCATATCGCGACGAACGCGCTGCCGAAGCCGCTGCCCATCACCGACGAGAACGCGAGCTGTGCCATGTTCGTCTTGCTTATGCCCTCGGCAGCGCCGGAGGCGAGCACGCCGTTGCCCGCGTAGAGCGTGGAGATGACGACGAGGGCGGTCATGGTGAGGACGACGAAGGTGTCGATAAACACGCCCGCCATGGCGGCGATGCCCTGCTCGTGCGGGGTCTTGACGTTGGCCTGCGCGTGGGCGTGCGGGGTGGAGCCCATACCGGCTTCATTGGAGAACAGGCCGCGTTTTACGCCCTGACTGATGGCGGTTTTCAGCGCGTAGCCGATGCTGCCGCCGATGAGCGCGTTGGGGACAAAGGCATATTTGAAGATCATGCCGATGGTCTCGGGGATGTAGCGGATGCGTGCGATGAGGATGACGAGTCCGCCGATGAGGTACAGTGTCGCCATGACGGGGACGATCTTCTCCGACACGGACGCGATGCGCTGCACGCCGCCGATAAAGATGAACGCGCACACCGCCGCGATTACCACTCCGACGACCCAGTTCGGCACGCCGAAAGCGTTGTGGCAGGCCTCGGCGATGGAGTTGGACTGCACCATCGCGCCCATGAAGCCGAGGGCGAGGATTATCGCGACCGAGAAGAAGCCTGCGAGGAACTTGCCGCCGCGCCCCTTGAAGGCGGTGGTTATGTAGTACACGGGGCCGCCGCTGACCGTGCCGTCCTCATGGACGACACGCGTGGTCTGCGCGAGGACGGCTTCGGCGTATATCGTCGCCATGCCGAAGAACGCGATTATCCACATCCAGAATATCGCGCCGGGGCCGCCGATGAGGATCGCGCCGGATGCGCCGACAATGTTGCCGGTTCCGACCTGCGCGGCGATGGCGGTGGTGAGCGCCTGGAACGAGCTCATGCCGCTGTCATGCTTCTTGCCGAAGAGCTTGACCTCGCCGAACGCCTTGCGCATGGCCGCGCCGAAATAGCGCACCTGCACGAAGCGGGTCTTTATCGAGAAGAAAAGTCCCGCGGCGACGAGCATGACGATGAGGATGTAGTCCGAGAGATAGCTGTTGACGGTCTGAACGATCTTGAGTAAGGTTTCCATGCTGATTTCTCCTTATAAAAGTGATAAAAGCTGCGGCCAGACGGCCACAGCTCCGGAGAAAAACAAAAGCGATATATTCCCGATCCGCATCGGATCGGGGAGCCGCTCTGTCCTTTTGCCTGAGAGATTCGGCTCTGCGCGAGCCTTGCACCTTCGGCACCCTTTGGCCAGCCGGCCAAGGGATTCTCCAGAGACTCTCCGCCTCCAGTCTCTTGCGATTCTGGGGGCTTCAACGAGTTAAAATATTAAACATGCTCGTATTATACACCATTCCCGCACGTTGTCAAGAACTTTTTGTGCGGGAATGGAGGAAATGTGTCCGCCAGCGCCGAACGGCGGCGGAAAAGCTCAGTCCAGCGTCTTTTCCAGATCGAGCGGGGCGATGCCCATGGCCTTGCTCATCTCGAGTATCGCCTTGTAGCTGCGGCGGCGGGCGAAGGTGATGCAGGGCGGCGCGTCGTTCTCGTCAAGCTCGGTCTTGCCTTCGGGCAGCCGCACGATAGTCTCGGTCAGCACATCCAGCAGGAACAGGGATTCATCCTGGCCTGTGATGGTGGTCTTGAGGTAGATATACAGGCTGCCGTCGAATTCCTCCGGCATACGCGCGCTGACGCTGCTCTTTATGGACATGGGCAGCTCCTCACTCACGCCGGTGTTGACGTGGCAGGTGATATCGGTGACGTGAAAATCAATAAGTTTGAGATCGCTTTCGGTCATGCTTGTTTCCTCCCTTATTCTCTTATACCCGACTCCAGATCGCTGATATGCATATACTCGTCGTAGCTGCACATGCGGTCGATTATGCCGGTGTCGGTGACTTCTATGATGCGGTTTGCGACGGTCTGGGTGAGCTGGTGGTCGTGGCAGGAGAAGATGATATTATATTTGAAGGCCTCCATGCCGTTATTGAGCGCGGCGATGCTCTCGAGGTCGAGATGGTTCGTCGGCTGGTCGAACAGCAGGAAGTTTGCGCCGGAGAGCATCATGCGGCTGAGCATGCAGCGCACCTTTTCGCCGCCGGAGAGCACCTTGACGGTCTTGTACACATCGTCGCCGGAGAAGAGCATGCGGCCGAGGAAGGTGCGCAGATAGCTCTCGCGCTTGTCCTCGGAGAACTGGCGCATCCAGTCGATGAGGTCAAGCTCGCAGCCGTCGAAGTACGCGCCGTTGTCCTTGGGGAAGTAGGCGGGCGTGATGGATGCGCCCCATTTGACCGTGCCGCTGTCCGGCTCATCCTCGCCCATGAGTATCTTGTACAGCATAGTGACGGCAAGCTCGTTCTTGCCGACGAGGGCGATCTTGTCCTCCTTACCGACGATGAAGCTGACGTTGTTCAGAAGCTTCACGCCGTCCACGGTCTTGCTGACATCGGTGACGAAAAGGCGATCCTTGCCCGGCTCGCGCTCGGCCTTGAAGCCGACCCACGGGTAGCGGCGGTTCGAGGCGGGCAGCTCCTCGACGGTGATCTTGTCGAGCAGCTTGCGGCGCGAGGTCGCCTGACGGGACTTGGATTTGTTCGCAGAGAAGCGGGCGATGAAGGTCTGCAGCTCCTGAATCTTCTGCTCGGCCTTCTTGTTCTGATCCTTTATCAGCTTCTGGATGAGCTGGCTGGACTCGTACCAGAAGTCGTAGTTGCCGACGTACATCTTTATCTTGCCGTAGTCGATGTCGACGATGTGGGTGCAGACGTTGTTGAGAAAATAGCGGTCGTGGCTGACGACAAGGACGGTGCCCTCGTAGTCCATCAGGAAGTCCTCCAGCCAGACGACGCTTGCAAGGTCTAGGTTGTTCGTCGGCTCGTCGAGCAGGATGACGTCGGGGTGGCCGAACAGCGCCTGCGCGAGCAGAACTTTGACCTTGAGACGCGGATCAACGTCGCGCATGAGGCTCTGGTGAAGGCTGACGTCCACGCCGAGACCCTGAAGGATGCGCCCCGCGTCGGATTCGGCCTCCCAGCCGCCGAGCTCGGCGAATTCCTCCTCAAGCTCCGCCGCGCGGATGCCGTCCTCGTCGGTGAAGTCCTCTTTTTCGTATATCGCGTCCTTCTCCTTGCCGCAGTCGTAGAGCCGCTGGTTGCCGATGATGACCGTGTCGAGCACGGTGTAGTCGTCGAAGAGGCTCTGGTTCTGCTTGAGGACGGACATGCGGCGCTTCGGGTCGAGCACGACGCTGCCGGAGGTCGGCTCCAGCTCGCCGGAAAGTATCTTGATGAAGGTGGATTTGCCCGCGCCGTTCGCGCCGATGATGCCGTAGCAGTTGCCGGCGGTGAATTGCAGATCGACGTGCGAAAACAGCACCGACGAGCCGAACTGCATGGATAGATCGTTTACTGATAGCATAGTGTTTCTCCGTAATATAATTTATAATATAATTTGCATCCATTAATCTTTCCCTCCAAAAAGTACATCTTCCATATCATACATTCCTTTTCCCTTTGAGATTAACCATTTAGCACCAAGTAAGGCTCCTTTAGCAAATATCTTTTTAGAAAATGCCTCATGCTTTAAAGAAAAAACCTCATCAAGACCCGCATAGATAACCTCATGTTCACCAACAATTGTACCGCCACGAACAGAATGAACACCTATTTCACCTAAAGGCTTACGTTTAGACGCTCCCTCACGACCATAAATACAGGGTATTTTATCATTTCCTTCAATTGAATCAATAAGCATTTTGGCAGTCCCTGAAGGTGCATCAGCCTTTTTATTATGATGTTTTTCAATTAATTCAACATCAAATGATTCTCTTAAAATTGGTGATATCTCTCTTACAACACGGTTCATTAAAATAACACCTAAAGAAAAGTTAGAGCTATAAAGCACAGGAGCATAATTTTTTAAATCGTTTACAAGCTCCATTTCATCTTCTGTATAGCCTGTTGTTGCAATTACAACAGGCTTATGTGTTTTTTTAACATATTCATGAATTTTAAAAATATTTGAATGATGCGAAAAATCAATGATAACATCTGATTCAATTCCTTCAAAATTTTCATTATATCCAGGAGCAACAATACCACTAATAATATCATCTGATAATATTGAATCAGCTACAACATGACCCATTGCTCCATATCCAACTAAACAAATTTTCACTTTATTTCATCTCCTAATCTATCAATTTCTTGATGTAATACTTCTTTTTTAGGGCCCATCTCATCAAGAGGAAGGCGAACATGTCCAACCTTAAAGCCCATATAATTTAGGGCTTCTTTAACTGGAATAGGATTTGTTTCTAAGAATAAATCATTAGCTAAGGTTAAATATTTTAGCTGCAATTTATAAGCATCCTTATAATTACCTTCAAGCATTAAAGATGTAATTTGATGAACAACGCTAGGAGCAATATTAGCAAGAACAGAAATTACGCCATCACCACCTAAGCTCATAATAGGAACTATTTGATCATCATTTCCTGATAACATTGAAAAATTATCATCTATTAAAGTCGCAACCTTTGCAACAAAACTAATATTACCAGAAGCTTCCTTAATACCACAAATATTAGGAATTTCCTTTAATTCCTTAATTTCTTCGTATGTTAAAGACATACCAGTTCTTGAAGGAACATTATACATAATAATCGGAAGCCTTGTCGATTTAGCAACCTCACTAAAATGCATAATAATACCTGTATGATTAGTTTTGTTATAATAAGGAGTTATTACAAGTAAAGCATCAGCACCTAATTCTTCATATCTTTTAGAAGCTAGGCACGCAAGCTTAGTCGAATTAGAACCACTTCCTACAATAACCGGAATTTTGTGATTTACTTTTTTAACTACAAATTTTACAACCTCATCCTTTTCTTCTTGACTCATCGTCGCTGCCTCAGCTGTTGTACCTAAAACAACAAGGCCGTCAGTATGACTTTTTAGATGAAAATCAATTAAATTTGCAAGTACTTCAAAGTTAACATTATCATTTTCATCAAATGGGGTTACAAGTGCTACATAAGATCCTTTAAATTTCATTATCATCTACCTCGATTTCTGTATCAAAAACGTGTTTTGATGGTCCTTCCATATATATATTATCATTTTCTTTAGTAATTTTTAAAATACCATATGGAAGATGCATATAGCAATAATCACCAACAAGCCCGAGTTTATTTAAGGTAACAAAAGCACTACAAGCACCCGTACCACATGCCAGCGTATAACCTACTCCTCGTTCAAACGTTCTTATTTTATAATTAATATCATCCATTTTTTCTACAAAATTAACATTTGTTTTTTCTTTAAATAAAGGATTATTCGAAATAAATGGTCCTATATTTAAAGAAATCATTTCTTCTATATGATCAGTAATTAAAACCGTATGAATTGTTCCCATAAAAAAACTATATGTTACATATTCCTTATTATTAAATAATATCGGAAGCCCAAAATAATTTTTATTTTCTGAAGCTTTAATCATATTGTTATCAAATAAAGGATGTCCCATATTAATTTTTACTCGAAAATCGTTAAGAAGTCTAGAAATAACTTCTACCTTCATTGTTCCAGCACCGGTTTTAACATCAAAACTGTTAGAATTTACAATTCCATTTTTCACTACGTAATGACTGAAACAACGAATACCATTGCCACACATAGGTGCCATAGAACCATCCTTATTATAAAATAACATTTCTAAGGGATTCTTTTTTACAACAATAAAGCCATCAGCACCAATGCTTAAATGCTCTTTAGTTAAATTAATAGCTAATTTTTGGTAACAAACATTAGGCTCATATTCTGTAATAATAAAATCATTGCCTAAGCCATGATATTTAGATATTTTCACTTACCTCACCTCTAATAATGTCTTCAAGAGTTTGCCTTTTTACAGCAAGGAAATCACCACTAGAAGATACAAATACTACTGCTGGTCTTAGGGCCTTATTATAATTTGAAAACATAGAATAGCCATAAGCACCTGTTGATTTAACAACAAGTAAATCGCCCTCACCCGCTTCTGAAAGCTTTGTATCTTCCATAATAATATCTCCTGATTCACAGCATTTACCAGCAACAGTTATAATTTTCTTAGGACTGTCCTCTTTTCCGACAATAAAGCCCTCATATTTAGCTTGATAAAGTGCTGGTCTAATATTATCTGTCATACCACCATCAATAAAATAATATTCACGATGAGGCGTATGCTTAACTGCCCCAATTGTGTAAAGAGTTGTACCAGCCTCACAGACGATTGATCTACCTGGTTCTATCATTAAATGTGAAATTGTAACACCATTTTCCTTTAATTTTTCTTCTGTATGCTTAACAATGAGACCAACAATATCTCTAACGGCCATAGGATGATCGTCTTTTGTATATCTAGCACCAAAGCCACCGCCTAGATTTAATGCCATAGGCTCTTTAAAGTTTTTAAGATATGTAACTAACTTATCAATAGCGGCATAAAAGCCCTCAATTTCAAAAATTTGCGAGCCAATATGGGAATGAAAGCCTTCTAATATAACATTCTTTGAATTTTCAATTCCTTTTAAGGTCTTATTTAAATCCTCTGAATCAATCAACATTCCAAACTTTGAATCTATATGGCTTGTTACAATAAATTTATGAGTATGAGCTTCAACACCTGTATTTAGTCTAATAAGACAGCTAACCTTTTTATTTAAAGAGCTTGCAACACGCTCAATATGACAATAATCAGCGTAGGAATCAATTACAATATGAACTACACCATTTGAAATTGCATATTCAAGTTCTTCAATTTGTTTATTATTTCCATGAAAATATAAATGAGTTGGGTTCATTCCAGCCTTTAAAGCGGTATAAATCTCACCCATTGATACAACATCAGCGTAAAGCCCTTCTTCTTTACATAATTTATAAATATGTAAGATTGATAAAGCCTTAGATGCATATAAAACATCAGTTTTAAAATAATTTGATTTAAAGCTTTCTTTATATTCCCTCATAATATTAATAATATTATTCTCATTAAAAACATATAATGGTGTACCATACTTTTCTTTAAGTTCTTGATAATTAATTGTCATATAGACCTCCTAAATATAAAAAATGGAAGCTAGAGGCCTCCATTTCATTGTCAAAAAAGAATTATTGTTAGCGCCTCTACTATTACTAGTAGGAGTACTATAGATATTTTCTATAGTCCCACAAAATAGCCATGCCTAGCTAAAATGTTCGGCGATGATTACCTTTCCTTTACTTCTAAGGACGCCTCCTCCATAAAGTACTATGATGCACCGCTACCTCTATTTTATTTATACATAAATAATACCATAAAAATTTCTTTTTGCAAGCATTTTACTAATTTCTATTTATTTTGTGTAATTATTTGACTGATAAATTTTTTAAAATGCGTTCTTCCTAAATCATTAGGCTTAAAAACGGCACAATCAAGCAGCATATTTGTAAATTCCTTACCTATTTCATCTTCAAATATCTTGCTGATATTATCTTTTGTAAAATTATAATTATTAATAAAACTCATTACCCAATCCTCATGCTTCTTTAAAGAGGCATCCTGAGTTGTTGAATGAGTAAGTATTCTTTCCTTTAATAAAGTTATTTCTTCCTTTAAACGCTTAGGTAAAATGGCAAAGCCCATAATTTCAAAAAGGCCAATATTTTCTTTTTTAATATGTAGGTATTCTGCATGAGGATGAAATATTCCTAGAGGAAACATTTCACTTCTTCGATTATTTCTTAAAGCTAAATCCAAAATATAAGAACCTTTATAAAGATGCAAAATTGGTGTTATTGCATTATGAGGTTCAGTATCATTAGCAATAATATTAGATTCTAAATCATCATATTTACGCCATTTATTTAAGATTTTAGTTGATAGATTAATTAGTCCGTCTTTATTCTTGCCCTCAAGTCTTATGACACTTACAGGCCAATCTAATAGTTTAATATTTATATCATCAATACTATCTTCATAAATAGATTTAGCCTTAACAATTGGAAAATTATATTTTCCCGTATGAAAATGCTCGTGTTGTAAAATACCGCCACCAACAATCGGTAAATCAGCATTAGTACCAATAAAATAGGTTGGGAACATATCAACAAAGTCAAACATATATTTAAATGTTTTTTCACTCATCTTAAACGGAATATGACGAGCGTTTAGCACAATTGAATGCTCCAAAAAATATGGATATGGACTATATTGAAAATAAAACTGTTCACCCGCAAGCGTAATTGGTACAATTCTTAAATTGTCTCTTGCTGGATAATCAAGACGGCCATGATAACCAACAGCCTCTTTACATAACAAACATTTTGGATAGTTAATGCTTTCCATATTTAAAAGCTTTTCTTTAGTTTGACTATCCTTTTCAATTCGCGACTGGTTAATCGAAATAACCATCTCACCATAAGGTGTTTTTGTATTAAAGAAAATATTGTTAGAAAATAAATTTCTTTTAATATAATTGCTACTTAGACTTATATTATATAAATACTCTAAAGCCTTAGTGCTTGATTTTTCGCTTATACTATAGAATTCTCTTATGATAGCTGATGGGCGAGGAACAAATACATTCATTATCGTTGCATCAAAAGCATCTTTAGCTTCGGGTGTATTTTCAATTATTCCCATATTAGCCGCATAATTTATAATAGTATCTAAAATCATATAAAGAGGTTCAGGGTGAGATGTACCTTCATCAATATAATCAAGATTTAAATATGCTAGGATACGATTAGTTGTATATATCCGGTCTTCTTCTTCAATTAAATGAGAATCGATTGCATATTGTACAAGCGATGCAATCGCATCACTTAAGGATTCCGTATCCTTTGGAAGTCGTCTTGGTCCTCCACAAGCACTAACCTCAAAGAAAGCACCATGAATACCTGTTTCATCGAAATACTTTTTAGCCATATTTTCTTTAAATTCAACTAAGAAGTCATTATGAACTAAAGCAAGAGCGCACCCTCCAAAACCAGCACCTGTCATTCTTGCTGCAATACAGCCTTGTTCATTTCTTGCGAGTTCAACAATTTTATTGAGTTCTGATGAAGAAACATCATAATTATCTCTTAAAGATTCATGAGATGCATTCATTTGTAAGGCAAAGGTATCTATATCATGTTCTTTCAAAGCTTCATAAGATTTTAGTACTCGCTCCTCTTCAGTAACGACATGTAATACACGGCGATATAATTTATTATCAGGCAAAAGATTTTCAATCATTTCTAAATATTCCTTCGGAATTTTAGTTAATGTTAGAACATTAAAATTGTTTTTAATAATATCCAGTGCTCTTTGACATTCTCTTACTCTTTGTTTATACTTTGAGTTTACCTTTTGGCTTGGCTTATTTGTTTGACAAACAACAATTGAATAATCCCCTAAATCATAAGGTATATATTCATAGTTTAGCATATAATTATCTAAAAATAGAGCATTGTTTTCTCTTGCAAGCGATATGGCACATTGGTCCATGATTCCTGAATTAAGTTGTAAATATTCACTTTGAGCTTTATGACATCTCATTGCAAGTTCAAAACTTGTTAGATTTAATTTATAGATTTCGTTTAAAACCGTAGCTGTTAAAACTTCAATGCAGGCACCAGAGGAAAGTCCAGCTTGCTCGGATATTGTTGAATAAAAATAAATATTTAAACCAAAAGGAAAGCTAATACCACTATCTAGCATTGACCGTATTACAGCCTTAGGATAATTAGCGAAGCCATCATTTTTTGCATAATCAAAATTGTTAGTTTTTATAATCCCCATTTCAAAATAATTATCAGAGAAAAAAGCAAAGCTTTTATCACGACGTTTTGAAACTAATGCATAAATTCCTAAATTGATTGCAATCGGAAGAACATGACCTCCATTATAATCAATGTGTTCACCAATTAAATTAATTCTTCCTGGTGAAAAGAATTTATATTCATAGTTACTTCCAAATATTTCTTTGAAGTCTATTTCATAGCTCTTCATCATAATATCACCCTTTACATTTATATATACATTATATAATAAATCATGTTTTATTAAAAGATAATTAGTCTAATTATTATAAATTTGCGTTAAAATATTATCAAGTTTTTCTTCAACTAAAGCTTTTTTCTTTACTTTAGGCTTATTATTGATATTCCCTTTAAAAATTACCTTTAAAGGTGATTTTAAGGTTTTTAAATCTATAAATGGATTTCCATCAAGAACAAGCATATCAGCACTTTTACCAGCCTCAATACTTCCAGTTTCGTTATCAATTCTGGCTATTCTAGCATTAATATGAGTTGCAGTATTAATAGCAAAGGCATTAGATACATGACAAAAATTTTTAAAATAGATAATTTCACGCCACATATTATAGTGGGTGACATAAGGACAAGCGGTATCTGTACCAAGCCCTACTAAAATATTATTTTCAAGACAAGCCTTGGCACATTCAACAATTCCTTTAAATACTAACTCACCATTATAAAGCCCAGTATCATCACAGTATAAATCTTTTTTATTAAAATATTTAAATACTACTGCTGGAGAAATAGTACATACATGTGCAGCATTCTTTTCCTTAAATAAGGAAATCATTTCCTCATTCAATTTAGCACCATGCTCAATCGTATCTACACCATTTAGAAGGGCGACTTCTACTCCTTCAGGTGATTCCACATGAGCTGCTACCTTATAACCATAAGAATGAGCAGCCGATGTAATAGCCTTAACTATTTCCGGTTGCATCTTTAAAACACCAGGTTCTCCCTTTACCTTAGAATCCAATACACCACCTGTAATCATAAGTTTAATAAGATCTGGCTTTGTAGCCTTTATCTCATCTAAATACTTTAATGCAGAAGAAACATCTGTTGCTTCATATGCAAGTACTCCTGCCATATGACCACAAGGAACTGAGATAGCCATGTTAGAAGCTAATATACGTGGCATTTTTTTAGAATTCAAATCTCTTAGTTTGGAATCAATATCAGATAGACCACCAACAGTTCTTATTGTTGTAACACCACTTTGAAGTTCAATCTTAGCATATTTTTTACATAATGATGTTACAATTTTTCTTGTAAGAAAATGCTTCATTAAAAAATCAACAGTTTTCTTATTTTGGTTTTTACCGCCATTAGGATTCCCAGACCCTGGCAAATGAACATGCAAATTGATTAAGCCTGGCATTAGATATTTGTTTTTTAAATCAATAATTTTATAATCCTTATATGGCAAAATGTTTTCTGTTATATCTTCAATAATATCATCTTTAACAACAACTGATTTACCCTTTATTAAAGAATCACTAATTCCATTTATAATATTACAATTTGTAAGTATATATTTCAAAATAGCACCTCATTTTAATATAATTAAAGTTTAGATAAAAAAAGGGGCTGTAAAAAAATAAACAGCTTCTAAAAATAAAAAAGAGGTTCAAACT
>ERZ780149.3885-NODE-3885-length-12025-cov-2.910443_pt1 | contig 12025 bp, 10 predicted proteins | sample MGYA00511367_ERZ780149 | MGnify/ENA primary metagenome ERZ780149 (study PRJEB29588, sample SAMEA2153852) | human gut metagenome | biome: human gut; feature: human-associated habitat; material: faeces | place: Denmark | collected 2008/2010 ...
TCGTGAATACGTTACTACAATTTGAACAACAGGTGGTTTTATTGGCTCCGACCGGGAGAGCGGCAAAAGTGTTTGCCGGATATTCTCATCAGCCTGCTTTTACGATACACAAAAAGATTTACCGGCAAAAAAATGCACAGGAGGGGATTGGGATATTCAGTTTGGGATTTAACGGAAATGCCAACACCCTCTTTTTCGTGGATGAGGCATCCATGATTTCAATGGGATCTCAAGATTCGAATTTCGGATCGGGTTCCTTGCTGGATGATCTGATCGAATTCGTGTACAACGGGAGAAACAATCGTCTGGTGTTGATCGGGGATACAGCCCAATTGCCCCCGATTGGAGTGGATGTCAGTCCGGCTTTGGAGGCCGAATTCCTGCGGGTGAGTTATGGCATGGAGATTTACGAGGCGAACCTCACGGATATCATGAGGCAATCCGAACAATCCGGGATTCTGTACAACGCTACTCGGGTGCGGGAAATGATCGGGGCGGGACCTTTGGCTAAACTTTTGTTTCGGGTAACGGGTTTTCCGGATATTGTACGGGTAAGCGGAGGTGAGTTGCTCGAAGAATTAGATCAATGCTACAACTCTTTCGGTATGGACGAAACGATGGTGATTTGCCGGTCGAATAAACGGGCCAATCGTTTTAACGAGGGCATCCGTGCTCGAATCCTTTACCGGGAAGAAGCGTTCGGTGGTGGAGATAAGATCATGGTTGTAAAGAATAATTATTTTTGGGGTGCCGAATATGATAAGATTGATTTTATCGCCAACGGTGATATTGCCACCGTGGAGAAAGTGGGCAAATACAAGGATTTGTACGGCTTTCATTTCGTTCATGCCCGCCTCAGTATTTACGGGTACGAGGAAGAGATCTCGGCTTGGGTGATGCTCGATACATTGACCTCGGAACAACCCGCGTTGAGTTATGACGAGTATCGGAAGTTGTTTGCGGCAGTGGAGGAAGATTACATGGATATCTCTTCCAAACAAAAGCGGTACAAAAAAATACAAGAGGACGAGTATTTTAACGCCCTACAAATCAAATTCGCTTACGCCGTGACTTGCCATAAAGCACAAGGCGGACAATGGGATGCCGTTTTCATCGATCCGGGATGGATGGGTGACGAGATGATGGACGACGAATATTGGCGTTGGCTTTACACGGCATTTACACGTGCTCGCAAGAAATTGTACCTGATCAATTTCAAAGATGAGCTGTTTGGGGATTCGGAGAGTTTATAAATAATGAAGGGAGACCGTCGAACAAGTCTTATCCTGAATCAACAGCCTAACCCCCTTGCACAGGGGGAGGATATTACTGCACTGTTACATTGTAGTGCCTTCTTGCGTTTGGCTCTCCCACTGTGGAAAGAGGCATCGGAGGGGGTAGGCTGTTTCTTTATTGAAGTTTTAAATCTTTGATAATAGCATCAATACGAGCATTTGCTTCCTGTTGTGCCCGCTCGTATTCATTCACGTCTTTCATTTGTGCCCGTGCTTCAAAGTAGAATTTGATCTTGGGTTCAGTACCGGAAGGACGAACGGAAATCTTACTACCATCGGCCAAGAAGAATTGCAAAACGTCACTTTTCGTCTCGAAATTGAGGTGCGTTTTTTCTCCCGTTTGCAGGTTGGTCGCTTCCAGAGAAAGGTAGTCTTTCTTCAACACAACCGGGCTATGGTTGATCTCTTTCGGGGTATTGTGGCGGAATTCTTCCATCATGGCTTTGATCTCTTGCGCTCCGCTTAAACCTTTACGCACGATGTAAATCATTCTCTCTTGTGAGAATCCGTATTTGGCATAAATTTCCTTGAGGAAAGAGTACAATGTTTTATTTTGCATCTTTACCCAAGCGGCGATTTCAGCCATTAATGACGTGGCGGAAACTCCGTCTTTGTCACGGGTGAATGCTCCCGGCATATAACCGAAGGATTCTTCTCCGCCGCCGATGAATTTCTCCCCGCCTTCCTTGCGGATAACGTCGGCAATCCACTTGAAGCCGGTGTACACGTCATAACAAATGATATGATTCTTCTCCGCGATATCTTTAATCAATTCGGTTGTGACAATGGTTTTTACCGTATATTCCCCGCCTTTCAACTGGTTCAGTTCTTTTTTCCTGCGAATGATGTATTCCGTGAAAATAATATTGGTTTGGTTTCCATTCAATAGGGTCCATTCCCCCGCATCATTTTTTACGGCAATACCGATACGATCTCCGTCTGGGTCACAGGCCATAGCCAAATCAGCATCGATTTTGCGAGCTAAATCCAAGGCCATCTTGAACGCTGCCGGTTCCTCCGGGTTAGCGGATGCCACGGTCGGGAAATCTCCATCCGGAATACTTTGTTCCGGTACGGTGTGGATGTTCGTGAATCCCCAGTTACGCAAAGAGGCAGGAACAAGTTCGTAAGTGGTTCCGTGTAGTGGGGTAAAGACGATTTTTAAGTCGTGTTCTTTTTGTATGGCTTCCGGTGAAAGACTTAATGTTTTCACTTTATCCAAGTACTTTTTATCAAAATCTGTTCCTAAAACGGTGATCATCTCCGGTACTCCCTCGAATTTAATGTCCGAAACTTGAACCTTTTTTACTTCTTCGATCACGTTCTTATCATGCGGGGGAACGAGCTGTGATCCATCGTCCCAGTAAGCCTTGTACCCGTTGTACTCTTTTGGGTTGTGTGAAGCGGTAAGAATGACACCCCCTTTACAACCTAACTCCCGGATGGCAAATGACATTTCAGGCGTGGGGCGCAAATCCTCGAACAGGTAAACGTGTATCCCGTTGGCCGAGAAAATATTGGCTGCCGTTTCTGAAAAGAGTCGGGAGTTATGGCGGCAGTCATGACCGATACATACGGCCTTCTTTTCATTCGGAAACATCTTGTTGATGTAGTTTGAAAAACCTTGAGTAGCAGCACCTACCGTGTAAATATTCATCCGGTTGGTTCCCACGCCCATGATGCCCCGTAAACCTCCAGTCCCGAATTCCAGATCGTTGTAAAACGATTCGACTAATTCTGTCGTGTCCGTGTTTTCCAACATGCGTTTTGCTTCGGCACGTGTTTTTTCGTCATACGCCTTGTCCAGCCATTTCTCAGCTTTGTTCCTGGCTATTTTTATGATGTCATTATTTTCCATAAGCGTTCATTATTATTTACTTTCTTGCAAAGTTAGGATTTTCTTAGATGAATAATATGAATTTGGGGATTAAATTGTTACGTTTCAGCGAAGATATTTTGGTAAATAAAAAAGCCTCGTGTCAAACGAGGCTTTTTTATATGGCTAAAGCTTAAATTAAAATTTCTTCTCTTTAATTTTTGCTTTCTTTCCGGTAAGTTCACGGAAGTAGAAAATTCTGGATCTACGAACAACACCTTTCTTGTTCACCTCGATAGCATGAATATAAGGAGAATTGAAAGGAATGATACGTTCTACTCCAACGTTACCAGACATCTTTCTAACCGTAAAGGTTTTGGTCGTTCCCGTTCCCTTGATTTGGATAACAATACCTTTGAAAATCTGAATACGTTCTTTATTTCCTTCTTTAATTTTGTAGTGTACGCTAATGGTATCACCCGTGTTGAATGAAGGAATTTCTACAGCGTTTTCTTGAGCAAAAGCCTGTTCCGCGATTTTAATTAAGTCCATTTTCTTTATTTTAAAAAGTTTATTATCGAACGCAGTATTACGACTTCAGTCTTTAATGTAAGAGACTACGTACGTTTCAAAATCGAGTGGCAAAGGTATAAAAATAAATATTCCGATGCAAGCATCGGAATATTTATTTGTTGCAAGTTTGCAAGTTACAGGTTGCAACTTCATGATTTATTATTACAGCGGTAATAACTTGTAACTTGTAGAGCCGTAAACTCAACCTGTAACTTGTAACAGAAATTAGGAACCGTGGTTATTCCACGACTTCTAATTTTTTACCCGTCTGTTCAATGATCATCCGGAGATACCATTCCGGTAAAGCAGGTTGCTCTACTTTCGGATTTTTCTCTCCCGGGATAGCGGTCTTCACGTTACCGTCCATGAATTTGCAGAACAGGTAACCGTAGAAATCTCTCCACGTATCCACCAGATGATTTCCCGTACGGCAAGAGAAGTCCGTGATAAATTTAATTGCTGCCTCTTTGTTTTGAGCCAACATCTCTTTTGCTCCGGCATCAATCATTTGAACGAAATCCACGTATTGCTTTTCCAGGGCAACTTGTTTTGCCCGGATTTCCGGGTGAATTAAGTTATAGCGGGTGTACGCGAAATTCGTTACTTGATTGAATACCCAGAAGGCTGCTTTATTGGTGAATTCCATCATGCTACCGTTGCCAACTGCGAAAGCAAAAGGTACTTCAGTGGATGCCGAATACATCGGGAAATACACGGAACTGGCCGCATCGTCCACGCCAAACCAAAGGATTCCACCGATTTCATCGGGTAACCAGTTTCTACATTGTGCTACAAATGTGAATCCGGTTTGCTGGGTAGCTGTTGCTCTTTCATGAACATATTCCTTTCCGTCCACCTTGAAACTCATCGGACGCCATCTGTAAGGACATTCGTACGGACCGGCACCCATATCCTTGCTCATATCCAGTTCGGTTCCTTCCAAGTGATCGCGCATGAAATCCATCACTTGCATCACGTCTACTTTCTCGCTGGGTTTAATCCATAACGGCATACGGTTAGTCGCGTAACCTTTGCTATCCCGTTGGATATTTCTTCCCGTGGCATAATCCCAGTATTGGGCCATGTCCGGGTTCACGGCATTGAAGAACGCCCAGACACGGATTTCGCAGGCACGAGCCCCGCTGAAATCCACAGGAGCGTAAGTATCTGAGAAACTGAAATCTTTATTTTTCCCGTCTTGGGGATAGAATCCTTTCTCTTTCGCAAAAGAGATCACATCCTTGGAATATACAGTCGTGATATTCGGATCGTAAATCTTGTTCATTTTGCTGGAAGAGATAGAAGTTTTGCCTTCTAACGGGAAAGTCGTGATGCGAGCTTGGTTTGCATGAGCGGAAACATACCCGTCCGGAACCATGCGAGCCACCCAAACAGCTCCTTTTTCTCCTTCACCTTTACCGATGATTTCAATAATCCATACTTCGTTCGGATCGATGATAGAGATAGATTCTCCACTACTTGCCCATCCGTATTTCTCAATCAAGTCGGTCATCACCACGATTGCTTCACGAGCATTTTTTGCACGTTGTAATGTAATGTATATTGCGCTACCGTAATCGATAATAGCCCCGGTTTGTGATTCCAGTTCTTTGCGTCCCCCGAACGTAGTTTCAGCAATAGCAAGCTGATGCTCGTTCATATTTCCTACCACGATGTAGGTGTGGGCTACTTGTGGAATTTTGCCCATGAATTTACCGGTGTCCCACTCGTAAACATCGAGCATACTTCCGGCAGGCCAATCCTGCGCTGGCCAGTGATACAATTCTCCATACAGGACGTGAGAGTCGGCGGAATAAGTAACCATTGTCGACCCGTCTTTCGTTGCTCCTTTCGTGAATAAAAAGTTCGTGCAGGCCATCGTGTACATGGTGCAGCAAACTAACGCTAGTGTAACCAGTAAATGTACTTTTTTCATTTTTAGTTATTGGTTTATGATTATTTTGATAATTATCGAATCCTGTCAAGAGACTTGAGTAGTTTGATGTCTTTAAAAATTCCCCTTATGGCTAGGTACATGAAAATGATACAGATCACGGGCAATATAAGGCTGAATTTATAAAGAATCTCGGCGTTCATTTTATTCGCGAATTGATGGATGTGATACCACATCAAGATCATGGTACCGATCAATAGGATGATTTCCACGATACATAAGCGCAATTGAAGAAAACGTTTTTTGAATAGGAAAATGTTCACCAGGGGAACCCCGATCGTGAAGATATTCATGATCAACAGAGCCCAGTAGTGAGCTTGTAACACGCTGTTTTCTCCAATGAGAACCACTCCGTAAGTAAAAAAGTTATAGCTTGCATCATTCGGGATAAATAATTGAGCAATAGGTATATACAACGGGATCGTCATGATGATTGCTACCACGAGCAAGTAAATAGTTTGAATCCTTTGAATCATAATTAATAAGTGATTAACGTATGAGCGAATTTAATGTATATTCAACAAGTTTCTTCATGTGCGGTTTGTAATCGGCCGAGGCATCTCCGTTAGCCCGGTTGGCAATGATCAGGCAAATGGTGGTCGCCTGATGTCCCATGAGGGCGGCCAAGCCGGCAATGGCGGCACTTTCCATCTCGTAATTGATGATTTTGTAATCTCCAAACCTAAAACGGGCAATTTCGTCATTCACCGTAGGCATTTCGATCGGTAACCGAAGCACTCGTCCCTGCGGGCCGTAGAATCCGTTTGCCGTCAGCGTGACGCCTTTCACGGTAACGCCTTCCGTGTGTAGTTTGTCTACCAGTCTCTTGGATGCTTTAACCGCGTACGGGCGGGCAGCTAAGGGAGCCCAGTGGCATTCCTTGATAAAGGCCTCCTCGAAAGCGGCATCACATATCATCTCGTTGTCCCGGTAGAAACGCAATACCCCGTCAATACCAAGGCTCATCTCCGAGATCACGAATGAATGTACGGGTACATCTGCCTGTACGGAACCGGAAGTCCCGATTCGTACTATATTTAATGTCTTCTTTTGCTCTTTAATCTCTTTCGTGTGTAGGTCGATGTTGACCAAAGCATCCAGTTCATTCATCACGATGTCGATGTTATCCGGCCCGATTCCCGTAGAGATAACCGACAGGCGGTATCCCTTGTAATATCCGGTAATGGTACAAAATTCCCGGTTACTTTTTCTGATTTCTATCTTCTCGAAATACGAGGCTATCATTTCTACTCGGGAAGGATCACCCACGAGGATCACCTGTTCTGCCAGATCTTCGGGGTGAAGGTGAAGGTGAAAAACACTTCCGTCATCGTTCGTGATTAATTCTGATGATTTTATAGGTTCCATATGCTGTTTACTTTTTAAGCAACCAAATTTAGTAAAACAAATAATACGGGACAAATGTTTGGGGTTTTTTAATCCTGCCGTTTCGGTTGGATTAAAAAGTTACAGGTTGCCAGTTAAGCCTTTGGCTTTGAACCTGCAACCTGCCACCTGTAACTTAAAAGTCCGGCAAAAATGACCGGACTTTTAATTATTTCGCGTAATTTATAGCGCGTGTTTCTCGAATTACCGTGACTTTCACCTGTCCGGGATAGGTCATTTCGTCTTGAATTTTTTTAGCGATCTCGTATGAAATCTTCTCGGCTTCTGCATCGGAGACTTTCTCGCTTCCCACAACTACTCGCAATTCCCGTCCTGCCTGGATGGCGTAAGTCTTGACAACTCCATTGTAGGAGAGGGCCAGGTCTTCCATCTCTTTCAGCCGTTTGATGTATGACTCGACTACTTCCCGTCTTGCACCCGGACGTGCGCCTGAAATGGCATCACAAGCCTGAACGATCGGGGCGATTAACGTGGTCATCTCGATCTCCTCGTGGTGAGCACCGATAGCGTTGCAAATATCCGGTTTCTCTTTGTACTTCTCTGCCAGGCGCATGCCGAGGATTGCGTGCGGTAATTCCGGCTCATCATCGGGTACTTTACCAATATCGTGCAATAATCCGGCACGCTTCGCTTTCTTCACGTTCAAGCCTAGTTCTGCGGCCATGATGGCACAAAGGTTGGCTGTTTCGCGAGCGTGCTGTAACAAGTTCTGCCCGTAAGACGAACGGTATTTCATTTTACCGACCAACCGAATCAATTCCGGATGCAACCCGTGAATACCCAAGTCAATGGTTGTACGTTTTCCGGTTTCTATAATCTCTTCTTCGATTTGTTTCTTTACCTTATTAACTACTTCCTCGATCCGAGCCGGGTGAATACGTCCGTCGGTAACTAGTTGATGGAGTGAAAGGCGGGCGATTTCGCGTCTTACCGGGTCGAATCCGGAGAGCACGATTGCTTCCGGGGTATCGTCCACGATGATTTCAACTCCGGTGGCAGCTTCCAGAGCCCGGATGTTACGTCCTTCCCGTCCGATGATACGTCCCTTGATCTCGTCCGAATCGATATGGAATATAGATACGGCGTTCTCGGTAGCGGTTTCCGTGGCCACCCGTTGAATGGTTTTTACCACGATCTTTTTCGCTTCCATGTTTGCCGTCATTTTTGCCTCTTCCATGATCTCGTTCACGTAGGACATCGCTTCGGTTTCGGCTTCGTCTTTCAAAGAACTGATGAGTTTTTCCTTTGCCTGATCGGCAGACATCCCGGAAATGGCTTCCAGTTGCTCGATCTGTTGCTTTTTGAATTTATCCAGTTCCGCGTGTTTCTTTTCCAGTAACTCTTTCTGGGCGTTCAGTGTCTCTTGTTGTGTCTCCGTGTCTTTGATCTTGCGTTGGCACTCTTCCATTTTGCGGGCCAACTCGGCGTCTTTTTGTTTTAGCTTGTTTTCCGCTAAAAGGATTTTGCTGTTACGGGCATTCACTTGTTTCTCGTGTTCAGCCTTTATCTGCAGGAATTTCTCCTTGGCTTGCAGAATCTTGTCTTTTTTAATGACTTCCGCCTCCGCTTCCGCTTCTTTGATGATGTTTTTGCTCCTATATTTCAAGGTCATGTTGATTAGCAGGTACCCGAGAATAAATCCCACCGCTAAAGCAATAACACCGGTAATTATTATTGTTGTCATATTCGAAACTTGAATTTATGGTTATATAATATTTTGGTGTTTTTTGTTCATACAAAAAACCCGCATCATTTCTTCTTTAAAAAACCCCTGTTAGACACGGGTAGAGCTGCCGTCAGATTCAAACTTCCACCGTCCCGAAGGAACCCCGAAGGGTTGAGGCCTGTCTTTGGCTAACTAAGCTTCACTCTAATTGGTTAAGTGTTGAGTTTTCCAGTTAAATACGAAATAATGCGGGTATATCTATTTCCTTTTCAAAGAACTCTTCTTTTTTACTCTTTCACCACTTCGTCGAGCCTGCTACTAATCTTTTTCACCTCGTCTAATATGGGCTCCACGTCGTTTCGTCTTTCAGCTTCCAGCATCTTTACCGTGAATTGTAACGCGGTAACAGCTAGAAAATCAACGGGATCAGCAGTCGCATACTTCTCCCTATATTTCGCAATCTTACTATTAATCAGTTGAGCAGCTTTTCTGATCTCCTCTTCTTCCTCTCTCTCTATGGTCAGAACGCAGGGCCTACCGGCTATATTTAGCGTAATAGTAAGTTTATCATTCATATTTAATTATTCAAAAGAGCAATACATTTATCAATCTCCCGCACAAGTTGGCTTATTCTATTTTTGGCCTCGGAACTTCCTTCTCCGGTCGAGATAGCGGTAGCCACCTTCAATGTTTTGATTTCTTCATGTAATTTCATGTTCTCACTTTTCATCCGCTCGATTTGGATCCGGAGTTCTTTCATCTCTGTATCCGTCTCTCTGTTTTTGTCCAGTGAGGATATATATAGTTTTATCAGTCGTTCAACTTTCGTGTTTAGCTCGTTAATAACGGCATCTTGTTTTGCTGTCATAACATAATCTTTACACCACAAAGATAGAATAATTTCTTTTAAATATCAATAGTGTTATTAATTTTGCCATGGATTTAATGGTTTTTATATGACAGATAAAATAATGTGGAGAGGGTTTGGAGTTTTATTATTGATGTTACTTCTTTTATCATCAAACGTTTGGGCGCGAACGGACACGTTGCTTTACCCGTTGAAAAATATTCCGCTATTGAGTGGAAATTTCGGAGAATTGAGAGCGACACACCTGCATTCGGGACTGGATTTTAAAACTGAAGGGCGAGAAGGACTGCCGGTGATTTGCGTGAAAGAGGGTGTCGTGGCTCGCGTAAAAGTTTCTGCCACGGGGTACGGGAATGCTTTGTACCTCGAACATGAAGGGGGAATCACCACGGTGTATGCTCACTTAAGTCGTTTTTCACCCCGGGTGGCGAAAGTCGTGAGAAATATACAATATAATAAGGAGTCATTCGAAGTGGACGAGAATATGCTGGGGTATGAACTCCGTTTTCACGCGGGCGACACGATAGCTTATAGCGGGAATACCGGGTCTTCAGGTGGTCCTCATTTGCATTTTGAGGTGCGCGACACGAAAACGGAGCATGTCTTGAACCCCTTGCGCTTCCTTTCGGTGAAAGATCAGACCGGACCGAACGTGCGGGGAGTTTACGTGTACCCGGTTTCGAACGAGGGACTACGTACTTCGCCCTACCGGGTTGAGGTGAAAAATACGGGCAACCGAGTATTCCGGGGAGGTCGGGTCTGTGTGCCTGCCGGTAGGGTTGGTATCGGGGTGCAATCTGACGACTACATGAAAGATTCTTGGAACAAGTTGGGCGTGTATGACTTGAGCGTGAGTGCTAATGGTCGGGAGGTTTTTAAGATGATCATGAATGAACTTTCTTTTGACCAGACCTTTCTGGTTAACGAGCTTAAAGATTTTCATCATTATCGAGATAGCCGGTTGGTCTATTTGACTTTCGGTAATTATCAAGAACAATTGTTGTCCGTTTGTAACCAGGATAGGGGATTCATCCTGGTTGAGAAAGACAGCGTGGTGGATGTCGTGGTCGATTTGTCGGATATAAATGGAAATCGTTCCAAGATCATGTTCCAGTTATGGGGTAAATTCCCCTCGCTGGAATGGGGCTTGGCCGAGGGGGAAAAATTATTGATGAACCACCAAAGTGATAGTTTGAAAAAAGGGAAATATACCCTGTGGTTGGAGGCTGATGCTTTATCCCATCCGATCGTGTGCAAATCTGTGGTGTATTCCTGCGTGAGAGATAGTGTCGAGACGATAGAGGTGTTTTCTACCGGAAAACAAATATACCCGTTGATGAAAAGTGCCCGTTTGCAGGTTAGCGGGAAGTTCCCGGAAAAATCCGTGATTTGTTTGCTGGAGAAAAACAAACGTTTTTCTGCCTTGAAGACTCGCTGGACGGAGGAGGGACTTGAGGCGTCGTCCCGGGTGTTGGGTGAATACACGGTTCGTCAGGATACGATCGCTCCGGTAATCCTTTACATGGGCAGGGCCGGACGGAAGATCCGGTTCCGGATTGCTGACGACTTGTCAGGTATTTCTTCTTATCGGGTTGAGGTAAATGGAAAATGGTGTTTGTTCACGTATGACGCGAAAAATCGTCTGCTGGAAGGCAACATAAATGAACCCGTTTTCGTGAAAGGAAAAAACAGGCTTGTCTTGAAAGTGGAAGATGCCGTGAAAAATATTGCTATCTTTGAGACGGATATTTATAAAAAGTAGAAGTAACAATGAATATAGAAGACGCGAAACAACTGGCAAAGCAAGGTGATCGGGAGGGAGCAATTGCTCTGCTCCGACAGATGTTGGAACAGAATGAAGGCGAGCGGGAACTTGTGCTGCTGGAATTGGGAGTGGTGTATAATGCCATGGGAGAGACAACGCAAGCGATAAACCACCTGAATGAGGTGATGCGCATAAATCCCGAAAATGCAAAGGCGAAGGCTTATCTGGAGATGATTAACGGAATTCTGAATTATTATTGTAAGGACTTGTTGAATCCTTGATGTGTCGCTGTGATTTCCTTAAAATGCCGGGGTGATTTGAATATGTGTTGCAGTATGTCGGCTATCTGGGGAATAGGTTTGCCTGACAAGCAAGGATAGGGAGGCTTGCGACATGGGAGCTGCCGGAGTACGATCGTCATCAAGCCCTGTTTATCTTGAAAACTATGGGAAATCCTACTGAAATCCTAGGGAAATAATCCCGCTTAGTCGTTGCTCATCCGTTGCACATCCGTTGCTCAAGCGTTTCGGGATGGCTGAGCTACGGCTAAACGTCGAGAGAACTTCGAATAAGGGGGATTATTTGGGTAAGATTACCTCTTGTTCTGGGTTAGATTAGGGTAATATGACGGACGTGAATGAGATGGTGTCACCATTTTTAAACACGCTGAAAATCTTTGGA
>ERZ780149.3888-NODE-3888-length-12016-cov-3.418527_pt1 | contig 12016 bp, 11 predicted proteins | sample MGYA00511367_ERZ780149 | MGnify/ENA primary metagenome ERZ780149 (study PRJEB29588, sample SAMEA2153852) | human gut metagenome | biome: human gut; feature: human-associated habitat; material: faeces | place: Denmark | collected 2008/2010 ...
AGTTGTTAAATTGCTATGAGAGGTTGATTTTATGGCAAATAAAAAAAGCGATACCCTGCGTCAGCGCGAATTTGCACAGCGCGAATTTTTAGAGCTTAAAAAAATGCAAAGCGGTGAGCTTGCCGCACCGCCTAAACCGAGCGAGGTGTATTCGGCTCCGCTGACATTCGGTGAAAAGCTTAAAAACATTTGGTATCATGATAAATGGGCAATAATTATAGTTTTGGCAATTGCCGTATGTATTGCATTTCTTGTTGCACAATGCGCTACAAAAACACAGTATGACGCGACCGTGGTGGTTTTCACCTACTCTATAACGGGCGACAGTAACTGCTCTAAAATGGGCGAATATTTAAAACCGTACTGTGAGGATGTCAACAATGACGGCGAAGTAAACATAAATGTTATTAACTGTTCACTTGAGGCGTCGCAGGGTAATACGGATCACAGCTATACGGTACGAACCAAAGCGTCAACACTTATTGCAAGTGAAGCAAGTGCCCTGCTTTTTATAACCGATGACGAATCTTACAAGTATTTATCAGGTTTATCAAAAGATATTTCTTTATTTGAAGGCGAACCTTTAAAATTTGATGAAGAGTTTTATGAATTTTGCTCGCAAGGCGACCAATTTTATCCTACACCCGAAGGGTTGCAAATTTCTTGCCGAACGATAGACGGTACCACCATAGAAAACGACAAGAATATTGACACCTATTATAACCAAGCTCAAACAATTTTAAACGGACTTAAAGAAAAATATGCCGAGCAATAATGTTAAAGGAAAGGTAATCAACGAATGACTACCTTTCCTTTTTTTACTGCACATTAAAAACAAAATCTTCACCGTTATAATCGCAAACAACGCTATCGCCGTTTTTAATTTGTGTTTCAAGTATTTTTTCACTCAATGTGTCTTCTATTCGATTTTGTATTTCACGGCGAAGAGGTCTTGCGCCGTAAATCGGGTCAAAGCCCTTGTCGGCCAAAGCCGTAAGCACATTGTCGGTAAAGGTAACCGATATATTTAAGTTTTTAAGACGAAGCTTTAAATTTTCAAGCATTTTTCCCGCTATCTGCTTTATTTCTTCCTTGGTTAGCTTACTGAATACAATTATATCATCAACGCGGTTTAAAAATTCAGGTCTGAAAGCCGATTTAAGTTCTTCTAAAACGCTTGTTTTAATATCTTTTTCGTTTCGGTCGTTACCGTCGGTTTCACCAAAACCGAATGACACCTTTTTATCGGTTATAAGACGGGCGCCGATATTTGAAGTCATTATAATAACCGTATTTTTAAAATCGACCTTTCTGCCCTGCGAATCGGTCAATATTCCGTCTTCGAGTATTTGTAGCAAAATGTTAAATACATCGGGATGCGCCTTTTCAATCTCATCAAAAAGTATTACCGAATAGGGATTGCGGCGCACCTTTTCGGTAAGCTGTCCGCCCTCTTCAAAGCCTACATATCCGGGAGGCGAACCGACAAGACGCGATACGGTATGCTTTTCCATATATTCCGACATATCAAGGCGTATCATCATATTTTCACTGCCGAACATTGCTTCTGCCAAGGCTTTGCAAAGCTCGGTTTTACCTACACCCGTAGGACCTAAAAAGATAAATGAGCCTATTGGGCGCTTGGGGTCTTTGAGCCCTACCCTGCCTCGTCTGATTGCTTTTGACACGGCGCGCACCGCCTCTGACTGACCTACAAGTCGTTTGTGCAAAACATCTTCAAGCTTTAAAAGTCTTTCAGATTCTTCTTCGGTTAACTGCACCACCGGAACACCTGTCCAAAGAGATACTATTTCGGCAATATTTTCTTCAGTTACCTTGCCCGAAGCGTGAGCATTTTGCGCATTTTTCTTTTCTTTAATGTCGGCAATCTGCGCTTCAAGCTGTTTTTCACTGTCACGGATTGAAGCGGCACGCTCAAACTCCTGAGAATTTATTGCATCATCCTTTTCAGCCTTTAAAGAAGACAGCTTTTGTTCTATGCTTTTCAGTTCATCCGACGGTGCGGTAGCGCTGAGTCTTACGCGTGAAGCCGCTTCATCAATAAGGTCTATGGCCTTATCGGGTAAAAATCGGTCGTTAATATACCGTGACGAAAGTTTTACAGCCGCCTCAATGGCACCGTCGGTAATGACAACCTTATGGTGAGCCTCGTATTTATCCTTTAAACCTTTTAATATACTTACAGCGTCTTGCTCATTAGGCTCTGCAACCGTTACGGTTTGAAAACGGCGCTCTAAAGCCGAATCTTTTTCTATGTTTTTGCGATATTCGCTTATTGTGGTTGCACCTATAAGCTGTAAATCACCGCGTGCAAGCGACGGCTTTAAAATATTTGCGGCATCGGTTGAGCCCTCTGCCGAGCCGGCACCTATAATTGTGTGAATTTCATCAATAAACAGTATAATATCATCGGCTCGGGTTACCTCGTCAACTACTGCTTTAATGCGTTCTTCAAAGTCTCCGCGGTATTTGGTTCCCGCTACCATACCCGTAAGGTCAAGCGAGAAAACCCGCTTATCAAGCAAAATTTCAGGAACATTACCGTCAACAATGCGTTGTGCCAAGCCCTCTATTATTGCTGTTTTACCGACGCCCGGCTCACCTATCAGGCAAGGATTATTTTTAGTGCGACGGCAAAGTATTTGAATTATACGCTCAATTTCGGTTTCTCTGCCGATTACGGGGTCTATTCTTCCCTTTCTTGCTTCTTCGGTTAAATCTCTGCCGTATTTTTGTAATGTTTCGATTTTTGAATTTTTAGCCTTTGCGCCATCCTGACCCTTCATATTCATTTTATCGGCATTATATACCTCTACACCCGAGCTTTCAAGCGCGTCGGACGCAATTGCGTTTACATCTGCGCCGAGTTCCTTGATAAATTTTGTTGCAAAATTATCCTGCTCGCTGAGTATGCCTACAAGAATATGCTCGGTTCCCACATATTTTTTACCCATATTTACACAGCCCTGCATAGCCACTTCAAGCACCCGTTTTGCACGAGGGGTAAAATAATCGGGTGACAGCTTTGTAGGTGTGCCCGTGCCTATGCCTATGCGTATAAGCTCCTCAATTTTTTCTGCGGTTACTCCGTTTTTATTTAAAACCGTTGACGCAACACCGCTGCCCACCCTAAGCAGCCCCAAAAGCAAATGCTCACTGCCCACATAGGTATGGCCCATTTGGGATGCCGAATTTATAGCCTGATTTAACGCCTCATTGGCTTTTTCTGTAAAACCGTTGAAATTATACCTCATAATTTAATCTCCTTTCAGAAGGAATTTCTGATTATTTTAGCGCGTTCAATATCACGCTCTTCAGGCGACATTTCACCTAACCTTCTCATAATCATATAGGGTTGCCCCTCTATCATAAGCTTTACGGGTAATATATTTAAATCAATAATGCCCATACTCATTCCCAACTTAATTTCGCTTAGCTTCTCCATCATCTCGCCGCTCGTAAGTATTCTGGCGTTTTTCAGAATTCCCAAAGCGCGCATTGATAAATCCTCTGCACTTATGCGATTGAGTTGACCTCTGTAACTGCGCTCTTTTTCAATGAGCTGCATTGTAATGATTTTCAGATTATCAATGGCGTTCTTTTCGCTTATACCTAATGTTATCTGGTTTGAAATCTGATAAAGCGAAGCTACGGGCTTTGTACCCTCACCGTACATTCCGCGCACGGTAAGACCTATTTTATTTATTGAATCAACAAGCCCCGACATTTCGCCGCTGCTTTCAATAACCGGCAAATGCAACATGACCGACGCGCGAAGCCCCGTACCTAAATTTGTGGGGCATTCGGTTAAAAATCCGAGTTTGTCATCAAATGCCAAATCAAGACTGCCGCACAAAAGTGAGTCGATGCTTTCGGCAATATTGTAGGCATTTTCAAGTTGAAGACCCGCAAGAATTACCTGAATTCTGATGTGATCCTCTTCACCGAGCATTATACAAATGCTCTCATCCTCCGATATTATTATTGCCCTGTTTTTGCAATTCGAAGCAAAACGATGGCTTATTATGTGGCGTTCTACCATAGAAAAGCGCTCGTTTTCGGGTATATCCTTCATATAAATGAATTTCAGTGATTTTGCGTAAGGAGTATTACTTTCAAATACAGCCTTACGCACCTTTTCGTTTACCTGCTCAAACTGCGCATCTGTCATTTTTGAGGGGAACGGAATACCGTTTAAATTACGCGCCAAACGAATACGCGTGCTTACGGCTATATCAGATTCAGGGCCGGATAAATTATACCAACAACTCATTTGCTCTCACCCTCCAACCGTTTGATTTTGTCACGAATAATTGCCGCTTCCTCATATTTTTCTTCACGAATAAGCTGATTAAGCTTTGAACGCAAGCCCTCGGCCGTTTCGGTATCGACCGCTACCGTAAGCGGAGCGCGATTCGGTATTTTACCTATATGCTGAATACTGCCGTGTACCCTTTTTAAGTAAGGCAACAATTCGCTGTTGAATGTATTATAGCACTCGGGGCAGCCGCACTTTCCACTCTCGGCTATGTCGGCAAAGCTTGACCCACAGCATCCGCATCGGGTAACCTGACTTTCGTGTTTACCGATTAAACTATCTCCGAACATTGAAGAAAGCATTTTTGTAAGATTATTTCCCTTAATATCGTCATAGCCCTCATTTACGGCGCAATATCCGCACAAATGCTTTTCGGTTACCACTCCGTTTACTACCGAGCGAATATGTGTGGTTGCTGTATTTTTTTTACATTTTTCACAAAGCATAAAATCAGTCCTTTCAGATTTGAAGCAACAGCATTTCTTTTAAAATCGCGGCACGCAGGCTGTCTTGAAAAGCAACCGGTACCGTGCGCATAACATTGTTCGACAGTGCCGCATACATAAGCTTTGCGCTGTTTTCATCAATTAAATTTGATTGCAGGCAATTTTCAATTACTATTCTGGCACTCATTGTGTCAATTTTGTCACCAATTGAGTTAATTATATGCATAATTGCCGAAGATTTACGCATAACAACACGGCTGATTCTTATATAACCGCCGCCGCCGCGACGGCTTTCTATGATATATCCGTGTTCAGGCGTAAAGCGTGAAGACAGCACATAATTTATTTGACTTGGCGCACAACCTATTAAATTTGCAAAATCGTTTCGTTGTATTTCGGCGGTATTTTCCTCAGATTCATTAAGCATTCGTAATATTTCACTTGTTATTAAATCGCTTATTTTCATAGTAGAGCTTCCTTTCAATTGTGCGTTTGACTTTCTTTGACTTTAATTATATATTAAAAGTCAGTAAAAGTCAATGCTTATTTTTTGTAACACACAAATTATTTCGGCATAGTATGTGATGAAAGACAAAAAAGGAGGTCTTGATTATGTGTAATAATGGCTTTGGTGGTTGCGGTTGTACTTGGATAATCATCCTTATTCTCTTACTCTGCTGCTGCGGCAACAACGGCGACAGCGGATGTGGCTGCAATAACAACGGTTGCGGTTGCTGATTTAAAAATCCATAAGGTAAATCTGGGGGCGCCTATAACAAGGCGCCCCCAGAGATTTTTTAGTTTTAATAATTTTGCAGGCTTCGCAAATACTCGCCCGCCGTAATACCCGTATGCTTTTTAAACACACGGCAAAAATATGCAGGGTCGTCAAAGCCTGTTTCTATTGAAACCTCAATAACGGTCATACTTTCGGTTGATAAAAGCTTTTTGGCATACATAATGCGCCGTTCTATTCGGTATTCGGCAGGGCTTTTACCGGTGTATTGCTTAAACAGTCTACGAAAAGTGCTTTCACTTACATGGCACATTTCTGCAATCTCTTTAACGGTTTTTTTGCTTTTTAAATCGTTTTCTAAATGCGCTATACCCTGAGATATTGTATGAAATCCCCTTGAATAAATGCTTTGTTGCCTTTCGGTGTGGCTTAAATCTGACAGCAATCGGTAAACTAACGATTTAATTTTTGATAACGATATTACCGCTGCCGAAAACAACTCCGTCGCTTCATTAAACAAATCATCAATACTGACATTGCTTTTGTTTGTCAATACATACGGTCGCTCAGAAGCACGAAAATGATCACCGCACGGCAGATTTAACGAAAACTCCAAAAGAATAGTAGAGTGAAGTGAGGAATCACATTCAAAAAATGTTGATTCGTAAACCGAGCCTTCAGGAATATACACTATCGAGCCGCGTGAAATCGACAGCTCCTCCCCATCGTCTAATTTATATATTGCCGAGCTTCCGCAAAAATATAATAAACAGCTTGTTCTTCTTGGGGAGTTCATTCTAAATGTAAAATTATCTTTCCAAAACTGCCGAATTGCTAAAAGATCGCTTAAATTATAATCAAGCTCATAAAGTTTGGCAAATTCTATTTGCTTCATTTTTATCACCTGTATTATACTAACACACTTTTTCATTTTAAGCAATCTATTTGAACGAAAAGTACAATACTTATACCGATATTTCCATTGTTATTAACCTATGAGTTATTGTATAGTACAATCGGAGGGGATAAAATGGAACATTTGAATTTAACTATATGGAACGAATTTATACACGAAAAAGACCAAAAGATAGCAAAAATATATCCAAACGGTATTCATGGTGCAATCGCCGAGATGCTTAGCGGAGAAGATTGGCTTAACATACGCACAGCTACCCTTGATATGCCCGAACACGGTCTCACCGATGAAGTACTTAACAATACCGATGTGCTTATATGGTGGGGTCATATTGCGCACAACCGTGTTTCTGAGGAGGTAGCCGAAAAAGTAAAGCAACGCGTACTCGACGGAATGGGCTTTATAGCATTGCATTCGGCGCATCTCTCAAAACCGTTTGTAAAGCTTATGGGAACCGCCTGCCGTTCAAAATGGCGTGAAAACGATGAAAAAGAAAGAATTTGGGTAATAGAACCTGCGCACCCGATAGCGCGCGATTTACCCGAATATATTGAAATTGAGCAGGAAGAAACCTATGGCGAACGTTTTGAAATACCGACTCCCGACGAACTTATTTTCATAAGCTGGTTTTCGGGCGGCGAGGTTTTCAGAAGCGGCTGTTGCTATAAAAGAGGTCTCGGCAAGATATTTTATTTTCGTCCGGGTCATGAAGAATATCCAACCTTTTACCGTAAAGACATAACTCAAATTCTTAAAAATGCAATTGATTGGGCAAGACCGTCTAACGGTCCAAAGCCGACCTTAGGTCATTATGAAGCGCTTGAAAATGTCAAAGATAAATTTTCAGGAAAATCCGACGAAGAACGCACTCACCAAAACTTATATAAATGATAGGAGCAATCTGATATGGAAATCAAGAAAATCGGAATAATCGGCGTAGGAGGTATTGCTTGCGGAAGGCACATACCCGAACTCAAAGCGGTTGCGGGCTGTAAAATCACCGCTATATGCGATATTGACAAAAACAGACTGAAAACCGTCGGTGACAATCTTGAAATTCCGCAACATCTGCGTTTTACCGACTATAATGATTTAATCAACTCACCCGAAGTTGATGCGGTAGAGATATGCACGCCGAATTATTTGCATGTACCCATGGCAATCGCCGCAATAAAGGCGGGCAAGCCTGTTAATGTAGAAAAGCCGCTATCAATAAATCTTGCAGAATGTGAACCTCTTAAAAACATATTGAGCGAAAAGCCTGTTCCGAATATGATGTCACTTACATACCGCTTCATGCCTGCCGTAAGATACGCCAAGCATATAATCGACAGAGGACTCATAGGAGACATTATAAATATTGATGTCTCCTATTTAAAAAACAGCGCCTTCTTCGAGGGTCGTCGACTTGAATGGCGTTTTGAAAAGGCAAAGGCCGGCACAGGTGTTTTAGGCGACCTTGGCGTACACTTAATTGATATGGCTGAATTTCTTGTGGGCAAAATCACATCGGTAAGCGCGGTAACCGATATTATAGTAAAGCAAAGAAAACGCATTGACAGCGAGGAGCTTGCCAATGTTGAAACCGATGACTACTGTTCTTTTTTATGTAATATTGAAAACGGTGCAAACGGAACCTTCACAATTTCACGTTGTGCATTAGGAAAATTGAACAGCATTAATTTTGATATTTACGGTACAAAAGGCGTTATTACCTTTGACTTGAACAACCCAAAGGTTTTGGGTGTGTGCTCGGGCGAGGTAGATCTTGCTACCGAAACCATTCACACCGTAAATGTTCCAAAAAAATTTCACACCACGCAGGAAGCCGAATTTATTAAAATGTTAAATAACGAAAATGACCGTATTCTTCCGACTATATACGACGGATTACGCAGTCAACGCATACTTGATGCTATATATGAATCGGCAGAAAATCACTGCTGTGTCAATATTTAACGGTTTATTGATAATGTCAAAGAGCAGATTTAGGATATAAGATACGCTAAATCTTACCTTGAAAGAATTATTGCCGATGTTTACAATAATCAAAGGTTTTCTTTATAATTTTGAATATATCAAACGAAAGGTTTTTACCGACATAAAATGACTGGCTATATATTTTTGGCAATCACCGTTTTTATAGGTGTTTCAAAAGGATACTGCGGCAAAAAGAGCAGCGCATATATCAACGGCATCACAGACGGATTGATTATGCAAGCAATGAGGCTTATACTGTGCGTTGTAATAGGCGCGGTTCTGTTTGCCTTCAATAATAGTACACAAATAGACTTTACCGTTGTCCTTATTTCTCTTTTAAACGGTACTGCTAATGCTGTGTTTTTACTAAGTTGGCTTTTTGCAGTTAAAAAAGGAGCATATTTATTTGTAGATATTTGTCTTACATCGGGTGGTATCCTTATTCCGTGCATATTGAGTTCGCTGCTCTTCGGCGATAAAATAACAGCCTTACAGTACATAGGTATTATTATTATGCTGATTGCTGTTTTTGTAATGAACGGTTACAATTCAGCGATCACCAAAAAGAAAATCAAATATACCGAAATTTTACTGCTTTTGTGCGTTGCAATATCAAACGGTCTGATGGGATTTTGTGAAAAGTATTTTTCACATCACATTAAAAACACAGTTTTAAACTGTGATTTGTCAGTATTCAGTCTAATGTCATTTGCTTTTGCCGCTATAATTTTGTTGGCTGCAATTTTTTTAATATGTGCAAAAAACAAGTGTAATATTATAAATGTAGCAAAAACCTTTCCTTTAAAGCAGTTATGGATCTATATACTGTTAATATCCGCATTATTGTTCTTCGATTCCTACTTCACCACGCTGACAAATACATTTATCAGCAATACAGTTTTGATATATCCGTTAAAATTCGGCAGTAATCTCATACTTTCGGCAATAATGGCAGCTACGCTTTTTAAAGAAAAGATAAATTTGCAAAGTGTATTGGGTATGTTCCTTATAACCGTTTCAATAGTTTTTATAAATGTTATTTGATTAAAAAACTCGGGGGCAGTAAAAACGCTAACACGTTTTCACTGCCCCCGTTATTTTTATGTATAACAATCAGTTGTTGTTATCGAAGAACTTTAATACAGAACCGAAGTTATCATCATCACTGTCGCCTGTATCACCAAGAAGTGCCGCAAGGTCATCCTTCTTTTCGTTTTTCTTGTCTTCACCGAGACCTGTTGCAACAACAGTAACACGAATTGTATCTTCAATGCTGTCATCAAGCTGAGCGCCCCAAATAATGGTAGCATCGGGATGAGCCATTTCGGCAATGATTGTAGAAGCTTGCTCAACCTCTTCAAGACCGATGTCATCAGAACCGGTAATGCTTATAATTACGCCGCGGGCGTTGTCCATAGAGGTTTCGATAAGCGGGCTTGTAATAGCCATACGAGCGGCCTGTTCTGCCTTGTCACGACCGGTAGCAACACCTACGCCCATGTGCGCATAGCCTGCATCTGCCATAATTGCCTTAACATCGGCAAAGTCGAGGTTAACAAGTGCCGTAACATTGATAAGCTCAGAAATGCTTTGAACGCCCTGACGAAGAACATCATCGGCGATATTGAAGGCATTTTTGAATGTAATCTTTTGTTCAGAAACAAATTTGAGTCTTTCGTTAGGAATAACAACAAGGCTGTCAACCTGTTCTCCCAAAGCCGCAATACCCGCTTCGGCCTGTGTCATACGCTTTTTGCCTTCAAAAGCAAAAGGCTTGGTTACGATACCAACGGTAAGAATACCGAGCTCTTTAGCAATAGCCGCAACAACAGGAGCAGCACCTGTGCCTGTGCCGCCGCCCATACCTGCGGTTATAAATATCATATCGGCGCTGCGAAGAGCAGCAGCGATTTCATCGCGCGATTCTTCGGCTGCGGCACGACCGTTATCGGGGTTGCCGCCGGCGCCCATGCCTGCTGCCGACTTTTCGCCTATCTGAATTTTTTGATCGGCCTTTGAAAGAAACAAAGCCGCTTTATCGGTGTTAATTGCAATAAATTCAACACCGCGAACGCCGGCCGCTACCATGCGGTTAACGGCGTTACCGCCGCCGCCGCCCACGCCGACAACCTTAATTTGAACTACATTTTCCATATCGTCTGCAACTTCGAATGGCATTTAAAATTCCTCCATTATATACTTAATTATAATAATACGCATTAGTATACGAATACATATTATCACAGTTTAAAATAAATTTCAATAGTTTTATTACACTTTTGTAATATTTTTATTCGCTTTTTTCTACGAAAGAGCCTTGACTGTTATCGGGCGACCACATGCTTAAGTTTATTTGGCCTTTACGGTCCCCTATTGAGTCTATCATACCCGATAAATGAGCTGTTTTTTGCTCTAAATATTCATTTGCTCCCAGATTTACGGTGAATTTGTTTTCGATTTCTAATGTTATATTTAAGATGTTGCTTACATCAATTTTATCAATATTGATTTCCTTTTCATTAAGCAGTGAAACAAGCGTTTTTACAAGCTCGGCTTCGGCAGAATTTTTATATTCGACCGCCTTGCCCACTTCGCAGTTTACTCCGCTTACAGCTATCTCAAAAACATTTTCGGGTATTTCGGGCCTACTGTTCAACACATAACCGTTTTCACTTACAATAAAGTATTCGTCGGATACTTTAAAGCAGGAATACTCTTTTGCATCGGTAACGGTTAATACCACCGCATCGGGCAGATTACGCTTGATTCTGACGCTGTCAACATACGGCAGGCTTTCTCTTATTTTCTGCTCGATTTTTTCTTGCGACAGGGTTAACAGATTATCATCGGTAGTAAGACCCGACGCTTTTATAATTTCGGCTTTTGAATACAACTCACTGCCCGAAACACTTATTCTTTTAACGGGAAAAAGCACCGTAAAGCACATTATCGCAAAAGCAACCGTTGCTATCAGCAGAAAAAAAACAAAACATATTTTAAGCCGTCTGCGGCGAGCTTTTCTTTGACGCGCTTTTCTGCGCTTTTGAACATCCTGCTCCTGCATTTTTTCACTCCTCGTAAATGTTTGCGCCTAACGCGCCCAGTCTTTCGGAAATGTTTTCATATCCGCGTTTAATGTGATGTATTTCATCAATTACCGATGTACCGCAAGCGGCAAGCGATGCTACCACAAGCGCCGCACCGCCGCGAAGGTCGGTGCATTTGCACGGTGCCGCCGACAGTATGTCGGTTCCCTCGATTACGGCCACCCTGCCCTGTATGCTTATTTTTGCGCCGAAGCGTTTTAACTCGTCAACATATTTGAATCGGTTTTCAAAAATATTTTCTACCAAAACAGATGTGCCGCAAGCCTTTGACAACATTGCAAGTACAAACGGCCCCGCGTCGGTAGGAAATCCCGGATACACAACCGTTCTTACGATGGAAACGCGTTTTAACCGTTTCGGCGCATAAAGTGATAACGAATTATTTGTAAGCTTTATATCACAGCCTGCTTCCTCGAAAACGGAATTAACAGCTTTAAGATGCTGAGGATTTACATTTTTTAAAACAATATCGCCGCCTGTTACGGCAGGGGC
>ERZ780149.3892-NODE-3892-length-12005-cov-3.022929_pt1 | contig 12005 bp, 13 predicted proteins | sample MGYA00511367_ERZ780149 | MGnify/ENA primary metagenome ERZ780149 (study PRJEB29588, sample SAMEA2153852) | human gut metagenome | biome: human gut; feature: human-associated habitat; material: faeces | place: Denmark | collected 2008/2010 ...
TCCGCGAGATTGTCATACCGGCCGCCGGAGCAGACCGAGCCAATCTCGGGGTGGTCAAGAAGTGTCGTCTCATAGACGGTGCCAGTGTAATAGTCCAGACCGCGCGCGATGGTGAGGTCAACGGCGAAATTCTCTTCCGGTACGCCGAACGCGCCGAGCAGCTTCGTCACGGACGAAAGTTCGTCCAGACCCTGGTCGAAGACCTCGTTTCTGCCCCGGTACTGCTCCAGCGCGGACAGAACCTCGCCGTTTGTGCCGCGAATGGCGATGAAGGTCAGAATTTCATCGGCCTTCGCCTCTTCCACGCCGCAGTCTTCGACCAGCAGAACGCGGACTTTCTCCGGGCCGATCTTGTCCAGCTTATCAACGGTGCGCATGATATCACCGGACCGTTCGGACAGACCCAGCATGGCGTAGAAACCGTTTAGAATCTTGCGGTTATTCACGCGAATCTGGAACCGGCGCAGGCCGAGCGTCGAAAACGTCTTGTAGATGATAGACGGAATCTCGGCCTCGTTCGTGATGGAAAGCTTGCCGTCGCCGATGATGTCGATATCGGCCTGATAGAACTCGCGGAAGCGGCCGCGCTGCGCGCGTTCACCGCGGTAGACCTTGCCGATCTGGTAGCGGCGGAAGGGGAACGAGAGCTCGCCGTAGTGCAGGGCGACGTATTTTGCCAGCGGGACGGTCAGATCGAAGCGCAGGGCCAGATCGCTGTCGCCCTTCTGGAAGCGGTAGATCTGCTTTTCAGTCTCGCCGCCGCCCTTGGCCAGCAGCACGTCGGCGGCCTCGATCGCGGGGGTGTCCAGCGGTGTGAAGCCATAGAGGCTGTAGGTGTTCCGCAGAACCTCCATGATCGCTTCCATCTGCAGTTGCGGCTGCGGCAGCAGCTCCATAAACCCGGAGAGCGTATGCGGTTTGATTTGTGACATGGTTTTGTTCCTCTCTATGTGATGCGTTTTTGGTTTTGGATGGGATCATTGCGGTAAATCAGCTAGGTGGTCAAAAATTGCAGGGAAGTATGGATTTGCTGGAATCTTGTAGGGGCCGATGCCCACATCGGCCCGCTGGGCAGCTGCGAATTTGCCGAAGATTTCCGAAAAAACAGTCCATCCTGCCGGGGCGATGTGGGCATCGCCCCCTACAACCGGTGCGTGCAAATTTGCTTTGCATATCCATAAAAATATACTCCCGTCCCACTGTTTTGGGACGAGAGCATACCTGCTTCGTGGTGCCACCCAAATTCGGAAGTGGTTGAACGCTTCCCTCCTGCGCAAGGATACGGGCTGCGCGGGCCCGGCGATTTCGGCGCAGTGCGCCTTATACGCTTGCTCGGCGGATGTCCTTCCCGATGCTGCTGCAAAGGCCTTTCAGCAAAATGGCCTTCTCTCTGGGCAGGCAGGAAACCGGTACTGCTTCCACGTCGTCGCAAAAGATAGGATTATCGAATTGAACGCTTATTTTTCATCATCATACGCCAATCCAGATCGCCGCGCTGCAATCCGAGGATCAGCATTTCTGCCGAGGCCAGATTTGTTGCGCACGGGACGTTGGACGAGTCGCACAGGCGGAGCGTGCGCATGATGCGCTGATCCTCCCAGGGATCGGTGTCGTTGGGGTCGGAGAACATGATGACAAGATCGATCTCGTTATACGCGATGCGCGCATCGATCTGCTGATGCCCGCCCTGACTCTTGGACAGGAAGAGCGTGACGGGCAGGCCTGTCGCCTCGGATACCAGGCGCCCCGTCGCCGCCGTTGCCGACAGCGAGTGCTTGGACAGGATGCTTTTATACGCGGTGCAGAACTGCACCATGAGTTCTTTCTTTTTATCGTGTGCCATAAGGGTGATGTTCATACGCTCAGCTCCTTTATGTACGCTTTATCGAGTGATTTTCATCAGCGGAACGCGCTGCCCGCAAAGCCGCTTTGCGATATGCAGACAGGCCAGCGCCGCGCCGTGGTAGGTGTATTGTACAAGCGGCTTGCCCTCCGCTGCGGCCAGCGTGACGGAGGCGTCGTCCGGTACAATGCCGAGCAGCGGCAGCCCCACGCCGTCCATCACATCATCGACCGTCGCACGCATGCGGGCAAACAGCTTCGGAACGGCCCGGTTGACGACAAGGCGCGCCGGGATCTGCCGCTCCTGCAGCAATAACTCCGCCGTGCGCGCAGCGTCCCGCTGCGACGCAGGGCCTGCCAGCGTGACAAGCATTGCTTCGTCTGCAAATCGAATCGCCATCCGAAACAGGCTTCCTACGCCTGCGGGCGCGTCCAGCAGAATCCAGTCATAGCTGCCGCGGGCTTCGGCGAGAAGCTTCCCAAATGTTTCCGTGTCAACCGTCTCGGCATCTTCGGTCACGGGGGCAGTGAGCAGGGCAAGATTTTCAATCGTCGGATGCTGCGATACCTGCTGCAGAGAGTATTCCCCGCGCATGACAGACGTAAATGGCAGAACCGCCATGTCGGACATGCCGAGCGCAATATCGAGGTTGCGCAGGCCAACGTCGAGATCGACGCACAGCACGCGCCGTCCCTCCATCGCCAGACACGATGCGACGCCCGCGCAGAGCGAAGTCTTGCCCGTGCCGCCCTTGCCGGAGATGACTGCCAAAACCTGTGCCAAGCCGTGTCCCTCCTGCATGCTGATACTTATTGCATATTATAAACGACGCTGGCCGGAAATTCAATGGGGAAAGTGCGGACAAACGGTTTTTTCTTTCTGTTTGGCACAGAAACTGCCGGTTCTGTCTGCCTGTTTGCGCGCATATACTGTGATGGGGGCGAAGCATATGAAATACCGCAGTATGGAAAACAGGTTCTGCATGAGCCTTGTGGCGTTTGCCGTGATTGTGCGGCTGCTTCTGGCGACGGGCGTGTCGGCGGCGCTGGATTCGGCGGTCGGACTTGCACCGAAGCCCGAAACACCGGACGAGCCGGACGTGTTTCTGCTGGAAATTTTGGAGCCGGAGCGCATGCCGGACGAACCGCCCGCACAACCTCAGGCACCGGATGAGCCGGACGAGTCCCCGGAGCCGGAGGCAGAGCCGGTCGAAGCGCCGCTCATGTTTTCCGCAGACGAGGCGGACGCAATTTCCATTGCCGGGGCGTGCAGCTACCGGCCGGACAAGCAGGCGCTGCTGACCCGGCCCTCGGCGCTTTCTATTCCGGAAGATGGTCCGGCAGTTCTGATCGTACATACGCACTCCAGCGAAGCGTATACCATGGAGGCGGGCTTTGAATATCCGGAATCGGATGCGCTGCGGACGCTGGACGAGCGGTATTCTGTCATTCGTGTGGGCAATGAGATCGCGGATATTCTCACAGAGGCGGGCATTTCCGTCCTGCACGACACGCAGCCGAATGACTACCCGAATTACAACGGCGCATACGAGCGCATGCGGCAGACCATCGAAGAATACCTTGCAGAGTATCCGTCCATCCGGATGGTTTTGGACGTCCACCGCGACGCGGCGGAGGACGCGGACGGGAATCCCGTCGCGCTGACGGCGGAGATAGACGGCGAGGCCTGCGCCGAGCTGATGCTCGTCGTCGGCACGGACGAGGGCGGCCTGACGCACCCGGACTGGCAGGAAAATCTTGCAAACGCACTGAAGGTGCAGGCGCTTCTGAACCGGTCGGCGCCCGGCCTGTGCCGGAATCTCGACCTGCGCACCGAGCGCTTTAACCAGCACGAGACGCCCGGCTCTTTACTCGTCGAGGTCGGTGCGAGCGGCAATACGCTGGCCGAGGCGCTGCGCACCGCCAGAATTTTCGGGCAGGCGCTTACAGCGTTCCTCCGGGGACAGATGTCGGCCGAAGACTCTTGACAAAAATGCTCTACAGATGTAGAATGCAGATATACTACAAATGTAGAGGACGATGCACCATGGCAGAACGCATTCGGACACTGCCGGACGCGGAGCTGGCGGTCATGCAGGCCGTCTGGGCCTGCGAAGCTCCGGCAAAGCGCGCGCAGCTCGCCGCGATTCTGGACAAGACCCACCCGATGGCCCCGACGACACTGCTGACGGTTTTGTCGCGGCTGGCGGACAAGGGATTTCTGCGCATTGAAAAGACGGGCCGCAGCGCGGAATACCGGCCGCTGGTCGCGCGGGAGGACTATCTTGCCCGGCAGGGTCGGAAATTCTATGATACCCTCTGCGGCGGGAGTCTGCCCGCGTTTGCCGCCGCGCTGTGCGCAAGCGGCTTAACGGCGGAGGAGCTGGAGGAGCTGCGCGAGCTTCTGCGGGAGGGCACGCTATGAGCGCGGCGATGGCGCTGCGGCTGTTGTTCGGGGTGCTGTGCGGCGGAGTTCTCGCGTGGGTCGTCTGGGACCGCTCCGAGCGGGAGCTGGCAGACCGGGCGGGTAGGGAAGAGCATGAGCGGCCGCGCTTCCTGCCCTTCGGCGGCTATTATTATCTGCCAATGATGATGCTGCTCTATCCGATTCTCGGTGTGATCGTCGGTGGGGCGCAGATGGCGGTGCAGCTCACACTGTGCGCGCTGATGCGCGTGTTTCTGGAGCTGGGGGTCTATTATGTGCTCCTGATGGCCGTGATGCCGTGGCTGCGCAGATGGGTCTCCGCTCGCGTGTGCGCGATGCTCTGGCTGCTGCCGGACTGGATATACGTGTTTGTCGGCAGGCTCGATTTGCCCACAGACGGGAAAAAGCTCGTCCTGCATGCGCCGGGGACGCTCGTCTATGTGCTGCTGGCCGTCTGGACCGTAGGCGCGGCGGGCGTGATGGTCTGGAAGATCGGGTCGCACCTCGCGTTCCGCCGTCGAATTTTAAAAAACGCCGTTCCGGTCACGGACCGGCAGACGCTGCATGTCTGGGAGATCGAGCTGGAGCGCGCGTGGATCAAAAAATGCAAATGGAAGCTCGTGCGCTCCGACGCGGTCACGACGCCGCTGTCCATCGGCCTGTATAACCGGACGACCCGCATCGTGCTGCCCATGCGCGAGTATACGCAGGAGGAACTGTCGCTCATCCTGCGGCATGAGATCATTCATATCTCCCGCGGTGACCCGGAGGCGAAGCTATTTCTGACGTTCTGCACGGCCATGTGCTGGTTCAATCCGCTCATGTGGGCCGCCATGCGCAAAAGCGCCGATGATTTTGAGCTCAGCTGCGACGAATCCGTCCTTCTGGACGAGCCGCAGCCCGTCCGGCGGCAGTATGCAGAGCTGCTGTTACAGACCGCGGGGGACGAGCGGGGCTTCACGACCTGTTTGTCCGCGACGGCGGGCGCACTGCGCTACCGGCTGAAAAATATCATGAAGCCGGAGAAAAAGCGCACGGGCGCGATTCTGGTCGGGCTGACGCTGTTTGTGCTGGCGATGTGCTCCGGCTATGTGGCGCTGGCCTATGACGCGCAGCCGGGTACGCAGCGGATCTTCGACGGGCAGGACTTAAGCGCCGTGACGGTCAGCAGCGTCGACCCGTGGAACGATCCGCGCGGCAGGGATGGCACCTGCATGGACGAAGACGCGCTGAAGGACTATCTCGCGTCGCTGGAGCCGGAATTGTATACAGAGAAGCTCGACGAATACGCCTCCGGCGAACAGCGGGAGCTGACCGTCATGTTCGACACGCCGCAGGGGCGGCTGAGTGTCCGCCTGCTGGATCAGGCGGTTCACGTCGCGCGCCTGTGGGACGGCCCGGATTTTCATACGGACAGCTATTATCTGCGAACCCCCACCGACTGGGCCTATCTTGACACCCTCATCGCGCCGCTGCCGGAGCTGTGCCTTGTTTTCCCGGACGGAGAAATGGACCGCGTTTTGTGCAATTCCCTGACCCTGACAGCGGCGGACGGGACGGTCAGGGTTCTGCAGGAGCCCGAGGAGTGGCGTTATAACGACTATGGAAGCAGTGCGCAGGAGGTGCAGCTGCTGTTTGCCCTGCCGCTGGCCGGGCCGTACACCGTAACGGTCGAGCCGCTGCGCGGCGGCGCGCGGCAGACGCTCACGCAGGACGATCTGCCCGGCGACTGTCTCCCGCTCACCGGTCCCAATGCGAAATATACCGTCGCCGCCGACCTGCAGGGCGAGGACGGCGCGGTCTACCACGCACAGTATATTTTCATATTCCGAACAGATGATTCAGAAACATAAACGAAAGCGGCTGCTTGCAAGGCAGCCGCTTTCGTGCGCTTCTAAAAAACAGATGCTTTCGCGGAATACTGGATGTTTCCGCCTTGTTATGATATAATAATTAAAAATTCAGCATGAGGAGAATCCGCATGGAATTAACAATAGACATTCTCATCGAAGAAGCGAAAGCGTTCAGTCAAATGCTTTCTGCACAGAATCACAGTTCCTTGATTGGGGTAACGGATGGCAAGGCGGTAGGCACATATGTAGAGCATTTGTTTCAAAACCATCTAAGCAGGAAGTATACAATGACCGTTGGCAGCAGCGCTTCCGGCATTGATTTGCCATCTGTAAATACAGATATAAAGACGACAAGTTATGTCCAACCGCAAAGCAGCTGCCCTTTCAAATCCGCTCGTCAAAAAATTTTTGGATTAGGATATAATCTGCTTGTTTTTGTATATAACAAACAAGACACGAAAACAACTTGTACCCTGCATATAACGCACTGTACGTTTATCGAAGCAGACAGAACGGCCGACTACACAATCACGGCAGCGTTGAGGCAAATGCTGTCTGTTCATGCAAACAAAGATGATATTATTGGTCTGCTTTACGACAGAAATGTTCCGGGCGATGAAATTACATACAGCGACCTTGCGGACGAAATACTTGCAAATCCTCCACAGCAAGGTTACTTAACGATTAGCAACGCTCTTCAATGGAGGTTACAATATAAGCGCGTGATAGAACTGAACAATTCCGTTGGAGGGGTCGTTAATTTTGTCTGGTAATGTGAAAAAAGAATTTGGCGATTACCAAACTCCGTTGGATTTTTGCTATAGAGTCTGTAATTACATCAAAGAAAGCCGTTTGGCAGAAGATGCAGCAGCGATTATGGAACCTACTTGCGGCGTCGGGAATTTTCTTCTTGCTGCATCAAATACGTTTGCATGCAGCAAATTGATTGGAATAGAAGTCAATGCGAAACGTGCAGACGCTGCTAGAATAGAAGTCCCATCTGCCACGATTGAAACAAATGACATTTTTAATGTCAGTACCAAAACTCTTTGCGGCGAAGATTGTGTTTTGGTCATTGGGAATCCGCCTTGGGCTACAAATTCTGAGTTGTCTTTCAATCTTCCCCCTAAAACCAATTTCAAGGGCTTGCGGGGGATTGAAGCAATTACAGGTTCGTCCAACTTTGATATTTGCGAATATATTATTTTGAAGCTGATTGGCGAATACAAGCACACAAATAGCACAATTTGCATGTTGTGCAAAACTTCGGTTGCAAGAAATGTGGTTTCAGAACTGTCAAGGAATCACATTGCATACCAAAAAGTCGAGATGCTAAATTTTAATAGCAGTAAGATATTCGGTATCTCTGCTTCTGCGTGCGTTCTTATAATCAAGTTATCTACAGATGAAGCTTGTGCGGGAGAAATTGTCTGTGAAGTCAAAGATTTTGATAAGAAATCCGTGATTGATACATTGATTGTCAGCGGTGATACAGTTAAAACTGCGAGGACAATAACAGATCTTGAAGGCAAATGCCAATTTGTATGGAGGCAAGGTGTAAAGCATGACTGTGGGAAAGTGATGGAACTTGACCGCAAGGATAATGACTTCATAAACAAAAACAAAACGGCGGTTCGTCTTGAAAATGGACTGGTATTTCCGCTTGTTAAATCCAGCCATTTCAAAAAACCAATCATACATGACTTCTCCAAATTTGTTATCGTAACACAAACGAAGCCGAAACAAGATACCGCATACATCCAAAAAGAGTACCCGCTTACTTGGAAATACCTAAATGATAACATAGAGAGTTTTGATAAACGGAAAAGCGTGATATATAAAGAAACTGCCCCATTCTCTATGTTTGGAATTGGAGACTATAGTTTTGCTCCGTATAAAGTTGCACTTTCTGGTTTCTACAAAAAACCGCTGTTCTGTCTGCTGTATGCAAGCAAACCTGTTATGACCGATGATACTGCTTATTTTTTGGCATTTTATGATTATGATATCGCTTACAGCATGATGCTGCTGCTAAACAGTAAAACAGTGCAGGAGTTCCTTCTGTCGATTGCATTTCTTGACAATAAAAGGCCGTACACCGTTAAATTACTATCAAGACTGGATATCCAGAAGTGTCTGGAAGCGGTTCCTTTTGAAGGACTGAAACAAACGGAGGCGGGCTTGAAGCTTCCTCCAAAAATAACAGAAACAATGTATCGCAATCTTGCTCAATTTGTAAGGGAGCAGGCATAAGAAAAACGGTATGAGGAAATATCCTCGTACCGTTTTTTCAGTAAGTACTGAACTGTCACATTTTAACTTTCATAAGGTAAATGGATTTTCTATAGTTCTTGTTTGTTCAGCCACAGCAAAAAGTTCTTTGCCAAATCCAGCTTTTTTGTATTCATATTACGCAGGAGTTCTGCAACGTCCCTCCATTGTGCGTCGTCATACTTCACGCTGCCTACCAGAAATTCATCCGGGGTGCAGTCCAACGCGAAGGAAAGCCGCATGACGACGTCCAGCGATGGGATGGACGCCGCGCGCTCAATGCAGGACAAATATTTATCATTGATACCGGCACGTTCGCAGACCTCGGTTTGCTTCAAGCCCAGATCCTTTCTGCGGCGGGCGAGTCTCTTGCCGATTTCAAAATAATCCAGTTCCATAAACATCTGCCCCCTTAAAGGTTATTTTACAGACCGGATCAGGCAACCGAAACAGTTCAAAAGGCGAATAATCAACTTGACATAAGAATATATCGAGCTTAAAATTGATTTATCTACTTTTAGGCAGAATGTGCTTGCAGGATGATTCAAAAATATATTCTGATAGGAGGTACATTGTGCAGCCTTTTGAGAAAACGCCAGACGCTGTGACCGGAAGGAGAATCTCCGCCGTTGATTACGCGAAAACATTTGCGATTCTCTGCGTTGTGGTGATTCATGTATCCAGTGAGGTCCTGCTTGGCAGGCAGATCGGGAGCGCTGCATGGCTGGAAGGCCTGTTCTGGAGCAGCCTTGCAAGAGGTGCTGTTCCGATGTTCTTAATGTGCAGCGGTGTCCTGTTTATGGATAGAAGCGGCGGTCTGTCCGTCCGGCATATCTGGAACCGAAATATTCCGCACATCCTGATTGCGCTGTTTGTATGGGCGGCTGTTTATAAAGTGATCCCGCGCTTTCTGCACGAGAAGCTTACCGCAGAAGCGCTGCATACGATTTTGCTGGAATTGCTGCGCGGCCAGCATGAGGGCCATCTGTATTTCCTGCATATCATGCTATTGGTATATGCTGCATTGCCGATTACATACACGTTTGCAGCACATGCAGATGAAAAAACGGAGCGCTACGCGCTGTCATTCTGGATTCTATATGGCGTGCTGCTTCCAACGCTCAAAAGTCTCGGGCTTCTCCAAGCGTTTTCCGGCATTTTTCTGCAATGGCCGCTCACGCTGGCCTGGGGTGCGATCGGCTGCACCTGGCTGGGGCATTTTCTGATAAAGCGTAAGCCGCTCCCGGTACATTTGACGGCTGCAATGATCCTCATCGGGTTCATCATCTGTTTTGCCGGTACATGGCCTCGCTCTATCCGTACAGGAAAGCTGTCTGCGCAGCTGCTGGAAGGCCTGTCGCCGGGGCCCTGTTTCCTCGCGGCAGGCTTCTTTTCGCTCTGTATTCGGATTGGGAAAAAGGAAAACAGAAAAATGGAACGTATAGCAAAGGCGTTATCCAGCGGCTCGTTTTGTGTGTATCTGGTGCATCTGCTGGTTCTGCGTGTGCTGGCCCATGTTGGCTTTTCAACCAGCTGCTTCCGCCCAGCCATTTCGGTTCCGTTCCTTGCGCTGCTGTGCCTCTTAGGCAGCTACTGCATCTATTTGCTTTTAAAAAAGATCCCGTTGGTCAACCGCTGGCTCATTTGATCTGCACAGCGTTTGCTGGCGCTGCGGAAAGCGCAAAAAAGCAGGAGAGGAATGGCATCCTCTCCTGCTCTAAATTAAGGCTTATTCTTCCGGGCTGAACTGGTCTTTGCCGACGCCGCAGAGCGGGCAGACCCAATCCTCAGGAACTTCTTCCCAGGGTGTGCCGGGGGCTACGCCGTTGTCGGGGTCGCCGACCTCCGGGTCATAGACATAGCCGCAGATGTCACAGACATATTTCATGTTCAAATTCTCCTTTATTCTCAGCCGCTGAGCCGCTCGGAAATGACGGCCATGATTTTATCGTGGCATCCGCCGCAGCCGGTCGAGCAGCTGGTCAGCCTCTGTACCTCGGCGAACTCCTTCTCCACGTCGGAGAAGCGCGCGCTCCTCTGTAGAGCGTCGTCAATGTCCGCCAAGGTCACATGCTTGCAGTTGCAGATCACGGTGTTTTCCGTGTAGTCCATCTTACTTGAAGTAGCGCTCCAGCAGGCCCTTGAGCGCGCGGCCGTGTCTTGCTTCGTCCTTGGCCATTTGGCGCTCGCCGCGCGGGCGTACCGCTTCGCGGCACAAAGAGTATTGAAATTCAAGGCTTTTTCGTCGGCGCGCTGCTGTTCGTGGATTTCTAGTTTTTTGAAAGGTGCCACCATTTTATCCACTTATGGAGGCGCTGTTATGGCAAAGACAAATGATGCTGGTGTTTATCAACTCGACAATGGGAACTGGGCGTTTCGCTATACGCTAACAAGGGACGGCAAGAAAAAGGATGTCCGCAGGGCAAAAGACTTATATGGCAATCCATTCAAAACAAAGCGGGAAGCCATCAATGCGCGGCAGATTGCCATTCAGACAGATTTGGAGGGTAGAAAGCCAACGCCGATTATCCGCAGAACGGTTAAAGAGGTCTTTCAAGAGTTTTGCGAGAACGGGCGAAAAGACCGCGCATACCAGACCAAACTGAAACAGGACAGCCTATGGAAGAACCATATCTGCGGCAAATTCGGGAAGCGGTATGTGGATGAAATCAGCTCGGCTGAAATTATAGATTATCTATCAGCGCTTTATTATGATAGCGGATATTCCTATCAATACACGGAAAGTTTCCTGAAAATGTTTTACCTGATTTTTGGGCAGGCATATTCCCGCAACTATTTAGACCACGATACTTATAATCGTTTGTGCGTCGGCAAGGATACAAAAATCAAAATGCCGAAGATGAAAACAGAGGACGATACGGACATTGTAGCGTTCTGCCGGGAGGAACTTTCGCTTCTGGATGAATATTTCAAAGGCACAAACGCGGAAACGGCTTATTTGCTTGGTCGCTATTGCGGACTGCGGATCAATGAGACATTTGGCTTGAAATGGGAAAATGTTGATTTGGAAAAAGGAACAATTACGATTGACAGACAAATGCAGTATCAGAATGGCATTATCAAACTTGTCCCACCGAAAACGCGAAATTCCAAAAGGACAATCTATCTTTGCCCGACGCTGTTGGAGCATCTGAAAGAAAAGGCGCAGGAGCGGGCGGAAGATGCGATAAAATACGCCGACGTTCGCAAGCAGAAAATGCGGATAATTGATGATTTGGACGGCTCAAAAATACCATCGACGGATTTGGTGAATTGTCTTCCGAACGGCACAATTCAAACGCTCAATTCATTCAAATATCCCACGCGGGAAATTAAAAGCAAGTTGGGAATTGCGTTCAAATATCATTACTTGCGGCATACGTTCGGAACACTGATGGCAGAAATGAATACGCCGACGCATCTGCTCTGCGCACAGATGGGACACGGCAATATCCATATCACACAGCGCTATTATATCGCATTGTCCGCAACGGGAATTGAAGTGCTTCAAAGAAACCTGAAACAACTTTGACAGAGCATCTTCTATCATCTTTTAGCGTCTTTTATCATCCAGAAGCAACAATGAACAAATGGGAAGATGATTTTACATCTTC
>ERZ780149.3893-NODE-3893-length-12003-cov-3.638433_pt1 | contig 12003 bp, 10 predicted proteins | sample MGYA00511367_ERZ780149 | MGnify/ENA primary metagenome ERZ780149 (study PRJEB29588, sample SAMEA2153852) | human gut metagenome | biome: human gut; feature: human-associated habitat; material: faeces | place: Denmark | collected 2008/2010 ...
CTGGAGCCGCTGATTCCTGCGCCTGCGCAGCAGGAGCCTGCCAAGACGACGGACGCGCCTGCAGCTGAACCGGAAGAGCCGGATATCCCGGACTACCTCCTGAACCCCGGCATGGCCATGCCGGTCGTTATGGTGGACGGTGTGGCCTATATCGGCGTGCTGGAGATTCCTGCGCTGGAGTTGACGCTTCCGGTCACGGGTGAGTGGAGTTATGACCGCCTGAAAATCGCCCTCTGCCGCTACGCGGGTTCGGCGTATCTTGACAATCTGGTCATCATGGGCCATAATTATCCGGCGTTTTTCAAAAACCTCGGCGATCTGCGCCCCGGCGACGAGATTCGCTTCACGGATGCGGACGGAAACGTCTTTTCCTACACGGTCGCGGATCTTGAACAGCTGCGCGCCTCACAGGTCGAAGACATGATCACCGGCGACTGGGATCTGACGCTCTTCACCTGTACGCCCGGCGGCCAGCTGCGCATTGCAGTCCGCTGTATCCGCGCGGCTGAATAAAATAAACCAATCTGGTCTGGAAAAACAGAGCCCCCCGTCCTGCGCAGGACGGGGGGCTTGTGCTGTGATTTATTATTTTATTTAGTCAGGTACCGGTGCAGCAAAACGGCAACCTCGGCGCGGTTCGCGCCGGTCTGGGGATTCAGCTTTGCACCGTTTCCCTTGAGATAACCGCAGCCGACAGCCCAGCGCATCGCATCGACGGCGTAGGCACTGACATCGGCAGCATCCGTATAGCTGCGCAGGCTTGCGGATGCGGCGGGCTTGCCGGAAAGCCGATAGAGGATGGAAGCCAACTGCTCACGCGTGACAGGCTGCTTCATGCAGAATTCCGTCTCGCTTACGCCGCCTGCAACGCCGGTCTTCCATGCCCAAACGATTGCGTCGTAAGCGTAATCTGTTTCCGAAACGTCTGTGAACGGGATGCTCGTGTCAGAGACAGCAGGGGAACCGGCGCTCCGGTACAAAATCAAAATCAGATCGCCGCGCGTCATGCTGCCGCGCCAGTTGAAGGTTGACTTGTCCGCACCCTGAATGAGCCCGTATTCGTTCATAAAATCGACGGCATCCGCTGCCCATGCGCAGGTTCCTGCATTCACGTCCGAGAAGACGGAGGAGGACTGTTTTGTCGCAACGAGGATGGTCAGTTCGCCCGTTCCAAGCTGCGTACCGCCCGCATCATAGGCGGTATAGGTAAGCTTCAGCTGCGAAGCGCAGTCCGCTGCCGGGAGAAAGTAAAGCGCGTCAAGAAGCAGGCCTGATTTTCCGGTGTCCGCCAGATAAAACCGGTCCTGTGCATAGTGGACAGTCGTGTACGCGCTGCCTGCAACACTGCTGAAGTCTTTCAGCAGCCGTCCCACGCCAGCTTCCGGCTGCTGGAAGCTGACACAGACTGCATCCGGATATTGCTGCGCGATCTGTCCGGCAGCGTCCAGTGTTTTCAAAAATGCGCCGGAGGCGGTGACGGTGCTGTCGCCGGAGACGGTGACGGCGGCGCTGCCTGCAAAGCGCGTTCCGTCAGTTCCGACGGCGGTAAAGGGGATGCGGACGGTATAACGGGTGCGGCAGGAACCGGTCAGATAGGTCAGTGCATCGAGATCAATCTGGGAGAAGCTTGCCTGATAATAGCAGGCGTCCGTGTCGGACAGCGCCTGCCCGCCTTCTGCTGAGGTATAGAGTGCGCCGAACATGGAAGTGCTGCCGGACGCACTCAGATCATAGGTCTTGCCGCCCATTACAGCCGTTGCACGGGACAACTCAAACATGACGTAATCCAGCGTTTCGCCAGGCTTTCCCTTGCCGGAAAACGCCTTGCTGAAATCGTTTTCGGAGAAGCGGACGCTGCCGCCAAAGTCGGCTGCATACTCGACACTGATGTTCTGTGCGGCAGGCGCAGCTGTAATTGTAACAAACGCGCCGCCGGCAGCATACGTTTTGCCGTCTACGGTCACGCAGATGTTCAGCGGAAGCTGCACAGAAGAACCGCTTACGCCGCCCGCCTTAGTCAGCAGTTCGAGGCTCGACGAGGACGAACCGGCGGCCAGCGCCGTTGTAACCGGCTTGCCGTCACTTTCGCCTCGGAATGCGGCTACCCCCTCGCGGTAGGCTTCCCAAGTGATATCCGCGCCGCCGCCGAGGTATTCGCTCCATTCGCCGTCTGCCTCATCACAGCTGTAGACCGTGGCGGAAACAATGGTCGTGCTGCCCGCCGTGACGACCGCCGGGGCGGCGCTGACGGCAATTTTATAGGCTTTTTAACTGTTGCCTGCAAGTGCCGCCGGAATCAAAGCGGCCAGTACCGCGCATGCCAGAAGCAGCGCGGAGATCCTTTTCCAAACCTGTTTCATACCGGTACACCTCTTTCCGCAGCAAAGTGCCGCAGTATTTGTGATTTGAATCCAGTTTACCGTATCTTTTTGAAATTGCAATACTTTTGTAAATAATTCAGATTTTTTTCACAACTTGCTCCGCCAGCATCAGGCGAGGCGGAGTGACGCACAGGTGTGCAAGAATGAAGATTATAGAAGATTGGGCACAATGCACAAAAATATATATTAAAATTGCAACTTTATTCACGAAAATGTAAAAAACGCTTGACGCTTGGAAAAGAAAGCCTTATAATATGGCTATCAATTAAAACGTTTTCATTGAAATAGGAGCACTCATGGCCATTGCGCACACAGAACAGGAGAATAGACGTGCCACCATGAAGGACGTCGCGCGCCGCGCAGGTGTCACGATCGGGACAGTCTCGCATGTCATCAACGGCACTGCACCCATCTCTGAGGAAACGACCGCCCGTGTGCGTGAGGCGATCCGCGAACTCAACTATGTACCGAATCTGGCTGCGCGCCACATGCGCCGGAAGGAAAAGCGGCAGATCGGCCTGCTGATCCCCAAGCTTGACAATAATTTCTACGCCCGTATTGCCAGCGTTCTGATGGAGGACGCATATCAGGAGGACTATACCGTCCTGATGCTGAGTTATGAATATTCCAGTGAAAAGGAAAAGCGCGGACTGGTCAATATGGTGCAGAATGATACGGAAACCATCGTCATTGTCAACGGCGAGGACGATGAGAACAGCATCCGCAAGCTGGTCGCAAGCGGCGTTCATGTTATTCTTGCCGACCGCCGCAGCACCATTCCGGGCACATCTTATATTGCCTATGACAACCATCAGGTTCTGCTCGAAACGATTGGATTTCTGAAGCAGAAGGGCTATCAGAGCATCGGATTTCTCTCCGAGCCGCCCAATATCAGCAACTTGTCCGACCGCTTCGCGGCCTATCAGAAGGGCCTTTCCCAGTATGGATATCCCTTCCGGCCCGAGCATGTGTTCATTTCCGATACCTTCCGCGAGGACCACTTCGGCAACGGCTGCCGGTATATGGAGCAGCTGCTGCGCACCCATGCGCGGCACGAACTGCCTGAGGCGTTCATCGTCTCGTCAGATCTGCTGGCTGTCGGCGTGATGAAAGCCATACAGGAGGCGGACTATCGCATTCCGGAGGATTTTGCGATCGTCGGCTTCGACAATCTCCAGATTTCCGCCTGCGTTCAGCCGCCGCTCACCACAGTCTGTCAGGAGCGGGCGCGGCTCGGCCATGAGATCTGGGAGCAGGCCAAAGCATGGCATGAGGGGCGGACACCGCAGAACGTCGTGCTCGGACAGTCGCTTATCATACGAGACTCCTGTTGAACAATTTGGAATTAAAACGATCTGACCAACGGATCAGCTAGAAAGAATGGATGGAAGGAGGATTCACGGAGGTCAGCACGTTTTAAGAATACACATTTACAGCACTAAAAATGGAAAGGACGGTTCATTCAAATGAAAAAGATCCTCGCATTGCTCCTGGCGCTGTCGATGCTCCTGTGTCTGGCAGCTTGTGCAGGTACCACGACTGCAAAGACCGAAGAAACCAAAACAGAAACTGCAAAGTCCGACAAGGATTACGAGATTGTCGTCGTCCCGAAGGATGCCTCGAACCCCTGGTTCGTCCGTATGGACACCGGCGTCAAGGAATACGCCGCAGAAACTGGGCTGAACGTCTATCAGAAGGGCACTGACGTCATCGATGCCACCAAGCAGGCCCAGCTTGTGCAGGACCTCATCGCGCAGGGTGTTGACGCCATCTGCGTCGTTCCGGTTGACCCCGAATCCCTTGAGCCCGTTCTCAAGCAGGCCAGAGAAGCTGGCATCGTCGTCATCGCGCACGAGGGTGCCAGCCTGACCAACGTGGACTATGACATTGAAGCGTTCTCCAACTCCGGCTATGGCGCGTTCATCATGGACAACCTCGCCGAAGCCATGGGCGAAGAAGGCCTCTACACCACCATGGTCGCTGACGTGACCAACGCTTCCCACAACGAATGGGCCGACGCTGCCGTCGCGCACCAGAAGGAAAAGTACCCCAACATGACGCTGCTCGAGGAAGAGCCGAGAGTCGAATCCCACGACAACGGCGACACCGCCTACAACGTTGCGAAGGAACTGTTCAAGAAGTATCCGGATCTGAAGGGCATCATGGGCACCTCCTCCTTCGACGCCCCGGGCATCGCAAGAGCCATTGAAGAACTCGGCCTCATCGATAAGGCGTTCACCTCCGGTACCGGCATGCCTGCCGACAACGCAGAGCTGCTGAAGAGCGGCGTTGTCAAGTCCCTGACGCTGTGGGATCCGGCTATCGCCGGCAAGGCTATGATCAGCTTGGCGCTGAAGGTCCTCAACGGCGAAGAGATTGGCGCGCCTGTTGATCTGGGTGTTGACGGCTACACCGCCATGACCTTCCGCGAGGGCAGCACCACCGTCCTCGAGGGCGAGGGCTGGGTCGTCATCGACGCAGAGAACGTTGATTCGTTCGGCTTCTAAATCAAGGATTCCGAATCTGTAGTGCAAAGAGGGCCGCATCCGCGGCCCTCTATACCCAAGCTGCAATCGGACAGAAGGAGGAATACCATTGGCTGAATACTTACTGCGGGCGCTGGATATCAAGAAATACTTTGCCGGCGTCAAAGCGCTCGACGGCGTTTCGCTGGAGATCCGTCCGGGCGAGATCCATTGCCTGGCCGGTGAAAACGGCTGTGGCAAGTCCACGCTGATCAAGATTATTTCCGGTGTTTATCAGCGCGATTCCGGTACCATCGAATTTGAGGGCCGGCCCCTGCAAAAGATCACGCCGCTTTCCGCCATTGAAAGCGGCATTCAGGTCATTTATCAGGACTTCTCCATTTTTCCGAACCTGAGCGTCATGGAGAATCTGGCGATCAACAGTCAGCTGGTCGCAAAAAAGAAATTTGTAAACTGGAAAGATATGCGCACGATCGCGGAGCAGGCAGTTGCGCGGATCGGCTTCACAGTCGATCTGGACGCCAGACTGGGTGAACTTTCTGTCGCGGAAAAACAGATGGTTGCCATCTGCCGTGCGCTGATGTTCAACGCGAAACTCATCATCATGGATGAGCCGACGACCGCCCTGACCCGGAAGGAGGTTCAGGCGCTTTTCCGCGTCATTCTGCAGCTGAAGGAACAGGGGATCGCCATTCTGTTTGTCAGTCATAAGCTGGACGAGGTCTTTGAAATCTCTGAGCGCTTTACCGTTTTCCGCAGCGGAAAGCTGACGGCTACAGGCAACACGGCGGAGTTGGACAATAAAAAATTCACCTACTACATGACCGGCCGCGAATTTGAGGAAAAGACGTTCCAGCCCTCCGGCCTGTCTGACGAGCCGCTGCTTGAGGTGCGCAATTTGGCGCTTCCCGGCAGCTATGAGGACATCAGCTTCTCGCTGCGCGGCGGCGAGATCCTCGGCGTCACGGGTCTTCTCGACTCTGGACGGACGGAACTTGCGCTGTCCTTGTTCGGCATCCGCCCTGCCCAGTCCGGCGAGATCCGCATCCACGGAAAGCCGACCGTGATCAAAAGCCCTCGTGCTGCGATTGAAAACGGCATTGGTTTCGTGCCGGAGGACCGTCTGAGCGAGGGCCTGTTCCTTTCGCAGAGCATCGCGGACAATATCGTAATCTCCGAAATCGACGATCTGACGAAAAAAGGTCTTGTCGATGCGCAGAAGACGAATGAGGAAATTGACTGCTGGGTCAAGGAACTGGCCATTGCCACGCCCAATCCGGCAAATGCCGCCTCCACGCTCTCCGGCGGCAACCAGCAGAGGATCGTGCTTGCCAAGTGGCTGGGCTGCCGCCCGCAGATTCTGGTTCTGAACGGCCCGACGGTCGGCGTTGACATCGGATCGAAGCACGATATCCACGCGATCTTACAGTCGCTGGCCGGAAAGGGTATGGCGGTCATCATTATTTCCGATGACCTGCCGGAACTGCTGGAAAACTGCTCGCGCATTATGATTCTGAAGGACGGCCGCATCGTGGACGAACTGACGGCGGATGAAGCGAGCGAAAAGCAGATCCTGAGCAAGATGCTGTAAGGGGGTGGGGGAAGTGCAGAAGACTATAAAAAAGCTGTTTCGTCAGAATGAAACCTATGTATTTTTGATCCTGCTCGCCCTGTCATTTTTGATTCAGGTGCGCTCAGGCCAGTTCTATACGTCTAATAACATCGTCGATATCGCCTCGGCTATGATCGTGCCGGGCCTGTTCGCCGTGGGCGAGTTTCTCGTCATTTTGTCCGGCGGCATCGACGTTTCCTTCCCGGCGCTTGCATCGCTGACGGCATATGCGACCACAAAGCTGTTTTTGAATCTGGATTATCAGGGAAGCGTTCTGCTCCCCATGCTGATGGCCATCGTCATCGGCGCGGTTCTCGGCATGTTCAACGGCTTCTTTGTCAGCTTCCTGCGCCTGCCCGCTATGATCGTGACGCTTGGCACTGCCAGCGTCTTCAAGGGCATCATGCAGGGCACGCTCGAATCGAAGCAGCTGGCTGTGATCCCGGCTGGCATGAAGGCCTTCGGCAAGCAGGCCATCTATACTGCGACAAACCCCGTCAGTGGCCTGTCGTCCAAGCTTCCGGCGGCATTTCTGGTGTTTGTTGGCGTTTTGCTCCTCACGTTCCTTGTGCTGCGCTATACCATGTTCGGCCGGGGCATCTACGCCATTGGCGGCAACGAATCTGCAGCCTATAACGCGGGCTTCGCCGTCAAGCGGACAAAGTTCCTGCTGTACCTGTTTGCAGGCGTGATCGCCAGCGTCGCGGGTATTATCCGCGTGTGCATGATGCAGCAGTGCCACCCGACCAATATGCTCGGCATGGAGATGAACATCGTCGCGGGCGTCGTGCTCGGCGGCACGGCCATCGTCGGCGGCAAGGGCACGCTGACCGGCTGCGTGCTCGGTACGCTGCTGATTGTGCTGGTGGAAAACTCCATGATCCTTATCGGCGTTCCGGTCGTCTGGAAGGACGTGTTTGTCGGCCTCCTGATCGTCATCGGTACCGCCGTCAGCGCGTATCAGGCGACGCACTCCGGCACGAAGCGCCGCACCAGAACGCAGGCAAAGGAGGCGCAGCATAATGGCTAATACAAAGCTGTCCGCAAAGCGCGGACTGAAAATGGACACGCATATTCGACGCCTGCTCATCATCATGGTCTGCTGGTTCATATTCATGGGCATCATGAAGGGCCGTAAATTCTATTCTGTCGTCAATTTCCAGACCATGTTTGCACAGTTCCCGGAATTCGGCCTCATGTCGCTTGGTGTTATGGTCTGTATGATCTCAAGCGGCATTGACCTCTCCACGGTCGGCGTGGCCAATATGACCTCCATCACCATGGCGCTGCTTATGCGCCGTATTGCAAACGGCGGAAGCGACCTGAGTCCTGCCTGGGTTCTGCCGATTTTCACGCTTGCGCTTTTGATTGGTGCGGCTGCGGGGCTTCTGAACGGTGTTCTGATCGCCAAGCTGAAGATCCCGCCAATCCTTGCTACGCTCGGCACGGGCGAACTGTTTTCCGGCATCGGCATTGTCTTGACTGGCGGCAGTGCCATCAGCGATTTCCCAGCAACCTATGCCTATCTTATCAATAATCGCATCGCGGGCATCCCCGTGCAGTTTTTGATCTTCGCTGCCGGCGCGGCTATTCTCTGGTTCCTGCTGAGCAGAACGACATACGGCAAAAAGCTGACCCTGCTCGGCAGCAGTGAAAATGTTGCGCGCTTCAGCGGCCTGAACGTCGATTGGATCCTCGTAAAGACCTATCTGATCTCAGGAATCTACGCGGCGGCGGGCGGTATGATTATGCTGGCAAACTATAATTCCGCGCGTGCGGACTACGGATCGAACTATACCCTGCAGTGCATCCTGATCGTTGTGCTCGGCGGTGTTAGCCCAAATGGTGGCAAGGGCAAGATCGGCGGCGTTCTGCTTTCGATTTTCCTGGTACGCGCGCTGGAAACCGGCTTGAACCGGTTCCCGCAGATCAGCAGCTACTATATCTCCCTCGTCTGGGGTGCAGTTCTGCTGCTGGTCATGGTTCTGGATTATCTGAACGAGCATAAAAGAATTAAGGCATGAAAGGCGGAAAACAAATGGAAAGACGCAGATTCGGGCAGGTCGGCCGGTTAAAGCCGGAGAAGCGGGACGAATATGTCCGCCTCCACGCAGAGGTCTGGCCGGACGTATTGAACATGATCACGGCATGCAATCTTGAGAATTACTCGATCTTTATCCGCGGCAACGTTGTTTTCTCGTATTTTGAATATACGGGCACGGATTACGAAGCGGATATGGCAAAGATGGCTGCCGATGAAACCACGCAGCGCTGGTGGCGCTGCACAAGACCCTGCTTTGAGGTCTATGACGAGGCCTGCGAAGAGGCGTTCTATACCGATATGGATTCTATTTTCTATTTAAAATAATAAGGAGGCTGCACCATGAAAACGATCAAGGACAAGCAGATTCTGGTCGGCGCGGACTTTGCAGGCTTCCCCCTTAAGGAAGCGGTCGTCGCGCATCTGAAAAAGAAGGGCTGGACAGTGACGGACGTCGGTGTCCGCACGGGCGATGAGGAGGATACCGACCTCATGTTCCACCGCATTGGCCTGCGTGTCGGTGCGATGATCTCCGAGGGCGAGTTTGAGCGTGCGCTCATCTTCTGCGGCACCGGTATGGGCATCCACATCGCGGCCAGCAAGTGCCCCGGTGTTCACGCTGGTGTCGTGGAGAGTGTCCCAGCTGCGCTGCGCGCTATCACCGGCAACGGCGTCAACGTTCTGGCCATGGGCGCGTTCTATGTTGCACCGCAGATGGGCAAGGATATTGCCGACGCGTACCTGAGCCACAATCTCGGCGACGGCTACGAATGGTGGCCGAATTTCTACGAGTTTCACAAGCTTGCCATCGACGAATTGAATGCGTTTGATTATGAAGCTTATAAGGCCAACGGTTTCAAACTCGAGCATCTGGGCGACTATCCCCTCGAACTTATGGACAACCCTAATACCTGATCTCAAAGCCGCCGCTCATCCGAGCGGCGGGCTTTTGCTGAAAGCAATGCGCCCCCTCCGCGAGCAGCAGTACAAACACTGCCGGACGCAGAGGGGGCGTACTGTTACCGTCCCCGGTGCTTTTCCTTTCGTTTCTGCTGCCTGCGGTCAAACTTCAGCTGCTTTTCCGCGTCCCGCTGTTTGCGGGTGCGTGTTTCTCGTTCCAGCTTCTGTTCCTCCCGCTGCAGCTGCAATGCCTGCTGTGCCTTTGTTCCGACGCCGCCGCCGGAGGAAGTCCTTCGGATTTCCCTCTGCATACGCTTCGGATTTGCCGCATCCTGCCTGACAGCTGCCGCAACAGCCGGACTGAATCGGAGCCGCGCGTAGTTTTTCAGCACATACGAAAATACATCATAGTCCTTCGGTTCTGCGCCAAAGGTGACCTTGCAGACCGAGAGCGTCCCGCCCTCAAACCGCTCGAACACCCCGACCCAGAACGGCGCCTCAAAAAATACCGTTAGCCTTGTCAAATCACTGTCCATTACGAAACCCTCCATGAGGAACCTCTAATCCAATGCCTTTCGGCCTTCGCCGGGTCTTTTGGCCCAATCCTGCGGTATGAAAACTTGAAATACACAAAGTACTCCTGCGTTTTCATGTCTTGTCTTGGGGCAAAATCTCTCGCCGAATGCGTTCAGTCATTGAATCAGCGTTTCCTTTTTATTTTCACAGGAACGGACGACCCGGAGGGGAGGGTTACTTACCTGCGCCGAAGTGCAGACGGCTGGGCTACCTACCAGCTCTGGCAAGGCCGAAGGCCTCGCGTTGCGTTTTTATCCTGTGCGCGGCAGCCGAACGAACGTCTGCCGCCTGCACCCATAGTACCAGAAAAATGCTGATAAATCCAGTGCCAAGAAAAAATCCGCCTCAGTCTGTCTGCGTGTAATCCTGAAGCGCTTTCTGAAGCGCGGCAAGCGCTTTTTTCTCAATCCGCGACACATACGACCGGCTGATACCACACTTCGCGGCGATCTCCCGCTGCGTCAGCGGCGTCCGGTCGCCGAGGCCGTAGCGCAGCGTTACGACCATTCGCTCACGCTCCGACAAAACCTCGTCCATGACCTCGTACAGCTTTTTGTACGTCTGCCGTGTGCTCAAGTCCTCGAACAGATCCTCATCCGAGCACAAAACGTCCATCAGCGACAACGCGTTCCCGTCTTTTCCTGTCTCAATACAATCCGAAAGCGAAACATCCCCCGCTGTTTTCTTCATCGAACGAAAGTACATCAGAATTTCATTTTCTACACACCTGGCTGCATATGTCGCAAGCCGTGCCCCCTTGCTGGAGTCAAAGGTCGAGATACCCTTGATAAGCCCGATCGTGCCGATCGAGATCAGATCCTCCTGATCGGCGGACTGCGAATAGTATTTTTTCATAATGTGCGCCACCAGGCGGAGATTACGTTCAATCAGAATGTTGCGGGCCTCCAGATCGCCTTCGGCGCTGCGTTTTAAGTACATGCGCTCCTCTTCGGCGGTGAGCGGCTTCGGGAACGAGCCACCGCCGGAAATGCGCAGCGATGTGAGCATGCTGCTGAGCATCAGCCAGACTGCTGCGGAAAGCATGGGCTTTCACCTCCACAGAAAGCCTATGTCCGACCGGCAAGTCCAGATTCCGGTTTGCAAATATTTCGGGATATGGTATGATGGAGAAAAAGGAGGATGCGTGATGAGACGGTTTCTGCTTCGGCCGGTGTGGCTGGCCATTTTGATATGCGTTCTGGTTCCGACAGCTGCTCTGGCAGCGGAACGGGCAGAGCCTATTACGGTGCGGGCCGTGTTTGAAGGGCAGCTGCCGCTTGCCGGAATGCGGTTTGACGCGTATCGGGTTGCAGACCGTTCCAGCGACGGGACGTGGAGCCTTGAGCCGCGCTTCAAAGCGTACCGGTCGCGGCTGGAAACGCAGAGCGGCGATGGGAACGCATGGGCCGCGCTTGCGCGTGTACTGGAGAGGGTGGCCTTGATGGATGAAGCCTGCCTGCCGGATGACTCCGCAGAGACGGACGAAGAAGGTGCGGCGGTCTTTGACGCGCTGGAGCCCGGTCTGTATCTGATGAGCGGGCAGAGCGTCTGCGTGAACCGGCAGATTTATACGCCATCACCGCTGCTGATCGTCTGCCCCACGGAGTGCGAGGCAGAGATGGAACTGACCTGCAGTCCGGAAAAGGCGGACTATTCCGTTCAAATCGTCTGGGATGATACACAGACGCCGGAGCAGCGCCCGGAATCGCTGACTGTCCAGCTGATGTGCGACGGGAAAGCCTATGGCCGCCCGGTTCTTTTATCCGAAGAACAGGGCTGGCGGTATACATGGAGCAGTCTGTCCACGGCACATTACTGGGTGCTTGCGGAGCAGGCCGTTCCCGGCTACCTCGACGCAGAGGTGCAGAAAGAGGGGACAGCCTTCCGCAGGACCTATGCCGCAGCGCAGCTGGAACCGGAGCCTCAGCCGGAGACCGAGGAAGCGCCGGAAACCGGAAATCGCGGCTGGCTGGCGGGGGCGGTGCCCCTGCTGCTCGCTGCGGCAGG
>ERZ780149.3896-NODE-3896-length-11999-cov-2.435616_pt1 | contig 11999 bp, 8 predicted proteins | sample MGYA00511367_ERZ780149 | MGnify/ENA primary metagenome ERZ780149 (study PRJEB29588, sample SAMEA2153852) | human gut metagenome | biome: human gut; feature: human-associated habitat; material: faeces | place: Denmark | collected 2008/2010 ...
TGGTATGATGAAGATAAGGAATTTGAGGATAAACTGGATGAAGTGGTTTTGGAAAATGCAAAGGTGATTGCGCTGACAGGAAATAATGCGTTTTCTGTAAAAAAATTACTTTTCCTGTCACATGATTTTGAATCTGTGGTGTTTTATGGGAAATGTTGCAGATTATGGAAGATGAGATTTATGAAATTATTGCCAAAGTGATAGCCGGGGAGACGATGTCAGATGAGGAACGGCAAGATCTGGAGGTTTGGAGGTTGGAGCACGAGAGGGAGTATCAGTTGTTGGTTCGGCTGAAAGAACCCGTGAAATTCATCCAAGAGCGAGGAGGAATAGTTCAGGAAGTCGCCTATAAGCGGGTAGCAAGGCGGCTTGAACGGGGTAAACAAAGAAAGATCAGACGGTATGCGTATATTTCCGCGGTTGCGGGAGTGTTGCTGGTGATAGGAATTGCCTTGACGTGGTGGGTTCAACCGTTTGAGGAGGAGGGGATGATGGAGCAATCGTTCAGATCGGGGAACGGGCAGGTGATGCTTACCTTGAAACACGGGGTAGTGGTTCCGTTGAAAAGGGATGTGAAAGAAGTGATTGTGGCCGATACCACGTTACGTGTTACCAATGAGGGAAATACTCTCGTGTATTCCGTGATGCAAGGTGTGGCGCTGGAAGATACTTATAACGTGTTGACGGTTCCAGTTGGAGGGGAATTTCGGGTTATTCTATCCGATGGAACAATGGTGTTTTTGAATTCAGGTTCGGAGTTACGTTACCCGGAAGTTTTTCGAGACGGGCAGAGGGAAGTCTTTTTAAAGGGAGAGGCTTGGTTTGAAGTGGCGAAAGATAGCGTGCGTCCTTTTAGGGTGCATGCGGGAGAGATGGACGTTCGAGTACTGGGAACGTCTTTTAACGTGAAAGCGTACGAGCGGATGGAATCGATAGCCATGACGCTCGTGACGGGGAGTGTTGAAGTCACGTGTAATTATAAATCATTCCGGATTGTTCCGGGTGAGCAATTCGAATACCGTAGAGGACTAGAATTGGCAAGTGTCAGGGAAGTCGATACCGAGTTATACACTTCGTGGAAAGACGGGTATTATAAATTCAGGCAAGCCTCGTTGGAAGAGATTATGACAACTCTTTCGGTGTGGTATGGTTTGGAGGTCTTTTACCAGAATGAGGAGGCGAAACGGCTGGAGTTCACTGGAAAAGTGAAACGGTACGAGGATGTCGGAAATTTACTTCGAAAATTTGAACAGACGGAGAACGTGGTATTTAATCGAAAAGGGAATAATGTTATTATTCAGTTGAAATAAAAGCTGTTCACGATGGACGAGAACAGCTCTTAAAAGTAAAGCATGAGGGTAAGTCTGGTGGTACATGCAAACCCTGTATGCTATGTGTAACTTTCAAAGTATAAAAGTATGAAAAAAAATCGAATCGGCATAAGATCCGATGGTTGGATTTTTGTCCGAAAATGCGTGTTGATGATGAAATTTGTATTTATTTTTATGATGTGTTGTCTTTTTCAGATTCAGGCTGCGGTGTATTCTCAGCAGGCAAAAGTGTCTGTGGAGTTTCGGAACGTGTCGTTGGAAAAGGTGTTCCAAGAGTTGGAACGACAATCTAATTGTAGTTTCCTTTACAATCACCGGGTGGTGGAAGCCCGGGGCAAGGTGAGTATTCAAGTTGTTGATAAAGAGTTAAGTCAAGTCCTTGATGAGTTGTTGACTAAATTGGGACTGGGGTTTACCTTCGATGATAATCTGGTGATTATAAAAGAACGTACTTCGATGTGGGGGAAAGATTCTGTTCAAAAAGGACTGCGGATCGTGGGGAGAGTCGTTGACGAGAAAAAACAGGCCATGCCCGGCGTGACGGTGAAATTGACGGGAACGACTTTGGGAACGGCAACGGATTCGAAGGGAATTTTCAGTATGATGTTACCCTTGGCGAAGGGGGCGTTAGAATTTTCTTTCGTGGGCTATAAGACGCAGAGTTTGAGTTTTTCGGCAACCACGCGAGATACGATTCAGATTGTGATGCAAGAAGATATACAGGCTTTGGATGAAGCGGTTGTGGTGGCATACGGAACGACAACCCGTCGGGAGGCAACCGGGGCAATCTCGGTTATCAAAGCGGATGAATTGAGGGGAATTCCGTCGGGGAGTATTGCCAGCTTGTTACAGGGACGGGTCGCGGGAATGGACGTGACGAATATTACTGGGGCTCCCGGGGGAGGAGGAACAATTATTACCATCCGGGGATATAATTCTTTGGACGTGGAACAGAAGAGTCGCCAATTTTCGAATCCCTTGTGGGTGGTTGACGGGGTGCCATTGAATTCGTTTACTTCACCGATTACGGGGACCAATCTGTTGTCAGAGATTAACCCGGATATGATAGAATCCGTGCAGGTCTTGAAGGATGCTTCTGCGGCCTCCATTTATGGATCTCGTGCTGCAAATGGCGTGATTATCGTGACAACGAAAAAAGGACGAGCGAATCAAAAGGCTACTTTTTCAGTAAATGTTTCCCAAACGTGGAGTGTGTTACCCCAGTTGCCAACGTTGATGGTCGGACAAGCCGAACGATGGTGGCGGATAAAAGCATTACGAAATATGCCTGAAGCTTATCTGGATTGGGAAAACAGGCAATATAAATACCCGAGTTCTATAGCCGAGATGGAAAAGAATCGATTGTCTTCTCTGGATTGGTTTTATCCTAAAAGTGATTCACAACCGGCAGACGGAATTATACTTCAGGATAGTTTGAATTCGTTTTATAACAATGCAACGAATTTTTTTCCCATGTATTTTGAAACGGGAAAAGTAACGAACGCGAATATACAGACATACGGGGGATCGGATAGGATAAATTATGGTATTGGTTTGGGATATTATAATGAATCGGGCGTGTTGAAAGGAACGGGATTTAATCGTATTGATTTGACTACCAATTTGAATGTTATTCCAGCGAATCGTTTAAATGTGGATTTACGTTTTTATCTTTCATTGACAAATCGTAAAAGAAGTTCCGAGAATCAAACGGAGGGATTTCAAACCAGCACGAACGTGGATGTTATTCCCGGTGATCCTTTTGAATTGACAACCCTACTTCCCGGTAAAGGGAGCGTGGTATGGGATGAGGTGTTAAAATCTCTTCAGGGTATAAAAGAAAAGAATCGATCCGTGAGGGGAAGAGCCAACATAAAGATCGGGTATGACGTGTTGGAAGGATTGAATATATCGACTTCTCTTGCCGCGGATTATTCGATTCATAGGCGGCATTATTTCTCACCGTCTTACTTGGATAAAGATGGGTATTCCATGAGTATAGGGGAGACAGGAATTAATGTGATGGCTTTGAGTGAAACCATGTTGAATTATACGAAGACGATTAAAGAAGATCACACGTTTAATTTACTTGCGGGTTTTTCCTACCAATATGATCAAGAGGAGTATAATGGTGGGAGCGGTCGGAATTCTCCCAGTGATAAGATACAGTATGTGTCAAGTACTTTCCCAACATTAGCTGAAAAAGAGATTTATGGTTATAAAGAGGTGATTCCCTTGCAAGCATATGTATCAGATATGAAAGAAAAATCTTTGTTGTCTTGGTTTGCTCGTTTCGAGTATGATTATCGAAAAAAGTATTTTATTTCTGCAAGTTTCCGGCGGGATGGAAGTTCTACTTTCGGAGCAAAAAATCGATGGGGGACTTTTCCTTCCATCGCCGGGGGATGGAATTTTAGTGAGGAGAGTTTTATTAAAGATAATTGGGAGTGGTTGAGTTTTGGGAAAATCAGGGCTAGTTGGGGACGTTCCGGAATGCATTTCGAGGAATGTTATTTGGCTTTAGGATCGTTATCTTCCGGAGAACCATATATGGGAGAGAGTACGTTGTCAAGGGGAAGTGGGTTGTATAATGAGGATTTGTCTTGGGAAAAAACAGATCAGTACGATTTTGGGTTGGATATGGATATGTTTAATTATCGGTTGGGTCTGACGCTCGATTATTACTATCGTTATTCAAGTGATAAATTGTGGCGGATAGAATTACCGGGGAATTATAACGGTTTTGCTCATCAATGGAGGAATGCTGCCGCAGTGTCTAACGAGGGTATTGAGTTATTGATTCGATACGAAGTTTTCCGAAAAGAAAATCTGTATTGGAAAATTTCAGTGAATGGGGCTAAGAACTGGAATCGATTTGAAAAGTCATATACCGGAGAGGATATTCCTCGAATTGGTATTATCGGGAAAGCTTTAAATGGAATATATACTTTGGCAACGGATGGTTTCGTTACCCGACAGGAAGAGTTGCCTGTTACTTATAATAACGTGGGAATCAGTTCTTATTTGAATAATGGAAATAAAAGTACATATTATAAGCCGGGAGATTACAAATTTATAGATATAAATGGAGATGGGATTATCAGTGAGGAAGATCAGATTTATCAGGGAAGTGCTTTACCTGTCGTGACGGGAGGTGTTGTAAATGAGGTGCGTTGGAAGAATTTTGATCTGAATATGTCTGTTACTTTCCAGATCGGAAGACATATCGTGAATACTCAGGCAAATACCTCTTTAGAGACAAATTATCCGAATAAGATTTTGCATCCATTTTTATTAGATATGAATAAACAGTATTTCTGGCAGCAACCGGGAGATACGGGGGCAAGGTATGCACAATGGCAAACCGATCAAAGGGTAGGAAATTATGGTACAACAGATCGGGATGTGGAAAAGGTGAATTGGTTAAAGTTAAAAACACTGTCTGTTGGATATACATTGCCAGCGTCTTTATTAGGAACTTGTAAATTGGAACAGGTACGTTTTTTCGTGAGCGGAGAAAATCTTTTGTCTTGGCATAATTATTCCGGTCTTGACCCTGAAATTGTAGATGTGCGTACGGGGTTCGATAAGGGGACAAATTATCCATTGGCACGTAAATTTACATTGGGTTTAACGGTTAAATTTTAAGCAGATGAGACATTTTGTTATTTTAGTAATAAGTATTTGGTTGCTTGTCGGGTGTGAGGAACTCTTGGATATGGAACCCAAAAATTCTTTGACTTACGGGAATAGCGTGACAGAGAAAGAGTTGGAGGCATCCGTTCGGGGTGCTCAAGCGATTATCAGGACTTACATGATGATGCATTACAACAATGGTTCAAATTATGTGAACGGTTGTTATTCTGATGAAACAGAGTATTCTATTTCTTTAAGGAGAAATTTGGATCCGCAAGTGATTCCAAGTGGAGATTGGGAAGAACATTATAACGTGGTTGCCGTGGCTAACCGTACAATATATTTAGCGAAGCATAGTGATCTTGAACAAGACCGAAAGAATTTTTACCTTGGTGAGGGATATTTTCTGAAGGCTTTCATTTATTATGATTTGTTGAAAGAGTGGGGAGAGTGTGTGTTGATTAAAGATGAAGTCGAACCTAATCCTATGGCTAAGTCTCCGTGGACGGAAATTGCAGATTACGCAATAGAAGTGGCACAGGATGCCGTGAATGTATTACCTGATTTTTCAGAAATAAAGGATTCCAAAGGGCAATCGGCTCGTTATAAATCAACTCCTTGTAAAGGGGCTGCAAATGCTTTGTTGGCTCATTTGTGTGCGTGGAAAGCAGGGGGTAAATATTTTGCCCGGGAAGATCGGAGAGATTATGATGAACGGGAACTTTGGTTGAGAGCGGAACGAGCTTGTTCGTGGGTAATCGATTCTTCAGATTATCAACTGGCATCCTCTCCGGAAGAGGTTTGTACGGAGGTTTTGGTTGGGGGTAGTAAGGAAAGTATTTTTGAGTCTGTGTATAGGGACCAATGGTTGGAGCTTGGAAATTGGGAGGCATTGAAATTCAATCCTGCAAAAGATTACGAGAACTGGCCAATTAATAATCTTGCGACGCCTTCAGACAACGAATGGAAGACTTTTAAAATTAAAACAACTACAGTCATCGAAATGTATCCGGATGGAGATTTACGTAAAGACGCTTATTTTTATAAATTTGAGGAAATGGCTCATCCCGACAGTGTGGAAATAACTCATGGTTATGCTTATCCCTATAAATGGAGATATGGTTATTATATAGATGATGGGTGGATGAAATTCTGGAGCAATATTAATCAAAATAAAATTTGGTGGCGTTTAGCTGATATTATTCTGCTACGTGCAGAGTGTAGGGCTCGTTTAGGAGGTGAATATATTGCCGGTGCAATTGAAGATTTGAATACAATTCGTCGGCGGGCAAATGCAAAACTCTATTCTTCTTCAGAATATGGCGGGGATTTACGTTATGCTATTTTTAAAGAGCGAGAGAAAGAGTTGTTGATGGAGGGGTACCGGTATTATGACGTGATCCGGAATGGATACGTGCGGACAGAGTTAGAAGAAGGTTTTCAAAAAGCTTCCGATCAAGATTTTATAGAGGGGTGTTTCTTTAACGCCATTGAAAGCGGGGCATTTAATAAGAATACCTTAATGCGCCAGAATTCATATTGGTTACGATATATGTAATGTAGAATTTAAAATTTGAAATGATGAGAACAATAATATTGATATTGTGTTGTGTAGGGATGTTGAGTGCTTGCACGCAACAGGATGTGATTCATTCGGGGATATCGTCACCTTACCATGATTGTAATATGATGGACTATATGCGTGGAGATACCTATAATTGGGAATTGACGGTACAAATGATTGAACATGCCGGGTTGACGGATTTGTTCGAGGGAAAAGTGGACTCGATGCCGGTAATCACATTTTGGGGAATATCTTCTTATTCCATACAACGTTTTATTTTTGATTCACACGAGAATGAAGATTTGACGAAGGTGTACACGAAGGTTTCGGATATTCCGACGTCGCTTTGTAGGGAATTTCTGTTGAAGCATGTTACGAAAGGAAAGATTTTAAAGGAGGACATCGCTTATAAAAATAAAGAGTTCGAGATCAATGAATCGGGGCAGGATGGGGGAACTTGGATTACCTGTTTGGCGGGGAATCGTTTTATCGCTTATCGGGAGGGTAGCGATTACGCCGGGGTACCGGATGCCGGAGAAGTCAGTTTGAAATGCTGGTCGCCTTCATGGGGAAAGATTCCGATGGCTTCACCGGATATTCAGCCGACGAATGGCGTGGTACATGCGTTGAATTACTCGTATCGATTAGGACATATTTAATTGGATGGTTATGAAAAATATAGTATGGATATTGGTCGTGACAGTCTTGACTTCTTGTCAGGATGTGACCGTTGGTTTCTTAAATGTTGAAAATGCCAGTTATGAAATTGATTCATTAGAGGTAAAAGTGGTCTTGGATAATGCCGTTCCGGAAATTATCCCGAACCCGGAATACGAGGAATATATTGATATGGGATTTGATCCCGCAGATTGTATTGAAATGGAAATTTATCCCACGCTTGAAATTGGAGGTGGGGAGGATTATATGCGAGATAAGTATAATATTCCATGGACTAGTACCCCGATGGAAGGGGTGGACGGAACAGCACCGATTTATGTTTCAGTTAAAAGTGTGACGAGTAATGATGGTGATCCCGAAAAATTGAAAGCCGTATTGACCGTGAAGGGGAATGGTATGTTAAACGTTCCTTGTCATCACGATATTCCCGTGGGACGTTATGTTATCTCGCTAAATTTGTCAAACGAGGGCTATTCTAAAGACGTGGATAATTGTTTTACGATTATCGTGAAGTAGTGTGTTTTTAATTTCGACATGGTAGGTTTGAAAGTCGGGTTAACGTAATACGTGGCCTGACTTTTATGATTTATTTAGTTCACTTCTGCTTCCAGGTCTGCCCGGCTTTTACTACGCGTTACGAGGAAAACGCCGGAGAAAACGCAGATAACGGCGATGATTTTGAGCAGGTTGAAGGAGTCCATACCCCAGTAAACGGCAACACAGCTCGCGATGATCGGTTGGACATAGCAGTACATGCTTACCACGGTGGGACGTAGATGGCGTTGTCCGATAGGTGACAACAGGTAACTGACGAACGTGCTACCCAGAAGGATAAAGCTGAGGCCATACCATGTATTGGGTTCAAGTGATAACCATTCCAGTTGTGTCATGTTTTGAAAGGAGAATGGAGTGATACATATTGCCGCGTAAGTGAACATCCATTTCATGAGTGTGATGGGAGAGTAGCGACTGATGAGTTGTTTGAACAGAACGAGGTATAGGGCAAAACTAAGTTCGGCGACGAGGCAGACGGTATCTCCCCAGATGTTACTGTTGTGGGTTGTTCCCCCGATATTTTGGTTGCTTACGATTAGTAATAGGGCTCCGGAAGCACCTAGGAATATTCCCGATACTTTTTTGCTCGTGATGGGTTCTTTCAAGTAGATAGCCGCGATGATCATCGTTAGGATGGGGGTGCTTGTGGTGATGATGGAGGCATCTACGGGGGAGGTCATGCCGAGTCCTATGGTGAATAGTCCTTGGTTGAAAAGTACTCCCAGCATGGCGGCAAAGAACAGCTTCAGCAAGTCGGGAGGGGACACGTGTTCCCGTTTGGTGAAAATGGAGGCAATCCAGAATAGAATTGCGGCCCCGATAATCCGGATTTCAACAATAATGAATGGTGTAATGATGCTGGTGATAAGCACCATTTTTGAGATCGGGGACATCAAGCCCCACATCATGTTTGCCGTGGTCATGGATATATGACCTTTCAACTCATCCTTTTTCACTTGTTATTTTATTGGTTTCCGGTTGCAAAAGTAGAATAGGAAAGAATTTTTATTCCTGTATATTTCAATCATTTTATTGTATTTTTGTACCATGAAAAGAGAGAATATGTTTCAAGCATTCGAGTTGATTGTTAGGGAATATAACACGTTTCCTTTACCGGTGCATCAACATACTTTCTTTGAATTGGCTTATATTGTTTCTGGTACAGGGACTTTTCAGGTTTCTCTGCATGATACTCCTTATTCGGCTGGTTCTCTTTTCTTGATCTTGCCTAACACGAGTCACGTTTTTAAAATTGAATCTTATAGTCATTTTGTCTATTTGCGATTTACAGAGCATTATTTGGAGCAGTATTTCACTTCTGATGAGAGGGATTTAATTCGATCCGTTCAACATACTGGAAGTGTACTTTGTGATCCGAAGGATCGTGAGAATGTACGTGATCTCGTGAATGTAATCGTACGTGAATACACGCAGGTTCGAGTGTATTCCAATGAGCTACTCAATTATTGGTTAAGGAGTATTATTGTTTTGATTGTCCGTAATCTGATTGTAAGTGAGAGCTTGGGCGTTTTTCGTGTTGAAGAAGAAAAAATTATGCAGATTATACAATACATTCAAGCCCATATCCGGGAACCTCGTTTATTACAATTGGCATCGTTGGGACAAAGATTCCATTTGTCCGAGACTTATATCGGGCGCTATTTCAAAAGTCATACGAATGAAAATCTCAAGGATTATATTCTTCGTTGTAGACTTGCTTCCGTGGAGGATTTATTGTTACATACGAGTATGCGGATTAATGAAATTGCAGCCATCATGAACTACACGGATGAGAGTCATTTGATTCGGGAGTTTAAGAAGTATAAGAATATGTCTCCATCGGATTTTAGAAGTGGGAGAAAGAACTAGAGATATTTTCATGTTGTTGGTTTTGAAAATTTTCATAATTCTCCCATAATAGGATTAAACTTTTTGGAAATAAATCACTATTTTTACAACATAATGAATGTAAATAAATGTCCCTTAAAATATGTGATTAGCCTATGCCTTACGGTATGGGCCGCGGGTGCTCTCTTTGCGCAACCGGTTGTTTCTTCGAGTGACAGCGCTTACGGTCGTGCATTGTACAAGCGGATCATGCGTCTGAACCCCGACAGCCTGCTGCGTGCCCATGCCGATCCGGCCGTTTACCAACGCACCATCACGGCCGAAAGCGGCAGTGACAGTATTTATTCACGGGAGGACAAGCGGTGGTTTTACATCGACCGCAACGAATTTCACCGCGTGATAGCTGCTGGGCCGTCTTACGATACCTACGAATACATTTACGCCACCTACAAAGGCTATTTTTACCACTTGTCGCGCGAAAAGTTATTACACGAGGCCGATCTCGCGGAGCAGGCGGCCGACAAGTACCCCGGCGATGCGCTGCGCAACGAGGCCGACTATCTGCGGGTGTGGTACAACAACCTGGGCAGGGATTCCACGGTCTGGATTGCCGAGCAGCAGGCCGCTATAAAAGCTTTCCAGCGCAAAGGTGCCACCTGGTGGGCACTTAGGGTAAAGGGACACCTTTTCCAACTTACCGCCGGTTTCGGCACTTCCTATCCCGTGGCTTTCGCTACCGCCGAAGAGCTTATCCACGACATCGACGGTCTCGATTGCAGGCAGTATCCCTTTAGTGGTAACATGTATGGCGATATAGGGTTGCTTTATTATAAATTTCGTGATTACGAAGCCGCCGTACCGTTGCTGAAAAAAGCCACGAGGGAAACTCCGGGATTCTATTTTGATGACTCCAACCTGAAAGCCCGCAACTCCCTGGCCATTTACTACCGTCAGTCGGGCGACCGCAAGCGTTCGGATGACTATTTCATCTCCATCCTCCAAAGCCCCGACACCATCTATGCCCGCGCTGTTTACGATGCCGTGGCGCTGGCCAATCTGGCGCACAACCTCACCCGGGCTGGGCTCTACCGCGAAGCCATCGGACTGTATGAACTTTCGCTGCCCATTATGATCAGCGATAACGACTATTCTTTTGCCTCGGGTATTGCCGTGGGCATGGCCGAATGCTACATGGGGCAGGACAACTGGGAGTGGGCCAAACAGTGGGCAGATACCGCCACCGCCTATATCCGCGAGCATATACATTTTATAAATCCTCACCGGGCCCGACAGATATACCCCATACTGGCAAAATATCACCAGCAGAAAGGCGATGCTGCCACGGCGGGAAAATACATAGACTCCCTTTCCATGGCTCATGCCGATTACAGGGATGAGTTTGACGCCATGTTACTCATGCGTACCCGGCAGGAACTGCTTGCCGAGAAAAACCGCTCTCAACATGAGAGATTGCAACTGCAACAGACGGCGATTACCAGACTGGTCGTTTTTGCGGTCATCGCCGTGTTGGTTTCCATGCTTATATATTATCTATACCATAAAAAAAAGGCCGCTTACCGCGAGTTGGTGGAGAAAAACAAACGGTGGGCCGACAGCGACCGACTGGAACAGATAATCGATCCCGTTTCTCCCAATCACACAGTCACGGAAGAAAAGGGCGAGGACGGTAACCGACAGCAGGGACCTACGGAGAAAGATGTTGAACTAGCAGCCCGTATTCATAAAATAATGGTCGAAGGACAGATCTACCGGGACAACTCCCTTTCGCTGGATACCCTCTCGCAAAAGCTGGAAGTAACCCGCGAAACTGTTTCACGCGCCATCAACCGAACCACGGGCAAGAATTTCACCCGTTTCCTGAATGAATACCGCGTGAAGGAAGCCGTGCGTATCCTCTCGACGGGCCGCAATCATACGGTTAATTTCGATGAACTGGCCGAACAGGTTGGTTTCAACAGCCGCGTCACTTTCCACCGGGCCTTCAAACAGCTTACCGGACTTCCTCCTGCCGAATTTAAAAAGAACAGCTAGATTTCGGGAGTTTTCACCCGTTTCGGAATACATTCTTACTCCTACAACATTCGGAAATAGTTTTTAAGGCTGTTTCCGGGTGTCTCTTTTTATGCCGTTTCCTCAAAATTGGATAAAAATATTTCGTTGTTAATCAATGTATTATTCGTTATCTTTTATCAAATCATATTTTGATAACGCATTTTATTTTCATCTCTTTACTTTTACTAACAAATAGTAATCAGAAGGATAAGAGGCTATGGGTTTTAAATTAAAAACAGAAATGATGAGAAAAACACTGCTTGCAGGATTGTTCCTGCTCTTTCTTAGCCTGCCGGGATACGGCAGCGAGACGC
>ERZ780149.3897-NODE-3897-length-11998-cov-3.004438_pt1 | contig 11998 bp, 16 predicted proteins | sample MGYA00511367_ERZ780149 | MGnify/ENA primary metagenome ERZ780149 (study PRJEB29588, sample SAMEA2153852) | human gut metagenome | biome: human gut; feature: human-associated habitat; material: faeces | place: Denmark | collected 2008/2010 ...
TTTTCAAAGGAGCATATTATCCGTTCGGTGGAAGGAAGTCTTTCCCGCTTGGGCTTGGACTATGTTGACTTCCTTCTGCTCCACCGCCCCGATACGCTCATGGAACCCGAAGAGGTAGCAGAGGCGTTTGACGCTCTGGAATCCTCAGGAAGGGTGCGTCATTTCGGCGTGTCCAATCATAACCCGATGCAGATCGAGTTGCTCAAAACGGCAGTCAGACAGCCGCTGGTCGTCAACCAGTTGCAGTTTTCGGTCACCGAGGCGGGCATGGTGACGTCGGGCATGAACGTGAATATGAAGAACGCAGAGTCCCAGATGCACGACGGAGGGCTATTGGAATACAGCCGCATCAAGAACATAACGATTCAGGCGTGGTCGCCGTTCCAGTATGGCTTTTTCAAGGGGACTTTCGTTGACAATGAGGATTTCCCCGAACTCAACGCGAAGTTTGCCGAGATCGGCGAAAAATACGGCTTATCCAAAACGGGAGTCGCGGCGGCGTGGATCCTGCGCCATCCGGCAAATATGCAGCTGATTGCGGGAACGATGGATCCCAACCACCTGACCGATATCTGCAAAGCCGCAGACGTAACGCTGACACGCGCGGAGTGGTATGAGATATACCGCGCAGCCGGTCATTGCCTGCCGTAAGTGAGAGCATGATGATAAAAGAACTAATGCACGATCCGATATTCCTTGCAGGAAAGTCGGAGGTCGCAACAAAAGAAGATTTGCAGGTCGCACAGGACTTGCTTGATACTCTGATGGCGCACAGAGAAAGTTGTGTAGGCATGGCGGCAAATATGATTGGTGTCCGCAAGCGCATTATTGCTTTTCTCGATGAGAGCGGACGAGCTCCTACATATACCGTAATGCTCAATCCGGAGATCATCAAGAAAGACGGCGCGTATGATACCGAGGAAGGCTGTCTGTCGCTTCTCGGTGGCCCTCGTAAATGCAAACGCTATAAGACCATCAAGGTGCAGTATCAGACCTTGGAGATGCAAACGCGCACAAAAAACTTCACCGGATGGACGGCACAGATCATTCAGCATGAGGTAGACCATTGTAATGGTATTTTAATTTAAAAGGGGAAATATAATGACAGAACTTGAAAAGATTGAATATGCTAAATCATTTATCGACAAATTGGCCAATGGAATCAATCCGCTGGACGATTCTCCAATTCCAGACAATGACATCGCTAATAATGTCAGACTATCAAGGTGTTTCTTTTATGTATCGGATATTTTGCGTCAAGTGATTGAAAATGGCGGAGTGCAACCTGCGAAGGTTACAAAACAACGAAAAAATGAGTTTGCTTTGTCCGATGGAGAACGTAAAAAAATTCAAATTTCGGAGACTCCTTTAACTGTAAGCGAAATATCCAATCACTTGAATAACCTTGTTGATTTAGAAACAACCAAAAAAATATCCGCAGCTACAATTAACAATTGGCTCTTGAACTTACAATTGCTGGAGGTTGTTTCACAGCCCAATGGAAAGACGAGAAAACTGCCGACCAAGCAAGGAAACGAGATTGGTATTTTCACTGAAGAAAGAACAGGGCAATACGGAGCATACATAACGGTTCTGTTTTCTTCGTCCGCACAGCAATTTATATATGATAACATAGATGCGATTGTTGATTCAAAACGAGAAAAAGAGGATCCTCTTTCTGAATTTCACGGTCGTCCTTGGACAGAAGCACATGACGAATGCTTGATCGATCTATTTAAGAAAAACGTTCCGGTATCTGAAATTGCATCCACATTAAAACGTACCGATGGTGGTATTCGAGCCCGTTTGAAAAGACTGGGATTGATTGAAAACAGAAGCGACGCAAACTAATTTTAGGAGTATTAAAATGGCACTTATAAAATGTCCCGAATGTCAAAATTCCATATCTGACAAGGCGGCAAAATGCCCTCATTGCGGATTGCCGGCAGAATATTTTGGCGCTCAAAGTGCGGATTCTAACAAGAATAATGATATTGACTACAAAAGTATTGCCAATATCATCATTTCTTTTGACAAAGACTATATAGATCTTTTCTCTGATAGCCACTATATTTCGCACCGAGAACAGGACTATATGCATTCTACTTATGGGGAATATTATGTGTCATTGAAAAACAAGCTGATTTTTCAGTATGTTTGCAATAATGCCTCTGCGCTCCGTATCGATATTGATAGCTTATCAAATTTGTTATAATAAAGTAATGGCCGATGCCGAAGAGAAAGGCGACTATCAACTTGACGGATATACCCTTGAACAATTCAAAAAGGTATATTCCGCTCTTATGGCATTAGGACTCATGCGTTTTCATGAGATATTTAGGAACAAACTTCCATTAAAAAAGGTTGAACGATACGATGCGAACCGTCCTATCGTTTACGGCACGATAAAATGGCTATATTCATATTTGGCAAGAACTCTAAAAATGGGAGAAGATGAAGTTTCACGAATTATTTATGATCTAACCTACGATGCTGATTTTCATAAAGATCGGATTACTATTGTTCAACCGTTATTCGTTTTCGATAAATACTTTTTCTATTCTCCAACGATCGTATACTTAAGCATGCAACAAGACAAGCTGCTTTTCATTTACAAAGAAAAGAAAAAAGCGGTTCAATTGATTTCAAAAATTGCGAAAGATAGAGAAGCAATTATGACCGCTGATCTTGTTAATGCAATTTCTTCAAATAGCAATTTAAAATGTTGCACAAATTATAGGGTTACAGAGCTTGATGTTACCAAAGCAGAATTTGATTTGATCCTTTTTGATTCTCAAGAAAACAAGCTTTTGCTCGCTGAGTTAAAGTGGTTTTACAAGGCTGACGGAGAATATGGTCATTTTTTAGTTGATCAGAAAATTCAAAATTCGGTTCAATTAAGACAACAGCGTGAAAAAATAGCACATAATCATTTAAACGAAATAATGAAAGTATTCATTGGCAATTCGGATTATGTGCCGGAACCGGAAATAATGTCCTGCATTGTTTCAAAAAACTATTCAGGCAGTGCTTTTTTGGACGATAGGCTGCCGGTTTTTGATCAATTTCTATTTCTGCAAGAATTGGAAAAATGCAACTACAATTTAGCCATGCTATTTGAAGACGTTAAAAATAAAACCTATTTGCCACAAATGGAAGATCTGAATCTGAAAATGGGGCACTATCCAATTGATTATGCCGGTATTAAAGTCTGGATACCGTGCTATAAAAGCAATATGGAAGAATCCTTTTAACAAAATGATAACTCTTCCGCTTTCCACTGGACTATCCTCTTTTTCTGTGGTATTGTATCTCCTTGCAAAGGAGGTGCGACAATGGCACAGATTACGATTGAAGAACTGTTCTGGGGCAAGGCGTACGGCATTCACGACAAGGCGAATATGGCGTACGCGAAAATGTTATCACAAGGCAAAATGAAAGACCCGTTAGCGGGGCTGATGATGGAATACGTCCGTCAGACGCTGATCGCGGCGGAACAAATGAAAAAGAACGGCGACTGTATTGCCGAGTGTGAGCTCGGGGATACGGCCGCCGTTTCTGTATCGGAGGGGCAAAATGGACAAGATACTTGAAGAACTGTGGTACGGCAACATCGACCCGATGGAAGCGGTCGGCAGCGGAGGTCCGCAATACAAGGAGCTGATGGAGCTCATGGCGCGGAACCGGGAAAAGATCGCGGAAAAGCTCGACGCAGAGATGCAGGAAGTCCTCGAGAACTACGATGAAAACATCCGCGAGATGGACGCGATCGCCGAAAAGGAAGCGTTCGCCTACGGGTTCCGGCTCGGTGTCAAACTGGCGGTGGCAGGGCTCATCGATGACGGAAAGAGTTGATCTTGCCGGGATCGGCAGACGGATCGCGGAGATCAGGCGCGAGGTAGGCCTCACGCAGGAGCAGTTGGCGGAGCGCGCGGGTATATCCGTCGTTCATCTCTGCAACATCGAGCTCGGCAAGAAAACGCCCGGACTGACGGTGCTGATCAGAATTGCCGAAGCACTCGAAGTGGCGACCGACTGGATCCTGCGGGCAAATACGCCGGGAACCTACGCCGTGGCAAACGAGAAGATCGGAGACCTTCTCGAAGATTGCACGAGCGCCGAAATGCAGGATTTCCTCCGCATCCTCGAAGACGTGAAAAAGGCGGTCCGCCGTAAATAAAAGCATAGCAAACCGAGGTTCACCCCGGTTTGCTCTATTACATTTTGCCCGATTATCTTTACGATTTGCTTAATCCTACATTTTGGGATTAAGCACTTTTCAGATCGTTTCGCTCACGATTTTTGGTGCCGGATAAAGACCGGATTTTATGCGTAAAAACAAGGTATCGGAGAAAGAAAAAACGCACACAGTTTTTCGGTATTTATGAAATGCGAAAAAGCAAGAATTTTTCATCAGTTCCGAAAAACCTTGCAATATATGGCTCCCCAGAGGTTACGCATATATTTTCTCGTAGTAACGCATATATTTTGGTTTCGCCTACATATTAGGACAAACCTCTCTGATTCGCCCGTTTCTGGAGCGTAAACATGGAAGTAGGGCAACTATCCCTCCGCGTCAAAGAAAAGCCCGTGTGAGCGATTTTTGAGCCGAAAAAACCGCCCATGTACGTCCGGAATCCTGACTTCGCAGACCGCAAAAATTGATACGCAGTAAACAATGAAAAAGTCCTCCGGGAAAATTTCAAGAAACCTCTTGACAAACCCAAAGTGCGGTGTTATAATAAATGTGCCAAATGGCTCAATAACAATCGAGAGGCATTTTATGAGAAGCAGAGACGATTCCTTATTCGGAAAAATCGTAGATTACGTCAACGCCTATTTCGAGGAGAACGGACGCGCGCCGTCCACTCGCGAAATCGAAAAGGTGGTGGGCGTGTCCCGTGCGACGGTGCAGAGGTATCTTACGGCATTGCAAGAACGCGGAGAAATCGAATACGACGGGCATCGCGGAATTGTCACGCCTGAGATGCGCGAAATGATCGACTCGAACCGTATGGAAATGGGTTCCTCGATCCCGTGCGGTCCTCTCGGTGAAGTCGTTGAACCTACCGAACGGGAATACATCCGGTTGCCGATCGCTCTGACAGGTCCCGGCGAGTTCTTCCTTCTGTATGCCAACGGGGATTCCATGATAAATGCTGGTATCGAAAACGGCGACAAGGTGCTGATCCGTCAGCAAAGCACGCCCGAAGAGGGAAAGATCGTTGCGTGCCTTTACGATAACAACCAAACGACGCTCAAACGCTTTCACCGCGTCAGCGCGGACGAGGTGCATTTGATCCCGGAAAACGAGAAATATCAGCCGATCGTGATCAAAGGCAACGACCTGAACAAATTGCAGATCCAGGGCGTGGCAACGATGGTGATGAAGAATTTGTGAGGTACAATATAAAACGTTATGATACGGCTGTTTCATAACCCGAATAAGAAAGGAAGAAACATGAATAACCGTGCATTGGTCGTGATCGACCTTCAAAATGATATTACAAAGAATTACAGAGAAATCATCGGCGCGGTGAACACCGCCGTCGCATGGGCGGAGGCGCGGGGGATGACCGTGATCTATATCCAACACAATAACGTGACCGAAGCCACGCGCACTTTCAAACCGGGCAGTAAAGGCGCAGAACTTGTACCCGAACTGCACGTCGTGTCGGATCATATTTTCGTCAAGACGAAGAGCAACGCATTGACGAGCGAGGCATTTGCCGCGTTTATCGCCGAAAACGGGCTGACCGATTTCACCGTTTGCGGTGCGGATGCCACCGCCTGTGTCAAATCCACCTGTTTCAACATGACGAAAGCAGGTTATACGGTGACCGTTCTGTCCGACGCAGTGACGAGTTACGATAAGAAAAAGATCCCCGAAATGCTCGCGTATTATGCGGGCAAGGGGTGTAGATTGGAAACGTCTGCCGAATGGCGTGAGGCTATCTGTGGTGGAAAGAATTGAGCGGTCGGAATCGGCGGAGGGAAAACATGAGTAAAGAACTCTCGGAAATGACGCTCGAAGAACTGTGGGAGCTGTTCCCGATTTCTCTTGTCGCTCCTCGCGACGGGTGGAAAGACGATTACCGGGAGATGGAAGCCATGCTGAAAAATCTTTTGTCTGATGGTTTCGCGCCCCGGATCAGTCATATCGGAAGCACGGCAATCGCCGGTATATGGGCGAAAAACATCGTGGACGTGCTGGTGGAGATCCCGACAAGCGAAAATATTGTTGGCGCGGCGGAGATCCTTAAGCGGAACGGCTTTCTCATCATGTCAGCGGACAAAAACCGGATTTCGCTCAACAGGGGTTACACCAAAGAAGGATTTGCGGATAAAGTGTATCACGTGCATCTGCGGTACGCGGGTGACAACGACGAACTGTATTTCCGCGACTACCTGAACGAATACCCGGAAGCGGCAAAAGAATACGAAGCGTTGAAACTCTCTTTGTGGAAAAAGTTCGAGCATAACCGGGACGCGTACACGGAAGCCAAAACGGACTTTATCCGCCGCAAAACTGCCGAAGCGCGGAAGAAATACGGGGACAGGTATTGAACTGTAACTATTATATTTGAGGTGAAAACAGAGTTGAACAATAATCGAACAGACGACGGCAGACGAAATATGCCGAAGATGAGATGCCCGTATTGCGGGAGCCGTCTTTTGGACGTATCGGACGCGAAGCTTCGGAATCAGAGCGAACTGAAACCGCTGACTTCGGCGGGGAAAGCCGATTACGTTCTGGAATGTCCGAAGTGCAAAAACGCGCTCGGGTTATCCATCAAAACCTTACACGAGCGTCGGGCGGAAAACGCCGTTCCGGTTGCCGCGTCCATAGAAGCATAAACCATCCTCCCGGCTGAGAATTCGGGAAAACAAGGGTCGGTATCCATAGTAAACGACAGACTCGATCTGTGCTGTTTTGCTTGGATGCCGCCCTTTTTATTTTGCCGTATGAAAAAGAGTTATTTATGTATTGATTTGAAAAGCTTTTACGCCTCCGTGGAGTGCGTGGACCGCGGGCTTGATCCGTTCAAGGTTAACCTCGTTGTGGCTGACCCGGAGCGTGGCGGGGGAACGATCGTGTTGGCGGTCTCGCCCGCGATGAAAGCCCTCGGTGTGCCCGGAAGATGCCGTGTGTTCGAGATCCCGAAAGGGATCAAATACGTCATGACACCCCCGCGCATGAACCTCTATATGCAGAAATCCAAACAGATCGTGGGCATTTATCTGCGTTACGTCAGCCCGGACGATATCCACGTTTACTCGGTGGATGAGTGCTTCATCGACGCGACCGACTATCTCCGGCTCTACCACAAGACCGAAAAGGAGTTTGCGAATATGCTTCGCGACGCGGTCTTTGCTGAAACGGGGATATGCGCCACGGCGGGGATCGGAACGAATCTGTTCCTTGCCAAAGTCGCGCTTGACATCGTGGCAAAGCACGTTCCCGACCACATCGGCGTGCTCGACGAGCAGAGTTTTAGGGAGCAGATATGGCACCACCGACCGATCACGGATATTTGGAACGTCGGCCCCGGTATCGCGCGCAAGCTCGAGCACTTCGGCGTATACGATCTCCACGGCGTGACGCTGTTGCCGAAAGATACGCTGTGGCGCACCTTCGGAGTAAACGCCCGGTTCCTGCTCGACCACGCAAACGGGATCGAACCCTGTACGATCGCCGAGATCAAGGCGTATCAACCGAAAAGCACGTCGATCTCCAACGGGCAGGTGCTCTTCCGCGATTACAGTTTTGCCGAAGCCGAGCTGATCCTGATGGAAATGGTGGAGCTGATGACGCTCGAACTGATCCGCCGAAGGCAGCGCACCTCGTCGATCGGGCTGATGGTGGGGTATTCCAAAGAGGTGGCTCCGATGGTCGGCAGAACGCTGAAATTGCCGTCTCCGACGCAGTCCTACAAGCGCCTCTCGGACGTGTTCCGCCCGGTGTACACGGGGAGCGTGCAACAGGATCTGCCGATCCGCCGACTGAATATTTCGCTCGGCGGGCTCTGCGAGGAAGCCGACACGCAGCTCTCGCTTTTCGATGATTCAATCGCCGAGGCGAAGGAGCGTTCGGTATTGCAGACCATCGTGAAGCTCCACGATAAATACGGAAAGAACAGTATCGTCCGCGGGCGGGACTTTGAAGAATGCGCCACGCTCCGCGCGAGAAACTGCATGATAGGAGGTCACAGAAGCCAATGAAAGAAATGAGAGAACCCGAATCCCGCGCCCCGCAATTCGCGGCGTACGAATCCCTGCGCGGGTACGGCGAACTGATCGAGGAGTGCAAGTTCGTGCCGGACGAGCGCGTCGAGCTCTCGGAAGAGGAGATCGAAAAGTTGTCCCTTCTGCTTTCGTCGCTTCGGAAGGGCATGACCGTCACGGTCACGTATTATGCGAAGAACCTCTACACCGCGCTCACCGACACCGTCCGCGAGGTCGATACGGTATATCAAGTGCTGACCGTGGGCAAAACAAAGATCCCGTTCGGGGATTTGTTGAAAATCAAAAAAGGAGAAAAATAAATGAAAGAATCGACTTACAAAACCTATGAGGAACTGCCGCTGTTCCTCAATGCGGATACCGTGGCGCAGGTGCTTGGCATCGCCAAGTCCTCGGCATACGAACTGATGCACGAGAAGGATTTTCCAGCGATCCGCGTCGGCAACCGAATGCTCGTGGAGAAAAGTAAATTCAAAGCGTGGGCAGACAAAGAAGCAACAGGGGAGGAAACGAAATGACGTCACCGGAATCCTATTGGGACGCTCTGCACGAAATGCCGAAAGGCATTTTGGATGGCCTTAAAAATGCGGAACTTACCGAACAAGAATACCGCAGGCTGTGTCCCGCCATGGATCGGTTGTGGAATGCTTTCGGTATCCGATGCCTCGGACGGTATTACAGCAATAAAGATATTCAGGATACCATCCTCACCAATTGTAAAGCCGAAGTGTTCCAAAACGCGGTCAAGTACGTTAAGCCCAACCCGGGCACGGGGGCAACCTATCAGTTGGCTTCCGCCCTCTTTCTGTTCTTTGCTTTCGGAGATCGGATCGAAGAAGAATATAAAAAGGGCAAGATGGACGGACTCCGGTTGCAGCTCATCGTGCACTCGTATCTTTACGATGCGGAACTGTTTATCGACAACCGAATCTTCACGTCGAGGTACAAGATTTCATTTGATGAGAAAGATGATCCGAAATCCAGTCTTGCTTTTCTGAAAGAGTACATCGACAAGCGTGAGAAGGAGAAGAAAAACGATTATTTCATTCTGCCGAAGCAGGTGATGAATATGGATCTCTCCGGCGGTGAACTTTTGGTTTTCACGGTGCTGATGTATTATGAAAATCGGGAAACGTATTCCTGCTATCCGTCGTTCAGAAGCATCGGCTCTATCACGCACATGACCAGGAATACCGTGATGAAACACGTCAGAGGACTCGAGCAGAAGGGGCTGATCGAAACCGAACAAACGCAGGTCACCCTTCGGGACGGGGGCAAACATAACGGAACACTCCTCTATCATATCAAGCCGATCGCGGATGCGTGGGAAGCGTTCGAGCAGCGGCAACTGAAAGCACTCTACGAAGAATCCGCCAGAGCCAACGCACAGAAAACCCTCGAAGAATACGATAAAAAGCATCCGAGAACCAAGCCGGAGAAGAAACCGGAAGAGATCAAAAAGAAGCCGGAAAAGCCCCCGAAAACTGCCGAAACCGAGGAAGAACTGCCGTTTTGAGCAGGGTCGATTTCGAAGCAGGATAAAGCCGTGTCTCATCACGGCAGACCACACCGCCCGGCAACGCCGGTCGGGGCTTTTCCCGAGGTGTTTCGGGCATTTTGGGGCGTATTTGGTGCGCGGGCGGGTTTCCGTCCGTGCATCAGGTACGGATCCCGCGGTCTCAAAACGAAAATAACGCCCGTGTTGTAAAGAGAATACGGGTGTCTCAACTATACACACAGAAAAAGGAGAAGAAAATGGCAAAAGAAAATTTGATCGCCAAGGGCGTCCGTATGCCGCAGGAAATGTGGGATATGTGCGATACCATGACGGAGAAAACAAGTGAATCTTCGCGCAACGAATTCATCCGCCGCGCCGTGGAATTCTATATCGAATATCTGAATCACGAACGGTTCGTTGAATTTCTTACCCCCGCGCTCGAGTCGGTCATCGACGGAAAAATCAAAGATTCCGAGGATAGGATCGCGAGAATTATTTTCAAACTCGCGGTCGATCAGAACTTTCTCGCGCACCTCATCGGCAATCAGTATGACTACCGTGAAGATGATCTCGAAGAGATTCGGCACGATTCTATGGAGGAAGTCAGAAGCACAAACGGTCAGATCTCTCTTACGAAAGCATACCGCGACGGGCATAGAAACTGATGGCAAAACTGATTCTCAAAGCGCCGTTTTACGGTCCGAAATCAAAAACTCCCGCAGGAAAAGGACGCAGCGGATACGCGGAATACATTGCGACCCGCGAGGGTGTCGAGGTCATTCTGAGGAGCGGTATGGCAGATTATATCGGGGAAAGGCGGGGCTCGAACGGTTTGTTTTCCGATAAAGATGTGCCGATCGAACTGTCAAAGATCAAAGCCGAGATCGATTCGCTGAAAGGAAATATGTGGGGACTCATCTTTTCTCTGACGCGTGCCGATGCCGAACGGCTCGGGTATAACAGTGCCGAACAGTGGATGAATCTGCTTCGCTCCCGCAGAAACGATATTGCTTTTGCTATGCACATCAAACCCGAGAGCCTCCGTTGGTACGCGGCGTATCATCAGAAAGAAAAAAATCCACACGTGCATATGCTCGTGTGGTCGGAAAATCCCGGCGAACCATATCTGACGGTCGGGGGTATCGAACGCATCAAAAAAGTGATCTCCGACGATATTTTCCGCCAGGACAAGATGAGTATTTATCAAAAGCAGACCGAGGTCCGCGACGAAATCAAAGATGAGTTCCGCAAAAAACTTTCCGAAATCGCCGAAGAGATCCGTCATTCTTCGTTCGATTCTCCCGCACTGGAAGAAAAACTTCTTCATCTTTCCGAACGGCTTTCGTCCGTCAAGGGCAAAAAAGTTTACGGATACCTTCGCGCAAATGATAAAAAACTCGTCAACGAAATCGTAAAAACGCTTGCGGAAAACGAAAAGATTTCCGCACTCTATGACGTGTGGCACGAGTGCCGGTGCGAAGAGTTCCGCACCTATACCGACAAGATGCCGGAGAAGATCCCGCTCGAAGAGAACGAAGAATTCAAATCCATCCGCAACGCGGTGGTCAGACTTGCGTCGGATCTCGGTGTGCTTCCCGAGCGTGACGAACCCGATCTGCACTACGATTACGAGCCGGGATTTTTTCATTCGACCGTGCAAAAGGCAAAAGAAATGTTCGAGGCGGGCGAGGTCCAAGAAGCGGCGGATCATTTGTTACAGGCGGGGAGACCGGGGAATCAATATGCTTACGCCTACCTCGGCGACTGTTATCTGCGCGGAAAGTATCTGAAAAAGGATACCGATCTCGGCGAAATGTATCTGAGCCGTGCGGCAGGTGCGGGGATCGAATACGCCAACTACCGGCTCGGCAAGTTTTATCTTTCATGTCCCGACGAAGACGTGTGGGAATACGCCGAAGAGTGTCTGCAATTCAGCGCGGAAAAAGGAAACGGGTGCGCGGCATACGCGCTGTATCAGGCGTACCGTGACGGTAAACTTTCGGTTGGGACCGGACTTGCAAAGCGGTATCTGCGGCGCGCGTCCGAACTCGGTTTTTATCCGGCAGAGTATCGGCTGGCGATGGAACTGATGAAAGATAATCCCGACGAAGCCGAAAAACTTTTGAAAAGTGCGGCAGAGCACGGGAGTGCCTTTGCGATGTACCGGCTCGGAAAAATGCTGTTCGCCGAAGGGAAAACCGAAGGAGCCCTTGATTATTTTGAAAAAGCAGCCGGGACCGATCCGTGGGTGAAAAC
>ERZ780149.3898-NODE-3898-length-11991-cov-8.476877_pt1 | contig 11991 bp, 7 predicted proteins | sample MGYA00511367_ERZ780149 | MGnify/ENA primary metagenome ERZ780149 (study PRJEB29588, sample SAMEA2153852) | human gut metagenome | biome: human gut; feature: human-associated habitat; material: faeces | place: Denmark | collected 2008/2010 ...
GGCACGCCTGCGGTCACAACGGCCAGCTCGCCGTTGTGCAGGTAGCCGTTCTTCTGGGCCAGAGCGGTGGACATCTCAATCAGCTCATCGGTGCTGTGGGCGGGGCCCATCAGCAGGGAAGTGATGCCCCAGCTCAGGGAGAGCTGACGCTGCACCTGTTCGTCCATAACGCAGGCAATAATGGGCTGCTTGGGGCGGTACTTGCTCAGCAGGCGGGCAGTGTTGCCGGATTCAGACACGGTGACGATGGCGGCAGCGTTCACGTCCTTGGCGGTCAGGCAGGCAGCGTGAGCGGTTGCATCGCTGACGCTGATCTGGATCTCGGCGTGGCGCTGGGCGCGGTAGTGCTCCTCGTTCTCGGTGCGCTCTGCAATGGCGGACATGGTCTTGAGGGCCTCCACGGGGTAGTCACCGGCAGCGGTCTCACCAGACAGCATGATGGCGGAGGTGCCATCGTAGATGGCATTTGCCACGTCGGAGATCTCGGCACGGGTGGGGCGGGGGTTGACCATCATGCTGTCCAGCATCTGGGTGGCAGTGACGATGGGCTTGCCGAAGGAGAAGGAGCGGTCGATGATGTCCTTCTGGATGCCGGGCAGCTCGGTGAAGTCGATCTCAACGCCCAGGTCACCACGGGCCACCATGACGGCATCGGCTGCGGAGAGGATGCTGTCGATGTTGTTCACACCCTCGCGGTTCTCGATTTTGGCAATGATGCGGATGTTGGAATCGTACTCATTCAGCAGGTTGCGGATGTCGTACACATCCTGTGCGGTGCGCACAAAGGAAGCAGCGATGAAGTCAAAGCCGTTCTGCACGCCAAAGATGATGTCCTCGCGGTCTTTCTGGCTCAGGTAGGGCATGGACAGATGCACGCCGGGCACATTGACACCCTTTTTGGTCTTGATCTTGCCGCTGTTCAGCACGGTGCAGATGATGTCGGTGTCGGTGACCTGCTCAATGTGCAGCATGATCAGGCCGTCGTCCAGCATGATGGTGCCGCCGGGCTGCACGTCCTGGGGCAGATCCTTGTAAGTGACGGAGCAGATCTCCTTGGTGCCTTCCACCTCGCGGGTGGTCAGGGTAAAGGTCTGGCCGGCTTCCAGCATCTCCACACCGTTCTTGAACTCCTTCAGACGGATCTCGGGGCCCTTGGTGTCCAGCAGGGCGGCAACGGGCTTGCCCAGCTCCTCACGCAGCGCCTTCAGCTTTGCCAGACGGCCGCCATGCTCCTCGTAGGAACCGTGGGAGAAGTTGAAACGGGCCACGTTCATGCCGTTTGCAATCAGGTCGCGCAGGACATCGCCCTTATCGGTAGAAGGGCCCAGGGTGCAGATGATCTTCGTTTTTCTCATAAAATACCTCCAACGTTCACGCTATAATGCTCTCTATCTTGACGCAGCAGCCCAAGCTGGCTGCTCTCTGGCGGGCAGTGATTGCTTTGCGCCCGCGGCGGCAGTATACGCCAATATGGCTGTTTCAAAAAACCATACCACTATACATTATAAGCTCTTGGATACAATAGCGCAAGAAAAATCTTTGCAAAGAAACTGCTAAGATTTCATCAGGTTTGAACAAAAAACTTTCCACCACAAAGCGCTTGCATAACCGGCGGGATTTGCTTATAATGAAGGTAAGCAAAAGTGCGACTGTTCCGGGGCGGCCCCGGAGGAAAATGGAGTGAAAACATATGGAAAAGCGTGTATTTTTGATCGTACTGGACAGCTTTGGCATCGGCGCGGAGCCGGATGCAGCCGCCTTTGGCGACGAGGGCACCAACACGCTGGGGGCCATTGCAGGGCATCCCAATTTCAACTGCCCCAACCTGAAAAAGCTGGGCCTGTTCAACATTGACGGTGTGACCGCGGGCGAAAAGACCGACGCGCCCGCCGGTGCCTTTGCCCGCCTGCAGGAGCAGAGCATGGGCAAGGATACCACCATCGGCCACTGGGAGATCGCCGGTGTGGTCAGCCCGAACCCGCTGCCCACCTTCCCCAACGGCTTCCCGGAGGAGCTCATTCAGGAGTTTGAGGCAAAAACCGGCCACAAAGTCCTCTGCAACCTGCCCTATTCCGGCACCGAGGTGCTGAAGGACTACGGCGAGCAGGCCATGAAGGAAAATGCCCTCATCGTCTACACCAGCGCCGACAGCGTGTTCCAGGTGGCTGCCCACGAGGAGCTGGTGCCCGTGCACGAGCTTTACCGCTACTGCGAGATCGCCCGTGAGATGCTGAAGGGTGCGTACGGCGTGGGCCGTGTCATCGCCCGACCCTTCCTGGGCAGCAGCGCCGAGACCTTCTACCGCACCACCAACCGCCACGACCTGAGCCTGAAGCCGCCCCGTGCCACCATGCTCGACCTGCTGAAGGAGGCCGGCAGGGATGTCATCGCCGTGGGCAAGATCTTTGATATCTTTGACGGACAGGGCGTGACCGAAAAGATCAAGACCACCGGCAACACCAATGGCATCGCCTTTACCAAGGCATTGCAGACCCGGGATTTCGAGGGCCTGGCCTTTGTGAATCTGGTGGATTTTGATATGCTCTACGGCCACCGCCGCGACGTGCCCGGCTATGCCGCCGCCGCAACCGAATTTGACCGCTTCCTGGCCGACTTCATCCCCGGGATGCGGGAGGGTGACCTGCTGATGATCACCGCCGACCACGGCTGCGACCCCTCCTACACCAAGACCACCGACCATACCCGCGAGTATGTGCCGTATCTGGTCTGCGGCAAGGGCATGAAGCCCGGTGTGGACCTGGGCACCCGGCTCTGCTTTGGCACCATTGCACAGACCGTGTGTGAATATCTGGATGTAGATGCTTCCAGCCTGGACGGCCACAGCGTGCTGCAGGAGATCCTGAAGTAATATCGGCCCTCTCAGTCACGCGACAGCGTGACCGAGAGGGCTATTTTTTGTGCAAAGTCTTGAACAATATAGTCAGTTGTGGTAGACTAGCACATGCACGCCCGGTGCGTACAAAGTTTACGCCGGGCGCAGGAATTGATATGGTTTCAGAATAGAAGGAGACTATCACATGAGAATCAATCGTACTCTGGGTCTGGCACTGACCGCTGCTGTGCTGGCTGTTGCCATGACTGGCTGCTCCAATAGTGCATCCTCCACCGCATCCTCCGCTGCTTCCAGCGAGGCTGCTTCCTCTGTGGCCGCTTCCAGCGAAGCTGCCGAGAGCGAGGCCGCTGCCGCCAGCGTTGTCAGCACCGAGGATCTGGATGTGAACGGCACCACCTACTCCGCTGACTGCTACGGCGAGTTCACCCTGTCCAACGGCGACACCATGAAGCTGTGGAAGGTGAACGGCGCTTACGCAGACCTGAGCGCTCTGCCCATGAAGGGCATGGCCGAGGAGTTCCCCATCGAGGCCGAGGCCGAGCAGATCTATGTTGCTGACGTGACCAGCAACGGCGAGACCACCCGCCAGTATCTGCGCACCGACAAGGCTGGCCGCAACGGCACTGTCTCTGTCAAGACCTTTGAGCTGGGCGACGCTGAGTAATCGCGCTTCCCTGTAAGATCAGAAGACAACAAGCCCCGGACCTTTTGCAAGGCCCGGGGCTTGTGCTGTTTTATCCTGTTTTATTCTCCGCTGCTGCTGGAACCGAACAGGGCATCCAGCACGGTGGAAGCGGCCTGATGCAGGGAGTTGGCAGCAGATTCCACCTGCTCCTGCGTGGGCAGAGAGATAGAAGGTGTTTCTGCTCCGCCGGTGGATTCACTGCTGGCTTCACTCTCGGCAGGTGCTTCGGTAGAAGCCTCGCTCTCGGCAGGCACTTCGGGGGTGGGTTCTGCGGGCTGCTCATCGGCAGGCTGTTCCGCAGGCACGCTCTCGGCAGGTTCCTCCACAATGATGCTGTCGGGCGATTCCTCCACAGAGGTGCCCGCGTTGGGGTCAGCCGTGGGGGTGAATACCTCGGTCTTTTCGGGGGTCTGCTGGGTATCGCTCACGGTGCCCTCACCGCCCAGAACGGATGCGATCAGCTCCTTGGCCTGGTTGACGGAGTTCTCATCCGGCTTCATCACATAGAGGCTCTGACCCTTTGCGGAGTAGCACTGGGAGCTCTTGCCGCTGGTGCCGGTCACGGCATAGCTCTGGATGTCCCAGTCAGACAGGCTTGCCAGCTGCATCCGCACCAGTGCGGAGATCTGCTCCTGAGAAAGGCTGGTCACAAAGCAGTCGGACACAGCATCCATCAGCTTGGAGAAGCTCATCAGCACGGTGGGAGATTTGATCTTGTTCATCATGGCATCGATGACTTTCATCTGGTTGATGCCGCGCTGGATATCGCCGGAGGCAAAGGCGTGACGCTCACGGGCAAAGGCCAGAGCGCTCTTGCCGTCCAGATGGTTCCAGCCCTCGGCAAAGGTGGTGGGGTCATAGTAGCCGGGGCTGCCCACCGAGGTGAATGCCTGATCGGAGTAGACATCCACGCCGCCCACGGCATCGATGATGCTGATGAAGCCCGCAAAGTTGATGCGGAGGTATTGGTCCACATTGACCCCGTACAGGTTGCCCAGGGTTGCCATGCTGGTCTCCACGCCGTACAGACCAGCATGGGTCAGCTTGTCCTTGCTGTTGGTGCCCGCCAGATCAACGTAGTAATCGCGGGGGGTGTTGATGAGCGCCACCCGTTTGGTGGAGGGGTTGACCACGGCAAGGATGTTCACATCGCTGCGGGCCTTTTCAGTCAGTTCGCCGCGGTTGTCCACGCCGCTCAGGTAGACCACAAAGGGCTCCTTGGTGATCTTGTTGGCCTCGGTGCCGGTGACAAGGCCGGAGGTCACGTTGTCCAGTGCACTCAGACCCTGCTGCGCCCAGACACAGCCCAGCGCCAGAAAGGCGCACAGGAACACCGAGAACACCCGGGATACCTTGCGGGGGGCGCTGTACTCCTGGCAGCGCTTGACCAGCAGCCAGAACAGCACCAGCAGCGCCGCAATGATGACCAGATACAGTGCGGGCAGCATCTGGGTGCGCCAGAGCTGTAGGAAGGCCGCAATGCTCAGAATGGCTTGTAGGATCAGCAAAACAGTACCTCGTTTCGGGTTGGCCGCGCCGGTATCTGCATCCGGCCTGCGGCGGGGGGGCTTTGACTCCGGGGTAGGCCCGCCGGTATGCTTCGGCGGCTTGGGCGGTGCAGGCGGCGGGGTGGGAGCGGCAGTTTCCGGCGCAAAAAAGGCCGCGCTGTCCACCTCCACAGTCTTTTCTTCCGGTGGGCGGTGACCCCGGTGGATGTGCCGGGTGCTGTCATCGTCCGTGTGGGAACGGGAAGTTTCATCAAACATAGGAATTCTCCTTTTTGATATGTCCTCAGGCAAGGGGCACGATGGTCAGAACGGCCCGTGCCGGCAGGCAGGTGGCCGTCTGATCCTCCTGCGAGATCCAGCCAAAGCTTTCGCAGATGTGGTCAGGGCAGGGGGAATCAATGAACCGTGCCGCGCCGTCCTTGACCTCGATGTGCACCGTCAGATAGCCGGTGTCGATGTCATAGACGGCATCCTTGTCCAGAGAGAGCTTCTGCACCGTGTTCGCATCGCCGTAGATCAGCTCCGCGCCCAGGGTGCTGCCGCTCTGCCCGGCACTGCGGAGGAAAAAAAGCACCCCCGCGATCACCAGAACAACAGCGGCGAACAGTAAATTGACCCAGAGATTTTTTTTCTGCTTCATGGCTCAGGCATCCTTCTGTGGGAACAGCTGTTCCAGCTCGGCCAGCCACAGGGCGGCGCAGGCATCGCTGGGCATCCGCCAGTCCCCGCGCGGCGAGAGGGTCACGCTGCCGATCTTGGGGCCGTCGGGCAGGCAGCTGCGCTTGAACTGTTGGGCAAAGAACCGCCAGTAGAAGTTGCGCAGCCACTTGTACAGTACCGCGTCCGGGTATTCCTCCCGGCCCGCAAAGGCCACCCTGGCCAGCCGGAAAATCTTTGCCGGGCCAAAGCCGAAGCGGAGCACATAATAAAGGTAGAAGTCGTGCAGTTCATAGGGGCCCACCAGATCCTCGGTGCGCTGTGCGATCTCACCGTTGTCCTTGGCGGGCAGCAGCTCGGGGGACACAGGGGTGTCGAGGATGTCCAGCAGCACCTCTTTCAGGGCCGGGGTGGCGGCAATGTCGGCTTCGTACCGGACAAGGTGGCGCACCAGTGTTTTGGGTACGCCTGCGTTCACGCCGTACATGCTCATGTGGTCACCGTTGTAGGTGGCCCAGCCCAGGGCCAGCTCGGAAAGGTCGCCGGTGCCCACCACCAGGCCGCCGGTGCGGTTGGCGGTGTCCATCAGTTCCAGCGTGCGCACGCGGGCCTGGCCGTTCTCGTAGGTCACGTCCAGCACGCTCTCGTCCTGGCCGATGTCCCGGAAGTGGCTGTGCACTGTGGCGGCAATGTCGATCTCGGTAAAGCTGACGTGCAGCTCGTCACAGAGGATCTCCGCATTGCTGCGGGTGCGCTTGGTAGTGCCAAAGCAGGGCATGGTCACGGCCAGCACATCGGTGGTGGGGCGGCCCAGCTGCTTCATGGCGCGGACAGCCACCAGCAGGGCAAGGCAGCTGTCCAGACCGCCCGAAATGCCGATGACGGCTGTTTTGGCGCGGGCGTGCTCAAGACGCTTGGCCAGGCCATCGGCCTGCATCTTCAAAATCAGCTCACAGCGCTCGGCACGCAGCTGCTCGTTGTGGGGGATAAAGGGGGTGGGGTCTACCCAGCGGGTCAGCACGGTGTCGGTCAGGGTCAGGTCGAACTCCACGGTCTGGTAGCCCTCGGTGCTGGGCTCAAAGCTGGTGTTGCGCGCCCGCTCCGATTCCATCCGCTGGCAGTCCAGCTCCGTCTCGGCAAGGCCGCCTGCAAAGGGCTTTACCTCGGCCAGCAGGGTGCCGTTCTCGGCGATCAGGTCGTGGCCTGCGAACACCATGTCCTGGGTGCTCTCGCCGTGGCCTGCCGAGGCGTACAGGTAGCCGCAGAGCAGACGGGCAGACTGGTTTTCCACCAGTGCCCGGCGGTACTCGGCCTTGCCTACCGTTTCATCGCTGGCCGAAAGGTTGGCGATGACGGTAGCGCCTGCCAGTGCGTGGAAGGTGGAGGGCGGCAGGGCGCTCCACAGGTCCTCGCAGAGCTCCACGCCCAGCACAAAGCTGGGCATCTGGCGGCAGCGGAAGAGCAGGGAGGTGCCGAAGGGGACATCCTGCCCGCAGACATTCACCCACTCCACCTCGGTGGAACCGGGGGTGAACTGCCGCTTTTCATAGAACTCGCCGTAGTTGGGCAGGTACGTTTTGGGAACCAGACCCAGCAGCTGCCCGCGGCAGAACACGGCAGCGCAGTTGTACAGCTTGCCCCGCACCATCAGGGGCAGGCCCACAAGGGCCACGGTGTCCAGCTCCCGGCTGGCATCCAGCAGCTCCTGCAGGCCGGTCAGGGCTCCCTGCTGCAGGGTGCGCTGCAAAAACAGGTCGCCGCAGGTATAGCCGGTCAGGCAGAACTCAGGGAACACGGCCAGCTTTACGCCGCGGGCGGCGGCGGCACGCAGCTCTGTGAGGATCTGCCGGGTGTTGTAGGCGCAGTCCGCCACCCGAAGCGCGGGCGAGAGGGCTGCTGCTTTCAAAAAACCGTCTTTCATCGGAGGATTTCACATCCTGTCTCTCTTGTTTGCCCACGGCGAACAACTGTGCTCCCGTGGTGAGGATAGTATACCACACTCTGGCCAAAACGAAAAGAGGGCTGTTATCAACCCTCTCTGCCTCTGCGCCTGAAGGCGGGGCAAAGAAGGGTTCTAACAACCCCCTGCAGATACACCAAATGGAAAACGAGATGGACCGTAAGCCGGGTTCTGTATTAAACGACGATCTGTCTAGGCCTGCCATTGCTGACAGGCTCGTGCCGCCTTCGGGACACGCGAGCAGCGCTGTACGTCCCATATAGGCGTTGCTTCCGGTAGGGTTTACAAAGCCGCATAGTCACCCATGCGCTGGTGAGCTCTTACCTCGCCCTTTCATCCTTACCGCATTGCTGCGGCGGTTTCCTTTCTGTTGCACTTTCCCTGAGGTCACCCTCGGCTGCCGTTAGCAGTTACCGTGCTCTGTGAGGCCCGGACTTTCCTCAGAGCGGTCAAAGCCGCCCCGCCGCCGTATGTTCCACTCGTTTTCTGTTCCCCATAATACCATAAAAAAACAAGATTTGCAAGTGACGATAAAATTTGGTATAATAAATTTAAATATGGCGTGAATTTTTTGGGGAGGGACAACGGATGCAGCTGCTTTTCAATGTCCCACCCGAAGCCGATGGCGTGCTGCTGCGCGGCTTTCTGCGCCGGTGTGCCGTCTCCACGGAGCTGGCCCGGGCGGTCAAATTCCATGGCAGCGGCTTTTTTGCAGACGATGTGCCCATTCTGGCCAACCGCCGCGTGCAGGCGGGGCAGACCATCCGCTTTGCGCTGCCCGCCGACGGCCCCGGCGTGGAGCCGCAGCCTGAGATCCCGGTCAGGGTCGTTTACGAGGATGCTTTTGCCATGGTGCTGGAAAAACCGCCCCATCTGGCGGTCCACCCCACCCTGAACTACCCCCGGGATACCCTGGCCAACGGCTATGCCGCCTGGGCGGCTGCCCGCGGCGAAAGCCCGGTGTTCCGCCCGGTGAACCGGATCGATAAAGACACCAGCGGGCTGGTGCTGGCCGCAAAGAACGGCTATGCCGCGCCCCTGCTGGCCGAGGGCGTAGAGAAACTCTATTACGCCATCGTGGAGGGTGAACTGCCCCTTGGCCCCGGAGTCATCGATGCCCCCATTGGCCGGAGAGGAGACAGCATCATCGGGCGGTGCGTGACCCCCGAGGGGAAGCCCAGCCGCACCGAGTATACCATATTAAGGGCAGCGCAGGGCCTGAGCCTTGCCGCCTGTGTTCCCGTGACGGGCCGCACCCATCAGATCCGGGTGCACTTTGCATCCATTGGCCACCCGCTGGCCGGGGACGACCTTTACGGCGGACACCGTGACCGCATTGCCCGGCAGGCGCTCCATTGCGCCCGGCAGAGTTTCCGGGTGCCGGCTTACAGCGAGGTGCCCGGCGGCATCCGGCTGGAAACGCCGGTGGAGGAACACGCCCGCACCGTTGCAGTGGAGAGCCCCCTGCCCGAGGATATGCGGGCATTGCTGGATGCTGAAATATGAAAATATGGTGAAACCTCTGTGAAAGCTCTGCCCAAATTTTGTGACAAGCCTTGTATCGGCCCGGGCAGAGTGTATAATTGATATGAATTTGTAACTTTCGACCCAAAACGTCAGGAAGGAGCAACCCCTTTTGATCGAAGAAAAAACAAAGGAGCCGCAGAGCCAGGCTCCTGCAGCGCCGGTGAAGGGCAGAGAAAAACTGCGAAGCTTCTGGGCAAAGGTCCAGATCTCCGGCCTGCTGCGGCGGCACCGTTTCCGCCGCAAAACGCAGCGGCACATGAATGATGTGGCCAAAAAGCTGCGGGCCAGTGCCGTGGTGCTGACAGTTGGCGAGGCACTTTATGCACTGGGCTTTGCGGCAGAGTACATGGTGGTGCGCACAGGGCGCGGCATTGCTGCCGTGGCCCACAGACTGGCCCGCTGGTGCAGGAATGCCCGGCATACCATCATTGCAACAGCCTTTCCCGGTGCGGCGCAGATGTTCAAGGATCTGCTGGCACCGCTTTACCTGTTCTTCAAGAGCCTCGGCGCTGTGGCGGCCCACGCCAACGATGTGCGCCGGGAGCGGGGCTTTGGTGCTTCCGTAAAAGCGGCCGGGCGCTATTTTGTGGGCGGGCTCAAGCGCAACCTGAGCCTGCTGCCCCGGACCGCAATGTACATCCTGCCCCTGTGTATGCTGGCCGTGTTCGTCACGGTCTGGAACAGGACGATGGCCCAGCCCTATGCGCTGGCTGTGCAGGTGAACGGCCAGACCGTTGGCTATGTGGCCAATGAGGAAGTGTTCAACCTCGCAAAAGAGGATGTGATGCAGCGCATCAACTACGCCGGTTCGGCCAAGACCGAGCTGACCATCGAGCCGACCTATACCATCTCTGTGACCCACAAGACCATGGACGAGAGCGAGACGGCAAACGCCATTCTGCAGAGCGCCAGTGACCAGATCAGTGAGGGCACCGCCCTGTATCTGGACGGGGAACTGACGGCAGTCTGCTCCGATGGTGACACCCTGCGCAGCTATCTGGAGAGCCTGCTGGCCCCCTACGAGGATCAGACGGACGAGAATATCAGCGTGGGCTTTAACAAAAATGTGACGCTGGAAGATGGAATCTACTTCAACGACAGCTTTGAGGATGACAATTCCATCGAGAATATGCTGACCGGCGTGCAGCAGCAGGAGAAGATCTATACGGTCAGGGCGGGCGATACCCTGTGGGACATTGCCCAGAAGAACGACCTGACCTTCCGGGAGCTGTGTGCCCTGAATACGAATTTCAAGGGTGCTCCCCTGACCGAGAACTCCAATATCCAGGAGGGCGACCAGCTGATCGTGACCAAGCAGGAGGCTCTGCTGGAAGTCCGCATCACCAAGGTGGAGACGCGGGAGGAGGAGATCCCCTTCGGCACCGAGACCACCCAGTCCAACGAGTACACCAAGGGTACCACCAAGACCCTGCAGGAGGGCCAGAACGGCCTGCGCCGTGTCACCATGCAGAATGTCTACGATACCAATGGCGTGCTGCTGGAGCAGACCATCCTTTCCACCGAGACCATCCGGGAGCCGGTGAACAAAAAGGTGGTCGTTGGCACCAAGAAGGTCACGAAGTACGGTGCGGCGGCATACATCGGCGGCAGCGGTCAGTTCATCTGGCCTGTGCCGGGCTACCGCAACTGCTCACGCTGGTATGGCAGCGGCCATAAGGGCGTGGATATCTGTGCCTCTGCCGGTACGCCCATCTATGCATCGGCGGGCGGCACTGTGACCAAGGCGGGTTATAACAAGGCCGGTGCCGGTACGGGCTATGGTTATTCTGTGATCATCAGCCACTCCGGCGGTTATACCACGGTCTATGCCCACTGCCTGTCTCTGGCGGTCAGTGCGGGCCAGACCGTGCGGCAGGGCCAGCTCATCGGCTATGTGGGCAGCACGGGCCGCTCTTCCGGCCACTTCGAGATCCGCCGCAATGGCTCGTACATCGCACCGCAGAGCGTGTTCCCCGGAAAGCGATAAATCAGAACAGAACCTCTCCGTCAATGCTTCGCATTGCCACCTTTCCTAATAGGAGAGGCAAGAGAGCGAAAGCATAAACTTGGCTCCCCTATCAGGCAACAACGACGACCGCCGCCAGTGGCGGATGAAGGGAGGCGTTGTTGGGGCAGCGGCCAGCAGGACACGAGTGCAATACTTTGCACGAAGTGGACGCTGGGAGCCGCAACTCGTATGCTGGCGTGAAGCGCCGGAGAGGTTTATTTTACAAACAAAAAGGAGAATGATTATGGCAACACCCCACATCAGCGCTGAAAAAGGCGATTTCGCAAAGACCGTCCTGATGCCCGGCGATCCGCTGCGGGCAAAGTTCATCGCGGATACCTTCCTCAAGGATGTCCGCCAGGTCACCGGTGTCCGTGGAATGCTGGGCTTTACCGGCACCTATGAGGGCCGCCCCATCAGTGTGATGGGCAGCGGCATGGGAATGCCCTCCATCGGCATCTACTCCTACGAGCTGTACAAGTTCTACGATGTGGACAACATCATCCGCATCGGCTCTGCCGGCAGCTACACCGACAAAGCCAAGCTGTTTGATGTGGTGCTGGCCGCCGGTGCTGTGAGCGAGAGCAATTATGCCCGGGTCCAGAGCGGCTTTGAGGGGGACCTCACCCTGCCCAGCCAGACCCTGAACGACAAGCTGCGTGCTTCTGCCGCAAAGCAGGGCATTCCCCTGATCGAGGGCAACATCCATTCCTCCGATGTGTTCTATCGCCAGCCCTCCGATGAAAAGCCCACCTACTGGGAAAAGCTGCGGGATGAGCGCGGCTGCCTGTG
>ERZ780149.3905-NODE-3905-length-11972-cov-6.964085_pt1 | contig 11972 bp, 8 predicted proteins | sample MGYA00511367_ERZ780149 | MGnify/ENA primary metagenome ERZ780149 (study PRJEB29588, sample SAMEA2153852) | human gut metagenome | biome: human gut; feature: human-associated habitat; material: faeces | place: Denmark | collected 2008/2010 ...
TGGATACCGGCGGCATCGAGCCCAAGGCCACCGAGGGCATTCTGGCCCACATGCGCGAGCAGGCCCAGATCGCCATCGACACCGCCGACTGCATCATCATGGTGGTGGACGTGCGCAACGGCCTGACCGCCGCCGACGAGGACGTGGCCCATATGCTGCGCCGCAGCCACAAGCCCATCATCCTCGCTGTCAACAAATGCGACAATGTGGGCGAGACCCCCATGGAGCTCTACGAGTTCTATAACCTCGGCTTCGACGAGGTCATGCCCATCTCGTCCGTCCACGGCCACGGCACCGGCGACCTGCTGGACGCCGTCTGCGCCCACCTCGATTTCAGCGAGACCGTCGTGGAGGAAGACCGCATCCCCGTCGCCATCATCGGCCGCCCCAACGTGGGCAAGTCCAGCCTGACCAACCGCATCCTCGGTGAGAACCGCATGATCGTGGCCAACGAGGCCGGCACTACCCGCGACGCCATCGATACCCCCGTGGACAACGCTTACGGCAAGTTCATCTTCACCGATACCGCCGGTCTGCGCAAGCGCAGCAACATCACCGACGGCCTTGAGCGCTACATGGTCGTCCGCGCACTGGCCGCCGTCGAGCGCAGCCGCGTGGCCCTCATCCTCGTGGACGCCACCGTCGGCTTCACCGAGCAGGACAGCAAGGTGGCCGGCTACGCCCACGACCAGGGCAAGGCCTGCATCATCGTCGTCAACAAGTGGGACGCCGTGGAGGGCAAGGAGACCAACACCATGGAACTGCAGCGCCGGGGCTATGCCGAGTGCTTCAGCTTCATGGGCTACGCTCCCATCATCTTCATCTCGGCCCAGACCGGCTACAACGTCAACAAGCTGATGCAGCTCATCCGCGACGTGGACAGCCAGAACGGTGCCCGCGTACCCACCGGTGTGCTGAATGAGATGCTGGCCCGTGCCACCGCTCGGATGCAGCCGCCCAGCGACAAGGGCCGCCGCCTGAAGATCTTCTACCTGACTCAGGCTTCCACCCGTCCGCCGACATTCGTGGCCTTCGTCAACGCAAAGCACCTGTTCCACTTCAGCTATCAGCGGTATATCATCAACCAGATCCGCGAGAACTTCGGTCTGGAGCACACCCCCATCCGCCTTGTCGTGCGTGAGCGCGGCTCCGGCGAAGTGGGCGCGAAGGACGTATAAGGAAGGGAGACTGGTTCTATGACCGCATTTCTCATTGTGCTGGCGGTCGCTGCCGAAGCCTATCTGCTGGGCAGCGTGGACACCGGCATCCTCGTCAGCAAGTATCTGTACCATGACGACGTCCGCACTCACGGCTCGGGCGCTGCCGGTATGACCAACATGCTGCGCACCTTCGGCAAGAAGGCCGCTGCCCTCACGGCGGTGGGCGATGTGCTCAAGGGCGTCGTGGCCGTCTGCCTTGGCCGGTGGCTGTTCGGCCATCTGCCCGCCGACGCTGCCGTCTCGCCCTATCTGGGCGTCTACCTCGCCGCCATCCTCGCCGTGGTGGGCCACTCCAAGCCCATCTACTTCGGCTTCAAGGGCGGCAAGGGTGTGCTGGTGGCTGCCGGTGCCATTCTGGCAGTCCAGCCGGTGCTGCTGCCGGTGCTGGCACTCATCTTCCTCGTCTGCCTGGTCCCCACCGGCATGGTGTCGCTGGGCAGCATCACCATGGCCGCGGCCTACCCGGTCCTGACGCTGGTGTACAGCCTCATGCGCGGCCTGCCGACTCAGGACGTGGTGGTCTGCACGGTCGGCGCTGCCATCATGGGCGGCATGGTCATCTGGATGCACCGTTCCAACATCCAGCGCATCCGGGACGGCAAGGAGTACCGTTTCGGCCAGAAGCACAAGAGCAACTAAGCATAAAAAATGCCCCGCAGGCAGCTCTCGACGAGCGTCCTGCGGGGCATTTTACTTGTCAGGATCATTCCGGGTCTGCTTCCAGCAGCGTGTCGGTGTTGTCCTCGTACTTGGGGTCTTCGATGGCGACTTCAAGCTCCGTGTTGGTATCGTCATGATGCAGGTGCTTGCGCAGCCGGGCGGCGAATTCCTCTGACGGGATGCCGCTCTGGCTGGGGGAAAGGTCGGGTGCGGGGTGGCCGTCGGGCAGATGAGCGCCGAAGGCCGGCACGAAGAAGAACCTCCGCACGATGAAGATGAGGGCGATGGCGCTCACGCTCAGCAGGTTCTCCATGGCGGACTCGTGACCCACCACCATGTGGCGGGCGATGGCGTAGAGCAGCACTTCGAGGCTGGAACCGGGGCTGTGCTTGGCCAGCATCTTGATGAACTCGATGCCGATGACGATGTCCAGCGCCCGCTGTAAGAAGGTGCTCACCTCGACGTCGTTGCCGTCGAACAGCAGGCCGGGCATCCACTGCAGCAGCGGCACCATCGACAGCAGCAGGCCGATGAGGACGAGGCCGGACAACAGGATCTCGAGCAGGGTGGCTGCGCTGATGATCTTGTTGCGCAATTCGGCGCGGCTGTGGCTTTCAACACGGGAATTGGACATGGGCAGGGACCTCTCTTTCAAATTTGACCGGAAATCTTTTACAACAGTTTGATTCTATTGTAACAAAAGCAAAAAACGAAGTCAATTTCTTCGGCTGGGAAAGTTAGCCAGCATGAAAAACTGGAATCGAAGGCAGACAAAAGGGGCCGTCCGCACCCGGAATGGAGTGCAGATGGCCCCTCTTTGTGCTGAAAAGGCGGCTTAGGCCTCAGCGATGGCTTCGATCTCACAGAGCACGCCCTTGGGCAGGTCTTTCACGGCCACGCAGCTGCGGGCGGGCTTGGAGGTGAAATACCTGGCGTACACCTCGTTGAAAGCGGCAAAGTCGGCGATGTCGGCCAGGAAGCAGGTGGTCTTGACCACCTTGTCAAAGCCCACGCCGGCAGCTTCGAGGATAGCGCCCACATTGCGGCAGCTCTGGTCAGCCTGTGCGGCGATGCCCTCGGCGACTGCGCCGGTGGCGGGGTCTACCGGGATCTGGCCGGAGGTGAAGACGAGACCGCCCACGGTGTAGCCCTGAGAGTAGGGGCCGATGGCGCCGGGAGCTTTTTCGGTGCTGATGATGTTCATATCGATTACCTCACATATCATAAATAGGGGAGTCTCCCGTCAAAAGGGGAGCCGATGAAAAAAGTCTACCACCAACTGTCCCCGCCGTCAACGGGCAGCAGGGAACGGTCCCGGAATTTCCGGAAAAAGGGAATGTAAAATTATTTGGAAAAATCTGTGCAAATCATCTTGACAAGAAATAAACTTTTATGATAAAAATAGAGCATGAAAGTAACATTTTTGCAGGAAAAACGCAGGCGCAGCGCAGGCAGGAAAGCCAGCTTTGCGCAGGCGCGTTTCTTTTTTGCAGAAAAAGCGAATTTCTGAACCCTCGGAAGGGGCAGAAAGGATAAGATATGTCGATTTTGGTAGATGATTCAAATAAAACAGCCTGCCGTGCAGCGGAGGCTGGACTGCAGCAGAAAAACTGTGCTGCGCTGGTGCGCCCGGCGGGTACGGGCAAAGGCTGCATCGTGTGGGAGCTGCTGGACGCCCACCCCGAGATGCGCGTGCTCTGGGTGGTGTCCTGCGCTGCCCGTCTGGAACTGCGCCGCGCCCTGACAAAGCGGCTGGGCCGGACGCTGGGCGGCCAGGTGCGGCTGATGAGCTGCGAGCAGCTGGCCGTGCAGAATGCGCTGGGCTGGGTGGCGCTGGCTGAGTTCCGGCCCGGCCTGCTGGTGCTGGACGGCTGGAGGGAGATGAGCGCAAAGGACTGGACCGACTGCGTCCAGCCTCTGTTCCGCCTCTGCCCAGGGGCAAAGCTGCTGGCTCTGGGGGAGCCGGACGCCCCGGGCGACAGCTGCCGCGCCGCCGAGGAGATGCTGGCCGACGCCATCGTGGAGCCGCTGGCGCTGGGCGAGGCGATGGCCGAGGGTCTGCTGCCCATGCCGGCCTCCTATACGGCCCTGCTCTGGCCGCTGGAAGATGCGATGGCCCGCCTCCGTGCTGAGGTGAAGAACCTCCATCTGCCGGGCTGCCCTGACCCCAACGCCGAGAAATATCAGGCTCTGAGCCTCGCCGTAGAAAAGCTTCCGCCGGTGGAACAGCTGCTGGCGCAGTGGCTCCCGGATGCTGCCGGGCGCTGTCTCGTCCTCTGCGAGGATGATGCAGCGGCGGCGCAGACCGCAGAGCAGGCCGAGAAGCTGTTTGGTGCAGGAACACATATTTATAAGGATGCAGAAGGCTTTGCGGCCGATGAAGCGGCCACCCTCCGGCTGCTGGTCTGTGCCAACGGCCCGGCGGTGCAGGCTCCTCTGGCCGGGATCTCGGGCGTGGTGCTGGTGCGCCGCAGCGCTGAACCGACCGCATACCGGCAGATGCTGGCCCGCGCCCTTGCGGCCTGCGGCAGTGTGCCGGTGGCAGAGCTGAGCGCGGCCTTTGAGGCGTTGACCTGTGTGCAGCAGCTGCGGAAGGAGTGCAGCGCAGCGGGGGCAGAAGCCTTCCCGCTGGAAGAGCCCCTTTCTGCCTGCCGCCGGGCTTACCGGCAGCTCCGCCGCGCGCTGGACTCCGACTGGGAGCGCTATTATGCCGCCGCAAAGCAGATGACGGCAGAGGGAAAGACGCTGGACGTGCCTCGCTCCTACAGCTTCGGGGGCGTGGCCGTGGGCCGCTGGCTGGAAAACCAGCGCCTTGTCCGTGCCGGAAAGAAAAAGGGCCGTCTCACCGCCGCGCAGGCCGCCCGGCTGGACAAAATCGGCATGAACTGGCAAAAGCGGCTCGAGCTGGCGTGGGAAAACGGCTGTGCTTCGGCCCGGCGGTACCGCGACAGCCACAGCGACCTGCTGGTGCCGGTCCATTATAAGGATAAGGACGGCTTTGCGCTGGGCGAGTGGATCGTCTATAACCGCCAGCGCTATCTGGGCGGGAACCTGCCGTCAGACCGCGTCGAGCGCCTCGAGGCACTGGGCATGGTGTGGGACACCGGCAGCATCCTCTGGGAGAAGAGCTATGCCGCCGCCGTCCAGTATTATCTGGAAAATCACACGCTGGAAATTCCCGTCAAGTATGTCACGCCGGACGGCATGGCGCTGGGCGTCTGGCTGGGCAGTCAGCGTGCCGCTTATAAAGAAGGTGTGCTGACCGACGCCCAAATCGAAAAGTTGGAAGCGCTGGGAGTGGACTGGACGAACCGGAACGACCGCAAGTGGCAGACCGCCTACGAGGCCGCCGTGAAGTACCACGCCGCCCACGGGAACCTCGACGTTCCCACCGAGTACATCGACGAAGACGGCATCCTGCTGGGCAAGTGGGTGTCCCGCCAGCGGTACGCATGGCAGAACCCCGAGCGCAGCAGCGCCCGGGTGACGCCGGAGCGGAAAGCTCTGCTGGACGAGCTGGGCATGAACTGGGAAAAGACCGACTCGTGGCAGCACCGCTACGAGCTGGCTGTGGAATACAAAAAGGAGCACGGCAGTCTGGCCGTTCCGGCCCAGTACCGGACGGAGGACGGCATCTGGCTGGGCAGCTGGCTGTCCCGTCAGAAGCAGATGCTGCGGGAGGGCAAAAAGCTTTCCGCCAAGCGCCGCGCGGCCCTGAAAGAGCTGTTCAAGGGCGAAAAAGGCCGACGCCTCAGCGCCCCGGTGCCGCCCGCGTGCAGCGTGCGGGAGCAGAACTGGCTGGATAACTACCAGAGCGCCAGGCTCTACGCCGAGAAGAAGGGCAGTCTCCTCGTGCCTGCCGGATACGTGGACGAGAACGGCTTCCGTCTGGGCGTCTGGATCTCGAACCTCCGCGCTGCCCGCAAGGCCCGGCCCGGCTCGTTCCAGGTGACGCCGGAGCATATCGCTCTGCTGGACGCCATCGGGATGCAGTGGGACGCCCGGGAGGCCAAGTGGGCCGGGGCGTTCCGCCGCGCCGAAGAGTACTGCGCCGCCCACGGCAATCTGCTGGTGCCGGTGAACTATAAGACCGAAGACGGCTTCTGCCTCGGCGACTGGGTCCGCCGGATGCGCGAAAACTACGCCTGTGCCGAGAAAAAGCTGACGGCGGAGCGCATCGCAAAGCTCGAAGCGCTGGGCATGGTCTGGACCGTGCCGCAGGAGGGCTGAGATATTGCATTTTAGGGCGGAGTGTGATATACTTCACCTCGTCTGAATAGAAAACAGCAGGTGCCTGCCGCCGGGGCTTCGTCCCCGGTCGGGAGGGTAAAAGGGAAGCGGGTGCGAGTCCCGCGCGATCTCGTCACTGTGATAAGGGAGTCCGCTGCCTTGGCGCTCAGCGCCGGTCACTGGAGGCTTTGCCTCTGGGAAGGCGGCAGCGGGCGGTGAGCTTTCAGTCAGGAAACCTGCCCGCTGTTGGTACAGGAGCGTCCGGCTCCGGATCACGAGGAATTGGTCGTACCAAAAAGCCCGAAAGTTCAAAGGGTCTTTTTGCTGTGCCTTCCGCGCGGTGAAAAGGCTCTTTTTTCGTTTGAGCTGGCCCCCGTTTCGTACCCTTTCTATCGGAAAAGTACATTCCACACAACAGAAAGGACTCAAACAATGCGTAAGGCAACCAACAAGAACTGGCAGCGCGTCACCGCCGCTGCCGCCGCACTGGCCCTGTGTGCCGGTGTGCTCACCGGCTGCGGTGCATCTTCTTCCACTGCCGCCGGCAGCACCGCCGCAAGCTCTGCTGCCGCCAGCGAGGTGAGCAGCGAGGAGGCTGATGAAATGGCAGCAAAGAATGTGGCGGACCTCATCGACGCCATCTATGTGCAGGAGCGCAACGAGAACACCGACGCCCAGTGCGAGGCCGCAAAGGCAGCATGGGATGCTCTGACCGACGCTCAGAAGGAGATGGTCGAGGGTGAAGAGGCTGACCCCGATTACTTTGGCCGCGACACCGGCGACGCCTCTAAGGACGACGCCCGCAACCAGGACAACATCGGCGACAACGAGATCCTCGTCGTCAGCTTCGGCACCTCCTTCAACGACAGCCGCGCAGCGGACATCAAGGGCATCGAGGACGCCATCCAGGCCGCATATCCCGACTGGTCTGTCCGCCGTGCCTTCACCGCACAGATCATCATCAACCATGTTCAGGCCCGTGACGGCGAGAAGATCGACAACATGGAGCAGGCTCTGGAGCGCGCTGTTGCCAACGGCGTGAAGAATCTGGTCGTCCAGCCCACCCATCTGATGCATGGCGCTGAGTACGACGAGATGATGGAGATGGTGGACAGCTACCGCGATAAGTTCGAGTCCGTCGCCATCGCCGAGCCTCTGCTGGGCGAGGTGGGCAGCGATGCCACCGTCATCAACGCCGACAAGGAGGCTGTCGCCAAGGCCATCACCGCCGAGGCCGTCAAGACCGCCGGTTTCGACAGTCTGGACGCCGCTGCTGAGGACGGCACCGCTTTCGTCTTCATGGGCCATGGCACCTCTCACACCGCAAAGGTGAGCTACACCCAGATGCAGGCTCAGATGGAGGCTCTGGGCTACAAGAATGTCTTCATCGGCACCGTCGAGGGCGAGCCTGAGGAGACTGCCTGCGAGAACGTCATCGAGGCTGTCAAGGCCGCCGGCTACACCAAGGTCGTCCTGCGTCCCCTGATGGTCGTTGCAGGCGACCACGCCAACAACGATATGGCTGGCGACGACGAGGATTCCTGGAAGAGCCAGTTCGAGGCCTCCGGCGAATTCGATTCTGTGGATTGCCAGATCGCCGGTCTGGGCGAGGTCGCTGACATCCAGCAGCTCTACGTCGCACACACCAAGGCCGCTGTCGATTCCCTGAACGGTTGATTCTGACCCTATGATTGCCCGGAAAGGAGTGCCTTTTCGGGCAATTTCTTTTTCGGCCTGCTTTGAATTCGGGCCATTGCGTGTTATAATCTTTTCTGTAAAATAGATACTTCGAGGTATATCATCATGAAACTGAACCATAAATTTGCTCTTCTGCTGGCCGGCGCTGTGCTGGCTGGTTCTCTCACCGGCTGCGGCGCATCCGGCACCCCGGCCAGCTCTGCCGCTTCCTCCGAGGCTGCGGCTTCCTCCGCCGTGAGCGAGGCAGCTTCCGAACCGGCGGCAGAGGCCGCTCTGCCCGACGGCGTCTACACCGCCGACTTTGACACCGACAGCTCCATGTTCCATGCCAACGAGGCCAACGACGGCAAGGGGACCCTGACCGTGAAGGACGGTCAGATGACCTTCCACGTCAGCCTCGTCTCCAAGAAGATCGTCAACCTCTACGTCGGCATGGCCGCTGACGCCGAGGCCCACGAGGGCGACTGGCTCCAGCCCACCACCGACACCGTCACCTACAGCGACGGCACTTCGGATGAGGTGTACGGCTTCGACATCCCGGTGGAGGCTCTGGACGAGGACTTCCAGCTGGCCATCCTCGGCTCCAAGGGCAAGTGGTACGACCATACCGTCCGTGTCGCCAACGCCCAGCCTGCTGCGGCGGAAGCACCTGCCGACGGCACCTACACCTGCGATGTGACCCTCGAGGGCGGCTCCGGCCGTGCCACCGTGGAAAGCCCTGCGGCCCTGACCGTGGCCGACGGCAGGATGACCGCCACCATCGTCTGGTCCAGCCCCAACTACGACTATATGCTGGTGGATGGCGAAAAGTATCTGCCCACCAACACCGAGGGCAACTCTACCTTCGAGATCCCCGTTACTGCTCTCGACACCCCGCTGGATGTGGTGGGCGATACCGTCGCCATGAGCACCCCGCATGAGATCGAGTATACGCTGACCTTCGCCTCTGCATCCCTGATCGAGGCAAAGTAACGATGAAACGCCGCAATTTCCTGAAAGCCCTGCCTGCCGCCGCCCTCACCCTTGCGGGCTGCGGGCAGCACAAGACCGCCCCGGCCAATACAGCATCCCTCGTGTTCGACCACAGCTATCCGCTGGACTATGCCACCCAGTTTTCCGCCGACTGCTATGAGGGCGGCTATGTGATGATCGACATCCCGGACGCCGGGCGGTTCCTCGTCGTCCCCGAGGGGGCCGCCGAGGTGGACGACCTGCCCGAGGACGTCGTGGTGCTGCGCCAGCCGCTGGATCATATTTATCTCGTCTCCACCTCGGTGATGGACCTCTTCGTCCATCTGGACGCCCTTGACAGCATCGCCCTCTCCGGCACGAAGGCCGAGGGCTGGTATGTGGAAGAGGCCAAACAGGCCATGCAGGAGGGCCGCATCGCCTACGCGGGCAAGTACAGCGCCCCGGACTATGAGCGCATCCTTGCCGCCGGCTGCACCCTCGCCATCGAGAACACCATGGTGCTCCACGACCCCGAGGTCAAGGAGCAGCTGGAAAAGTTCGGCGTGCCGGTCCTCGTGGAGCGCTCGAGTTACGAGAGCGGCCCGCTGGCCCGGATGGAGTGGCTCAAGCTCTACGGCATCCTGCTGAATAAGACTGAGATGGCGGAAGAGGTCTTTCGCCAGAAGGTGGAGCAGGTGGCCCCTATCCTCGAGCAGGAGAACACCGGCAAGACTGTGGCCTTCTTCTCCATCACCACAAATAACCTCATCACCGTCCGCCGCACCAGCGACTATGTGGCCCAGATGGTGGGGATGGCCGGCGGCGTCTACATCTTCGACGACCTCGAGGGGGAGACGTCGGCCCAGTCCACCATCAAACTGCCGCTGGAGACGTTCTACGCCCGGGCCAGGGACGCCGACGTCCTCATCTACAACAGTACCATCGAGGGCGTGATGGAGACCCGTGACCAGCTCATCGAAAAATGCCCGATGCTGGCAGATTTCAAGGCCGTCCAGTCCGGCGACTGCTGGTGTACGGCCCAGAGCCTCTTCCAGCAGAGCATGGAGCTGGCCGACCTCATCTCGGATATGAACCTCGTCTTCACCGAGGGCTCGCCCGACCCGGCGTCCCTCCGTTTCTTACAGCACATCGTATAAAAGGAGCTTTGCCATGACCACCACCCGCCGCCTCAGCCTCGCGTACCTCGCCCTCACGGCGGGGGTCGCGGTGCTGTTTGCACTCAACCTGTTCTGGGGCAGTGTGTCCCTGACGCCCGGCGCGGTGGCGGCGGCTCTGCTGGGCAGGGACGAAGATGTGCTGGCCGTGGGCATCGTGCTCCAGCTCCGTCTGCCCCGGGCGGTCATGGTCGTGCTGCTGGGCGCGGCCCTCTCGGCTGCAGGCTACCTCCTGCAGACCTTCTTCGCCAACCCCATCGCCGGCCCCTTCGTCATGGGCGTGTCCAGCGGCGCAAAGCTGGCAGTGGCCCTGACGATGGTGGTGTTTTTACAGCAGGGGCTGCTCACTGGCTCGGCCACCCTCATCATCGCCGCCTTTGCAGGCTCGATGGCGGCGATGGCCTTTGTGCTGGTGGTGGCCCGGCGGGTGCCGCGGATGAGCATCCTCGTTATCTGCGGCATCATGATCGGTTATATCTGCTCGGCTGTCACCGACATCGTGGTGACTTTCGCTCAGGACTCCAACATCGTCAATCTCCACAACTGGTCGATGGGCAGCTTTTCCGGCATGACCTGGGCCAATGTGGGTGCAGCGGCCTGCGTGGTGCTGCCCGCGCTGGCGGCGGCGTTCCTGCTCTCGAAGCCCATGGCGGCCTACCAGATGGGCGAGAGCTACGCCAGGAGCGTCGGCGTACCGGTGCGGGCCTTCTCGACGGCCCTCGTGCTGCTTTCCAGCCTGCTTTCCGCCTGCGTGACGGCCTTTGCAGGCCCCATCTCCTTTGTGGGCATCGCAGTGCCGCATCTGGTCAAGAACCTGCTGGGCAGCGCAAAGCCCCTTTATGTCCTGCCGGGCTGCTGTCTGGGCGGGGCAGCGTTCTGCCTGCTCTGCGACCTCATCGCCCGCAGCCTGTTCGCGCCCACTGAGCTGTCCATCAGTTCGGTGACGGCAGTTTTCGGTGCGCCGGTGGTCATCTGGCTGCTGGTGCGCCGCCAGACACAGGAGGGCCGGGAATGAGCGATCTGAAATTCTACTGCCGCGCCGAGGACCTTGCCATCGGCTACGGCAAAACGCCCCTGATGGAGCACATCGGCCTCGGCGTCGGGAAGGGGACCATCCTCACCCTCATCGGCCCCAACGGCGCGGGAAAATCCACCCTGCTCAAGACGCTGGCAGCGCAGTTGGCCCCCCAGGGGGGCGCTGTGCTGCTGGACGGCAAAAATCTCGCGGACTACTCCGGCCCGGAGCGCGCCCGCAAAATGGCTCTGATGGTGCCCCACACCCGCCGCACCGAGCTGACCACCTGCTTCGAGATGGCGTCCGCCGGGCGCTACCCCTACACGGGGCGGCTGGGTGTCCTCTCGGCAGAAGATAAGCGCCAGGTCTATGCCGCGCTGGCCCTCGTGGGGGCCGAGGCGCTGGCGGGCCGGGACTTCAACCGCATCAGCGACGGCCAGCGCCAGCGCGTCCTGCTGGCCCGGGCCATCTGCCAGCAGCCGGAGCTGATATTATTGGACGAGCCTACGTCTTTCCTCGACATCAAGGGCAAGGCCGAATTGCTGGCCATCCTGAAAAGCCTCGCTCGCGACAAGAAGATGGCCGTCATCCTGAGCCTCCACGAGCTGGAGCTGGCGCAGAAAGTTTCCGACAAGGTCGTCTGCGTCTCGGCGGCGGGCGTCTCGGACGTCATGACGCCGGAAAAGGCCTTTGCCCGGGAAAACATCTGCAAAATTTATGCTCTGACCGATGAGCAGTACGCATTCCTCTACGGCGAAGAAAAAGCGCCGGAGGAAAAGCGCCCGCTCTTTGAGCATTACGTCCGCAGCGGCCAGAAGCTCCTGCGCTGCGGCTATACCACCGGCACCTGTGCGGCGCTGGGCGCGGCGGGCGCGGCCCGGCTGCTGCTGACCGGAAAGGCCCCGGAGACGGTGGCGCTGCGCACACCGAAGGGCATCGTCGTGGAGGTGGCCCCGCTGTTCTGCCGCCGCACCGGGCCGGGGGCCGAATGCGCCATCGAAAAGGACGGCGGCGACGATGTGG
>ERZ780149.3921-NODE-3921-length-11949-cov-2.980242_pt1 | contig 11949 bp, 6 predicted proteins | sample MGYA00511367_ERZ780149 | MGnify/ENA primary metagenome ERZ780149 (study PRJEB29588, sample SAMEA2153852) | human gut metagenome | biome: human gut; feature: human-associated habitat; material: faeces | place: Denmark | collected 2008/2010 ...
TTCCTGCTGGACTATTTTGTAATAATCTTTTGCATAGCGGTACTGCCGCAGGGAATATTCTCCGAATTCCACGCCTAATTTCCGTTTATATTCGCACCAGTTGCTCCAGAGCAGGCCGCAGACTGCGATGTAGCAGTAGATTTTTATGCGTGTTCTGTCGTCACAGTTTCCTTCAAAATAAAGATCAATCAGATGGTCCACCTGCTCTTTTTTGTAAAGAGAATAGATACAGAACATCGCAATATCCACATGCGGATCCTGCATTCCGGCGTATTCCCAGTCGATCAGGCGGATCTCCTCTTTTCCGTTTTCTTCCACAAACAGAAAATTGTCCGGCACAGCATCAATGTGAGTGAGCACCCACTCTCCGGCATTTGCTTCGATGTAATCCTTTAACTGAAGCACATGCGCTTTCGTCTTTTCGTAATCTTTATATGCTGACGGAGTTCCTTCCCAGAGGCTTTCATAGTATTCCATCTGTCCGAACAGGTCGAAGGAATGGTCTACTCTTAATTTCTGCCCGTGAAACTCCCGCAGTTTCTTCATGCATTTCTGAAGATCTTCCTCATTTTCTGCATCGCAGACCCGCGCACCTTCGAGATATTCTGTGATTTTGTAGCCGTTCTCCGGGTTAATATAGGCAATCTCATCACAGATCCTGCGGCCGGCGATCGTCTGATATACAGCGGCTTCCTGCCTGCGGTTGATCAACTGATCGGTTCCCTCTCCCGGAATTCGCATAATGTATTTTTTATCTTTACAGGAGAATAAAAAGGATCGGTTTGTCATTCCTTTTTTCAGAACTGTAATGTTTGTCACTTCGTTCTGCTGTGCTCCAAGTGCTTCACAGATTACCTGAATCGCATCCGTCTGCAGCTGGCTGGAATCGCTGTCAATCTCACGCAGCTGCTCATAGGTATTGATTTCTACGGCATCGGCAGCATGTACAACACGGGCCGTCACAATCATTCTGTCTTTCCGGTATAAGGTTTCCTCCCAGAACGCTCCGTCGTATCGGGAATCTCTTCCCAGTTCTTCCAGACGCTCCCGCACGATCTCCGCTTCTGTTTCCAGCAGATAACAGATGCCGATCATCGCGTTTCCGCCTGCCTGTTCTTTCTGTACGACCAGCTCCTGCTTCCGGTTTACGCGGACGGTACTGTCATCATCCACCAGATCGCTGACCATGTACCAGGAATATAATTCGTTTCTGCTGTATGGATTCTTTTCACACCAGATATCACAGGGAATGATGTAGCTGTTTGATAAATGGGCTGCCGCCGTTTTCAGGGAATGCAGATTGTTTTTCGACACATAGTCCGGAGCGACGATCAATTCTACGCCGTATTCATCGATCAGATATTCATACTGCTCTTTCATAAATCCGACAACGACGTAAATCTCTGTAATGCCGACTTCATGAAGCTGACGGATTGTGCGCTCTATCAGCCGCTCTCCCTTGATTTCCAGAAGTCCTTTCGGTGTCTCTGTATTAATCGGAACCATCCGCATACCAAATCCGGCGGCAAGGATAATGGCGTTTTTCGGCGCTTTCTCTTTTGCCTCACGCAGTGTCTTTTCCGTCGGACGGATCTCTTCATCCAGGTAACCTTCTGAAATCAGTTCCTTGATCGAACGATTGACGATTCCAAGCGAATGGCCGGTCTGTGCGGCAAGGATACGCTGATTGATGAAGGGTTCTTTTATCAGGTTGTTCAATATATCTTGTTTTGAGTTGTTCATATACTTCCTTCTTTCGTTTTTCATGAACTTTTGTTTTCGATTATACCATAACTTTATGACTTTTTCAATCCCCTGTGTGTTAGGATAGTTGTCAGCGAAAGATAATTACTTTTGTGGTAGTATATATGTGAACTTCCTATAAAATTAACTCTCATAAAATTCCTTTTAAAGTATGCTACAACTGGCTTAAAGCAAGAACATGTCGAAACGAGAGTTAATATTTCAGGAAGTTCACATAAAAAGGTCCAAATAATTAACATTATTTGGACCACCTGTCAAAGGAAGCCTTTTTCCTTTTCGCCGTCATCAGGACTTCTTTGCGCTTCCATTCATAAATTTTTCTTAAAATTTACCTTTATTTTACCACACTACTCCCAAAACTACAATATATCTCCATTTTTCATTTTTTTTACATAGAACCTTTCTGGCCTAATACAATCAGTACAGTTTTAAACAAAATCTTAATATCCAGCATAAAGGACCATTCTGAAATGTACTTCGTATCCAGTTTTACAACCTCTTCAAAATCTGTAATCTCGCTTCGTCCGCTTACCTGCCACATACCAGTCAGTCCCGGCTTGATTGCCAGTCTTGCTCTGTGATGGAGCTCATATTTCTCCCACTCATCCACTGTCGGCGGACGGGTTCCTACAAGGCTCATGTCGCCTTTTAACACATTGAAGAACTGCGGGAATTCATCCAGCGAGGTTTTGCGGATAAAGTTTCCGATTCCTTTGCCTGGTCCTTTTTCGCTTCCGATGACACGCGGGTCATTCTCCATTTTGAACATCAGACCATCGCTGACGCGGTTCTGTTTCATCATTTCTTTTTTCCGCTCTTCCGCATCCATGTACATGCTACGGAACTTGTAAATTTTGAATTTTCTTCCGTTCTTTCCGACACGGTACTGTGAGAAGAAGATCGGGCCCGGAGACTTGATATAAATCGCAGGGGCAACGAACAGGAAGATGATTCCGGTCAGAATACATCCGGCAAGACCGCCGCAGATGTCCATGATTCGTTTCAGCACAAGCTGTCCTGCGCTTGCCATATTGATGCAGGTGGTGACCACGGTATAGTTGCCCATGCGCTCTACAGTCTGATTTTTTCCCTGCATTTCGTTCACGTCCGCAATTTTTACGTGGATCGTAATGCCCATCTCGGCGAATGCGTCGAATACTTTCTGCGGGATTTCTCTGCCTTCCGGCAGAACGATCAGCACTTCGTCGAACCACTCACGGCAGACATACTCAGCTGCATCTGCAAGGTTCGATACCACCGGTACGCCGTGGATTTTGTGTCCGGTTCTGTCCTGGTCTACGAGAACAACGCCAGTCGGACGAACGCCGATGTAATCGAAATCCAGCATGCTCTTTACAACGGACTGTGACTGTTTTTCGGTCGTGATGATCAGAAGCGAACGGCCGCTGTGTTCCCCGCTGCTGCGTTTCTTTACCACAGCCTTCCATCCGATGCGCATCAGATAGGAAAGCATTCCGTACAGAGCACCGGTCAGCATAATGGTTGCTCTGGAGAACTGATCTCCCTCCTGAATCAGGAACAGGTAGAATACACCAAGAACGATGATGTATACCATATTTTTTACAGTCATTCCGATTTCCACGAGGTATCCGCGCTTCATGACGTTTTTGAAGGAATCGTCAAAAAACATGATCATCAGCTGGATCAGAGCGAATACGATAGCCTCATTTCGGTAAATTGGGCTTCCATATGGCTTAAAACTGTGATGTCTTAAGAAATAACCCATGACGAAAGCCAGCTGAAGACAGATAATATCAAGAACCATAAAATCCAGATGCTTCAGCCATCCTGTGGATAATTTTTTGTACATACCTTTCTCCCCTGTCGTATTTTTTTCGCCGTACTCGTAACATTCTCTTGTTTCGCATAGTTTTTCTAGCTTTTATATTACCATTTTCACTAAAACCTTCTCATTTTTTCTGGTACTATGCATTTGTAATATCTTCTGTGACGAATACAGAACCATTTTTTTCTTTATTCCAAATATTCTATCCCATTTCTACTTATTTGTAAAGGTGTGGACACACTTTTGGACATAATTATTTTACATTTTTGCAAATTATTACATTTTATATTATTTCATCACATCCAGAATCTGTAATGTTTTCATCTTCTTTTCGACATAGCGATGGAGATATGCACGCAGCAATCGTTCCAGTTCGTCCAGGATCTCTTCATTTACAGTAAAACCATACAGCTTCGCCAGCGGTGCCGCAATGATATAGCGGCATGCCAGCACGGTGCCCGGCTGCAGCGCCCATGGATCTCTGATGGTTTTTCCACAGTTTTGGCAGTAGATGGCGCTGTCGCGCAGGGAGAAAACGGTCAGATTCTCTTTCGTGCCGCACTCCATGCAGGAGAACATCTGCGGTGCTTCTCCGCTGATTGTGATCGTCCGCAGTTCGAAGATGCACCGGATCAGGCGGAGGTCCTGTTTTCCGCGGCGGATGGCGTTCATCGTCACGTACAGAAGGTTCAGCATCTGGGTTTCATCGTTTCCTTCCTGGCCGAAATATTCGGCCAGTTCCAGAAAATAAAAGCCGTAATAAACGCCGGGCTGCATCTGCGCCAGGTCGAGGAAGTATTCTTTAATGTTTGCGCCGGAGAGGGTGTAGCTGTCGCGGCCTTCGTAGACCTGAAACTCGCCGAAGACGAACGGATTGGAGACGGCCATCAGCGGGCTTTTCATGCGGCGGGCGCCGCGCGCGAAGGCGGTGATTTTGCCGAGCTCCCGGGTCAGGATCACGACGCGCTTGTCATACTCTCCGACCGGGGAGGCGGATAATACCATTCCGCTTACATTGATTGGTTCTCGCATGTTTCTTCCTTATTATAATGCAATATTATAAATCGAGTTTCTTTTTATCATATCCGAAGTTCTTCACAAGGAAATCGCTGTCGCGCCAATCTTTTTTAACTTTTACCCAGAGCTTTAGATTGACTTTCTGCTCCAGCATCTGCTCCAGCTCATACCGCGCGTTGCTTCCGATCTTCTTGAGCATCGCGCCCTGTTTTCCGATGATGATGCCCTTGTGGGAATCGCGCTCGCAGATGATGGTCGCATCAATATCAACGATTTTTCCGTTCGGGCGGTCTTTCATCTGGTCGATCACAACGGCGATGCCGTGCGGGATCTCTTCGTTTAAGGCGTACAGTGCTTTCTCGCGGATGATCTCAGCCACGATCTGGCGCATCGGCTGATCGGTGATGGTGTCCTCATCGTAGAACTGCGGGCCGTACGGCAGATATTTGAAGATGCTCGGAATGATGTCATCGGTGTTCTGATGGCGGAGTGCCGAGCACGGAATGATCTCGGCAAACTGGAACAGCTTGCGGTACGTATCGATGAATTCCAGGATTTTGTCTTTCTCCACGGTATCGGTCTTGTTGATAATGAGGATGACCGGCGCATTGACTTTCTCCAGGATCTCTGCGATATGGCGCTCTCCTGCTCCGATGAAGTTGCTCGGCTCTACCAGCCAGAGAATCACATCGACTTCTTTTAACGTTTTCTCGGCTACATCGACCATGTACTCGCCGAGCTTATTTTTCGCCTTGTGGATACCCGGTGTGTCGAGGAACACGATCTGTCCCTCGTCACACGTATAAACGGTCTGGATGCGGTTGCGGGTGGTCTGCGGTTTCTTGGATGTAATCGCAATCTTCTGTCCGATCAGGTGGTTCATCAGCGTGGATTTTCCCACGTTCGGACGGCCGATCAGGGCTACAAAGCCGGATTTAAAATTTGCATTGTTTTCCATTGCTGTCTCTTCTCCTCATTTATAAGTTCTCTACGTTCTTAAACAGTTCTTTCTCTTTCTGAATGGCTGCTTCGCTTCCGACAACGCAGATGTTGTTCTGTTTTAAGGCTGCATCTACAAGGTCTGCCAGTGCATGAATGTCATACAGGGTTGCATCGAGGATCTGATCTCTCTCCTGCTGGAAGTCTGCTTCGGTGATGCCGTTGAACCATGCGCTCTCGGAGGTCTGGCCTTTTGCGGACGGGTTCATCGGGACGTCGAGTTCGCTGATCGTTCCGATGATGTATTTGGTCATCTGGCGCTCGTCTGCTTCGAAATTGCGCACGTAATCGCCGATACCGCGGTATACTTCAAGGGTTCTTCCGACGTTCGGGTCACGGTAGGAAGAAATGCACGCGTTTCCGCCTCTTCCGAAAGCTCCGCCGCAGCCGTAAGCGCCGCCTTTGACACGGATGTTGATCCACAGATAGTCATAACTCAGCATGACACGCAGGATGCGCAGGGCTCCTGTGTAGTCGTAGCCTTCGCGCTCGAAGTTTCCACAGAGTGCCACGTACTGTACCTGGCCGGAGGTCTGGAAGGCTTCGTTTTTCTGTTCAAAGTCATACACAATGCTGCCCGGCTCCACTTCGTCGGTGTACAGATTCTCTTTGAATGCTGCGATTTTTTCTTCCAGCGGTGCGTAGCCTGTCTCGTCTGCGGTATAGGAGACGGTCAGATTCTCTTTGCGGAAGATGTATTTCATCAGGGTCTGCAGATTTTTAATCAGTTCTGCTTTTTTCTCATCGAAGTTCTCGTCCAGATCTTTTAAGAGCTGGTAGAAGCCGATGCCTGCGATGCGGTCCTGGAAATTGCTCATCGGGGAGTAATAGGAAGCTGCACGCATCACAGCCGTTGCATTTCCGGCGGAAGACAGGCGGTTCTGCAGGCCGGATTTCATGCTGGAGATGATCTCGTGAAGACGTTTCTCGTCATCCAGGCGGGAGGTATTCAGGATTTCCTCGACCATTTTCATGACGAAATCCAGTTTGTCGTACAGGAATTTCGCGCGGATGCCGAACATTCTGCGGCAGTCGTCATCATTTTCCGGAATGCGGAATACCTGCAGTCCGCAGTTGATGCCGCCGGTCTGTGCATTGATCTCGTTGAACAGTTCGCCGTAGGTGTAGTGTTCGGTGTCCACATAGCCGAGAACGGATTTTAATACGCCCATGTACGGGATCAGATCGTTCGGCACATTTTTCGTATCAAACAGCAAGCTTAAGTAACCGATGCCGTTCGTGAATACGTTGTGATGAAGAACTGTCGTTCCATCGACTTCATGCTCGTCATTGTAAAGTTTGATAGACTCACGTTTGATATCGCTTCGTTTCAGGAGCGGAATCGTCTCGAGTGCTTCCTCGCTCTCCTCTTCTTCCTGATATGCTGCCAGCTCTTTGGTGTCAACAATGATTTTCTCGATCTCTTCTTTTGACAGGCTCTCTTTGTATTTCTGCAGTTTTTCTGCGGTCTTTGCATCATTTTCTGCGGCAAGACCGGTCTTTGGAATGAGGGTCACGATGGAGGCATGGGTGTTGTCCAGCAGATACGTCTGGATCAGGTTTTCAAAATAGCCTTCTTTTGCCAGTTTTTTCAGCTCATCGTAGATCGCAAGCTGCTGCAGGTAGGCGAACGGTTTGTTCTCGTCGTACAGCCAGCTGTCGAAGACGTCAATGCCGTACATCAGGCCCTTCGGGAAGCTGGAGAAGTCCGCCTCACGGAAACGGAATTCGAAATAGTTGATGCCTGCCTCGATGGCTTTCTGATCCATGCCGTTTTTCACGATATCCTCGAGGGTGCCGCGGATGATGGACAGGAATTTTTCTTTCTCATTTTCATCGGCGTTCTTGGCTACGATGGAGAAGAATGGCTGCAGGATGCCGTCCTCGTAGGAGCCGTAAACATCTTTTCCGATGTGTGCGTCAAGGAGTGCCTGTTTGACCGGGGCTCCCGGTGCGTCAAGGAGTGCATACTCCAGAACAGAAAATGCCACGTTTAATTTTACATCCAGACCGCTGCCGATAACCATGTTGTAGGACAGGTACGCATTGTTTTCAAGCGGATCGCCGTCGAGCACCGGGTACTCGTGTACAATGTCGAGGGTCTCTGCAAATGGTTTCTGATACGGAATTTCGGATTTTACTTCTTTTGCATTAAAATGGGACAGGTATTTTTCATCCATCCATGCCAGTTTTTCTTCCATATCCATGTTTCCGTACAGGTAGATATAGCTGTTGGACGGATGGTAATAGGTCTGATGGAAATTCAGGAAGTTTTCGTGGGTCAGGTTCGGGATGCAGGACGGATCTCCGCCGGATTCTACGCCGTACGGAGTGTCCGGGAACAGGGTGTTGAAGGTTTCACGCTCCAGGACATCGTCTGCGGAGGAGAAGGCTCCTTTCATCTCGTTGTATACAACACCGTTGTAGGTCAGCGGGCCGTCTTCGCTTTCCAGATGATAGCTCCAGCCTTCCTGACGGAAGATTTCGTCGTGTTTGTAAATGTTCGGGTAGAATACGGCGTCCATGTAGACATGCATCAGGTTCTGGAAGTCGGCATCGTTGGTGCTGGCTACCGGGTACATGGTTTTATCCGGGTAGGTCATAGCATTTAAGAAGGTGTTCAGGGATCCTTTGACGAGTTCTACGAAGGGATCCTTTAACGGGAATTCGCGGGAGCCGCAGAGGACGCTGTGCTCGAGGATGTGGGCTACGCCGGTGCTGTCGGCCGGCGGGGTACGGAACGCGATGTTGAAGACTTTGTTGTCATCTTCGTTTTCGAGAAGGAGCACGCGGGCACCGCTCTTGTTGTGGCGGAGTAGGTAGCCGTGTGCATGGATATCGTCAATCTGCTGTTCCTGCAGCAGGGTATAGGCTTTGCAATGTTCTGCGTTCATTTTTGTATATCCTTTCTTGTTTTTCTTTATTATTTCCGGTTTTATGCAGTCAAAAACGGACCGCAGTGCCCGTTTGCTGGGATTTTCTGCGGCCCTGTCGGTTTTATTCTTCGTTGTCGGTTTCTGCTGCGGTGTTCTCTGTCTCGTCGACGTGTTCTTTTACTTCGTCGTTTGCAGCGTTGTTCTGTACATTTTTCTGTGCCTGTGCTGCAGCGGCCTGTGCCATCATTGCCTCAAGGTTCGGGCGGACGCTCTGTGCCTGGGCTCCCATGATTCTCTGGAGCTGTTCTCTGGTCAACAGAAGGTTGAAGCCGGACGGGTTGATGACGAAGCCTTTGGCCTGTTTCATCAGGTACGGCAGAAGGTGCTGGAACGGGATGGCTGCCAGACGGAGTTTTGCCTGCGGATCCGGACGGAATTTCTGGAATTCACCAATATCGGAAAACAGCGGCTGGAAGATGTCTTCGTTCTGGTTTTTGATGTACGGGATGCGCACGTCTGGTCCCGGGTTGGCCGGATCGAATTCGCCCTGTACCTGGGAGATGTCGATGGCAAGGATGAATTTGCTTCGCATCAGGTTGACAAGCATTTCTTCTTCGAGTTCACGCAGGTGCTGCATGCGCTCGGCATCGTCTCTTCTCTGGTTTGGTTTTCTGAGTTCCTGCAGAAAGTATACGACGGTGAGCTGTACGCCCGGGTTCAGAACCGGGAGGTGCTGTTTGTTCATTTTCTCCATGTCTGGTTTCGGGAAGATCTGCTCGAGCTCGATGCGGCGGGTCTGGTCGCCTTCGTGGAAGATGACCATATTGACGCCTTCGGCGTAGAGGCCCATATAGAAGTTCGGCATCTGCTTGCGCAGGACTTTTACGGTGAGCAGCGGGGTGTTCTTTTCTACATAGGATTTTGCAAACTCCTTGGCTGCTTCTTCTTCGGTAAACATGTATACCTGATCATCAAAGGTTTCCGGATCGCACTCTACGTATGGGAGTTTTGTGATCTGGGAAAAGGTCACATAGATGATTTCCATGCTCTGGAATTTCTTCATGGTGAAGCTGTTGTCTACTGTCATTTGTGGTTGAGTCCTTTCTTCGCTCTTAGAGGATATGGTATCCCTAAAATATCTATGTGACATTATATCATACTTTTGGTGGGTTGCCAAAGGTTTTCTTTTGGGGTGACGGACCGCGCAGACCAAAGCTGTCGAAACGGGGCCTGACTTTGCATGACGGCGGGAGAGGGCTTTTTGTAGTCTGTAATTGGGGCGTGCAGACTACGGAAATGTTTTTTAACACATTCTAGTTAATCGCTTTGGCATTGGGGTAGATTTTTTCCATTCGGGCGTCCGGGAAATGGGCATCTATGGTCTGCTCGATGGCATTAGCTGCGGGCTTTTGGTGGGCGCGTTCGTCGTATCGGGCGAGAGCAAGGGTAGATACGAGCATGTTGGCCACCATGAACACGATCAGGATCCAAGTGATGATTTCTCCGAATTTCATCGGGATTTTTTCAATCCAGCGCGAAATGACAGGATAGAATTTTTTGAGCCAGACGACGGCGGCTATTCCCCAGAAGAAACAGTACAGGAGGTTGATACGGCCTCCGAGGTTGAAGGGAATGTCGCTGTAGTCCCAGAAGACTTTTCCGAATACGATTTCGGTGAACACACTGCAGATGTATTCGTAGGCTCCGCCGAGGAAGGTACCAAAGGCAAACAGGAATCCATCGGAGCGGTCGCGGTAGTTGTAGAGGAACCAGGTAGCGAGGGCGATGGCCAGGCCCCAGACGATGCTGAACGGGCCCCAGACAAGGCTGCTGCGGCTCATCCAGACACCGGCGGTGATGCGGCAGAAGATGGTTTCTACGATATCACCTAAGAAGGCGCCGATGATGAACAGAAGGACGATTTTATAAAAGCTGCATCCATCGGCAAATACTTTCGATTTTTCTTTCTGCTTCGGAATCGGCTGCACCGACGGGTAGGCGCGCTTGACACGGGCTTCCAGGTAGCGGTACAGGCGGACGGAAAGCCGTTTGGTGAAGGCGTCGATCTGGTCGTTCATGGCGGCGATGCGCGGCATCTTTTTGGTGATGTGGCGCAGGACGGCGTAAGAACCGATGGCATCGACGACGAGGACTCCGAACAGGATCCACAGGGTGATGTGCATTACGCCGTTTGGGGCAAGATGGAGGAGGGTCAGGCCAAGGATGTTGCCGAATTTCAGGGCAAGGACACCAAGGATTCCCCAGAGAACGGAATACTGGAGGCAGATGTAGCCATCCATGTTCCATTTTTTGTTGGAATAATCCCACCATTTGCCGTGGCCGATCCGTTCCAGGACGTGGCCTGCGATCCATTCGGCGGCGGTGGCGATGATCATACAGCCGAGAAACAGAAAGACCGGGCTGGACTGCAGTTCGTACAGGTAGCGGGTCATGAAAACAGCCGTGATTCCGTAGATGGCACACAGCGGGCCATTCAGAAAGCCTCTGTTTACCATGTGTTTTTTCCGAACAGCCGCCACTGTCGTTTCCAGAAGCCATCCAAGAAAGGCATAAAGGAAGAACAGCCCGAGGTAGTCGTAGATTGTGTAGTTCATCAAAATCTCCTTTTCTTTGTTCATATCGGGCTTGTAACCCCGTTTTTATGACATTATAGCATAGAACATGCAAAAGCAGAACCTTTTCAATGGAAAAAGGAAAAGTTCGCAAAAAGAAGCCACACCCTTTTGGGGCATGGCCTCTTTCTTTTCTCAGGCGGCGGCAATACGTACCGCCTGAGCGTTTATGTTACAGGTTCGGAGTAATCTGAACGAAAGAATTACTCTTCTGCGCCGTACAGTTTTACGAGTTTGTTCAGGTAAGTGTAACGGTCTTTTGCTTCCTGCTCGTTCTTGCCGAACAGTCTTTCTGCTTTCGCCGGGTTTGCACGTTTCAGAGAGTTGTAACGTACCTCGCCGTTCAGGAATTCCTGATAATCTCCTGACGGAGCCTTGGAATCCAGTGTGAATGCGCTCTTTCCTTCTGCAGCGAGTGCCGGGTTGAAGCGGAAGCAATGCCAGTATCCGGTCTGAACAGCGAGCTGCTCCTCGGTCTGTGCTTTGCTCATACCTTTCTTGATACCATGGTTGATACATGGAGCGTAAGCGATAATGAGGGACGGTCCCGGATATGCCTCTGCCTCTGCGATTGCTTTGACTGCCTGATTGTAATCAGCGCCCATAGCGATCTGTGCTACGTATACATAGCCATAGCTCATTGCGATGCTTGCCATATCTTTCTTCTTGGTTTCCTTACCGCCTGCTGCGAACTGTGCAACTGCACCGGTCGGAGTAGCTTTGGAGGACTGTCCGCCTGTGTTGGAGTAAACCTCGGTATCGAATACCATTACGTTGATATCTTTTCCGCTGGCAAGTACGTGGTCTACGCCGCCGAATCCGATATCGTAAGCCCATCCGTCACCACCGAAGA
>ERZ780149.3925-NODE-3925-length-11937-cov-4.259973_pt1 | contig 11937 bp, 10 predicted proteins | sample MGYA00511367_ERZ780149 | MGnify/ENA primary metagenome ERZ780149 (study PRJEB29588, sample SAMEA2153852) | human gut metagenome | biome: human gut; feature: human-associated habitat; material: faeces | place: Denmark | collected 2008/2010 ...
CCCGCGACCCTAACCTTGGCAAGGTTATGCTCTACCAACTGAGCTACTTCCGCATTGTTGCATTGTTTTCGTTTGCGAGTGCAAAGGTAGATGAAATTTTTGTTTCTGCAAATATTTGGAATAAAAAAATGCAGGGTAACGCATTTTTTTAGTTTCTCACAACCCATTCCTGTCTGTCGGACGATACTGGAGTCATGTAATATTTTCTTAATGGAAATTGCGATACGCCCTTTGTCGGTGCTCCGGTCCCATAGCCGATATCATATTCAGTTCCGCATTCCGGGCAAATCGCTTTTCCTGCATTGTCGGCTTCTATGATGATATTCTTTTTGGCTTCGTGGGGACAGCACAGATCAAATGCATAGTAGGCCGCATTTCCGTAATTGTCGATTCCGCATACAACCAAAACACCGGAAAAGCCCGTCTTTTCTCCGGCAGTACGGGCTTTAGTGATGGATTTGTGATTGTATATGCCTACTAGATCTTTGTCGCCGAAGCGCAGGTCTAGTTCCAAATATACCGGTGCATAGGGTATATCCGATTCTTCGATTTTGGAACACGAACAAACTAATGATATAAGTAAGCAAAATAAAAACCGTTTCATCGTTTATTAGGATAACAGCTGTTGCTCAGCTTCGTTTACTCTATTAAACGCGAAACCGTCCATGATATTTTGCATCAAGGCGGAAATCTGGTCATTGCATAAATTTCCGATACTTCCTTCGTGCGTATGGTGAACTTTCTTGACAGGGACGAATTTACCAGCTTCGATGTTCAATCCTACCTGCTTGTAAGCGTCACGGAAAGGCATACCTTCCAAAACGAGGCGGTTTACCTCTTCCACACTAAAGAGGAGTGCATATTTGTCATCGTCTAAGATCTGCTCGTTCACCTTTACTTCCCGCATCATGTGCGTAACCATGCGAAGGCAATCCTTCAACTCGTCGAAAGAGGGGAGGAATACTTCCTTTATGATCTGCAGGTCGCGGAAATAGCCTGATGGAAGGTTGTTGCTGATCAGTGTGATCTGCTGGGGCAATCCTTGCAGCTTGTTGCATTTGGCACGCGTCAGCTCGAACACGTCCGGATTCTTTTTATGCGGCATGATACTGGATCCTGTTGTGAACTGGTCCGGCAACTTGATGAAACCGAAGTTCTGGCTGTTGAACATACAAGCATCGAAAGCTAGTTTGGAAAGGGTTGCCGCAATGCCGGCCATGGCAAAAGCTACGGTACGTTCCATTTTGCCACGTCCCATCTGGGCGTAAACGACATTATAATCGAGCGAGTCGAAGCCGAGCAGATCTGTTGTCATCTGGCGTCTCAGTGGGAAAGAAGAGCCATATCCGGCCGCAGAGCCCAACGGGTTGCGGTTGCAAACTTTATAAGCAGCCTGCATCATCTGCAAATCATCGGTCAGGCTTTCGGCATAGGCGCCGAACCAAAGTCCGAATGATGACGGCATGGCAATCTGTAAATGTGTATATCCGGGAAGCAGCACGTCCTTATAACGGTTACTCTGCGAGATCAACACCTCGAACAGGTCGGATACCAACTCTACGATTTCCTGAATCTGTGCGCGGGTGAACAGCTTCAGATCCAGCAGTACTTGGTCGTTACGTGAACGTCCGCTGTGTATCTTTTTCCCTGTGTCACCCAGGCTGCGTGTCAGCATCAATTCCACCTGCGAGTGGACGTCTTCCACGCCCTCTTCAATTACAAACCGGCCACAGTCGGCAACGGCATAGATATTTTTCAGTTCGGCAAGCAAGATCGTCAGTTCCTCTTTGGTAAGCAGCCCGATGCTTTCCAGCATGGTGATGTGAGCCATCGAGCCGAGCACGTCGTACTTGGCGAGATAGAGATCCATCTCACGGTCTTTGCCTACCGTAAAGGTATCCACTTCCTGGTCTACCTGAACATTCTTTTCCCAAAGTTTCTGAGCCATCAAAAAAACATTTAATAAGGCAGGGATGCCAACATGGTCGATATTTTATCGATCGCATCCTGCAATGGTTTTGATACCATTGGTTTGATAAACGGATTCAGTTCGGCGCGGACGGTTATTTTCATCCGTGTGTCGTTCTCTTCTACCTGTTTTAGCTGAATCCAAAGGAACAGGGGAACAGGCGAGTTCGTGGTCGTGAATTTGATCGTCTTGTTCGGTTCACGTTCCACGATCTGGAAGGTTATCTTGCCTACCGGTGCGACGGAAAAACTGCAAGAGTCTTTATCAAACTCGAAATCTTGAATCTTATCTTGAGGTATGCGGTCCTGCACCTTTCCTAAGTTGGATAGGTCGGACAGCATATTAAAAATACGATCCTCGTTAAAGGGGATCGTTTTCACTTCGCTAACAAATTCAGTCATTTTCACTTACTTTGTTTCGGGATTCCAGTTTGCCGGATCTTTGCGCCATTCCTGAAGGACTGCGATTTCGGATTCGTCAATGTAATCTGTACGCAATGCTTCTTCCAGCACGGCATCATAGTTACTTAGAGTCGTCAATGTAACTTTTGCCTCTTTGAAAGCCTCTACTGCAACAGGGAAACCATACGTGAAAATGGCAACCATACCGGCAACGTCACAACCGAAATTACGGACAGCCTGTACGGCTTTCAAACTACTACCACCTGTAGAAACCAAATCTTCTACAATCACTACTTTTGAACCCGGTTTCAGTTCGCCTTCAATCAGGTTTTCCAATCCATGATCTTTAGGAGTTGAACGGATGTACACGAACGGCAGACCCAGTAGGTCGGCAACTAATGCACCCTGGGCGATTGCTCCGGTTGCAACACCAGCAATAGCATCGGCATTTTCATACTTTTCGCTGATTGTGCGAGCCAGCTCCAGTTTAATGAAACTTCTGATTTCCGGATAGGAAAGTGTCTTTCTGTTGTCGTTGTAGATTGGTGATTTCCAACCGGATGCCCATGTGAAAGGATTGGCCGGCTGCAATTTGACCGCCTTAATCTTTAATAATCTCTCTGCTACTAATCTTTCCAGTGTTTTCATACAACCTAATAAAAATGTTTATATCAGTCTGCAAAGGTAGACAAAGGGAATGAGATAACCTTGTAGTTCTTCAAAAAAATAAGCTATACATATTGTATAGCAGGTTTAAGGAGAGTTTATGCCACAGCTATGCCTAAAATACTGATCCGGATGCCGGATATGGCTTTCATGGCTTCTGCACAGGCGTTCATGGTGGAACCGGTCGTAATAACATCGTCCACCAGTAGAATGTGTTTGTTTTTCAACGTGTCGGTGTTCTCTACACGGAAGATGTCCTCTACATTTTCCGATCGTTCGAATATCTGCTTGCGGGTTTGACTTTCGGTCTTTTTTATGCGGGACAAGGATGAGGTGTCGACCGCGATTCCAGTGGCGGAACGGATGCCGTATGCGATCCATTCCGACTGGTTATAACCTCTTTGCCTCATTCTTTTCGGGTGGAGCGGGACCGGCAAAAGGAGATCGACGGTGTCGAACAGCCCTGTCTCCCGGTAGGTGGTAGCAGCCATGCGTCCCAGTTCGTATCCGAGTTTTTTGTTTCCATGATATTTTAAGGAATGGATCAGCTTTTGCCCGCTTCCCCCTTTCGTGAAGTGGAGCAGAGCGGTGGCGGCGACGAAAGATGTTTTTCCCTGTAAAAGCAGACAGACCGGATTCGTCTCCATATCCGTAAAATGCGTGTAGGGCAAATGATTCGAACAATGCAGGCAAATATGCTCTTCCCCTTCCATCAAAGACCTCTGGCAAAGCAGGCAGAGGCGGGGATAGAAAAGGTTGAGGAGGTCATTCAAAATCATCCTCGTAGTCATTCCCGTTGAACAGTTGTTTCAGGCAGCGGCTTGTTTCCCTTGTTTCGAAACCGCGTCCGGTGGCGAAGCGGAGCAGTTTGGCGTAAACCTCCCGATCGTCCTTACCACGGGTTACTTTCTTTTTGCTTTTCAGGAGAGAAAGAAGGATGGAGCGATATTCTTGTTCGTCGATACCTTCCAGTGCTTCCGAGCGGATACTGGACGGAATGCCTTTCCGCTGCATCTCGTAGTTGATCTTGACACGTCCCCATTTGTTGAAGCGTAATTTGTCGTTTACGAAATAGCGTGCAAAGCGGCTTTCGTCGATGAAACGTTCTTGTAGCAGGCGGGAAACGATCCGGCCGCTTTCTTCCCCGGCCAATCCCGCCGCTTTGATTTTCTTTTCGACATCCTGGATGCAGCGTTCGCTGGCAGAACAGTAGGCGGCTGCCCGGTGAAGCATTTCAGATTCACTGATTTGTTTCATTTGCGTGCTTTTATGATCCGGTCCCTGCCGGACAGGTCTTGGATCAATTCGATATTCTTGTAGCCTTCTTCCTCCAGCATCTCAACAACCATATTGCCGCATGCCGCATTGATTTCGAAGTAGAGACGGCCGTTTCTTCTCAGTTTTTTCTTTCCGAAATGGGCAATATGCCAATAATAGAGCAGCGGGTCGTTGTCCGGGACGAAAAGAGCCAGGTGTGGTTCGTAGTCCAGCACGTTCCGCTCCATGTCTTTTTTTTCTTCCTCCTTGATGTAGGGCGGATTGCTGACGATAACGTCCAGAATAAACGGAATGTCCATTTCCGCTTTCTCCGGGTCTAGGATATCTGTCTGGATGAAAGTGACCGTTGTGTTGTTGCGTTTGGCATTCCGGCGGGCGGTCGCGAGCGCTTCCGCCGAAATGTCCGTCGCAATCACGCTTGCTTTTTTCAGATGCTTCCGGAGTGTGACGGCTATGCAGCCGCTTCCCGTTCCGATATCCAATATCTTGATCTTTTGGTCTGCATTGTCGAGGATGACCTGCTCGACCAGTTCTTCTGTTTCCGGACGCGGTATCAGGACGGACGGGTCTACTTCGAACTGAAGGCTGTAGAAATCGGCCGTTCCTAATATGTATTGGATAGGCTCCATCTGCTTCAAACGTTCGACTATGTCATGAATTCGGCTTTTTTCGCTTTCTGGCAGTTCTTTGTCTTTACAAAATAAAAAATGATGCGGCTGAATATTACAAACCCGCTCCATAATTAAACGAACTAGGCTGCTGACCTCGGAGGATGGGTATAGATCCCTCAATGATTCCTTAATGTATGCGATGGTTTCAGTCATATTTTGTTTTTGGGCAAAAGTAAGCATAAGATAAATTGCAACCAAACAAAGAAAGAATTTTCCGATATCGAAACAAAGGTTTCCAAACAGTGAAACAAAAATTTTTCTACGGTGAAAATATATTTTCCCGCTGGTTTTTCATAATCTTTGTACCTTTGTCCCGAGAACATCGCAAGGTATGTTTTGGGTTGCCCGAAACGATTCGAGTAACTCTAAACGCCTTGTCCTTGCAGGGAGCAGGATTATCCTCCAAAGTCGGATAATTCCAAAATCAACGATACCTTGTGGTGAATATAGGGTTACACATAATAAACTCTCTCTCTTCTCTTATACTGTTTATTCAAATGCGCAAGGAAAAACTGATAAAAATTGCTACCTTTGCACTCATTATCGGACTGCTAATGACCTGAGAAAGCAATTAAAACAACATATGAAACTCCTTCGTTGTCTTATAGGCTTTGGTCAGCCTCGCAGGGATAGCGAAGGAGTTTTCGCTTTAATATAAACCATGGCTGTACAAAGTGAAGCCGCACTTGAAAATGCTCTGATTCATGCTCTTGAACAAATGAGCTATGAATACGTGAAGATTGAAGAAGAAAGCAATCTTCGCGATAATTTCAAATGCCAGCTCGAAAAACATAATCGCAAACAACTTGCGGAAATAGGGCGTGAACATTTCACCGAATCGGAGTTTGAAAAGATTTTGCTTCATTTGGAGGGCGGCTCACGCTTTGAAAAATCCAAGAAACTGCGCGACCTCTATCCACTCGAAACCGAAAATGGGGAACGTGTGTGGGTGGAATTTCTCAATAAGAAACAATGGTGTCAGAATGAGTTTCAGGTATCAAACCAAATCACCATTGAGGGCAGGAAGAAATGCCGCTATGATGTGACGATATTGGTAAATGGTTTGCCGTTGGTGCAAATCGAATTAAAAAAGCGAGGGGTGGAACTGCGCCAAGCCTACGACCAAGTGCAACGCTACCATAAGACATCGTTTCATGGCTTGTTCGACTATATACAGGTTTTCGTTATCTCCAACGGTGTAAACACCCGCTATTTCGCCAACAACCCCAATCAAGGCTACAAGTTTACTTTCAATTGGACGGACAAGGATAACAACCCCTTCAACGATCTCAGTCTGTTTGCAGCAATGTTCTTTGATAAATGTACCCTTGGTAAGATGATTAGCAAATACATCGTGCTTCATGAGGGTGACAAATGTCTGATGGTGTTGCGCCCCTATCAGTTCTATGCCGTGGAGGAGATTTTGGATAAGGTGCAGAACTCTACCGACAACGGCTTCATTTGGCACACTACGGGAGCTGGCAAGACTCTTACTTCTTTTAAGGCGGCACAACTCGTTTCGGAGTTGGATGGCGTGGATAAGGTGATGTTTGTGGTGGACCGTCACGACCTTGACACGCAGACGCAATCGGAATATGAAGCGTTCGAACCCGGTGCAGTGGATAGTACGGACAACACCGATGAACTGACGAAGAAACTTTCAAGCGATTCGAAAATCATTATCACTACCATTCAGAAACTCAATGCAGCCGTTACGAAGCAATGGTACAGCAAGCGTTTGGATGAAGTGAGGAAGTCGCGCATCATCATGATTTTCGATGAGTGTCATCGTAGCCATTTCGGTGAGAGCCACAAAAATATTGTCAACTTCTTTACCAATACGCAAATATTCGGCTTCACGGGGACACCTATATTCAAGGAGAACTCTAAGAACGATCGTACTACCGAAGAAATCTTCGACAAGTGTCTGCACAAGTATCTGATTAAAGATGCCATTGCTGATGAGAATGTACTTGGCTTTTTGGTGGAATACTACCACGGCAACGAGGAGGTATCACCGGGACAGGAAAGCCGTATGCACGAGATTGCCAAATTCATTCTCAACAATTTCAGCAAATCCACCTTTGACGGTGAGTTTGACGCGCTATTTGCCGTGCAGAATGTGCCGATGCTCATTCGTTACTATAAGATTTTCAAAGAACTGAATCCTAAAATCTCAATCGGTGCAATCTTCACCTATTCATCTAACCCTAACGAGGACGATGAACTGACGGGCATGAACAGCGGTTTTGTCAGCGAATCCGTGCCGGAGGCTGACGATATGCAGGAAATCATCAACGACTACAACCAAATGTTCGGTACGAATTTCTCCATCGAGAATTTCCGTGCTTACTACGATGATGTCAATCTGCGGTTGAAAAAGAAGAAAACCGACATGAAACCGCTCGACCTTTGTTTGGTCGTGGGTATGTTCCTCACGGGCTTCGATTCCAAGAAGCTGAACACGTTGTATGTGGATAAGAATTTGGAATACCACGGATTGTTGCAAGCGTTCTCACGTACCAACCGTGTATTCAACGAGCGCAAACGTTTTGGTAAGATTGTCTGTTTCCGCGACCTCAAGAGCAATGTGGACGAATCCATAAAACTGTTCAGCAACGGGGGTACGGGCACTATCATCCGCGAGGCTTTCGAGGTGGTGAAAAAGGAATATGCCGACATCGCCAAAGATTTCCTTGCCAAATATCCCGACACTGCGGCTGTCGATGCGTTGAAGACCGAACCCGAAAAGCGCGACTTCATTCTCGCTTTCCGTGAGTTGATAAAGAAACATGCGGAGATACAAATCTACGAGGACTATTCGGAGGATGACCCCGAATTGGGCATATCCGAACAACAGTACAACGACTTCCGAAGTAAGTACCTCGACATTCACGACACGTTCCTTGACAGCACTACCGTAGGCGGTACTTCCATTGAGGATAATTCCACCGAAGACGAAATAGGACTTGAAGACATCGACTTCTGTCTTGAACTGTTGCACAGCGACATTATCAATGTGGCTTATATCCTCGAGCTGATTGCAGAACTCAATCCGTTCAGTGAAAACTATGAGGAACAACGCCGCCATATCATCGACACAATGATTAAAGATGCCGAGCTGCGCAGCAAGTCGCAACTGATTGACGGCTTTATCCGCCAGAATGTAGATGAAGACAAGGAGGGCTTCGTGGAGCGCAAGAAGAAAGCGGATGGTTCTGTTGACCTCGAAGAACGGCTCAACCAATATATCCGTCAGGAAAAAGGCAAAGCCATTGACCGCCTTGCGGAAGATGAGCAGTTGCCTACCGAACTGCTGAACCGTTTCCTCTCGGAGTATGACTTCTCACAAAAAGTGCAACCCGAAATCATTCAAACAGCAGTCAAGGAGAAGCACCTCGGCTTGCTAAAGACGCGCAGAACCGTGAACCGTATTCTCGACCGTCTGCGCAATATTATCAGAACATTTTCTTGGGACTAAAAGATGGCGTATGAAAACAAATGACCCCGGCTATGTTTATATACTGACTAATCCCAGTTTTCGAGAGGATTGGGTGAAAATAGGTAAAAGTACTCGCCCCGTTGACATTCGTTCAAAGGAGTTGGACAATACCGCTGTGCCGTTGCCTTTTGAAATCTTTGCCACGATGAAGACTTCTAAATTCAATGAGGTTGAAAGACTTGTGCATAAGACAATAGACCGATTGACAGACTTGCGTATTCGGCAAAATAGGGAATTCTTTAATGTTGACCCCAAAGTGGCTCTTGATATTTTCAGAGACATCGCTTTGACAATTGACGATGCGGTCATAACTGAATATGAGGACAATAAACCTATTATAGCGCACCCCGAAAAGAAAGAAAAGAAATCAGAATTTTCTCGACCGAAAAAACGGGAGCGATTCAAATTCAGCATGGTACATATCAAGATAGGTGAATATATTACTTTTATCCCTACCAATCTGAAAGTGAAAGTTGCAAGTGATGATTCCATCGAATATGACGGACGAATTTACAAATTGTCTCCTTTTGTCGGTACGTTTCTTCCGGAAGAAAAGAGAACACCTTCAAATGCCTATCAGGGGAGCAAGTATTTCTCGTACAACGGAAAAATATTAGATGACTTAAGGACAGCCTTTGAAAAAGAAGCTGATAATGAAATAAACATTGTAGAAAACAAAACTGTTTAAGAACATGAGTGAAGAACTCCAACAAAAACTCCGCGCCCAGCTTTGGGAGGTTGCCAACAACCTGCGCGGCAATATGTCAGCCAACGAATTTATGTACTTCTCGTTGGGCTTTATCTTTTATAAGTACCTTTCTGAAAAAATAGAGAACTATGCCGACCGTGCGCTTGAAGATGACGAAATCACTTTCAAACAGTTGTGGCAGTCAGGCGAAGAAGATGCCCTTGAACTTCAAGAGGAAGTCAAGAAGCAGTGTTTGGAAAATATCGGTTATTTTGTAGAGCCGCAATATCTCTTCACCTCTATCATTGACGCAATTAAGCGCAAGGAGAATATTATTCCCTCTCTCGAACGTTCGCTGAAGCGCATTGAGGACAGCACGCTCGGACAAGAGAGTGAGGACGATTTTGGAGGTTTGTTTTCAGACATAGACCTTGCTTCGCCCAAGCTCGGCAAAACTACCGATGACAAGAATACGCTCATATCCAATGTACTGATTGCTTTGAACGGCATTGACTTCGGAGCGGACGAAGCTACGCAGATAGATATTCTCGGCGATGCTTATGAATATATGATTTCTCAGTTTGCCGCTGGAGCGGGCAAGAAAGCCGGAGAATTTTATACACCGCAAGAAGTGAGCCAGATTCTTGCCGAGATAGTGACTATCGGACATACTCGCTTACGCAATGTATATGACCCTACTTGCGGTTCGGGTTCACTGCTTATTCGTGCAGCTCATACGGGACGGGCATACGAGATATTCGGGCAGGAGAAAAACCCCACTACTTACAACTTGTGCCGTATGAATATGTTGCTGCATGGTATCAAGTTCAGTAATTTCCAAATAGAGAATGGCGACACCTTAGAGGCGGACGCTTTCGGTGACACCCAGTTCGATGCCGTGGTTGCCAATCCTCCTTTCTCCGCAGAGTGGAGTGCCGCCGACAAGTTCAACAATGATGACCGTTTCAGCCGTGTCGGTCGCCTTGCTCCGCGCAAGACAGCTGACTATGCCTTTATACTGCACATGCTCTATCATCTTGTGGATGGTGGTACAATGGCTTGCGTTGTACCGCATGGTGTATTGTTCCGTGGTAATGCCGAGGGCGTTATCCGCCGTTTCCTTATCGAGAAGAAGAACTGCATTGACGCAATTATCGGCTTGCCGGCCAATATCTTCTACGGCACTTCCATTCCTACTTGTATTCTCGTGATGAAGAAATGCCGCAAGGAGGACGATAATATTTTGTTTATTGACGCAAGCAAGGAGTTTGAAAAGGTCAAGACCCAAAACAAACTACGCAAGGAGCATATCGACAAGATTGTAGATACTTACCGTAATCGCACCGAGATAGAAAAGTACAGCCACCTCGCCACCTTGCAGGAAGTAGCCGATAACGACTACAATTTGAACATTCCCCGTTATGTGGATACCTTTGAAGAGGAAGAGCCTATCGATATTAAGGCTGTCATGGCTGAAATCAAGGAATTGGAAGCCAAACGTGCTGACCTTGACAAAGAGATTGAAGGCTACCTCCGTGAACTGGGAATTGTAGAATAAAACGAAGAGGGTAAGATTATGGCTAAAAAGTTCGAGATAAGAAACAGCACAGCGGAGTTCTTGATATTTACTGTCGCAGACAAAGAGCAAGGGGTTGAAGTGTTGTATAAAGATGAAAGCATTTGGGCGACACAAAAAGCTATTGCCACTCTTTTTGATGTGGATAGAACGGTTGTTACCAAGCACTTGAAGAATATTTTCGACACTTGTGAATTGGATAAGGAAGTGGTATGTGCAAAAATTGCACATACCACCGAGCATGGGGCTATAGACGGAAAAACGCAGACTAAAGAAGTACAATACTATAATCTTGATGCTATCATCTCTGTGGGCTACCGTGTCAATTCCATTCGTGCCACCCAATTCCGCCAATGGTGTACCTATGTTATCCGGCAGTTCTCGCTTCGGGGCTATATCATAGACAAGAAGCGTATGGAGAACGGCTCGTTCATAGGTGAGGACTATTTTGAGCATTTGTTAGCAGAAATACGTGAGATTAGATTGAGTGAACGAAAATTTTACCAAAAGCTCACAGATATATATGCTACAGCTGTTGACTACAATAAGGATGCACCTACCACACGTCTGTTTTATAAAAAAGTTCAGAATAAGATGCATTATGCAGTGCATGGGCATACCGCAGCTGAACTTATTGTTGAAAGAGCCAATGCAGAGAAAGAACACATGGGATTGACTACTTGGGAAAATGCACCTGATGGTAAAATCGTCAAACCCGATGTAAGTATCGCCAAAAACTATCTAAAACAAGTGGAACTTGAAGATATGGGAAAACTTGTCAACTCTGTACTTGATTTAGCTGAACGTATGGCAAATCGACATATACCAATGACAATGGAAGATTGGGCTAAACGTATTGATATTATTCTTGAAGCTGGAGGTGATGCCGTATTACATGATGCAGGAAAGGTTTCTGCTGAATTTGCCAAAAGTTTCGCAGAATCAGAATTTGAAAAGTATCGTGTGATACAAGACAAATTATTCAACTCTGATTTTGATAAATTCAATTCTTTACCATTTGATGATATTAAGAATTGACAGTCCAAAGCGGGGGATGAGGTGACTTCTAATCACCCATCCTCAGCTTACTTGTCTATATAGGATGCGACAAGATAAACAATCGAAATGACTGTATAAAGGAAACACGGCAAGAATATCCAAAGCAAAGTCTTTACCCAACCATTCG
>ERZ780149.3926-NODE-3926-length-11937-cov-3.077091_pt1 | contig 11937 bp, 18 predicted proteins | sample MGYA00511367_ERZ780149 | MGnify/ENA primary metagenome ERZ780149 (study PRJEB29588, sample SAMEA2153852) | human gut metagenome | biome: human gut; feature: human-associated habitat; material: faeces | place: Denmark | collected 2008/2010 ...
GTGCGCTCTACGCCGGAGCGACGCTGCTCATCAGCGTGCTGACGAGCCTGATTCGCTCGTTCCTCATTCCGTGCGTCTACTGTTATTTCTTTCTGGCCGTGGCGCAGTATGCCATCGGGGACGACCGGCTGGAATGTCTGCGCGAGCTGGCGGGGTGGACGGTAAAGACGGCGCTGCGTGCGGCGGTGGCCGCGTTTACGGCGTATCTGACGCTGACGGGCCTGCTCGCCGGGGCGGCGGATGAGATGACGTTAAAGGCGGCGAAGAGCGTGATCTCTACGGCCATCCCGGTCGTGGGCGGGATGATTTCGGAAGCGTCGCAGGCTGTGCTGACGAGTGCAGCGCTGATCCGGAACAGCGCGGGGATATTCGGGCTGCTGGCGGTGCTGGCGGTGTGTCTGCTGCCCCTGGTGCGGCTGGGGACGCAGTATCTGGTATACAAGGCAGCGGCGTTTCTGGCGGGAGTCCTGGGGGCCGAGCGTCTGACGGGGCTTATTGACGCCCTGGGCGGGGCCTTCGGGCTGATCTTCGGCATGACCGGGGCCTGCGGACTGCTGCTGCTGATCTCCATTTCGTCGGCGTTGGGGGTGGTCACGGGATGATGGATGGAATCCGGCAGTGGCTTCTGGGCGTGCTGGCGGCGGCCATGGCCCTGAGCCTTCTGTATGCCCTGCTGCCCAAGGGAGCGGTGCGGGGCGCGGCCAGGGCCACCGGGGGCCTTATCCTGCTGCTGGTGGTGCTGGGTCCTCTGGCGGGGCTGGATCTGTCGGATCTGGCCCTGCGGTACCAGGACCTGAGCCGGGACATGGAGCGGCAGGCGGAGGCGTACCGCCAGGAGGGCCAGGCGCAGCTGGAGCTTGGCATACAGCAGCGTACTGCCGCATATATATCGGAAAAAGCGGCGCAGCTGGGACTGAGCTGCCGCCCCCGGGTGGAGACTGCCTGGCGGGACGGTGTGCCCTATCCCAGCGGCGTGACGCTGGACATCGCGGAAAACCAGGCCCTGGCGGAGGTCCTGACGGATGAGCTGGGCATTCCGCCGTCGCAGCAGCACTGGCTGGGGTAAGGAGCGTATGAAAAAGTGGAGCATTGGGAATTTATGGAAAAAGTACAAATATGTGGGTCTGGTGGTGCTGGCGGGGATCGTCCTGATGGTGCTGCCCGCCGGGACGAGCGCACCGGACCCGCAGAAGGACAGCGGTGGGTTCTCTCTGGAGGACACCGAGCGGCGGATGGAGGAGCTGCTGGGCCGCATGGACGGCGTGGGGCGGGTGCAGGTGATGCTGACCCTGAAAAACGGCTCCTCTCTGGAGCTGGCCGAGGACGCGGACAGCACGGAGCGAGACGGCGAGACCCGGGCTCAGCGGGAACCGGTGACCCTGAACCGGGGCAGCGGCTATCAGGACGTGGTGGTGACCCGGGAGACGTATCCCGTATACTTAGGCGCGGTGGTGGTGTGTCAGGGCGCGGGCAGCAGCGGTGTTCGCCTGGCGGTAACGGAGGCGGTGGCGGCGCTGACGGGCCTTCCCGCCGACCGCATCACGGTGGTGCAATGGAATTCATAACAGGAGGGACGGATATGAAGAAACGATGGAAGAAGCCGGCGGTGGCGGCGGCGGTGCTGCTGCTGGTGTGCGCGGCGGTGTACATGAACTGGCGCTACACGGACGATATCCAGAAAAATGCCGGAAAGACCCTGGGTCAGACTACTCTGGTCAGCTCCCAGGACGGGGAGAAGGGGACGGAGCCAACCGCCGCGCCGGCGGAGGACGACTATTTCGCCACGGCCCGGCTCAGCCGCAAACAGGCCCGGGACAACGCCATCAGCATGCTCAAGGAGGCGGAGCGTGATGAAAACGCCCAGCAGAGCGTCCTCAACGAGGCGTCCCAGACCCTGCAGGTGCTGGCGGCCTACACCGTGGCGGAGTCCCAGATCGAGAGCCTGGTAACGGCCAAGGGCTACGCCGACTGCGTGGTATTCATGGGGGCCGAAAGCGTCAGCGTGGTGGTGGCTCCGCCGGAGGGCGGCCTGACGGCCACCGACGCCGCCCGCATCAAGGACATCGTCATCAGCGAAACGGACTATACCGCCCAGCAGATCAAGATCATGGAGGCAAATTAACAGTTGTAATTCCCGGGGAGAGATGGTATACTACTCTTATATTGGGACTCTATTGAAAATACGAATGAGGAGTTTTGCAAGCTATGGCTGATAATAAAGAATACATGACCCATCAGGAAAGCATGGGTACCATCCAGATCTCTGAGGACGTGGTGGCCTCCATCGCCACCTCCGCCTGCCTGGAGGTAGAGGGCGTGGGCGGTCTGATGAACGCCAACGTTTCCGACTATGTCACCGGCAAGAAGATGACCGCCAAGGGCATCCGGGTGGAGATGGACGGCGAGGGCATCGTGGTGAATCTGTTCATCCTGCTGCGGTACGGCTGCGCCGTGTCCGAGGTGGCACAGAAGGTTCAGAGCAGCGTGTTCGCCGCCCTGGAGGGCATGACCGGCTTCCAGGTCAACGCGGTGAACGTTCACGTGGGCGGCATCAGCTTCGACTGAGCCGGCCAAATCCAGAGAGAAAAAAGGAATTTACGACTATGACACGGAATACGGCACGGGAGATCGCCACCCATCTGGCGTATGAGCTGAGCTTTACGGACCTGCCCATCCAGGAATTCCTGGATCAGCAGCTTTCCCGGGAGAATTTTGCCGCCCGGGCGGAGGAGTGCGGCCTGTATGCCGACACCCCCAATGAAAAACAGGAGAAATACATCCGCCGTCTGGTCACGGGCGTGGCCCAGCATGCGGCGGAGCTGGACACCTACATAGAGCAGTACGCCAGGGGCTGGCGCTTTGAGCGCATTTCCCTGGTGGCCTCTGCCATTATGCGGGTGGCCATGTTCGAGATCCTCTATATGCCGGATATTCCCCACGGCGTGGCCATCAGCGAGGCGGTGAACATCGCCAAGGATTATGAGTCCCCGGAGGTGGTGAAGTTCATCAACGGCATCCTGGGCAGCTTCCTGCGGGCGGAAGTGAAGGAATGACCCACAGCAGGCAGAGCGGCAACGCTCTGCCTTTGTTTTGACGCCTGAAAGGAGGAACGCCCCATTGGATCAGCAGCATATTTTTGCCGTGTCCGAGGTCAACGGTCTTATCAAGGACCTGATCGACGGCACGCCGCAGCTCTCCGGGCTTTACATCCGGGGCGAGCTGTCCAACTACAAGATCTATCCCTCCGGCCACCACTACTTCACCCTGAAGGACGGACAGAGCGCCCTGCGGTGCGTCATGTTCAAGTCCAGCGCCGTGAAGCTGCGGTTCCGGCCGGAAAACGGCATGCAGGCCGTGGTATTCGGCCGGATCAGCGTGTTTCCCCGGGACGGTGCATATCAGCTGTACTGCACCCAGCTGTCGCCGGACGGGGTAGGGGACCTGTATGTGGCCTTTGAGCAGCTGAAGCAGAAGCTCCAGCAGGAGGGGCTGTTTGACCCGGCTCACAAGAAGCCCCTGCCTTTGTACCCCCAGCGCATCGCCATCGTTACCAGCGGCGCCGGGGCGGCGGTCCACGATATGATCCGCATTCTGCGCCGGCGCTATCCCATCGCCAAGGTGCTGCTGCTGCCGGTGCGGGTCCAGGGGGCGGAGGCCCCACCGGAGATCGTGGGCGCCATCCGGTACGCCAATCGCTGGAAGCTGGGCGACGTGCTCATTACCGGCCGGGGCGGCGGGTCCATGGAGGACCTGTGGGCCTTCAATGACGAGCGGGTGGCCCGGGCCATCTACGCCTCGGAGATCCCGGTGATCTCCGCCGTGGGACATGAGCCGGATGTGACCATCTCCGACTATGTGGCGGACCGGCGGGCGTCTACGCCCAGCAACGCCGCGGAGATCGCCGTGCCGGATATGGCGGAGCTGCTGCGTTATCTGCGCGGGGCCGACAACGCCATGGCCCAGAGTGTGCTCCACCGGCTGGAGCGGGAGGAGCGGCGGCTGAAAATGCTGTCGGAGAAGCGGGCGCTGACGGACCCCATGGCCTTTGTTCAGGACCGGCGGCTCCAGCTGGATTATTTACAGGACAAGATGACGGCGGCGGCCCGGACCCATTGGGACCGGGAGGCCCGCCGCTTTGCGGGGGCCGTGGCCAAGCTGGACGCCCTGAGCCCCCTGAAGGTGCTGGGCCGGGGCTATGCTGTGGCCCGGACGGAGGACGGCGGCATTCTGCGCAGCAGCGACCAGGTGCAGCCCGGCGATCGGATACGGCTTCGCCTGGCCCAGGGGAGTCTGGGCTGCCGGGTGGAGGAGAAGGAGGATAACCATGGCGAAAAAGAGCTTTGAGGAAAACATGGCCCGTCTGGAGGAGATCGTGGCCCTGCTGGAAAAGGGCGACGCCCAGCTGAGCCAGTCCCTGTCTCTGTTCGAGGAGGGGACGAAGCTGGCGGCGGCCTGCCGCACGGAGCTGGACAAGGCCGAGCAGCAGGTGGTGCGGCTGATGAAGGGACCCGACGGCGCGCCCATCGAAAATGAATTTGTTAGCGAGGAATAAAAATGGAATTCAAGCAGCAGTATGCGGCCTATCAGCAGGCCATCGAGGAGTATCTGAACGGCATTTTCACGGCGGACAAGCCCTATGGCCGCCTGCAGGAGGCCATGCGTTACAGCATTCTGGGCGGCGGCAAGCGCATCCGGCCGGTGCTGACGCTGGAGTTTGCCCGGCTGGGGGGCATCGACTGGCATCTGGCGCTGCCCTATGCCTGCGCCCTGGAGCTGGTACACAACTATTCCCTGATCCATGACGATCTGCCCTGCATGGACGACGATGATCTGCGCCGGGGCCAGCCCACCACCCACAAAAAGTTCGGCGAGACTCTGGCGGTGCTGGCGGGAGACGCACTCCAGCCGGAGGCCTTCCGCCTGATCGCGGAGGCTCCCTGTATGTCCGACGGCAGCCGGGTGGAGGCGGTGCGGGTGCTGGCCGAGGGCGGCACCAACCGGGTCATCGTCATCCACAGCGACCAGGTGTCCGATCTGGACATCGACGAGGGCCTGGCCATGATGAAGACCCTGAACCAGGAGGAATTCCAGGTCATGAAGACCATGACCGGCCAATAAGCGCCAACGAAAGGAGAACATGTCAATGAACTATCGCGTCCTTGTCATCAATCCCGGCTCCACCTCCACCAAGATGGGCGTCTTTGACGGCGAGCAGTGCGTCTTTCAGGAGACGCTGCGCCACAGCGCCCAGGAGCTTGCCCCCTTCGCCCAGATCATGGATCAGGTAGACTTCCGCCGCGCGCTGGTGGAGAAGGTGCTGGAGGAGAAGGGCATCGCGCCGGAGAGCCTGAGCGCCGTGTGCGCCCGGGGCGGCCAGATCCCCCCCTGCCCATCCGGTGCGTTCGTGGTGGACAAGCAGATGTGCGACTATCTGTACGGCGTGAAGGAGGCGGCCCATGCCTCCAATCTGGGTGCCGTGATCGCCCTGCACATCGCTGAAAAGCAGGGCATCCCCGCCTATGTGTACGATCCTGTGGCGGTGGACGAGATGACGCCCGTCACCCGCATCACCGGCATGCCCATGCTGCAGCGTCGGATGCTGGGCCACGCCCTGAACTGCCGGGCCATGGCCATCCGCTGCGCCAAGGAGGTCATGCACAAGCCCCTGGAGGAGTGCCGCTTCATCGTGCTGCACCTGGGCGGCGGCGCTTCGGCGCGGCTGTTCATCGGCGGCAAAATGGTGGACGGCGTCCGGGACGACGAGATCATGTTCGCCCCGGAGCGCAGCGGCGGCGAGGACTGCCAGAGCCTGATCCATCTGTGCTTCTCCGGCGAGTACACGGAGAAGGAGCTGATGAAGTTCGTCCGGGGCGCAGGCGGACTGAAGGCCCATCTGGGCACCAGCGACGCCCGTGAGGTGGAGCAGCGGATCGCCGCAGGCGACGAGAAGGCCAAGCTGGTGTACGACGCCATGCTGTACACCTGCGCCAAGTCCCTAGGCGCGCTGGCGGCGGCTGCCGACGGGCAAATCGACCGGATCATCCTCACCGGCGGCATCGCCCACTCCCAGTATGTGGCGGACTATCTGACGAGGAAGCTGTCCTTCATCGCGCCGGTGGAGATCATGGCCGGTGAATTTGAGATGGAGGCCCTGGCGGCAGGTGCGTGCCGCGTGCTGGCGGGCCAGGAGCAGCCCCCCCGTCTGGCGGAGCTGCTGTAAGATCTATGTGTTGAAAAAATTTTCCCCTTTGGGGAACCCTTTGCGGAAGAGATACGTCTAAGGAGTGTCATTCCAGAGAAAGGAAGCATCATTATGAAGAAACTGCTTGTATTGTCGGCGGCTGTCTGCTGCGTGCTGGCGCTGGCCGCCTGCACGGTGAAAAACCTTCAGGAGAGCGGCGACATCAGCCAGATCCCCAACCCGGTGCACGAGTGTACCGCCGAGGAGCTGACGGAGGAGACCGGCATCACCCTGAACGTGCCCATCACGGCGGTGGATGTGACGTACAGCTATATCGACGGCGACAAGGAGCCGCTGGCCCAGGTGAGCTTCGTCTATCAGGGGCAGACCTACACCTACCGGGGACAGAAGACCCAGACGGTGCAGGACATCTCCGGTATGTACTATACCTGGACGAAGACCACCAACGACTCGGAGGATGTACCCTATACCTGCTATTTCACCGATGAGGGGCAGGGCATGGCCCTGTGGCACACCGACGGCATCAGCTACACGTTGGGCATGACGGAGAACGTCACGGAGGAACTGCTGGTGACCATGTATGGCATCGTGACCGGCGAAGCGGAATAAGCAAAAAAACGAGACGGCAATGCCGTCTCGTTTTTTTGCTTACAATGTCCGCGTATTCTCCCGGAACAGCCACCTGTCCCGTTGGGGTGCGAACCACTTGGTGAGAAAGCCCAGCACCGTGCCCACCAGCACGGCGGCGAGCACCGTTCCCACGCCCACGCTGCCGAAGCTGCCGATGCACAGCAGGCACGCCGCCAGGGATATGGCCACCAGCGACGAATCAAACAGCACCTTCACCTTGGCAAAGGCCATGCCGCTGACGTCGGAGATGGCCTTGATGGTGCCCTCGCCCGCCAGGGCCATGATGTCCGGCGGCATGTACAGAAAGATACCCAGGGCGATGCACACCACGCTCAGCAGCAGTAAGACGACCCGCAGCACCATGCTGTCCGTGTTGGGCAGGAAGGACACGCACCAGTTGCAGAAGGTGGTGAAGTACCCGAACACGATGCCCACCACCACCTGCAGCAGGTTCACCGGCTTGAAACGCTTCCGCAGCAGCAGGATCTGCAGCAGCACCAGCGCGCAGTGCAGAATGATGGTTGCCTTACCCATCTCAATGCCCCAGATGCAGGTCATGGCATAGGGGATGGAGCTGATGGGCGACACACCCTCGCCGACGAAGCCGCACTTCTCCGCCACCCGCAGCGACCGCTTTTTCCACGGCATGATGTTGGCCTCGATTCGGTGCAGGCGCAGCTCCTCAAAGGCGATGCGCGCCACACGCACCACCGCCTCGGTCATATACCCCTGATCCACCCAGCGCTCGTCCATCTGATAGCCTATAAAGCAGGACTGGAACGCCCGCCGGACGATGTTGGACAGCGCCACATAGCCGCACAGCACCCCCGGCTCCGTCTTGCGGTACAGGTAAAAGCGGCAGCTCCGCCCATCGGCCTCCTCCGCCAGCTCGTCCCGCAGCTCCTGCTGCCAGAACGCCTCCGTATAGTAGGCGTCCTCCCGCGCCGGGGCATAGCCCTTCATAAATTCCCGGTTGCGCCGGTGGAAATCCGCGATCTCCCGGGCCGTTACCGCCGCGCTCTCCCGGATCACCAGACGCTCCGTCTCCCATACTTTCGCCATATTCTCTCCTTCCATCACTCCTGCAGCGTGTTCCGCAGGTCGGCCAGGCGCAGATAGCCGTTTTCATCCCGCACGTCCGCCGCCAGCAGCGCCGCCATGTCCGAATCGTCCCGCAGCGCCCGCTGCCACAGCACCCCCATGGCCACCGCCGCCAGCGCCAGCACGATCACCAGGATTCAGGAAAAATATCGCCTCATACTGTCTCCTCCTTATCCGTTCGCTTTCCGCAATATTGGCAATAATCCCCCTCGTTTCTTCCCAGCTGGTGACCGCAATAGGGGCACTTATTATAAAGAAAATGGGGGATCAGCCCAGAAAACGCGACGGCAGCGCCAATATATGCAAAAGGTCCCCAAACACTCCCTGCCAACATGATCACCACGCCGGTAAGCATCAGAGTATCTCTCACCTTTCTGGCGGTTTTCACCTTCATTTTTCGCATACCGTCCCTCCTGTCTGTCGTTTTGTGCTTTTTTTTATTATACCATCCCCCGCCCCACGACGCAACAGCAGAGCGCGGCGTTTGCCGCGCTCTGCTGTATAATCCCGTTATTTCTTCCAGTGGGCCAGACCCGGCACCACGGCCTCCATGTGGGCCCTGACCTGCTCCGCCGGCCACTGCTCGCTTGCCATGTGGGTCACGCAAAAGTCGATCAGCTGCTCCATGCTGCTGTACTTGAACGTACCGCCGTCATAGCACCACTTGCAGTATTCCTCGTTGAAATCGCCGTCCGGCTCCTTGCTGATGGTGGAATCATCCAGCGGCATCCCGCAGCACTGGCAGATCAACTGCCGCGGGGAGCCCAGCAGCGTGTTGATGGACACATCAAACACCCGTGACAGCCGCTTCAGCGTCTCCGGATTCGGCGTGGTCTCGCCGTTTTCCCAGCGGGACACCGCCTGCCGCGTCACAAACAGCTTTTCCGCCAGCTCGTCCTGGGACAGCCCGCGCTCCTCTCTCAGATGATGTAAAATCTCCTTCGTTTCCATAAAGAACACCTCCTTGCCGTCAGTATACCACAGAGATCCCCGCCCGGCAAGCAACCGTCTGTTGCTGCAACGTGCGTTTTACTGTTTTCCCGTCCCATAACGCGGCAGAGCGCAGCAAACGCCGCGCCCTGCTATATCTGTTATTTCTCCAATATCGCCCGGATCTGTGCAAGATCCTCCGCAAAGTAGATCCCCTCCTGCCGCTCCGGCGAAGAAAGGCCCTTTTCGATCATATGCCCCAGTAACGCCTTCAGGTCGTCATAGTAGCCGTTTAGGTTATAGAGAATGCACGGCGCATCCAGTTGCTTCAATGACACCTTGGACATGACCTCCGCGATCTCCTCCAGCGTACCGGTGCCGCCGGGAAAAGCGATAAAAGCATTACCCAGCTGGATCATCTTCGTCTTGCGCTCCGCCATATCCTTTGTGACGATCAGCTCCGTCAGGCCGTCATATTGGAAACCTTCATCCATAAAGAACTGCGGCTCCACGCCGGTCACCGTGCCACCAGCGTCCAGAACGCTCTTTGCGATCTCGCCCATCAGCCCGGTCTTTGATCCACCGTAGATCAGCGTATGGCCATTCCCGCCGATCCATTGCCCCAGTTCGCGGACTGCCCGGCCCAGCGCCGGGTCGTTGCCCTCGTTGGCGCCTAAATAGACTGTAATATTCATTGGTTCTCCTCCTCACGCCGCGGTCTTGCCGCGCTTCTTCTCCTCATAGATGCTGTTCAGCGTGTATAAGATCACGCCCGCCCAGATGAAGCAGAAGCTCACCAGCTTCTCCTTGGTCAAACTCTCGCCCATGATCATGCCGCAGAAGATGGCCAGCGTGGGGCTGAGATACTGGCAGATGCCGGTGGTCATCAGCGGCAGGTTCCGCACGCCGATGGAGTAGAACACCATGGGCAGGCCGGTGATAATGCCGCCGCCGATCATCAGCAGCTGCTTGATGACGGTCATGCTGCCCATGCCGTTGTCGCCCATGCGGCAGCACAGCACGAATATAACGGCCACCGGCACCATCATGATGATCTCCATGGTGGTACTGACGATGGAGTCGATGGTCAGGCTCTTCTTGATGGCGGCGTAGATGGCAAACATAGTGGCCAGGGCAATGGTCACATAGGGCACGCCGCCGAAGCCGCTGGTGCTCAGCACGATGCCTACCACCACGATGGCGATGATGACGAAGTGCCGCCACGAGATCTTCTCCTTGAAGATCACCGCGCCGAAGGCGAACACCACCAGCGGCTGGATGTAGTAGCCGAGGGAGCACTCCAGCACGCGGCCGTTCTGCACCGCCCACAGGTACACGATCCAGTCGCCGAACAGGAACACCGCCGCCGGGATCTCCCGCTTCAGCACTTGCTTGTCCTTGAAGGCTGCCGCCAGTTGGGGCAGCTTGCCCTGGATCCACAGGATCAGCACGCAGCACACCGCCGCCCACACGATACGGCTGGCCATCAGGAAGAAGGTGTCCATGCCGCTGCACAGATACCAGTATAACGGCTGGAACCCCCAGATGAAGAAGCACCCCAGCATGGCGGTCAGGCCCTTTTTATAGTTGTACACAGGCATCGCGGCAACACTTCCTTTTTCTTGTCATTTCACAGAAATCGTGATAAAATACATAAAAACTTCAATCAGCATACCACCGGAGGGCGAAAATGGCAATACTCTGTCGGAATTTTTATACAGGAAATACGGTGGATATCGCCCGCAGTCTGGTGGGCTGCTATTTGGTGCGGCGCTATGAGGGAGATCTGCTGGTCTGCCGCATCACGGAGACGGAGGCCTATGTGGGCGCCATCGACAAGGCCGCCCACTCCTACGGCTACCACAAGACCGCCCGCAACGCCACCATGTTCGGCCCGCCGGGCCACGCCTACATCTATCTCATCTACGGCATGCACTGCTGCCTGAACTTTGTCACCGAGCCGGAGGGCGAGCCCTCCGCCGTGCTGCTGCGGGGTCTGACGCCGGTATACGGGCTGGACGCCATCTGCCGCCTGCGGTACGGAAAAGCCCCCGACCAGCTGACGGCCTATCAGCGGAAGAACCTGCTGAATGGCCCCGGTAAATGCTGCCGCGCCCTGGGGCTTGACCGCCGCCAGAACGGCCTCGACCTGACCACCGGCGACGAGCTGTTTCTCTGCACCGCCCTGTCCGACGCGGGCCTGCCCGACCGGCCGCCCCGCCCCTTCACCATTCAAACCGGAAAGCGCATCGGCATCGACTACGCCCAGGAGGCCGTGGACTTCCCCTGGCGCTTCTATACCACCGACCTATAAGGAGAAAACCTATGCTGATTTTTGACATGGACGGCACCCTCATCGACTCCAACGGCATCTGGCGGGACGTGGACACCGCGTTTCTGGCCAAGCGGGGCCTGCCCTATACCCATGAGTATTACGAGGGCGTGGCCCACACCGTGTTCCCCAAGGCCGCCGTCTTCACCAAGGAGTACTGCCATCTCACGGAATCCACCGACGAGATCATGGCCGAGTGGATGGAGATGGCCGGTGATCTCTATACCACCAGCGTGCCGGTAAAGCCCGGCGTGGTGGCCTATCTGGAGAAATGCAAAGCCGCCGGAGAGCGGATGGCCGTCCTGACCTCCAGCGTCCCGGCCCACTGTCACGCGGCGCTGGATCACCTGGGTCTGAAGCCCTATTTCGAGCACATCTACTTTGCCCAGAAGCTGGGCATGGACAAGAAGGAACCCGCCATCTACCGCAAAACGGCGGAGCTGCTGGGCGTAGACGTGGCGGAGTGCACCATCTTTGACGACTCCATCGCCGCCTGCCGCAGCGCCCGCGCCGCCGGAATGACGGTGGTAGGCGTATACGACGAATTTTTCCATGTTTCATGGGAAGAGATGCAGACGGTGTGCCACCGCTGCATCCGCAGCTTTGCGGAGCTGGTGTAAGCGGGTACATGTATGGTTACCCACGGCGGCATGAGGTCATGTCGCCCTACGAAGGTCTAGCGGTAACGCTGCGTAGGGCGGGGTGACTACACCCCGCCGTCGTCACACGGATATTCCCATCC
>ERZ780149.3939-NODE-3939-length-11915-cov-4.876644_pt1 | contig 11915 bp, 5 predicted proteins | sample MGYA00511367_ERZ780149 | MGnify/ENA primary metagenome ERZ780149 (study PRJEB29588, sample SAMEA2153852) | human gut metagenome | biome: human gut; feature: human-associated habitat; material: faeces | place: Denmark | collected 2008/2010 ...
TTTTCATAATTTCAAAGGCGTTATTTAATTCAATGTTGCTAATTGAAGATTTTACTAAAAAATGTATTCCTCTTTTGTTGTGTATGGTGAAAATATTTTGTTCCTCCAAAAAAATAATTTTAGAGCGGTATTGTAAGCCGAATTTATTTTAAAAATTTGTTAATAATTTATTTTATAGTGTGATTTTTTTTTACTTTGATTGATTTTATATTAATGTTTTTGTGCCATTGTGTTGAATTTAAAAGTTTTTAAAAAAAAGTATTGACTTTGTTTTGTTAGATGTGGTAACATATTGTGAAGTTATGATGACTTATTGTCAACTTTTTTAGTGAAAAAGGCTGTTTAAAATTTTATTCGAATTGTGGTGGCGGTTTCCCTTTAAAAAATTTGACAATGGTAGCAACAAGATTGCAATTTTTAAAATAAGGAGATGAAAGGGCGTTTTTGCGACATTAAATTTAATTATTTTTTCAATTTTTTGTCACAAAAATGCCTTTTTTCAACCCATGTAACTTAAAGGAGTAATTTTAATGAGTGTAAAAAATCTTAATGTTTCTAAGGTTAAGTATGGCAAAACTGAAAGATACAAATTCGGCAAAATTGACGAAGTTGTTGACTTTCCTTATTTAATGGATGTGCAAAGGGCAAGTTACAATGACTTTATAACTAACGGAATAAGAAATGTGTTAAGAGACTTTTCTCCTATTGTTGACACAGAAAACCTTAACAGAGATGTTCGTGACCCTGACAGAGATTGCAGAGTTGAACTTTATTTTCTTGACCACAGTTTATCTGGCACACCTAAATACACTGAGGCTGAGTGCAAAACAAGAGACGCAACTTACAGCCTTCCACTTAAAGTTAAAATTAGGCTTGTTTACAAAGAAACTGGCGAGGTTGTTGACCAAGAAGTTTTCTTTGGAGACATTCCTTTGATGACTGAAAATGGGTCGTTTATAATTAACGGGGCTGAAAGGGCGGTTGTTAGCCAACTTGTTAGAAGCCCAGGAGTTTATTGCAAACAAGGGATAAACAAAACTGGCAACTTTGTTACTGAAACTTCAATTATGCCTGCGCGTGGTGCGTGGATTGAACTTGAAGAAGATAGTTCTGGGGTTATTTATGTTCATATTGACCGTAACCGTAAACTTGTTGGAACAATTCTTTTAAGAGCATTGGGGCTTTCAAGTGATGAAGAAATTTTGCAAGTTTTTGATAACCACCCAAGCATTAAAAAGACTCTTGAAAAAGATGTTACCAAAACCGAAGAAGAGGCTTTGGTTGAAATTAGCAAAAGGTTAAGGCCAGGTGAGGTTTTGAACCTTAAAGCAATTAAAAGAAACCTTGAAAAAATGTTCTTTTCAACAAGAAGATATGATGTTAGCCTTGTTGGAAGATTTAAGTTTAACCAAAAGTTATCTCTTGCTAACAGAATTGCTGGAAAAACTGCAGCAGAAGATGTTAAAAGTGGCAAAAAACTTTTTGTTAGCGCAGGGGAAGTTATTGCTCGTGAAGTTGCAGAGGCTATTCAAACGGCGGGCATTAACAGAGTAAGCGTTGTTGGAAAAAATGGGCCATTTACCATTATTGGCAACAACATGGTTGACCTTAAAGCATACTGCGGGCTTAACCCTGATGAATTTGAAATTGACAGATTTGTTCACCTTCCAACTCTTCTTGAACTTACAAAAGATTGCAAAAATGTTGAAGAAAGGAAAGAGGTTATAAAAGAACAAAGAGACAGCCTTATTGGAAGGCACTTGCTTTTTGATGATGTTATTAGTGCTTATAACTATCATATGTCAATTGGTGAAGGGCTTGGTGAAACTGATGATGTTGACCACCTTGGAAACCGAAGAGTTAAAGCCGTTGGCGAACTTTTAACCAACCAATTTTTCACTGGAATGGCTAAACTTGAAAGGGTTATTAGTGAAAGAATGCAGGTTCAAAATGTTAACGAAGTTAGCCCAAGTTCACTTATTAATGTTAGAAGCATCAGTTCAACAATTCGTGAATTCTTTGGGTCAAGCCAAATGAGCCAATTTATGGAGCAAACAAACCCAATTGCTTCACTTACACATAAAAGAAGAATAAGTTCACTTGGGCCTGGGGCACTTACTCGTGAAAGAGCGGGCTTTGAAGTGCGTGACGTGCATTACACTCACTATGGAAGGCTTTGCCCTAATGAAACTCCTGAAGGTCAAAACATTGGGCTTATTAACTCTCTTGCAACTTATGCAAAAATTAATAAATATGGCTTCCTTGAAGCGCCTTACAGAAAAATTGACAAAAGCACTGGCAAGGTAACAAAAGAAGTTGTTTACATGAGTGCTGATGTTGAAGAAGGGTATGTTATTGCCCAAGCAAACGAGCCTTTAACTCCTGAGGGAACTCTTGCAAATGAAAGAATTATTTGCAGAAAGAAAGGTGAAATTGTTGAACTTCCAAGAGACCAGATTGACTTTATTGATGTTAGCCCAAAAGAACTGATTTCAATTGCAACAACACTTGTGCCATTTATTGAAAATGATGACGCAACTCGTGCAATGATGGCATCAAACATGCAAAGGCAAGCAGTGCCACTTTTAAAAACTGAGGCACCTATTATTGCAACAGGCACCGAACACAGAATTGCAGTTGACAGCGGGGTTATGGTTATTGCAAAACACGCTGGTGTTGTTAAATATGCCAGTGCAGACACAATTATTGTTACCTGTGAAGATGGCAGTGAAGATAAATACACATTAACCAAGTTTGTTCGTTCAAACAACGGAACTTGCATGATTCAAAAACCTATTGCAAAAAAGGGTGAAAAGGTTAAAGCGGGTGATGTTTTGGCTGATGGTCCATCAACAAACAATGGTGAACTTTCAATTGGTAAAAACATTTTGGTTGCATTCATGCCTTGGGAAGGATATAACTTTGAAGACGCAATTTTAATCAGCGAAGAACTTGTTCAAGAAGATGTTTTAACATCAATTCACATTGAAGAGTATGAGCAAGACGCTCGTGACACAAAACTTGGGCCAGAAGAGATTACAAGAGACATTCCAAATGTTGGTGAAGATGCTCTTGCAAACCTTGACGAAAACGGAATTATCATGGTTGGGGCAGAGGTTGTTCCTGGCGACATTTTGGTTGGTAAGGTTACACCAAAGGGTGAAACTGAACTTACCCCTGAAGAAAGGCTTTTAAGAGCAATTTTTGGTGAAAAAGCCCGTGAGGTTAGAGACACTAGCCTTCGTGTTCAACATGGTGAAGGCGGGGTTGTTGTTGATGTTAAGGTGTTTACACGAGAAAATAAAGACGAATTGCCAACAGGCGTTAACAAACTTGTTAGAGTTTACATTGCTCAAAAAAGAAAAATGAGCGTGGGCGACAAAATGTCAGGAAGGCACGGAAACAAAGGCGTTGTTTCAAGAATTTTGCCAAAGGCTGACATGCCATTCTTGCCTGATGGAACTCCAATTCAAATTCTTTTAAACCCACTTGGTGTTCCAAGCAGAATGAACATTGGGCAGTTGCTTGAAGTTCACTTGGCACTTGCCTGCAAGGCTATGGATTGGAAAATTGCAACACCAGTTTTTGATGGTGCAAAAGAAGACGAAATTCAAAAACTTTTGGTTGACAACGGGTTGCCTGCTGATGGCAAACTTCAACTTTATGACGGAAGAACGGGTGAGCCATTTGATAACCGTGCAACAGTTGGATATATGTATATGTTAAAACTTCATCACTTGGTTGATGATAAAATGCATGCTAGAAGCATTGGGCCATACTCTCTTGTTACTCAACAACCTCTTGGTGGTAAAGCACAGTTTGGTGGACAAAGGTTTGGTGAAATGGAAGTTTGGGCACTTGAAGCGTATGGTGCGGCTAACATTTTGCAAGAAATGCTTACTGTTAAAAGTGATGATATTGTTGGGCGTGTTAAAACTTATGAGTCAATTGTTAAAGGTGAAAACATTGCTGAACCTGGAATTCCTGAATCATTTAAAGTTTTAAATAAAGAATTGCAGGGCTTGGCACTTGATGTTAAAGTTTTAACCGAAGACAAACAAGAAATTCAACTTAAAGAAATTGGCGATGAAGTTAAAGAAAACATTGATATGCGTGCTGAAAAGAAGAAATCTCAGCAAGAGGTTGAGGTTGAACTTGAAGACCCTTATCTTGGCACAAACGACATTGAGGGAGACTTAATGGGGGCAACGCAAGTGGTTGAAGATGTTGATTCGCTCTTTGACCTTGATGATGACATTTAAGCAATAAAAACAAAAAAATAAACAAGGGGATTATCCCTTAAAATAAGGAGAGAATATGTTTGAATTAAACAACTTCGATTCTATGCAAATTGGGCTTGCAAGCCCTGAGAAAATTCGTGAATGGTCTCATGGGGAAGTAACAAAACCTGAAACCATTAATTACAGAACTCAAAAGCCTGAAAGAGACGGTTTGTTCTGTGAAAGAATTTTCGGGCCAACCAAAGATTGGGAGTGCCATTGCGGAAAATATAAAAGGGTTAGATACAAAGGCGTTATTTGTGATAAATGTGGCGTTGAGGTAACAAGTTCAAAGGTTCGCCGTGAAAGAATGGGGCATATTGAACTTGTTAGCCCTGTTTCACACATGTGGTACTTTAAAGGCGTGCCTTCAAGAATTGGCTTGCTTTTGGAACTTCCTGTAAAACAACTTGAACAGGTGTTGTATTTCACATCATTTATTGTAACTGACCCAGGTTCAACTAACTTTGAGTTTAAACAAGTAATTAATGACAGGGAATATAGAGAAGCGGTTGAGCAATTTGGCCCTAAATCATTTAAGGCTGGCATGGGCGCAGAAGTAATAAAAGAACTTTTAAAGCAAATTGACATTGAAAAAGAAACAAAAGAAACCCGTGATATTGTTAACAATTCAAAGGGGCAAAAGAAACTTAAAGCCGCAAAAAGATTAAGCATTCTTGAAGCGTTCCGCCAAAGTGGTGCAAAGCCAGAATGGATGATTCTTGATGTGTTGCCTGTTATTCCGCCAGAATTAAGACCAATGGTTCCGCTTGATGGTGGCAGGTTTGCAACAAGTGACCTTAACGACCTTTACAGAAGAGTTATTAACCGTAACAACAGGCTTAAAAAACTTATTGAACTTGGCGCACCTGACATTATTATAAGAAATGAAAAAAGAATGCTTCAAGAAGCCGTTGATGCTCTTATTGATAACGGCAGAAGAGGCAAGGCAATTTCAGGTGCAGGCAACCGTGAACTTAAATCACTTTCAGGCTTGCTTCGTGGAAAGCAGGGCAGGTTTAGGCAAAACCTTCTTGGAAAGCGTGTTGACTATTCAGGAAGATCAGTTATTGTTGTTGGACCAAGCCTTAAAATTTATCAATGTGGGCTTCCAAAAGAAATGGCTCTTGAACTTTTCAAACCATTTGTTATGAAAAGGTTGGTTGATTTAAACCAAAGCCACAACATTAAAAGTGCAAAAAGAATTGTTGAGCGTGCAAGACCAATTGTTTGGGATGTTTTGGAAGATGTTATTAAAGACCACCCAGTTCTTTTAAACCGTGCTCCAACATTGCACAGGCTTGGAATTCAGGCGTTTGAACCAGTGCTAGTTGAAGGAAGGGCAATTAAACTTCACCCACTTACCTGCACAGCGTTTAACGCAGACTTTGATGGTGACCAAATGCCAGTTCATGTTCCGCTTTCACTTGAAGCACAGGCTGAGGCAAGGTTTTTGATGATTGCATCAAACAACATTTTAAAGCCAAGTGATGGTGAGCCAATAACAGTTCCAACGCAAGACATGATTTTGGGGAACTATTACCTAACTTTTGAAAAAGCAGGTGCAAAGGGCGAGGGCAAAGTTTTTGCAAGCCCTGATGAAGCAATCTTGGCTTATGACAATGGCGACATTGACCTTCAAGCAAAAATTGTTGTAAGAGTTAGAAAAGAAATTGACGGAAAGATGTATGTAACAAGGCTTAACACAACAGCAGGAAGAATTATATTTAACCGTGAAATTCCACAAAACCTTGGGCTTTGCGAAAGAAAAACTCCTGAAGATATGCTTAAACTTGAAGTTGATTATGTTTGTGGTAAAAAACAAATTAAGAAGATAATTAAAGCGTGCTATGACAACCTTGGGTCAACCGAAACTGCAAAAATGCTTGACAGAATTAAAGACCTTGGTTATAAATATTCAACCAAAGCCTGCATCACTGCTTGTTTGTTTGATGTTAAAACAACTCCACATCGTGATGAAATTATTGAAAAGGCAAACCAAGCGTCAATGCTTGTTGAAAAACAATTCAGGCGTGGGCTTATAACTCAATATGAAAAGGCTGAAAAATTAACAGACGCTTGGAACACCGCAATGGGTGAAATGGAAAAGGCTGTTATGGCTGAGTTTGAGCCAACAAACCCTCTTAAAATGATGGTTGACTCTCAGGCTCGTGGTAACGCTGGAAATATGTGCCAGCTTGCAGGGCTTAGGGGAATAATGGTTTCAACATCAGGAAAGGTTATTGAAGTGCCAATCAGGTCTTGCTTTAAAAGTGGGTTAAGCGTTATTGAATACTTCATTGCCACTCGTGGTGGCCGTAAAGGTATGGTTGATAAGGCGCTTAAAACAGCAGACGCTGGTTACCTTACAAGAAGGCTTGTTGATGTTGCGCAAGAAGTTGTTGTTGATGATGAAGATTGCTTTGCAACCCTTGGCGAAAAAGTTAAGGGAATGGAAGTTAGTGCAATTTATGACAGTGGGCGTGAAATTGAAAGCCTTAAAGACAGAATTTATGGCAGGTTCCCAGTAAGTGATGTTGTTAACCCTGAAACTGGTGAAGTGCTTGCAAAGGCAAATGAAATGATAACTCTTGCCCAAGCAATAGCAATTGAGGCTGCTGGCATTAAATCTGTTAACATTAGAACAGTGTTTACTTGTAAATCAAAACATGGTGTTTGTGCTAAATGTTATGGAAGAAACATGGCAAGCCGTGAGCCAGTTCAGGTTGGTGAGGCAGTTGGTATTATTGCTGCTCAATCAATTGGTGAGCCAGGAACACAGTTAACAATGAAGGTCTTCCAGGCAGGTGGAACAGCATCAGCGGCCGACATTACGCAAGGTTTGCCAAGAGTTGAAGAAATTTTTGAAGCTAAAAAACCAAAAGGCGTTGCAATTATAAGTGAAGTTAGCGGAAAAGTTAAAACTGTTAACGAAGCAAAACAACTTGTTGAAGTTGAAACCCCTGATGGCAGTGTTATAAGTTATGCAATTCCTTATGGTGTTAAATATCTTGTTAAAGTTGGCGACACAGTTGAGCCAGGTTCAATGTTCACCGAAGGGCCACTTAACCCTCATGACATTTTAAAAACAAAGGGAATTAAGGGCGTTCAAGATTACATCATGCGTGAAGTTTTGAAAGTTTATAAACTTTATAGCGTTGATGTTAATGATAAACACATTGAAATCATCATCAGGCAAATGTTAAGAAAGGTTAAAATTGAAGACAGTGGCGACACAACACTTCTTCCAGGTGACCTTGTTGATATCTTCAAATATGAAGAAGAAAACGAAAAAATTCTTGCAAATGGTGGCGAGCCTGCAACGGCAAAAAGAGTTCTGCTTTCAATAACTAAGGCTGCTCTTGCAACTGATGGCTTCCTTGCAGCAGCAAGTTTCCAAGAAACAATAAGAGTTTTAACTGATGCTGCAATTAAAGGCAAGATTGACCCATTAATTGGTCTTAAAGAAAATGTTATCATTGGTAAACTTATTCCTGCGGGAACAGGGCTTAGAAGATATCGTGATGTTGTTCCAAGTGAACAAAATGTTATGGTTAAAGAGCAAGTTACCCCAAAAGTTGAAAATGATTAAAGCAAAGGCAAAAAAATTAAACAACTTATTAACTTTTAATTAAAAAATGTTAATAAGTAAAACAAAAAACATCAATTTTAGTATTGATGTTTTTTTATGTTTAAAACAGAAAGTTTCGTATTGCTTGCCTAATTTTAAATTTAACTTAATTTAACAGAAGTTTTTAAGGCGGGCTTTTACTTCATCTTCGCCTAAAATCTGCATGATTGTGTAAAGGTCAGGGGTTTGGTTTTTTCCTGTTAATGCCACCCTTATAATTGCGCAGGCGTCACTAACATTTCCAACAAAAGCGGTTGGGTTTGCCTTATATTCTTTGTTATCTGCAAAGCCAACTTTTGATGAAATTTCTTTAATTTGGGCAAACCAATCCTCTTTGTTAAGGTTGTGGTTATATTCACTTAAATAGGCAAAAATTAATGATTTTATTGTTTTTTCAGTAAATTTTGGGTCAAAATCACTGAATTTTGCGGTTTTTTTGGTTTCGTTAAACATGTAACCATAAAGGTTTTTGATTTCACTAAACTTTGAAATGTCTTTTCTTGGTCTTGGTGTGCCACGCTCAATTGAGAAAACTTGCAGGGCAATATTTTTATTTTTTTCTAAAACTTTTGCAAACTCGGCATCATTTTCTTTTGCCCAAGAAAGAGCCATGTTATAAACTTCATCTGCACTGAAATATGCGATAACATTTTTTGAAATGTTATCAAGTTTTTCAAAATCAAACATTGGGTTGTTGCTTCCAATTTTTTCAAGTTTGAAATTAAAATCTTTATAACTTGCAGTGGGGTTTTTAGCCCTCCATTGTTCATAATCACTGTTTAAAAGGTTCAAAAGATAATCTATTAAACTTAAAACGGGATAACCAAGTTTTAAAAAGTAGCGTGCATCTGCCTCTGGGTCTTTACGCTTGCTTAATTTTCTTTTATTGCCCTGTTCATCAATTTTACAAATAACAGGGGTGTGAGCATATTTTGGAGGTTTAAATCCAAATGCCTTAAAAATTTCAAGATGCGCTGAAAGTGATGACCACCATTCTTCACCACGAACAACCAAAGTTGTGCCCATTAAGGTGTCGTCAACCACATGAGCAAGTGAATAAGGCGGAATGCCATCAGATTTTACAAGCACAACATCTTTATTGTTTTCACGCAGTTCTCGTTTGCCCTTAATTTTATCAGTAAATTCAAAGGTTTTGTTTGGGTCGCCTTGGCTTTTAAGCCTTATTGCAAACTTTTCACCATTTTTTATTTTTTGCTCAATTTCTTCAAAGGTAAGGTTTCTGCAAGGGTCTTTTTCTTCAATGGTGTCGCTTGTTTCAAGTTGGTTTTCTCTTCTTTCAAGCACTTCTTCAACATTTTCATTTTTTCCACAAAAACAAGGGAACGCCAAGCCCAAAGAAACAAGATGTTTTGCAAAAGTGTGGTAAATTTCAAGCCTTTGCGATTGAACATAAGGGCCATAATTCCCAACTGCTAAAACATCATCGCCCCTGTAACCTTCATTTGGCACAATGCCAAAGTTGCAAAGCATGCTGTAAGCAATGTCTCCTGCACCTTTGATGTATCTTTTGCGGTCAGTATCTTCAAGCCTGAAATAAAAAACACCGTTGGTTTTTTCAGCCACAATTTTGTTAATAAGTGCACTGTAAAGATGCCCAATGTGAAGATAACCCGTTGGGCTTGGTGCAATTCTTGTAACCTCACAAGACTTTTCTAAATTTCTTGGTTTATATAAATTGGTGTAATAGGTGATGTCTTTATTAATTTCAGGATAAAGCAAATCTGCTAGTTTTTGGTAATCCATAAATTTCCCTCTTTTAAATGAAATGTAATTTGATTATTTAATTTTGTGTAGTAATTTTATTTTAAGAATTCAAAGTTTGGTTTGTTAACAAAACACGCAAAAAACAATGTTTTTAGGGTAAAATTTAATCAAAATTGCTTAAAATCATCAATTTTTGCTTATTTTGTATTGTTTTTTTAATCTATGATACTTATTAAAATCTATTATTTTATGGCAATTATAACTTTAAAAATCTTAATTATTCTTAACTTGTTTTGCTTTTTTGTAAGGGTAAGTTTTGGTTTTTATTGTTTTGAGTTTGTTTTACAATAAATGCTGTGCTTAGCAAAAATTAATTTTGTTCTTGGTTTTCATCAAGAAAAGTTGCCTGCATATCAGCAAGGTGTGCAAGCAGGGCAAGTGGAAATTTGTTAAATGCTTTGTTATAATCATAACTTCCGCCCTGAACCCTTAAATCAAAACCGCCCATATGCCAGTTAATTGCCATGGCCTCTTCACGGGTAAGTTTAATAAAGCCTGAAAGCATATAAACACTTTTTTCGCCATGCCCATAAGGCAGGTTATCATCAACAGTAAAGTAAGGTTTTTGAACCCAAACACCATCTTCTTTAACATTTCTCATTTCAACCTTATAGGTGTTGGTTTTGCAAAGGTCATGAAACAGACCAATAATTGCAACACTTTCTTTATTATACCCATCTTCACCATATTCACTTTCACACAGTCTTACAAGCCGTTCATAAACATTAAGCGAGTGTGCGCACAGCCCGCCTTCTTCACTTAAATGATATTTTGAACTTGCAGGGGCAGAAAAGAAGTCTGTTGTTTCAAGCCATGAAAGCAACGAATCAATCCCTTCACGCTTAATATCATCTTTTGCAAGCATAATAAAAGTTGTTTTGTTTTGTTCAATTAGTTCCTTTTCCATAATAAAATTATAAATAAAAAAAGCCCATTTTGCAAGGCTTTTTAACATTCAATGTGCTTTTTGTCAATAACTTTATAATTAAAGGTTGCAGTTAATTTATTATGTTAACCTTATAAAGAAAAATAAGTTATAAAGTTGCATAATCGATTTGGTGTAAAAATAACATTGAATATAGTTTTGAATGGTTATGGGGAAAAAAATAAAACCTATAAACTTGTAAGTTCATTTATGATATTCCCGAATGGTAAATTAAAAAGCAATACATTAATTGGAGGAGACCAATAATGCAAGTTTATGATAAAGTAAAGGTTCTAAAAGATACTGATTATTACAGTAGTAACGGAGTTTATAAAGGCATGGTTGGCAGAATAATTTCAGGTGAAATCAGAGATAATAGATTTGATGTGTGTTTTATAGACCCCAAGTTTTATGACAACACCATAGTGTGGACAGATGAAACAATCAAAGATTTTGAAAATGATAAGTTTTGTGATATAAAAATTGAAGATTTAGAGGTTGTTGAGAAAGGTTTTGCGAACGATAAAATAATATTAGAGGAACTTCCTAAGCAAAACCCAAAATGGTGGTGCAAGGTTGAAAATGGCTACATTTTAAATTTGCTTGGAGACAGAAAAAATAAAATACCATATGACTATAATTCTTAGTTCCTGCCTTTTAGGCAGGTTTTTTTATTTGTTTTTAAATTTCATAAAATAATTAAAAGCTGCAGGCAAAAATTTCTTTGCTTACAGCTTTGTTTTTTATATAATGTCAAGTTGTTCGTCGTTTTTTTCTTTTTCTTTGATTTCCGTTTCCATTTTTGATATTGAAATCTCAAATGCTGTTTTTGTAACGGTCTGCGTTTCCGATATTCTTTTTTGATATTCTCTGCTCTGGATTCTTCCCCAGATTTTAATATTTGTTCCGACTGCAAGATCCGACGAAAATCTTGCGTTTCTGCCCCAGGCAATACAAGGCATATAGTCCGACTTGTTGTATGCTCTGTTAACGGCGATAAGAAGGTCTGTTATTTCCCTGCCGAACGGCGTAATTCTGTAAACGGGTGTTTTGCATACAAAACCGTTTAAGAATATGTAATTCGGATTTTTAATGGTGTCTTCGCTGCAGTTTTTTGACAAATCGCGTGCAAAAACCGTTAAAACAAGTTTGTTTCCCGTCGGAGAATAATTATTGTACGATCTGAACTGTCCGTCAATTTCAAGCGAATCGCCTTCTTGTATCGGGTCTTGTGCGATAAGCCTTTCAGATACAGTAATATTGATAAAATCCGAAATACTGCTTAATCTCGGAA
>ERZ780149.3948-NODE-3948-length-11901-cov-3.180230_pt1 | contig 11901 bp, 8 predicted proteins | sample MGYA00511367_ERZ780149 | MGnify/ENA primary metagenome ERZ780149 (study PRJEB29588, sample SAMEA2153852) | human gut metagenome | biome: human gut; feature: human-associated habitat; material: faeces | place: Denmark | collected 2008/2010 ...
GTTGGCAATGAGGATGCCCATGCTCTCGTCGAATCTGTAAACTGCAGAAGGAGTATCTGTCAGGCGCACGCCGACCTTGCCGGTGGTGTACTCGTAGATGTCAAGATACTTCTTGGCGGTTCCGTCGAGGCAGTAGAGTCTGTATCCACCCTCGACCGCTTCAAGATATACGTCAGCCGCCTTGTCAGCCTTGTCGCTGGTTGCAAAGTAGTTGCCGTTCATCTCGCCGGTGAAGTAGAGGGTCTTGCCGAGGTTGACCTGCTCGAAGAAGAACTTATAAGCGGTATCCTTTACGGGGGAGGTCACGGGAGTTGCCACGTAGACGTTTGTGGGAAGCGCGTCGACCTTGATCTCGAACACCTTTGTTTCGGTGACGGAGCCGCACTTGAGTGTAGCTGTGATCTTTACCGTGGTCTCAACGTCGGGCAGCTTTACTGTCAGCTTGCCGTCGGAAACCACTGCGCAGGCGTTGTCGGAGCTCCAGGTGATGGTGACCTGAGAGTAGGTCTTGCCGACCTTGTCAAGCTCGATCTCGGTGTCCTCGGTCACGGCGTCGGTAAGGCTGAGAGCGTCCTTTTCAAAGGCGACCATTCCGGCGTCGTCCTTGGCGGGCAGGCTTACGTACTCAAAGGCGTCAACGGTGGCGGGAGTGAGATAGAAAGCGCCGTCATACAGGCAGATGATACCGGTGACGTTGGCTGTCCAGCCAAGGTGCGCTGCGTGACCCTCCTTGAAGGTGGTCTGATCCTCTTTGGTCAGCGGGCAGACGGAGGAGGAAATTCTTACGTAGCTTTCAAGCTCGCCCAGCTTGAACTTGAAGTAACCGCCGGAGAGATCCTCGCCGGTAACTTCAACGCCCTTGATGGTAACGAGCATTCCCTGCTGTGCGGTAAGCTCGGTGTCCTTGAGGGTGGAAGCCTTGGTGTATCTGTCGGTGAAGTCCACGGGGGTCACTGCGGTCTTGTTGGCGTCAACAATTTCAACGACACCGTTCATTATCTCGTATGTGCCGCTGTATGTGTCTCTTGTACCGGAAATGCGAACGGTCATTCCGACCTCAAGGTTGCACTCGGTTACGGGGTCGGCGGACATATTGTAGGCATAGTAGCCTCCGTCGCTGTCCTGCATATAGATGCAGTTGGAGCTGTTGCCCTTGGATTTTGCCATTATTGCGGTGATAACACCCTTGCAAACGACTGTGCTGTCATCAGCCGCGGCAACGTACTCAGCCCAGCTCAGCTCCTTGAAGGCGGGAACCTTGTGGTTGAAGGTGACCTCGGCGGTCTTGCCGTCGGCGTCCTTGACGGTAGCCTTGAGGACGTAAACTATTTCCTCGGAAGCCTTTTCGTCAACATCGACCGTGACAGTCTTGCCGGAATCGTTGGCGACTATCTTTACGCCGTCAGCCGAGCCGGAGGATACCTCGGCGGTCCATTCAACGGTGTAGCTTACGCCGTCTACGCTCAGCACGCTTACGCGCTCAAAGTCGGAGGGAGTAGCCTCCGCCTTGTCCTTGTACATAGTATAAAGGAAATCCTTTGCCGAGGTAAGTCCGTCCTTTGTCTCTGCGGGTGAGCAGGCGGCAAAGGCAGCGACACACAGGGCAAGCAGAATTACACAGGAGATTATTTTTTTCATGATCCTATACCCTTTCATGTTTATTTGACAATTGTGATATCATTCGCAACGAAGACCTTGATCTGATAGCTGCCGTCGTAGCTGTCAACGATGCCCTTTACGTTTATCGTTTTGCCCTCATAGGCGGACGCCGTTATCATATTGCGGTTTTCGTCATACAGGACTGCGGTGCGCACCGAAATGGAAGTGCCGTCCGCCGCCCGGCAGGTCAGAGTCATAGCTCCGTAAGAGGAGCTGTCCTCGTTCTGAGTGGTATAAATGCTTACTACGCTGAGATCATCCATTGATATGGAGGTTCCCATTGCAAGCTCGGCATATCCGAACTCACGCGACGTGCCGTCGGCGCTCTCCACCTTCACCTTTCCGCCGGCAAACACCGACGGCTCGGTGGCTACATACGCCGGCTCGTGACCGTCGCTTATCTTTTTTATGTTGTTCGGATCGTCCGGCTTCATCACGCGGTAGGTAAGACCCGAGACCTGATATGTCCCGCCCGCTTCGTAGTACTGAACGGTACCCACGATGCGGGAAAGATTGCCGACCGACAGAATATCAAGTCCCTCTCCGGTAAGACCGTAGCCGTAATAGACCGGAATGCCGTAGTACATATCAGTCTCGCTGTCGTAGCTCTCAATATAGATGCTGTTGCTGCTGTTTTTGGTTATAACGCCCTCAAACGCGACCTTGATGCCGTTATATTCCGAAATATTGCATCTCAGCTCCTTGAGAGTCAGCTCGACCGCTTCGCCGTAGTAGAAATCCGGATCCTTCTGCCCCGACTGGATATTCAGCTTCAGCGCTTTTGCCTGGGCAATTGCCGCCATGCAGGTGTCGCCGTAGCGGTTATTTGCCGAGGAGGAGGCTATCGCCAGACCGTTCTGGAGAATTTCAATGTTGAGATTGCGGTATTCCTCGCTCTCGTTTTCGCGGTACCACACCCACACAAGGTATCTGCCGCCCGTGGAATCCACATTCCAGTTGCCGTCATCCGATTCGATATATATCGAGGACGCCGAGGACAGCTTTTCCCTTGTGAAGCTTGAAGCCTTTTTGCCGTATTCCTCGATCTTTCCAGTGGATTCCGGCGTGTTTATGGCAAGATACCTCGCCTTGAGCACACCGCTTTCGACTATGCTTCCGGGAACGTTGAAATGCGTGGTGTCGCCGTCAATGTAGGCTTTGACCGTGACCTTCTGCTTTGCCGTCGTAGAGGACATATCAAGCTTTACCGCCGAGGCGTAATCCTTGACGTCAACTTCCGCGCCGGAGGTGGTGCCGTCCCCCGTGCCGCCGGGATTGCAGGCGGCAAGCAGGGAGAGCACAAGGCAAAGCAGAACAAGCCACAGGGTCATTCTGCGTATGTTTTTCATGCAGTGATAATTACGTTTTTGTCAGGACTGAAATATCAGCCGTTATACTCGCACTCGTCGATGGCTTCCTTGAACGCCTTCTTTATCATGGCGTCAACGTCGCCGCCGTCATCTGCGGTGAGGCACTTTGCAAGCAGCGCGCCGACCTGATCGCGGGCGGTGGAAGACCCGTTGAAGGCGGGAGAGGTGTAGTAGGCGCTTTCCTGCTCAAGGCAGACCTTGGCGCTGAGAGCGGAGATGTACTTACCGCCGTCTGCGTTGGCAATGAATTTGGCGTATTCCGGGTTTTCGGCGACTGACTTCAGGACCGGAACGTAGCCGGACGCCATTGAGAACTCAGCCTGGAAGGAAACGCTGGTGGTAAGGAACTTTACAAACAGCCAGGAAGCAACGACCTCCTGAGGATTGTCCTTTTTGAAAATGCAGACGCTCGGTCCCTGGGAAATGACCTTCTTGTTGGAGGTGTTTACCTGCGGGATGGTGGCAATTCCGACCTCGAAGGGGTAGGTGCCGTCAGCAGTCGCGGCAGGACGCTGATGCGTTGCTCCTGCGGAGGAACCGATGGACATATAGCTTCTCGTGCCGCTTTCGGCAGTGAAAAGACCGGAGGTGTATGAGCCGTAAAGAGTCTGGGTGGTGAGATAGCCCTTCTGATACCACTCTCTGAACTTCTTTACGAAGCTGCGGTTGGTCTCGTTGTCAAAGAGATAGTGATCTCCCGTTGCGCTGGTGTAGTCGGAGCCGTACTGCTCGCACATGGTGATGAACCAGTTGCCCTCGCTGTCATATCCGAGCGGTATGGATTCGGGGTCAATGGCTTTGATCTGCGCGCAGAGCGCTTCAAGCTCATCCCATGTGGTGGGGAGCTGGAGCTTATGCTCATCAAAGAATGTCTTGTTGTAGTAAAGCACCTCGGTGGACTTTGAGAAGGGCATGGTGTACATAAGTCCGTCGCCGAACTGCTTGCCCTCGTTGTAGTACGCCTCGATGAAATCCGCCTTCTGCTCGTCGGTAAGACCGAGTATCTCGGTGCTGCCGTCGGCGCGGGTAACGGTGATGTCGCTTTCAATGAGATTGTCAAGAGTGGCAACCACTCCGGCAAGATTGTAAAGCGCAACGTGGTCGGGATAGCAGTATGCAATGTTCGGCTGAGCGGATACCGTGATCTCGGTGCTTATCTGCTCTCTTACATCATCATAAGAGCCAACCTGCTCGTGCTGTACATGAATGTTGGGATAGAGCTTGTTGAATTCCTCAATGTAGAGGTTCAGAACGTCGGAAAGGTTTGAGCCCATTGTGTGATAGAAGGTTATTGTGACCTCGCTTCCGTCATAGCCGCCCTCCGGAACATCAAAGTTCGGCGCAGCCTTGGGACCGCTGCAGGCAGACAGTGAAAACACACCCGCCAGCATAAGCAGAGCCATAACCAGTGCCTGGATTCTTTTCATGATTTGCTTTTTCCTCCTGATTTGTGATTACAATTTAATAAATATATGTTTACTGATACGCCGGAAATGTTCCGTAGTATCTTTCAACCCTTGATGCCGCTGCGGCTGACTCCCTGCATGATATACTTGCGCAGGAAGAGGAATACAAGGAACAGCGGGAAGGAGACTATTGCGACCGCCGCCATCTGGACCGGGTAGTTTACGTCTCCGCTGGTCTCGGTAAAGGCGTTGCGCAGTCCGTTTGTGATAAGCCGGTGCGCCTCGTCGTTTGCGACCAGTCGCGGCCAGATGTAGGAGTTCCACGCTCCCATCATCTTGAGAATGGTAATTGAGATAAGCGTCGGAAGCGACAGCGGTATCATGACCTTCCAGAGGTATTTTATATCCGATGTGCCGTCCACCTTTGCCGCAAGATACAGCTCGTTCGGTATCTGCATGAAGTTCTGACGCAACAGATAAATATAAAACACACTGACAAGGAAAGGAATGATAAGCACCCGGTATGTGTTCTGCCAGCCGAGGTTTGTGACGGTGCTGTAATTCGTGATGGTAAACAGCTCGCCGGGGATCATCATCGTCGCAAGCAGGGCGGCAAACATCAGGTTTTTGCCCTTGAATTCAAGTCTGGCAAAGGCAAACGCCGACAGCACGGTGATTATGAGCGAAAGTATTGTGGAGACGATTCCGACAAACGCCGTGTTGAGAAAGAGCCTGCCGAGGTTTGCGGTGTTGAACGCCTCGACATAGTTTGAAAGCATGACCTGCTTCGGCCAGAAGGTAGGTACGCTCATGCGGTACTCGGTAAGCGTTTTGAGCGAGGAGTTTATCATCCAGTAAAAGGGGAAAAGCACGCAGATGGCAACAGCGACAAGAAAGATATATGTGCCGGTAAGCACCAGCGCCTTGCCTATCTTCTGCCGCACCGAGGTCCTCTGCATATTTTTCTCGTGCATTACAACTGTTTTTTCTTTATCTGACATGGCGCACCTCTCAATAATGGACTCTCTTCTTGCTTACCTGCATATTTATGAGGGTAACGACAAGAATGATTGCAAACAGTATCAGCGCCGCGGCACTTGCGCGCCCCTGACTGTTGGTTTTCAGTGCGTCGTAGATAAATCCGACCATTGTATTGAGACGCCCCGCGTCGTCGGGCGGACCCATAGTTTCTCCGAAAATACCTACGATGCTGGTATATTCCTTGAATCCGCCGATAAAGCCGGTGATGACCACATACGCAAGCATGGGAGAAAGCAGCGGCACGGTGATGCGGGTAAATATGCGGCGGCGGGAAGTACCGTCTATCCGCGCAGCGTCATAATACTGACGGTTGATGCTCTGAAGTCCGCCTAAAAGCACCAGTATCTTAAAGGGCAGTGCGTTCCAGACTATGTAGACTATCATAACGGTCATGTTTGCCGTGTACGATGAGCCGGCGTTTATCCAGTTGACTGCCGTTCCGCCGAAAAATTCGATTATGTTGTTTATGATTCCCGCCGTGACCACTATTTCGTTTTCGGTGCCGAAAAAGCTGCCGACGATATTGAACATCGCCGCAAAGACCATGCCTATGGCTATTGAGTTGGTCACGTACGGAAGGAAGAAGATGGTTTGCAGTATCTTCTGGAACCGCTTGATCGAATTAAGTCCCACCGCGATGAGAAGCGCCAGGAATGTGGAGATCGGAACAGTCCAGATGCAAAGCAGAACTGTATTCTTAAGGCAGTTCAGAAAGCGCTGGTACTGAATGACCTTGACAAAGTTGCCTATTCCGAACTTGAAGGTCTCGCCGCCCACCGCCTTCAGACCGCTGTATCCCTCAAGGAACGCCATTCTGACGGTGTTGATTATCGGCCAGACGGTGAACACCAGCAAAAGCAGTATCGCCGGCGACAGGTAAAGCCATGCCTTCAGCTGATTCTTCTTTTCCATGACTTACACCTCAAAACGGATCCTTTCCTCGGTTTTCCGGTCAAATATGAAGGTCTTATTGCGCTTAAGCGCGAAGCGGACTGTCTCGGAATCGGTATTTACCCGATTGTCTGAGCCTATTATAGCGCGTATCACCGGGCTTACCGCGCAGTCGTGCCGCGACACGATGCTGACGTCCCGTCCCATTACCTCAACTCCGGAAAGCCGGCAGGTAAAGGGTCCGTCCTCCTGAAGGATGAAGCCCTCAGGACGCACCGCGGCGTAAACCTCGCCGTCGGGCGCACCCTTGACCTCCATTACCGCCTCGTCTCCTATGTAAAGCATTCCGGACTTCACATTGCCCTCAAAAACATTGATGGGGGGAGTGCCGAGGAACTTTGCCACGAAAAGATTGATTGGATCGTCGTAAACAGCCTGAGGCTGACCCACCTGCTGGACGACGCCCAGCTTCATCACGACTATCATGTCGGAGATGCTCATTGCCTCCTCCTGGTCGTGGGTCACGAAAACGGTGGTTATCTGTGTTTCGCGCTGAATACGGCGTATCTCCTCGCGCGTCTGAAGGCGAAGCCGTGCGTCAAGGTTTGACAACGGCTCGTCAAGCAGCAGCACGCGGGGCATCTTTCCCAGCGCGCGCGCTATGGCAACGCGCTGCTGCTGACCTCCCGAAAGCTCGCTGGGCTTGCGGTCAAGCAGCTCGTCGATCTGCACAAGCTTTGCCGCCTCGGTGGCGCGTGCAAGCATCTCGTCCTTTGTCAGCTTGTCGGCTCCGCGAAGGTTCTGAAGCGGAAAGAGAATGTTCTGAAGCACAGTCATGTGCGGGTAAAGCGCGTAGTTCTGGAATACCAGTCCCACGCCCCGGTTTTCAGGCGACAGGTCGGTCACGTCGTCCTCACCGAAAAAGATCCTGCCCGAAGTAGGCTTCTGAAGCCCCGAGATCATGTAAAGCGTCGTGCTTTTGCCGCAGCCCGAAGGACCGAGAAGTCCGATGAGCTTACCGTCCGGTACGGTCATGTTGAAGTCGTTGACCGCAACGACCTCCTCGTTTGATTTCTTGTTCCGGCTCGGGAAAATTTTCGTTACGTTCTGTAAAACGATTTTCATATAGCCCTTTTATCCCTTCCTGATTGTTTATGTTATTATAATTTAATCGGTAACAAGCGTGTCCCCGCCAAGGGAGAATATCAGTATTCCTTTTTTGCCGCCGCCTCCGCCGCGAGCTTTTTCTTGTACTCTATCAGCTCGTCCTCACTCTCGAAAATGTGCTGGCTCGCCATGTCCGCCGCCGTACCGGCAAGCAGGTCGTGTATCAGCGAGTGATTGCGCGTGGCGGCAAAGATGATCATCTGAATAAGCAGTATGAGCAGAAGCACCACTGTCCCGGTAAGTCCCACTATACGGAAGTATATCATGATAAGAATAAGCACGGGGACCATCGTTTCGATGGTGTACTTGCCAAGCAGGGTGCGTATCAGCAGCATAACGGGAGTGACCTTTACGCCGTCGGTGCGCACAAGGCAGATCCCGAAGATCTTTTTGCCGAGCGTCTGACCGTTTCCGAAAAGCAGCGGCACGACAAATTCAAGCAGCATATACGCAAGCAGCAGGCTTATTGAGATAATGACTATCGTAAGATTAACGACCATCATAAAAAGCCCGGCGGCTTCGGCGTCTGCGTTAAGCGCCTCGCCCGCCTTGTCGAAGTTTTCCTTTTCCGCCTCCGGCAGAGCGTTGTACTCGTCCTCGGTTATACCGAAGCTGACGCCGTACTCCTGCTCATACCGGGCATATATGTCGTCAAGCCGACGGCTCTGCACGTCATATCCCGTAATTGCGGAAATGATAAAAGCAAAGCCGACCGCGGCGACAGACAGAAGAATCACATCAAACAAAAACGCTGATGCTCGCTTAAAGACATTTGCCTTTTGTAAATCGTACATCATCGGTTTCTTTCCCTCTGCTCTTCCGCTTTATTCCGGGTCGGCGTTATTATCCTCGTATTATTATATCAATTTTGAATACAGAATGCAAGAGAGAATACAAGATTAATTGCGGTATTTTCGACTTTTTGTTATTTTTTGCGGACATTTTTCCTCAAAATCAGGGGCTGATCCCATATCCGACCGTTACACCATACGTGCAGCATCGTGAATGTAACCGGAGCGTGACCGAGCAGAAACGTGACAAATGATTGCGTTTTGATGCACTGAATGACGTGCAACATTATTCCGTCCTCCTCATCCGTCAGCCTGCGGCTGCCACCTTCCCCGCTGGGGAAGGCTAACTGAATCCATTCTTCATCTGATACAAGTGAAGACATCATTAAACTTCAGTTCGGAAAACTGAACACAATAATTTGCAGGTACAAAGAAAGCCTTCCCCAGCGTTGGAAGATGATGAGGAGGAAAAAGTAATATCGCACAACAGTCTGTGTTGGTAGCTTTATCGTCTCTCTGCCTCAAAAATCTCCACCGGCGACGAAATTTTGCGGCGAAAGCAGATTTTTTTTGCCCACGGGTATTGCATTTGCCCCCGGTTTGCGGTACAATATGTCACATAAAATAAAAACGCACACAGAGTAGAGACGCATTCGACACACGGAGCACGGACGGGGAGTTGCCGCGCCGAGGAGTAATCCGGTACGCCGGATTTGCGAAGCGCGTCCCGCATCCCGCTGTTGCAGGTCGGATGCTTTTTTCCGTATTCTTCGGGTAATTATTCTCCGTCCGCACAGCAAGGCTGTGCGGACGGAGGTTTTATTATGTCAGAGAAAAAAGAAAAAAAGCAGAAAGAAGAAGAAGCAATAAAAGAACTGAAAAGCCTGCTTCCGCCACCGTTGAACCATAAAATCTATGACTTATATCAGGAATATGAAAAGAAAGAAACGTTGGAGGCAAAAATCGTTTCCGCTTTAGATAAACTGGAAGCCAATCTCCAGGCCAACCAATACAAAGACGGCGATGTTCGATATTGGAAGCTTTGCGAAAACGGCGCAGAATACTATAAGATGGCACTGCAAAAGAAACCGCTGATTGCCGAAATAGGCGAAAAAATTCTATCGGATTTGGAAAATGCCATTATTGCCCTCTCGCGTGAAAATATGAAAAAATGCCGGGTTCGTATAAAAAAATAGCCGATATTTAAGGAGCTGCCATGCTGTTATATATAGACAAGAAAAAACAAAAACGGCGGAGAATTAAAATTGCTGCGCTAACGGTAGCAGCCGTTTTGTTCGTCATATTAAATTGCACACACTTTTCAACAGCACTGCACCAGACAGACAAAACTCTCCTGACTTATCATCCCCGCCCGTCCATGGCCGAAGAATATGAACACTCGGCACCGGTTACCTTGTTCACGTTTATATCCGCTTCCGTTGCCGATTCCGCACCGGCAGTTATTCTCATTCCTTCTGTTGCAAACCGACAAAATTTTATAACCACAGCACAGGCCTTTTCCCAAATCGCGCCAGACACGACAGAAGTGCAGTTTACACCTGAGATAAAGGAAACCTCGGCTCTTTTGTCCCTGATACAAATTTTCGCCCCCGCCTGCCGCATAACCGAAAGCAGCCATACCGCAGTAAACCAGCCGGACACAATACCATCGGATACCGAACCTTCCTCCTCCCGCTCAATTATCATTTCATCAGACATCAATGCCGTAAAAGCTGTCATATCTGCACAAAATCTCTACCCGCATACCATTAATTATACCGCCGCACTCAAAAAATTTAAAACATCAGAGGCCTTCTCTTCGGTAAAACCATTGCTTGACCGTCTATTTCCCCTCGCCCCAAAAACGCAGGGAAAACTTGCCGCTGAACAGAACGCCCTCCGCAGCTTTGCTTTTGAACATAAAAAAGAACTGCTCGCTGCGTTTTACCTTGAAGCTCTCTCACCAACGGCATTTCCTCAAGTTGCTTCTCCCGCCCGGCTTTCAACCGACAATCTGCTGCTGCAAAATGCTCCGCTTTGCCTGACCACCCGTGAAAAAACCGCTTGCAGTCTTGATTTAAACGCATCATTGGAAAAGAATCTTAAAACCGCTCTGCACCGGCTGTCCCCCGGCCAAACGCCGTTCCGATTAAGCCTGCTGACGTCAGCCATTGAAATAACTCCGCAAACAATATTGATGCCTGACGAGGGGCTGATGTTTCGTTTTGGTTCCCGTGAGAACCTGCTTCTTCCTCAGGAAATTGCCGCCTTTCGCAAAAGCCTCGCTGCCCGGAACCGCCAACCGGTTCCGGCTTCTGCCGACAATGCCGAAATTTTCCGCTTTTTGCAATTGCGGTCAGGATTAAACCCGGATTATCATAACGATCAGATGAAATTTTACAAATTTAAAACAGTGGAGATAAATTTAAATGACAACATATAACGGATTCGCATTAAATTATTCAACTGACGAACTAAAAAAAATGACCACCGAAGAAATGACCGACATTACGCTGCTGTCAGAAACCTCTCCTGCATGGCAGGCTCTTTCCGAAGGAGACCGCAAAGCTCTGCAGCATCTGGTTCAGGCCGCCAAGATACTGAACAACGTCTGCCTGCAACAGGACAACCCGCACAATATTTCTTTGAAACAGGCGCTTGAGCAAGCTGCAAAAGACGATGAACAAGCTGCATTGACTTTAAAAATGTTTAATTCCCTGAATGGCGTATCCGGCTTAAATGGAATTGACCCTGCTCCAATCTGCCTGTTCAAAGGCCTGACAACATCAGCCGGAAAAAATTTTTATCCGCAGGACTTAACCGTTGACGAATTTCATCAAATCCTGTTAAACATGTTCGCTGGCGGAGAATCCGAAGAAATTGCCCGCATTTTGTCCGCCCGAACCATGGTTGTCCGCAACGGTGCAAAATTAAAGGCCGTTGATTACACCGAATACTTCAAAAAAGAATTCTCCGCTATGGCAAACGAGCTGGAAGTCGCCGCCCACTACTGCTCTGACGATTTGTTCCGGGAATTTTTGTCATGGCAGGCACAAGCCTTACTGCAAAATAACGAAGATATGGATATGCTGGCCGATAAACACTGGGCCATGATGCAGGATTCGCCTCTTGAATTTACCATCAGCCGCGAAAACTATGATGATGAAATGACACCGACAGTCTTGGAAAATCAGCAGCTTGCCGCTTTGATTAAACAGCATAATATTGATGTTATCGCCAAAGATATGCTTGGCGCCCGGGTCGGCATCGTCAACAGAGAGGGAACCAAACTGCTGCTGCAATTCAGGGATATGATGCCCAAATTGAGCGCCCTTATGCCTTATGCCGGTAAATACGCACAAAGCATCAACGCCGATGCAGATTTAAAGCAAACCATGGTTGACGTTGACTTAATCAGCCTGACCGGAGATTACGCCCAATGCCGCGGCGGTATTACCGTTGCTCAAAATCTGCCCAACAACGACAAACTCGCCATCAAAACCGGAGGCGGACGGCGCAACGTCTATCATCGGCAGGTACGCCAGGGACACGACCCCGAACGGACGCAAAAGATGC
>ERZ780149.3954-NODE-3954-length-11895-cov-6.582179_pt1 | contig 11895 bp, 8 predicted proteins | sample MGYA00511367_ERZ780149 | MGnify/ENA primary metagenome ERZ780149 (study PRJEB29588, sample SAMEA2153852) | human gut metagenome | biome: human gut; feature: human-associated habitat; material: faeces | place: Denmark | collected 2008/2010 ...
CCCCCGGCCGCACCGAGATCGGCGGCAACCACACCGACCACCAGCACGGCCGTGTGCTGGCCGGCAGCGTCAACATTGATATGATCGCAGCCGCCGCCCCCAACCGCCTGAACCAGCTGCGCGTCCAGAGCGAGGGCTATGACCTGTGCGTCATCGACCTGGCTGACCTGACGGCCCGCAAGGAAGAGGAAAACACCAGTGCCGCCATCCTGCGCGGCGAGTGCAAGGCCTTCCAGGAGCGCGGGGCCAGCCTCTCCGGTCTGGATGTATACATTTCCTCCAACGTGCCCAAGGGCAGCGGCGTCTCGTCCTCTGCCGCCTTCGAGGTGCTGATCGGCGTCATCCTGAACGACTGCTTCATGACCGAAAAGGTCTCCCCCATCGCCATCGCCCAGATCGGCCAGTGGGCAGAGAACGTCTACTTCGGCAAGCCCTGCGGCCTGATGGACCAGATGGCTTCCAGCGTCGGCAACATCATCACCATCGACTTTGCCGATCCGGCCCACCCCGTGGTCGAGCCTGTACAGGTCGATTTCTCCAAGGCCGGCCTCGCGCTCTGCATCCTGGATTCCGGTGCAGACCACGCCGATCTGACCGACGAGTATGCCGCCATCCCGGCCGACTGCCGCGCCGTGGCAGCGGTCTGCGGCGGCGAAGTCCTGCGCGATGTACCGTTCGAGACCTTCCTTTCCAAACTGCCGGAGTGCCGCAGACAGTGCGGCGACCGCGCCGTTCTGCGCGCTTTCCACGTCTACGCCGACAACGACCGGGTCGCAAAGCAGGTGGACGCCCTCCGCGCGGACGACTTCGAGACCTTCCTTGCGCTGGTCACTGAGTCCGGTCTGAGCAGCTGGGAGTACCTGCAGAACGTCATCCCCGCCGGGTATAAGGAGCATCAGGAGGTGGCCGTGACCATCGCTGCCGCCAAGCACTTCCTGCATGGCGAGGGCGCAGTCCGCGTCCACGGCGGCGGCTTCGCAGGCACCGTGCAGGCCTTTGTGCCGCTGACCCGGCTCGATTCCTTCAAGGCTGAGATGGAGGCCATCCTCGGCAAGGGCCGCTGCCACATCCTCTCCATCCGCCCGGAAGGAGGCGCTGTCCTGTGATCTCCACTGCCATTCAGCAGCTCGTCAACTATGGTCTGGACACCGGCCTCATCCTGCCGGACGATGCAATCTACATCCGCAACCAGCTGCTCATGACCATGCAGCTGGACAGCTTCACCGAGCCGGAGGGCGAAGTCTGCTACAAAGACCTCGAATCCATCCTGAAAACGCTGGTGGACGATGCTGTATCGCGCGGTGTGTGCGCGGACAACTCCACCGCCCGCGACCTCTTTGACACCAAACTCATGGGCGTCCTGACCCCGCGCCCCTCCATCGTCCGCGCCAACTTTGAGGAGCGGTACGAGGAGGAAGGCCCCCAGGCTGCCACCGACTGGTTCTACAAGTTCAGCCAGGACACCGACTATATCCGCCGCTACCGCATCAAGCGGGACCTGAAGTGGGTCACCAAAACGCCTTACGGCGATCTGGACATCACCATCAACCTCTCCAAGCCCGAAAAAGACCCCAAGGCCATCGCCGCCGCCAAGCTGGCCCCCCAGAGCGCCTACCCCAAATGCCAGCTCTGCGTGGAGAATGAGGGCTATGCGGGCCGGATGAACCACCCCGCCCGCGAGAATCACCGCATCATCCCGCTGACCATCAACGACAGCGCGTGGAATCTGCAATACAGCCCCTACGTCTACTACAACGAGCACTGCATCGTGTTCAACAGCCAGCACACCCCCATGAAGATCGAGCGGGCTACTTTCCGCAAGCTGCTGGACTTCGTAGCACTGTTCCCGCACTACTTCGTGGGCAGCAACGCCGACCTGCCCATCGTGGGCGGCTCCATCCTGAGCCACGACCACTTCCAGGGCGGCCACTACGAGTTTGCCATGGCCAAAGCTCCCATCGAGAAGAGCTGGACCTTCCCCGGCTACGAGGATGTCGAAGCCGGCATCGTCCACTGGCCCATGAGCTGCATCCGCCTGACCAGCGAGGACGATGGCCGTCTGGTGGACCTGGCCGACAAGATCCTGACCGCATGGCGCGGCTACACCGACGAAGCCTGCTTCGTCTACGCTGAGACCGACGGTGAGCCGCACAACACCATTACCCCCATCGCCCGGATGCGGGACGGCAGATTCCAGCTGGACCTCGTGCTCCGCAACAACATCACCACGCCGGAACACCCGCTGGGCGTCTACCACCCCCACGCCAAGCTCCACCACATCAAAAAGGAAAACATCGGCCTCATCGAGGTCATGGGTCTGGCCGTGCTGCCCAGCCGCCTGAAGCAGGAGCTGTTCGACCTGGCCGACCTGCTGACCGCGCATGTGCCCACGGCCGACTACCCCGAAGCCCTGCAAAAACACGCCGCCTGGGCCGAGGAGATCCTCGCCCGGCACCCGGAGCTGAACGCCGATACGGTCCACCTCATCCTGCAGGACGAGGTCGGCCATGTCTTCGCTGAGGTCCTGACCGATGCCGGTGTCTACAAGCTGGACGAAGCAGGCCGTGCAGGCTTCGTGCGCTTCCTCGAATCCGTAAAGTGACCTGTTGTTCCTGAACAAGACCCGTCAGCAGTTTCTGTTGACGGGTCTTGTTGATGGACCATTCCGGCAGCTGTATCAAAGGAGGTTTTTCATGCCCTATACATTAGAAGTTTGTGTTGACAGCACCGCCAGTGCCCTTGCGGCCCAGCGCGGCGGAGCCGACCGGCTGGAGCTCTGCGCCGACCTCATCGTGGGCGGCACCACCCCCAGCCTTGCGCTGGTGCGGCAGGTCAAGGAGACCACCGGCCTGCCCGTCCGCGCCCTGCTCCGCCCCCGCTTCGGTGATTTCTGCTACGACCGCTGGGAGCTGGCCCAGATGAAAGAATCTGCCGCCGCACTCGTCGCCGCCGGGGCAGACGGCATCGTCACCGGTGTGCTGACCCCGGACGGTGCGCTGGATGCAGAGGCCCTGCGCCCCATCTACGAGGCCGCCCGTGAAGCCGCCGCCAAAGCGGGCCGCCCCGTTGCACTCACCCTCCACCGCGCCTTTGACGTCTGCCGCGACCCCTTCGCGGCGCTGGACACGGCCTGCGCTCTGGGGCTTTCCACCATTCTGACCAGCGGTCAGGCCGCCAGCGCCCCCGCCGGGGCACCCCTGCTCCGGCAGCTTGTGGGCTGCGCCGCCGGGCGCATCGAGATTCTGGTGGGCGCAGGCGTCTCCCCGGCCAACCTCCCTGCACTGGCCAAACAGACCGGTGCACACAGCTTCCACCTTTCCGGCAAACAGGTGCTGGACAGCCGGATGACCTTCCGCCGGGAAGGCGTCCCCATGGGCCTGCCCGGTTTCTCCGAGTTCGAGCTGTGGCAGACGAGCGAAGAGACCATCCGGAAGGCGCGCAACGTTCTGGATACGCTCTGACGAAAAAAATCCCGCCAAATGGCGGGATTTTTTTTGCTGTATGGAACGGAAATCTCAGACCTTGCGCCGCAGCAGGCTCATGGGCGGCAGTTCCGGGGTGGGGATGGTGTATTTTTCCATCGCATGGGGCGTAGACTCCACCTTCTCCCCTGCCTCGTTCCGGATCCACTCCGGGTTCAGCGGGATGCTGCGGCCGTCCGGGCAGAGCACTTCCAGCGTGTCGCCCAGGCTCCACTTGCCCCGCTGCTGGCAGCTGGCGATGCCGTTCTCCCAGCTGTCCACAGTGCCCACGAACTCCCACTCGCGGATGTAGGTGGCGCTGTCGGTGGCCTGCTTGGCCTGCTCGCGGCCAAAGTAGAAGCCCGGCGAATAGTGGCGGTGGCTGGTGCGGGTCAGCTCGGCCAGCACCTCGTCCGGCAGCTCAAAGTTGTCGTTCATCGGGTCGGCCAGATACTGGTCCAGTGCGCGGCGGTAGGCGGCCGTCACGCTGGCAACGTAGTAGAACGTCTTGGCGCGGCCCTCGATCTTCAGGCTGTCTACGCCCGCCTTGCAGATGAGGTCCAGAAACGGTGCCGTGCACATATCGTTGGCGTTCAGGATATAGCTCCCGTCTTCGTTCTCGCCGATCTCATACAGCTGGCCGGGGCGGGTCTCCTCGCTCAGGTAGTATTTCCAGCGGCAGGGCTGGGCGCACTGGCCCCGGTTGGAGTCGCGGCCCGTCAGATAGTTGGACAGCAGGCACCGGCCCGACACGCTCATGCACATGGCACCGTGGACAAAGGCCTCGATCTCCAGTTCCGGCGGGGTCTTATCCCGGATGGTGGCAATGTCCTGCAAAGTCAGCTCACGGGCCAGCACCACCCGCTTGGCGCCCAGGTTGTAGGCCGCACGGGCAGCGGCCCAGTTGGTGATGCCGGTCTGGGTGGACATGTGGACATCAATGTCCGGCGCGAACTGCTTGCAGGCTTCCAGCACACCCAGGTCTGCCACGATGAAAGCATCCACGCCCGCTGCGGCCGCGCTCCGGATGGCGTCCGGCAGACGGTCGGCCTCTTCGTTTGTGGGCAGGGTGTTCATGGTCAGATAGACCTTGCGGCCGCGGGCATGGGCGTAGATGACGCCCTCGGTCAGCTGTTCCGGCGTGAAGTTGGCCGGGGCTGAGCGCATCCCAAATTCGGGCAGGCTGCAATAGACGGCATCTGCACCATAGTTGATGGCGTAGCGCAGGCGCTCCAAATCGCCCGCGGGGGACAGAAGTTCCGGGATCTGTAACATAATCATTCTCCTAAACGAGCTTACCCTCTCCCAAAGGGAGAGCCCCTGGCAAACCGGTCAACCATTGCATTTTCCGTCAGCACAAGGGCTTCGCTCTCATTTTTTTGCCGCAAGCGAACGGTTCACATCCGCCGCCTTCTGGCAGTTGGTCTGATGCTCCGCATAGGTGCGGGCGTAGTAATACTGGCCGCTGAGGTCGGTCACGAAGAAATAGCAGTCCTGGACTTCCGCATCGGGCTGGGGGGCCAGCGCAGCCCGGATGGCGGCCAGACCGGGGTTCGAGATCGGCCCGGCGGGCAGACCGGTGCAGGTATAGGTGTCGTAGGCATTGCGGATGTTTTCGGGGATCTTCTCCCAGCCGCCGTACCAGGGGGCCACCCAGTTCCAGAGATAGTTGTTGTCTGCATCGCTCTGGACATAGCTGGACGTGTTGCTTTGCAGCTTGGGGTAGGGCGAGCCTTCTGCCAGACGGTTGCGGAACACCTGGGCCACATTGTTGTCCTGGTCGTTGCCGGCCTCCTCCTGCACGAAGGATGCCAGCGTGATGACCTCCGAAAGGCTCAGGCCCTGCTGGTCCAGCTCCTTGTACATCGCGTCGGTGAACTGCTGGTCAAAATGCGAATAGAACGTTGCAACGTAGTTGTGCACCGTATCATCCGCGAGGAATTCATAGGTATCCGGGAAGAGATAGCCCTCACATTTCAGGAAACGGTCCGGGGCATCCGTGTCATCGGGGACATACTGCCAGAACGTGTATTCGCTGAAATCGCCGGTGTTGGCCTCTTCGAGAAACTCCTTTGCGGTGCACAGCCCGGCCTGTTCCATCTTCTGTGCGATGGCAATGGCCGTCATGCCCTCCGGGAAGGTCAGGCGGACGCTCTCCGCTTTGGCATATTCAGAAAGCGCCTCGATGAGCGCATCGTAGGAGCTGCCGGGTTCCAGCGAAAATTCGCCATACTGGAGCTTCGCCGCCGCGTCTTTGCGGCCGACGTACCAGCGGAACAGCTGCGGAAACCGGATGACGCCCGCTTCCTTCAGCTGCCGGGCAATGGTGCTCACACCGCTGCCCTGCGCGATCTCCACGGTCACGGCGTCCTGCCGGGTGCCGCCGTCGATTTCGCGCTTTGCCAGCAGGAATGCGCCGCCCGCTGCCGCCAGCACGAGCACCAGCAGCACGAGCAGGATCTTCAGCGCACCGCCTTTTTTGCGGGGTCTCGTATGGTTACTTGCCATCTGCATGTTCCTTTCAGTCCAACATCAGCCGCATATAGCTCTCGCTCACATCAAAGGGTTCGCCCTCAAAGCGGATCATTCCATAATCCTGCCGGGTGCCCTCGCCAAGGAAGAGGTTCTGCGCGGCACCCACGGTGATGACGGCCTTTTCCACAATGACCTCTTTTTCGCGGGCCGCTTCCATCAAAATCTCCGCGGCGCGGTCGCCGGTGGCCATCATCTCCACAAAATAAAGGGTGTCCTCCTTGCGGAAATATATTCCGTAGCCGTTGTCGTTCGAGACGATGGTGGCCCCGCGGGAGTACAGATCCCCCAGCACCACGGCCATCTGTTCCGGCGGCAGCTGCACGGTGTCGGGCCAGAATCTCGCCCGCAGCTCACAGAGCTTTTTGGCCGTGACGGTGTCGAACTCGGCCTGGCTCCACAGGTTGCGGTCCACCTCGCGGGGCAGACACCGCAGTGGGAAGGCCCATTGGAAGCCCTTATCCTGCAATAGCGCCGCCTGCTCATTCCCGCTGGGCACAACGACCACGAACCCAGCCCCTTTCAGTTTCTGCTGGGTGCACAGGTGGTCTACCAGGCCCGCCAGGATCAGGCTGCCCTGCCCGGTCAGGCCGTACAGGCAGCATCCGGGCCGCCCCTGCAGCGAGACCGGCACCGCCATGGCCACGGCCTCGATGTGGTCATTTTCCTCCGCCACATAGACATTCTGCTCCCCGGCAAAGCGCTCGATGGCGTTGGCGAGGAAGGTTTCGTCCTCCCCATGTTCGCGCTGCCACAGCGCCAGGATCTCCGCCCGGTCGGACGGCTGCATCAAACGGTACATAAAAACACCTACCTCCTACGCATGGGTATCCCTGCGCCTGCCCGGCACAGGTCGATTGTGCGTTATTCCGCAAGGGCCGCGTCCACCCGCCGGCGGACCTCCTGCCCGATCTCTTCAATGCTGCGCATCCCGTCCCCGCAGGTGCAGGGCACGGTCTGCCAGCCCAGATGCGCGGCGCAGAACTCAGCCGCTTTGCGGCTGCGGGCCAGATACTCCACATCCTTTTCGTGGACGTCCTTTTTGCTCTCGTCGCCGTGGTAGCGCTGGGTCATCAGCTTCTGGCTCACGGCAGGGTCCACCTGTAAATAGATCACGCAGTCCGGTGCGGGCAGCCCCAGCAGATGGAACTCGTAATCGAACAGCCAGTGCAGAAACTGCTCCCATTCTTCCGGCGGCAGCTTCGAGCACTGGTGCACCGCATTGGAGGTGGTGTACCGGTCGGCGATGAGGATGCCGCCCTCTTCGTAGAATCTCCCCCAGTCGGCTTTGTAGCCCGCGTAGCGGTCCACCGCATAAAAGCTCGATGCTGCGTATGCGTTCACGTCGTCGGGTCTCGCGCCGAACTGTCCGGCCAGATACATCCGGACCAGTGCGCTCGAATCGCTGGCATAATTCGGGAAGGTGATCTCCCGCACCAGCCTGCCCTCGGCGGCCAGTGCTGCGGCCAGACGCTTGGCCTGGGTGGCCTTGCCGCTGCCGTCCAGCCCTTCCAGCACGATGAGTTTTCCGTGGCTCATACGGGTTCCCCCTTCAAAGCGGCATACTGCGCCCGCACCTCGGCGGTCTTGCCGCAGCACATCCTGCCCTCCGGGCAGGGGCCGGAAACACACGCCGGGCCGGCCGTGCGGAAGAGATGGGGTGCCACCGGGTAGACCAGCCGCAGCATCTCTTCGGCCAGCGCCCGGATCTCCCACTGGGCGCGGCTGCAGCACCGCAGATGGAAGAAGTTTTGCAGGCTGCGGGCGTTCATGGTGACGACCATCTTGGTCTCGCAGGCATTGGGCAGCACGAAGCGGGCGTCCTCGTTGGCCTGCTTGGAAGCCTTGGCGCGGGCCTGTTTTTCGGGCATTCCCTCCGCCATCAGGCGGGCAGTGTGGCCCTCCTCCAGCTTTTTCACGAGGTCAAGGTAGCGCGCCGCGTCCTCATTCATGCTGGCGAGAAAGGCTTCCTTCGCTTCGGGGATGGCCTCGATCTCCGGCGGGATGACATAGCGGAAGTCGTCCAGCCGGACATAGCGCTGGCTCTGCACACTGAACGATGCGATGCGGTGGCGGGTGATCTGGGCCAGCAGGGTGCGGCTGACGCCCTCGATGCCAAAGGTGAAGCTGGCATGTTCTATGGGGCTGGCGTGGCCAAGGTCGCTGAGCATGGTCAGGAAGTTGGCCGTCTTCTCCTCGGTCAGGCCGTCCAGCAGGTCGGTGATGTGGGCGTCGGAATAGCAGAGCTTCGCCGCCGCAGCCACCACCTTTTCCGGTTCCGGCGTATGCGCGATCAATCGGACTGTCATCATCTGTCATTCCTCCGTTATTTTTGTCAGCGGCGCAAAGTTTACCATGGTCTTCTTCACGCCGACCTTTTCAAAGTTGATCTCTACGATCTGGTCGCCTGCGGCAGGCTTGACCTTGAGCACCTTGCCGCGGCCAAACACTTTATGCTCTACGATATCCCCCGGCTCGTAGTGTTTCGGGGTGCTGGCAGCAGGCTTTGCCGCCGGTGCCCCGGTGAACTGCACCGGTTTCGCCGGAGCCTTGGGAGCTGCGGTGCGCCCATAACTGGAGCCAAAACCACCCGAACGGCTACGGCTGTCCACGCTGGCGGACCCGGACGTTCCCCGCCCGGCGTAGTCGGACCCGAAGCCCCGGCTGCCGCCGTTGTACTCGGCATTCAGGTAGCCGGAGCGGCTGCCGGAACTGGAACCGGAACCGAAACCGGAACGGCTGCGGCCCCAGCCGGAGGCACCGGAGTAGCCCGATGCGCCGCCCGGCACGGTATCGCTGTAAGCCGAGCCCCAGCCGCCAAGCTGAGAGCGGCGCTCCAGCGCCGGACTGCGGGTTTCCTCGATGTACTCCGGCTCGATCTCGCGCAAAAAGCGGCTGGGCTCGTTGCGGCTTGTTCTTCCCCAAAGTTGCCTATATTGACTTCTCGAAATATAAAGCTCTTTTTTTGCTCGCGTGATAGCAACGTACGCCAACCGTCGTTCCTCTTCCATATTCGCTTCGTATTCTTTTCCCATGAAAAAGTATGGAAATACACTTTCTTCCAAACCTATCAAAAAGACATACGGAAACTCCAGTCCTTTAGCCGAATGGACTGTCATCAAAACAACTTGATCATCACTTTCATTATAACTATCAATGTCGCTAATCAACGCAACGTCTTCCAAATAACCTTGCAATGTCGCATCTTCGCCTTGTCGCACGCAATATTCCTTAACGTTATTAACTAAATGGCCCAAGTTTTCCAGTCGATCTGCCGCTTCTTCTTGGCCTTTGGCAGCCTCTGCTTCCAGCATTGCTTTGTATCCAGTTAACTCAATAACATCTACTGCAAATTCCTCTAGAGATTTCGTCTTTAATGATTCCTGCAATTTTTCATACATTTGCCAGAATTTCAACAAGGGCATAATAGCCCTGCTGAGTTTAGCGTACTCATCAGCACGGGAAATAACTTCAATCATACTAATTCCCTGTTGAGTAGCAAGGTCTGCGATAACTTCAACAGTTGTATTGCCAATCTTCCGAGCCGGTTCATTGATGATACGACGCAACCGGACATTATCTCTTGAGTTTGCAACGATAGACATATACGAATGAATATCTTTAATCTCTTTTCTATCGTTAAATCTCATTCCTCCAACAATCTTATGCGGGATACCTGCTCGTGTAAAATACATCTGAATTGGCGTGGACGATGCGTTTGCACGATAAAGAACCGCATGGTCTGCTAAATGTCCCCCCTGCTTAAGATGCTCACCAATGATTTCCGCGATATGTGCCGCCTCATCTTGCTCATCTTTTGCAACATACACCTGCACTTTGTCACCCTCGCTATTTTTTGTCCAGAGGGTCTTTCCTTTGCGCTCAGTGTTATGCTGAATGACGCAATTAGCAGCATTTAGAATGTTAGATGTAGAACGATAATTTTGCTCAAGACGTATTGTTTTCGTTTTTGGATAGATTTTCTCAAACTGCAAGATGTTCTCAACAGTTGCACCTCGGAAGCTATAAATACTCTGGTCATCGTCACCAACAACACAAATATTCTGTTCCGGTCCGGTCAGCAAGCTCACCAATCTAAACTGCGCAATACTGGTATCTTGATACTCATCTACCAACAGATAACGATACTTATTTTGGTAAAATTCCCGTACGTCCGGGTGTTCTGCTAGTAATTGAACTGTATAATAGATCAAATCGTCAAAATCAAATGCCCCTGCCTCATGTAGTTTCTTTTGGTACAAATCATATATTTGTGCTATCTTTTGTTCTTCAAAATTCTTTGACGACAAGTCAATTGCTTTTCTCGGACTAATCAGTTGATCCTTCCAACGTCCAATTTGATTTGCAGTTTTTTTTATTTTAATAAGTTTCTCATCTACATTTAGCTCTTTATAGACCGTTTTCATCACGCGCTGGGCGTCGTCGGTGTCGTAGATGGTAAAACTGCGGGGGTAGCCGATCTCCTCCGCCCAGCGGCGCAGGATGCGCACACAGGCCGAGTGGAAGGTGGAGGCGAACACCTCGTCGCCCTCTTCGCCGCCCAGCATGTTCCGCAGGCGCTCCTTCAGCTCCCCTGCCGCCTTGTTCGTAAAGGTGATCGCCATCACGTTCCAGCTGCGCACCGCATCCTTGCGGAGCATCCCATCCAGCCAGGAAGGGGCATCGGTGTTCGTCATGATAGCCATCCGCAGCGCCTTGACGTCGTCCTCGGTCACTTCGCGGGGCACCCACTGGGAGCCGTGCGCCGCACCAAAGCGGATGAGGTTCGCGATGCGGTTGACCAGCACGGTCGTCTTGCCGCTTCCGGCGCCTGCCAGGATCAGCAGCGGGCCGTTGGTGGTAAACACAGCCTCCCGCTGCATCGCGTTCAGGCGGCCGAACTGTTTTTCAATGTAGGTATCGCGCAGCGCGCAAAATTCCTGCCTGAGATCAATTGCCATTGTTTCACCTGTTCTTTAAGCTATTTTCCATGAATCACTAAGGTATAGTATATCACATTTCATCCCTATTGCACAGAGTTTACCGCATAAAAAACCGCCCATCTGCGGCGCAATGCCGACAGATGGGCGGTTTGGAATCTTCAATTTGCCAAAACAGGGCTTAGCCGAAGATGTTGATCAGAATACCAGCAGCAACGGCGGAACCGATCACGCCAGCGACGTTGGGGCCCATGGCGTGCATCAGCAGGAAGTTGGAGGGGTTCTCGCTCTGGCCGACCTTCTGAGAAACGCGGGCCGCCATCGGAACAGCGGAAACGCCTGCGGAACCGATCAGGGGGTTGACCTGGCCGCCGGTCAGCGCATACATGACCTTGCCGCACAGAACACCGGCTGCGGTGCCGAAGGAGAATGCGATCAGACCCAGCACGATGATGAACAGGGTGCGGGTGTTCAGGAAGGTGTTGGCAGAGGTGGTGCAGCCAACGGACAGCGCCAGGAAGATGGTGATGATGTTCATCAGCTCATTGCCGGCGGTCTTCTGGATACGATCCACGACACCGGACTCCTTCATCAGGTTGCCCAGCATCAGCATACCGACCAGGACAGCGGCATCCGGAACGATCAGGGAGACGATGATGGTGACCATGATGGGGAAGACGATCCTCTCGGTCTTGCTCACAGTGCGCAGCTGCTTCATCACGACGGTACGCTCTTTCTTGGTGGTCAGAGCCTTCATGATGGGCGGCTGGATGACAGGCACCAGCGCCATGTAGCTGTATGCTGCCACGGCGATGCTGCCCAGCAGCTCCGGTGCCAGACGGGAGGTGACGAAGATCGCGGTCGGGCCGTCTGCACCGCCGATGATGGCGATGGCAGCAGACTGCTTCTGGGTGAAGTCCACCAGACCGGTGGCTGCCAGCAGGCGGGCACCCATGTAGGTG